>Ga0302117_10000637_pt1 | contig 15644 bp, 12 predicted proteins | sample AG5_322_MG_FD_203112 | JGI IMG/M metagenome (GOLD analysis project Ga0302117, IMG submission 203112) | Marine microbial communities from Western Arctic Ocean, Canada - AG5_32.2 | ecosystem: Environmental > Aquatic > Marine > Oceanic | place: Canada: Western Arctic Ocean | collected 2017-10-01 | reverse complement strand
CTGATTGTTTCTGCGACGTGGATGATTTGCTCAATTGTTTTGAGCATTTGCATTTCCAGAAACACGACTTCGCGCTGTTCCATTTGCTGGATCCGTTGGAGCTGGATTTGGATCTCGACCGGCCCATTCGTTTTCAGGATATGGAAGGCAGCGACGTGTTGCTGGCCGAGCCGGAGATTATCCGCGAGCCATACCTTGAGGCCGTCCGCGAGTACCTCCAGAAAATCCACGAAGGCTGCAATAAACACAACGCCGACTACCGGCGCGTGAGCACCGATCAACCGTACGACGCCATCCTCGCCGACTTCCTGGTCGACCGCGAGATGCTCGCCAAAGGCCGCTCATGACGTTTCTAAATCCACTTATTTTATGGGGCCTGCCGCTGGTGTTGTTGCCGGTGCTTATTCATTTATTCAACCGCTTGCGCCATCGCAAGCTGCCGTGGGCGGCGATGATGTTTCTGCGCATGGCCAACCGCAAATCCACCCGCTACGCAAAGCTGCGCCAATGGCTGGTGCTGCTCTTCCGGATGTTGGCGGTGTTTATGCTGCTCTTCGCGTTGAGCCGTCCGCTGGGTGGAAGCTGGATGGGGGGAATGATGTCGAGCAAACCGGATGTGGTGGTGGTGGTGCTGGATCGTTCGCCGAGCATGGATGGCCGGGTGGATGGTGAATCGCGGCTCGAAAAATCCCGTGAATTAATCCTCAAAGGAATCGAGGGATTTGCCGAGGGCACACGCATCGCATTGATGGACGGGACGTCCACGCAAGTACAGGAGGTTGGAAGCTTGGAGGCTTTGAAAAATATGATGAGCGGTGGAGTTAATGATACCGCTTCAGATTTAGCCTCGCAATTGGAGACGGTGCAGAAATGGTTTGAAACCGAAACCCCCGGCACCGGTGAAATTTGGGTTGCCTCCGACTTGCAGGCAAGCAACTGGGATCCGGCCTCAAAGGAACGCTGGAAACAATTGGTAGGCCACTTTGAAGCGTTGCCGCAGAAAGTCAGAGTACGGTTGCTGGCTATGGATGGGCTGCTGGCGAGCAACAACTCAGTGCGGGTACAGGAAGTGCAACTGCACGGCGAGGGCGAGCATGCGGAATTGCAACTGGAAGTGGAAGTGCTGCGCGACCAATCCGTGGGCACAGAAATTATTGTGCCAGTGACGATCCATCTTGGCACCGAATCGCGCACGGTGGATTTAGATTTTAAACTTGAAGGCACCAGCCACACGCAATATGTGAAACTGCCGATTGACAATCCCGGCCAAGGCGGTTGGGGTTGGGTGGAAATTCCAGATGACGATAACTCACGCGATAACCGAAGTTATTTCGTTTACGGCAGCCACGGCCGCTCAAGCACAGCAGTGACCGCCGAGGATGCCTACGTCAGTCGCTTCCTGCAAATGGCGGCGGCGCCCAACCCGGCCAACACCAATCAAGTCAGCCAGGCGATTCCCGTGATCGGTCGCGCAGAGGCTGAATGGTCGGACCACGCGATGGTATTGTGGCAGGGCGCGTTGCCCGAGGGCGACCTCGCCAAGGCATTGCTGGCCTATGCGGATACCGGCGGCATGGTGGTCTGTTTTCCGGGACAGATCGAGAGTGACACAGAATTTGCCGGCATCCGGTGGGGCACCTTGCATGCGACTCAAACTGAGCAGGGCCGGGATTATCCGAGTTGGCGGGAAATGGTGGCCGCCCAAGGCGAAGAGGAACATCTCGGGCCCCGCGTGGTCTCCTGGGAAGAAGGCGAAGGCCCCCTGGCGCGCACCGAAGAGGGCTTCAGTTTGCCGATCGATAGCCTGTATTTTTCACAACGGCGTTCGATTGAGGGCGACGGAATTATTTTGGCAAGCATCGCGCGCGACAGCAATCCGGAACGGAAAGCCGAGCCGTTTATGGTTCGCAAAGTGCGCGGCAAAGGGCAGATCATTTTCATTGGAACCACGCCAAGCGATCAATGGAGCAGCCTGAATTTTTCGATTGTGTTGCCGATTATGCTTCAGCGGATGGTGACGGCGGGAGCCGCCGCCGGATCCGGCCGATTTAGCAGCGATCGGATGTTATCGGCGGGAGATGACCCCTTGCGTTCCGGCGAACGCTGGGTTTCCGTAGGCGACGAGGAAGGCGAGGCCCGTGATTTTAACACCGAAGCCGGCGTGTATCGTCTCGGTAAACGGGTGGTGGCCGTGAACCGCCCCGAGCGTGAAGATTTGGTGCCCTCGCTGGACGGCGATGAGGCGGTGACTTTATTTGGTGAAATGCCGGTGGCGCTCTTTCAGGAAAAACGAGAAGGCACCGCCGGTGATCCCAAGGAAATTTGGAAATGGTTCCTCGCTGTGATGGCGGTGGCACTGTTAGTGGAAGGATTCCTCATCCTGCCCAAGAGCACGGATGAACGCGTGGTAATCAGCCGACCCACTACGGGTAAGGTGGCCGCGGAGGCAAAATAATGGACAACTTGAATTTAAGTGATTGGACGTTTCAAACGCTGGACACCTCCGGCTGGGTGCTGCCGTTTTGTCTGTTGGTGATGGCGGTGACCGTCTGGGTAAGCTGGAGTAACTGGCAGCGCCGCGGGGGCAAAGGCGTGGCGGCACTGGAAACCCTGCGCGTCGTAATCATGGCGATGATTCTCTTCACGCTCTGCCGTCCGGAATTCATCAGCGTCACCCAAATCGAAGATCAACCGGAGGTGGTTATCCTCAAGGATATTTCCTCCAGTATGACCACCCGCGATGTGAAGCTCGGGCAACATGATGTGATCACCCGCGAGGAATGGTTGACCGAGCAAATTAAAACTAATTTTTGGAAAGCGCTTGAGGGCAAAGCCATTGTGCACATACAGGATTTTGGGATGAGCGCGACCAACGCCGAAACCGGAATTGCTGACGGCACCGACATGTCAAACGCGCTGAACCTCACACGCACACGAAAGAACATCAAAAATCTCAAAGCGGTTTTCATGCTCAGCGATGGCGATTGGAACTTTGGTGATCCTCCGCAACAGGCCGCCATGCGCCTGGGCGCGGAGAAGGTGCCGGTGTACACCCTCTCGGTGGGCAGCGATCGGGCGCAAAAAGATCTGGTTCTCGAGTCGGTGAACCCGCCTACCTTCGGGCTGCTGGGCGAACAAATTTCCATCCCCTTCCGCGTGCGAAGCCATTTGCCGGTGGCGGTAAAAACACAGGTACGGCTCACCAGCTCGCGCGGCGCGGCGGTGAGCATTGCCAAGCAAATCACCATCCCCGCATTCGGGCAGGTGCATGATTCACTGGTCTGGGCGCCCCATGATTTGGGGGACTATACTTTGACGCTGACGTTGCCGGTTTGGCAGAGCGGTTTGGAAAAGGAACTGCTCGAAGACAACAATCGCCAAACGTTTCATCTTTCGGTGCGCACGGAAAAACTCAACGTGTTGGTCGTGGAAAGTTATCCGCGCTGGGAGTATCGATACCTGCGCAATGCGCTGACGCGGGATCCGGGTGTGGAGCTGAGCGTGCTGCTGCTCCATCCGGAGTTGGGGCCGGGAACGGGCCCGAATTATATTGGACGTTTTCCAGATACGCGCGAACAGTTGAGCCGTTTTGATGTGGTGTTTCTCGGGGACGTGGGCTTGGGTGACAAGGAGCTCACCAAGGAGCAATGCGAATTGCTGCGCGGTTTGGTAGAGCATCAGGGAAGCGGGCTCGTGTTTTTGCCCGGTCAACGCGGGCGCCATCATTCAATGGTCGACCATCCGATTGGCGAGCTCATGCCCGTATCGTTGAGCCCGACGAACACCGAAGGTCATTACATTCCCAGTGAGTCACATTTTAAACTGACCTCCACCGGGCGCGGACATTTCCTAACGATGCTCAAGGCGGATGAGGGGATGAATGAGGCGATTTGGAAAACGTTGCCCGGCTTCTTTTGGTGCGCACCGGTGGAGCGCGCGCGGCCGGGGTCCAGCGTATTGGCCACCCATTCCACCAAGCGCAACCAGTACGGCTATTTGCCGGTGTTGGTCACCCGGCCCTTTGGTGCCGGCGAGGTTCTCTTTATGGGCACCGATGCCGCCTGGCGCTGGCGACGCGGAGTGGAAGATTTGTATCACTATCGGTTCTGGGGTCAGGTGGTGCGTTGGATGGCGCACAAGCGCAAGATGGCGCAAGGGCAGGGGATGCGCCTGACCTTCAGCCCGGAGAACCCCAAGGTGGGTGATGAAGTGTTTTTGCAGGCCACCATGCTGGATCTATCCGGCGGCACCACGGCTCCGGATATGCGCGCACGGATTACGGCGCCCAATGGCAGCACAAGCGATTTGGAATTCACCGCGATTGAAGGTGGATGGGGGGTGTTCAAAACCAAAATGACCGTGCCTCAGGGCGGGGCATATTCGTTGAATTTATACAGCCCAAGTGGCAGTCAAAAGTTGGATGCGGAAATCGTGGTCGACAAGCCCACGCTGGAAAAAATCGGCCAACCCGCCAACGCAAAAGTGTTGAGCGAAATTTCTCAGCGCACCGGCGGCCAAAGCGGCGGCATCACGGATTTGCAGAAATTAATCAGCGAAATTTCCGTGGTAGCTGAAAATGAGGAAATCACCCGCCGTTTCCGTCTATGGAGTAACCCCTGGTGGGGCGGCAGCGTATTATTACTGCTTGCAGTTTACTGGGTGTCACGTAAGATTTTAGGACTGATTTAGGGGATGCATGATGCACCCCCCGAACTGGGAGGACAACATGAGCGAGAAGACCCGATTCAATGTAGAACTGCCCGAGAGACTCAAGGGCAAGTTTAATTCCCTCGAACGCAAACTATGGTTTGTCGACACTCTCATCGCTGTGTGCGGCATCGCCTGCGGACTGGTCGTGGCGTACCTTCTATTGTTTATGTCCGACCGATTCTGGGACACCCCCGCCGCGTGGCGCCTCGTCTTCACACTCGCGGGCGGAGCCGTTGCCCTTCACTACGCATGGTTCTGGGTCAAGCATTGGATTCTCAACCGCCGCGACAACCGCGTGCTCGCCGCAATCGTCCAGCGCAAACACCGTCGCATGGGCGATCGCCTCATGAGCGCGGTGGAGCTCACCAGCATTGATCAACGCCCCGAAGATGTTTCCGAAGAACTCTGTCGCGCGGCCATCGAACAGATCGATCGTGAGTCGGAAAAAATTTCCTTCAACAAAGCCGTTTCCACCCGCAAGTCGCGGATCGCTTTTTTGCTCGCCGTGCTGGTGTTGGGCGTGCTCAGCCTCCCTTTGCGTTTCACAAGTGATGCCAGCCAAAACGCGCTTCAACGTGCCGTGCCCGGCAGCGGGGCTGAGCGCTACACGTTCGTGCAAAACGGCGACCTGCAAGTTAACGGTCGCGATCCTGAAAAGGGAACGAAAGGAACTTTTTATGTGCCCCGTGGGGAAATGCTTCAGTTCACTTCCCAATTCGCATTTGCAGATCAACAAAACGGAACGCCGTTCTGGGAAACCCTCGGCGGCTGGTGGCAGCAAACCCATAACGCAGCCGAGCGGGTGGACAATTATTTGGGCGATAATAAAATCGGCACCGATTTTGCTAGCACATTTTCCGGCGTATTGCCAGACCCCGCCGAAGCCGTGCTGACTCATGGGAAGAAAATTCAACAGGCACAAATGATCGACGGTCATGTGAACTATACGCTTCAAGCCGGCACCAAGCCCATGAAGCTCGCCCTGCGCGTGGGCGATGTGCGCCGACACGCCCGCATTGAGCCGGTGGCCCGGCCTGCACTCAAGTCGCTCAATGTTTCTTTGAGCTACCCCGAATACTTACACTATCCCAAAGCGGAATCATTGGAAGTTCGCGGCGGCGTATTCTCTTTCCTCGAAGGCAGCACCGCAGTGTTTGGCGCGGGGGCCTCTCGTAACTTGATTAGCGCCAACGTAAAAGTGACCCACGCGGTGACCGATAAAGTTGTCGAGCAAACCGGAACCGTGAACGGGGCTAGTCTCTTAACCGCTAATCTTATGCTCGATGACATCAGCGCGATTGAAGTCAGCTGGGTGGATCAATATCACATCGCCGGTGCCGATACATGGAAGCTCGGGTTCGATCCCATTAAAGATCAGCCGCCTCACGCCGATTCGCCGGATCAAGCTCCCGTGGTGGCCATCCTGCGTTCCGAAAGCCTCAGCATCCCCGCCCTCGGTGAGGATGACTACGGTATGGAAGAGCTTAAAATTTATTGGGAATGCTTCCAGCGCGGTCTTCCTGAAAGTAACGAAGCGCAAAAACCTTTCAAAACTGGCGAGATCATTCTTGTGGAAAAGGCATCTCCCGGCACACATTCCATCACCCAAACTTGGCACTTTGATCCGAGTGATAAGGCACTCAATATCCCTGATAACACATACGTCGACGTCTACATTGTCGCTAAGGATTATTACCGTACCGATCGTTACGTGCGCTCGCTGCCAGTGAAGATTTACATTCTAACTGAGCCGGAACACAAGCAACTCATTCAGAACGAGTTCGACAGCAAAATGGCCGAACTCGATGACCTTGCGCGTCGTCAGGAAAATCTCCTTGAAGGCACCAAGCAATTACAGGAAATAAGCCCGGAAGATCAGGCCAAAAAATCCACCGAAAAAGAACTCGCCCGTCAGGAACAGGAACAAAAGGACATCGCCGAAAAGCTTAAGGAGATCGCCAAAGAACTCGGCGAGCTTGGCAAGGAAGCCAGCAAGAACAAGGAGATGGATCCCGAGACGCTCGCCGAGATGGCCAAACTCCAGCAGGAGATGAAGAAGCTCGCCGAAAGCGAAATGTCCGAAGCGGAAAAAAACTTGAGCGATGCTCAGGCTAAACCTTCCAAACCCTCCCAGCCCGGCCAACCTCCCTCGCCTCAGGAGAAGAAGGAAAAGAAAGAGAAAATTGATGAGGCCGCCAAAAAGGAAAAGGAAGCCCTCGATAAGCTGAAGGAAATGCAAAAAGACGCAGCGGAAACCTCACAGGATATGTACGAGAACACACTCGTCCTGCGGCTCCGTAGGCTCGGTGAATATGAAAACAAGCTGGATAAAGATTTGGGCACTAAATTAGAGTCCGAAGCAGGCGGCAGCTTTAGTGACCTCCCCGAGCACTTGCAAACATTCCTCAACAACCGCGCCAACGACCAGCACCGGAATGCTACCAAGGCAAATGATTTGCAGGGCGAAATCAAGCGGTTCGCAGAAAGCACGCTCAAAGAAAACTTCGGCGACGTGGCCAAGGAAATGGACACTGCGCGTCCTCCGGAAAAACTCGACGAGAATGCTGAGAAACTTCGACTCAACCAATCGCTCACTGCGCGGATGGGAGCTAAAAAATTAGGCGACGATTTCATGCGCTGGGCCGACAAGCTCGATCCACCCAAGGATGGCGGCGGTGAAGGCGAAGGTGAGGGCGGGAAAAGCGATGATCCAAATGAGGAAATGCTTGAGCGAATGAAAGAGCTCCTGCGCTTGCGTCAGGCCGAAATGGATTTGCGCGAGCAAACCGGTGAGCTCGAAGAGGATCGCGAGCAACGTGCAGAAAAACAATTCGAGGAGGGGGCCCGAAATCTTGCTTTCCGGCAGTTTGAACTCCTGCGTGATTTACAACTCGAAATGGATGCCCGCACAAATCTTGGTAAAGGTGAGTTTTTGGACATGGCCCGCGAAGACATGGGCAGGGCCGGCGATCAGTTGGACAAACCTGAAACGGGTCGGAAGGCCACAAATGCCGAAACTGATGCGATTAATAAACTTGAGCAGGAAATTGCAGCGCTCATGAAGAAAAGCCAAAGCAGCGCCGCCCAGGGCGAAATGACGCCCGAGCAAATGGAAATGATGATGATGATGATGCAAATGATGGGCATGCAACCCGGTCAAAAACCTGGCCCCGGCCAAGGTAATTCTCCCAGTATGAGCACTGCGGGTGGCAATACTAACAAGCTCAATCAAAACACGCCCGGAAATGTAAATGGCGGAAACGGCCCCGATCGCACTGTTCGTAAAGTAGCCGGTCGATCGGATACAATGCCCAAGGAGTTCCAAGGCGCACTACAGGGATTTTTCAAGGGCGTTGAAAAGCTTAACAAATAAACATGATTAATCGAATTCTGATATTAGTCGCCGCATTGTCATTGTTAACGCCTGGCGCGCGCGCTCAAAAATTGTTTGAGGGCCCCACGCGATACATCCCGGTGGAAGTGGATCGGATGTATGTCAACGGCCTAAAGTTTCTCGTCAGCGTTCAACAAGATGACGGATCATTTCGTGCCACGGGCACCAGTGATCATTATGGTTCACAACCCGGCGTGGTCGGGCTTGCAGTAGTGGCGATGCTTGCGCACGGGGATGATCCCAATCGAGGGCCGTACGCGTTAGCCATAAAGCGGGGCCTCAATTTAATTCTGAAAAACCAAAATAGTCAGACTGGCTACATCGGCAGCTCGATGTACAACCACGGATTTGGCGCCTTGGCGTTGGCTGAAGCTTATGGCCAAGTGCGTGATCCGAGACTTGGGCCCGCATTACAAAAATCGACCGATTTAATCCTAAACGCTCAAAAACGTTCCCGAGCCGGGGCTTGGCGGTATTCACCCGAGAGCACTGATGGAGACACCACAGTGAGCGGAGCAAACCTAGTGGCTCTCTTTGCCGCTCGTAATGCCGGTTTAGGCGTGCCGCAGGAGTCCATTGACAAGGCACTGCAATTTTATGTGAATTGCCGCAGCAGTGATGGGGGCTTTGGTTACACCAGCGCCGGTGGCTCCAACAATCCACGCACCGCGATTGGTGCGTTAATGTTCGCACTCGCCAAGAAAAAAGAAGGGGATGTGTTCAAAGGCGCGATGAATTATTTGGTCTCCAACCAAGCCAGCGCGGGTTATGACCACTATCACCACTACTTCCTTTACTACGCTGCCCAAACTTATTTCCACGCCTCACCAAAACTTTGGGATGAGTGGAACACAAAAAACATCGCACAACTCAAAAGCCAACAGGCGAAAAACGGTTCGTGGGCGGGAAATAATTTCGGCCCAACTTTTGCCACAACCGCCTCGCTCTTGAGCCTTGCGCTTAACTACCGATACCTTCCAATTTATGAACGTTAAATTCCGTCAATGCACACTTGGGTTATTGCTCGGGGCTTTGGCCTCCACGGCAGCTCAACCCAAGGCTCCGGCCCAAGATGAAAAACCAGCCCGTGATCTCACCCCGGCTCGCGCCAGCACACCTCCGGTGAAAACAGCGACGGTGCGCACGGAACGAGTCGAAAAATTAAAACTGCTTAATGGAGACACGATCAGCGGGAAATTTTTGGGCATGGAAAAGGGAATGGTGCGCTGGCAGCATCCCTCGGCAAATCTGGTAATTCCTTTTAAGGCGACGGATATTGCCGGATTAACCATTGCTCATAAGCAGCGGCCGGAGGGGGTGGCGCAGCATAATAGTGCGATCAAACTAATAAACGGCGATCGGTTATTGGGTGATTTGGTCGAGCTTACACCTGAGGTTTTGGTGTTAGATACATGGTACGCTGGTAAATTGAAATTGCCGCGTTCATCCGTGTTACAGTTGAACCCGGTGTTGATGGGATCACGAGTCGTATTTGAAAGTCGTGAAGGCGATGCCTCCGGTTGGTTGCATGGCAATTACAACCAGGGAATTCCACCAAAAGCAAAAGTTGTGGGGGCCGTTGGTGCGGGTCCACAGAAGGCACAGCAGGTGGCACAAAAAATACTTGCCCAAAAAATTGTCCCGCAAAACATTGTGAATGGCAGGCCCCAGCCGCAGCAGAAAAATCTATTTTGGAAATTCGACGGTTCGGGTTTTACCAGTAGCGCGAGCGGCGCGGTGGTTGCCAGAGCCGATATCGCTTATCCGGATAAATTTGAACTCGCATTTGACCTGCAATGGGCCGGAGGCACCAGCTGTTATTTCAACACGGCCATTCTAGCTTCCAATATCAAGGAAAATTATTCCGGCGATCATTATCGGCTGCAGGTAAGTTCTGGTTATTTCTATTTTTATCGACGCACCAAAACCGGTAATCAGGTTCAAATGGGGCGGGCGGAATTACGCCAACAATTGAGCGGCAAAACCCGGGTACGCGTTGCGCTGCTTGTCGACCGATTGACGCGCGAAATCACGCTAATGATTGATGGTCAAGTGATTAACACTTACCGCGATAGTAACAAAGAACCCGTGCCGGCCTCAGGCGGATTATCATTCCAATCCAACAACACGTACCCGTTGCGAATTAGCAAAATCAGAGTAGCCGAATGGAACGGAAAATTGCCCGGAAATGAAGCCAAATCAGATGGTGTGGAGGATTTTATTTTCTTCAAAAACAAAGATCACATTAAAGGGAAAGTGAAATTCATCAAAGACGGTAAAATAATGGTTAGCAGTACCTCCTTTGGTGAAGTGCCCGTCCCTTTAACAAAGGTGGCCCGTATGCAGTTGGCAAACCCCAAAAAAGAAGGGAAGCCAAAAGCCGGTGAAACACAGGCTTCCTTGATGCAGGGCGGCCGGGTATCCGGCCAGTTCAAAAATTGGACTGATGAGAAAGTCCGCCTGGTGCATCCGTTCCTGGGCGCAGTGGAATTTCATCCTGCAGTATTTGAAACGCTAGAAATGAATCGCGATCAGCCGCGCCCACAAAAACAACAGGGGATCTTTTCAAAATGAAAATGCGAATGCTTATATTCACGGCGACGATGGCTCTGCTTGCAGGACCGGTATTTGCTGAAATTGTCATCAAACCTGTCCGTAGTGGATCCAGCAATACCAACCGCCCCGGCATCGTGGTGCCCGGCCCCGCGGATTCCGGGTTTCGCGGTACGCGACAGAAACCGCAAGTGCTCCAACTGCTTAATGGCGATCACTTGCAGGGGACCTTCGTGGATTTCCATTTGGATACCGGTGCGACCTGGCGCCATCCGGCTTCTAAAAATGACTTTAAATTTGCCGCTGATAGCATTTCAAACGTCCACCTGAATCCACGTGGTGCGCTGAATTTGCCGAAAGGGCAAAACTGCACCGTGAAGTTTCGCACTGGGGATGAGGTTCTGGGCCAACTGGTGGAGATCAATAAAACCCATGTCATACTCAGTGCGTGGTATAGCAGCAACAGCATTAGAATTCCGCGGGCAAAGATCCTTTCCATTCATCCCGGGTCAGGTAGCGGGGGTGCGATTTTTACCGGCCCGACAGGCCTTGATGGTTGGACGCAGGCGGCGGTTAATGAGCGACCAAAAAACATGCCGTTCAATGGCCGTGTCATTCGGGGGGGATTAGTTCCGGCAGGTGGGCGAGGTGGATTTGGCCGTGTCGGAGTTGGCGGAGGATGGCAATACAGTAACAACTCATTTATATCGCACGCATCCGGATCGCAGATCGGTCGCCAATTCAAAGATCTGCCCGATTCTGTAAATGTCGAATTCGATCTGTCATGGGCCACGACGCCCAGCCTCGTCTTGTATCTTTATTCGGATCAACTGCAACAACATAAGGGCAATGCTTACATTGTTCAGATTAATAATTCAGCCAGCTGCATGATGATGCAAGGCAGCTCTGGAAACCAAATAAGTCTGGGCACACAAAGCATGACGACTCAGTTGCGGGGCAAAACCAAAGCACATTTCGCAATCTCCGCAAATCGAAAGACGCGAATCATCATGCTGACGATGAACGGCAAATTGATTAAAAAATGGACCGGCACGTCCGCGTTGTTGGGCAAAGGCAAGGGCATCATGTTCATCAGCCAAACTACAGGGATGATGCGGATCAGCAAAATGCGCGTCACTCGTTGGAACGGACAGGTGCCGAAGGGAAACGGTTTTTCAAATTCTGGAGACGGAACTAAAGACGTGATCGGAACTGCTACCGGCAATTTAACCGGGGTGCTGCATGGTTTTCGGGGTGGTAAAGTGAAATTTGATGCCACCGCGAGTATCGGATCCATTGTGGATATGCCTCTCGAAAAAATAGGGGTTATCAGTTTTGCGGGAGCCAAACCTGAAAAGCGAAAATTGGAAATTGGCGATGTTCGTGCAACTTTTTCGGGCGGAGGAGAATTTGTGTTCCGGTTGGACCACTGGACAGCAGATCGCGTCACCGGTATGAGTCCCGCCATTGGCCGGGTAGATTTTGATCCCGCAGTATTTTCCTCATTGGAGTTTAACCTCAACAAGTTACGCGGCGAAGGAAACTGACCCCGTGAACATTGCGGGGACAACTCCGCATAACTGTTGATTGCCCCCAGTGGCGTGCCGGTGTTTCATTTCCGAGATGACCACTTCATCCACTACCAATGTTGCCACCGCCACTCGCCGCCGATCTATTGCACGACTCAGCAGCGATGAATTTGATGTCCTCCAAAAACTCGGCGAAGACCGCGTGACCCTCAACATCGATATTACCCTCAAGCCCGTCACTTGGATTGCTCTCCAGAAGTACGCGTTAAAACATGAGTGTACACTGGCTGAGTCTGTGGAAAATGGCTTGGAAGAATCTGCTGAAGTTGCAGATTGCCTGCAACTCCGTCTTGGCGGCGAGGAGAGTCGCTAACCGCTCAAACGCGTCCCCAATAAATAATCCCATAACGGCGTTGATACGCCAAAATTCCCTGCGTTGCCGTGCGCGTGATGTGTTAGATGATGCCGCCTGATCGCCTTTCCTAAATGTGATTTAGGATCACTTTGGTGGAGCGTATAATGGATGTATTCATACGCTAAATATCCCGCCAGAAAAAACCCGATAAAAACTGCCAACGCCCATTCCGGCACCAGCCAATAAAACAATGCTAGAAACGGCATTAAAATAAGCATCGCGTTCACCGGTGGCACCAATGTGTGAACAGCTTCGTCTTGAGCATCATGATGCACCCCGTGCGCAAACTGAGCCCATTGACTTAAAAATTTTAGGCGCCCCGATGGGTGTAATAAAAACCGATGCAGCAAATATTCGATTAACGACCATAAACCCAGCGCCGCCGCTCCGATAGCTGCCGTTGCTGACCAATCCAGCGAATGTGAGACAGCCCCCCAGGCAATACACGTAATCGCCGCCGGCCCCCACAAGGCCAAAGGCAAAGCCGGATGGAAAAACCCAAACCACGGCCAGCCACTTTTAACCTCGTTTGTTTTCATTTCCTCGCGGACATTCCATTTTCCAAATCTACACCCAACCCCTCCGCGATGCGGTTGATATAATTGAAATATCCAATCACCTGCGCCGCGTCACTGATTGCTTCCTCTGAAAACCCGACCGCTCGTAGGCCCGCCACATCAGCAGCCCCCGCCGAGGCAAGGTTTAGGGTTAACTTTTCCGCCCACGCGCACAGTGCTTCATCTCCCTTGCTCAATCCAGCCTCCCGCCAATCATGCTTTAAGTGCTTGGTTTGATCCTCATTATCCGACTCCACACGGAAGTCCTCCCCGTGTGATTCTGTTCAGTAATGGCAATGATTTGCCGCGGACACTACCACCGCCAACATCTCCCGTTGGCCACGATCCAAATCAGATTCACCGAACATCACTGTTTTGTAGAATTCCATGGAAGCTTTCAATGTTTTTGGGCTTCGGCTCATAACTTTGAGAATTTCGTAAACCCGTCCCGCCCGGCGATTGGCTTGCGCATATAGGATGGCTAATTCGCCCTTTGCCGCCTCCGGATCAATCAATCCAATAAATGCCATGGAGCAAATGTACCACTTAACAGTGCAAAATCAAATCAATCCAGTTGATGCTGGCTTGTAATCAGTCGATGAATCCCGTAATTGAAGCAGACCAACTGCCGGTGTGGTGGAATTGGTAGACACAGGGGACTTAAAATCCCCCGGCCTTTAAAAGCCGTGACGGTTCGAGTCCGTCCACCGGTACCAAGTTGTTTTCAAAAATAATAATCATGGGCGCAGAACATCAAATTGAAGCATTGAATCTCAACTTGCCGACGGCGCCGAAGCCGGGTGGGGTGTATCAACCGGTTCTCATCTTGGGCAACCTCGCGTATGTGTCGGGGCACGGTCCGTTGTTGAATGACGAAAGCTACATCACGGGCAAGGCCGGTGCGGAATTGAATGTGGAGGCAGCGAAGGCAGCTGCACGTCAAACGGGTTTGGCGATCTTGGCGTCGTTGCGCACGAAGCTTGGATCGTTGGATCGGGTGAAGCAATTGGTGAAATCATTCGGGATGGTGAATGCCACGCCGGATTTTTCAGAGCATCCGCTGGTGATCAATGGCTACAGCGAATTGATGGCGGAGGTGTTCGGGTCGGAGATCGGGGTGGGGGCGCGGAGCGCAGTGGGCATGGGCTCATTGCCGGGGAATATTGCGGTGGAAATTGAAGCGATTTTTGAGATCAAATGATTATGGCTGCTAATCCTTTTCAAGTGAGGAATGAAGCGGAGCTTGCTTCGCCTTCGTTGTTGGTTTATCCGGATCGCATTTTCCGTAATCTCGGACAGATGCTGAAAATCGTCGGCGATCCGGATCGGCTGCGGCCGCATGTAAAAACACATAAGCTGCCGGAGATTATCGGCATGCATATCAGTCAGGGCATCAAAAAATTCAAGTGCGCAACGATCGCAGAATGCGAAATGACCGCCGGCTCCGGCGCGCGCGATGTGTTGCTGGCTCATCAGCCAACGGGGCCCAATGCCGCGAGACTGCGTTTTTTGGCAGATCGATTTCCGCGGGTTACTTGGGGCGCGGTGGTGGATGACGCGGGGGTGGTGGCGATTTTGTCCATTCTTTTTGCTGATGCTCCGGAGCCGTTACAAGTGTTTTTAGATGTGGATTGTGGGCTGCATCGTTCGGGCATTGTGCCAAGCGCGGAAGCATTTGAGTTATGCAAAAAAATTGAAAGTGCCCCGGGCTTGGAGCTGGCGGGGCTGCATGCATACGATGGACACAATCACGGGTCGGATGTGGATCAACGTGAGGCTCAATGCGAGGCAGATTTTGTGCCGGTCCTGGCCTTTAGGAAAGAACTGCAAGCGGCTGGGATGGCAGTGCCGAATTTGGTTGCCGGAGGATCGCCGACATTTCCCATCCATGCGCGGCATAACGATCGCGAATGCAGCCCGGGAACCACGGTGCTTTGGGATGCGGGCTACAGCAGGGAATGTGCGGACATGCCTTTTGAGCCGGCGGCGGTACTGCTTACACGGGTCATCAGTAAGCCGGGTGAGAATCGCCTTTGTTTCGATCTTGGGCACAAAGCGGTTGCCGCAGACAAGCCATTGCCTCGCGCATGTGTGATCGGCCTGGAAGAGGCTGTGCACGATGTGCATAGCGAGGAACATCTCGTGCTGGAAACCCCGTTAGCCAAGGATTGGGCGGTGGGCGATTGCGCTTATGCCATTCCGGAACATATTTGCCCCACCGTGGCATTGCATGATGAGGTGTGGGTGGTGTCTGATGGTTCGGCGGCGGCGCGCTGGGAGGTTTCCGCGCGGCGGCGGCGGCTGGGGGTGTGACTTACCGCCAGTCGGTCGGCGGTTAATTCTTTTTCGGCGCGGGTTCTGGCAAATCAGAATCTGCGGGCCCGGGTTCTTCTACGGGATCCGGAACGGAATCGGTTACTTCTTTTTCGGAACACCCGGCCGAAAACATCAACGGGAATGCCAGCACTGAGAGGGCGAGGGTCTTG
>Ga0302117_10000634_pt1 | contig 15697 bp, 9 predicted proteins | sample AG5_322_MG_FD_203112 | JGI IMG/M metagenome (GOLD analysis project Ga0302117, IMG submission 203112) | Marine microbial communities from Western Arctic Ocean, Canada - AG5_32.2 | ecosystem: Environmental > Aquatic > Marine > Oceanic | place: Canada: Western Arctic Ocean | collected 2017-10-01 | reverse complement strand
CGTTTCTTGCGACGCTTACGAACGAGTTGATTTATCGTTGGCATAAAAAGGTTTCCAAAAACCGTTAATTAATGAATGTTATTTCTGTTATTAATACTTATTTCTAAGGGCCAACAAGGCCAAAGTGCCTCGAAAAACCGATAGGGGAACTACTCAGCCTACACGCTCATTGCGGCTTGTCAATTGCCATTGGCGTTATTTAAAAAACTCAAGGAACTTACTCAGATGATGTCGGCCAGAAAAGCATGCTAGTATTTCAATGCTTCGCCCAGCCTCATGCTGGCTATAATGTGTGAAAGGAACTAATTCGCGTCGTCACTTTCTCCCAATAACTCGTCGAGAGATTTGGCTGTATCTTCTACAGCCCGAGGCTCTGCGACTGTTCCTGGTGTAGCTTCGTTTTCACCCGCTTGCAATAAGGGGAATTGAGTTACAAGTGATTGATCGTCTTCGGCAGCTATGGCTTGTAAGGCTTCTGCTTCATAACGAACTTCACCCGCCTGGAACTTACGGAATCCAGTTCCTGCTGGAATTAGGTGTCCGAGGATAACGTTTTCTTTTAGGCCAACAAGTCGGTCGACCTTACCGGATAATGCTGCTTCGGTGAGTACCTTTGTTGTTTCTTGGAAACTAGCGGCCGAGATAAAGCTTGAGCTTTGTACCGACGCCTTTGTAATTCCCAATAATTGTGGGTCAGAAGTTGCGGCTTTAGGTTTGGTGCCTTTAGCCGGACTACCACCCTCTGCTTCCACGGCAGCATTAGCTGTTTCTAAAGAGGTTTTTGGAACGACTTCGCCAACTTGGAAGTTAGTGTCGCCAGCGTCCTTAATCTTCAAGCACTTGGCTAAATTTTCATTTGCTTGTCGCACTTCGATCTTGTCCATCACCATGCCGGTCAACAATGTTGTGTCGCCTGCGGTTCGGATTTGGACTTTTCGCAGCATGCGAGCGATGATGATTTCGATGTGCTTGTCATTGATTTCCACTCGTTGACTTCGATAGACCTGCTGGACTTCACGAGTTAAATAGCGTTGGACTTCCTCTTCACCAGTAACACGTAAGATGTCGTGTGGTTCTAGGGGACCGTCGACGAGTTCTTTGCCCGCTTGGACGACGTCGCCGGAGTGAACCAAGAAACGTTTACCTGGTGGTACCAAGTGTTCGAATTCCATGTCACTTTCTTCGTTACGAATTATAATCTGTCGTTTACCACGTTTCTTTTCACCCGTAATTTCGATCACACCGTCGATTTCGGCAATCACAGCTGGGTCCTTTGGCTTACGAGCTTCAAAGATTTCGGTAATTCGCGGCAAGCCTCCAGTAATATCACTAACACCAGATGCTTCACGTGGAGTTTTAGCAATCACCGAACCAGCTTTGACTTTTTCGCCTTCGTCCACTTCAATGTGGGCGCCTTCAGGCAAGTAATAAACATCCTGAGGTTTGCCATCGGAGTCTTCTAAAATAATTTGCGGATGAAGTTCACCTTTGTGGTCAGTGATCATACGACGCATACTACCACCGGCGTCTTTTTCGAGCCGCAGAGTTTCACCGTCGACAATGTCGTCGTAGCGTGTGATACCGGAAACTTCGGCGAGAATCGGAATACTGTGTGGATCCCATTCACAGAGGATGGTTCCGGCTTTAATCTCGTCATTTTCATTGACGCGAAGTAAAGCACCGGTAGGCACGCTGTGCGTTTCGAGTTCACGGCCTTTGGGATCCAGAATAGCGATTTCACCATTACGGGTAAGTACGATATTGTCACCTTGGGTATTGGTAACATTTCGAATATGAACGAACTTAACGATACCACCCGTTTGTGATTTCGTATCAGATTCTTCAATACTTGTATTTACAGTACCACCGATATGGAATGTACGCATGGTCAACTGCGTACCCGGTTCACCAATGCTTTGAGCAGCGATGATTCCGACCGCCATGCCAGATTCAACTTCTCGTCCGGTAGAAAGATCCATGCCGTAACATTTGCGACAGATACCCAATGGAGCGTCACAGGTCATTGGCGAACGAACTTGGATTTTATCCACACCTAACTCTTCGATACGCTTTGCCGTTTCAGTAGTAATCATTTCGTTGGCAGCAACGATGACTTCACCCGTAACCAAGTGAGCGATCTGTGTCTGACTGACGCGACCATTAATCGCATCGGCCAAACGAACTTCGACTTTCTCACCCCGGTAAATAACACCCTTGGTAATACCGCGAGCGGTTCCACAATCTTCCATGGTGACAACGACGTTTTGTGCCACATCGGCCAGTTTACGTGTGAGGTAACCCGAGTCAGCCGTTTTCAAAGCCGTATCGGCCAATCCCTTACGAGCACCATGGGTCGAACTGAAATATTCCAGTACTGATAACCCTTCACGAAAGTTCGCCTTAATCGGAGTTTCGATGATTTCACCGGTTGGCTTGGCCATCAAGCCACGCATACCCGCGAGTTGGCGAATTTGTTCAATACCACCACGAGCACCCGAATGAGCCATGAGATACACAGGATTAACATACCCATGACCTCCACGGTAATCTTTTCTCATCCCTTCCATCATCAGCTCGGTAATTGCCTCACGAGTGTGAGTCCAAGTATCTAGTACTTGGTTGTAACGTTCCAGTTCCGTAATCACACCACGCTGATACAACTTGCCATATTTCACAACTTGCTTTTCGGCTTCGCCAATGATGGAGAATTTCTCCTCAGGTGTAATGAGGTCGTCCGTAGCAAACGAAAGTCCAGATTGCGTACTGTTAGTGAAACCGTACTGCATCATGTCATCGAGCAAGTCAATGGTGGATCGGCGCCCTAAGGTTTGGTAACAATCGGAAATCACAATAGACAAGTCACCACTTCGTAGTGTGTTGTTATAGTAATCCATGCCTGTAGGCAGCATCGTGTTAAAACTAACGCGCCCGTAGGTTGTTTCGATAATTGCACCTGGTTCAGCGTCGCCATCTTCTGTCTTCAGTTTACAGCCCGCTGGCAAACGAATTTTGATTTTTGAGTGAGTCTCAATAATCCCTTCGGAGTAAGCATAGTCTGCTTCCTGAGCATTCGAGAAAATCATGCCTTCACCTTTTCGGTTGGGCATTTCCAAGGTGCTGTAATAGCAACCCATCACGACGTCCTGCGACGGACTCATAATCGGTTTACCGTTACTGGCGGCAAAGATATTGTTTGTTGCCAACAGTAGGGTATGCGCTTCGACTTGAGCCTCAACCGACAGTGGTAAGTGAACAGCCATTTGATCACCATCAAAGTCAGCGTTAAAACCTTTACAAACTAGCGGGTGTAAGTGAATTGCGTTACCTTCGACGAGTATTGGTTCAAAGGCTTGGATTCCCATGCGGTGAAGCGTTGGAGCTCGGTTAAGCATGACGGGATGATTTTGAATCACAGACTCAAGGATATCCCATACTTCTTCATCTTTGCGCTCAAGCATTTTCTTAGCGCTCTTAATCGTGTCAGCATGACCGAGCTCTTTCAAACGTCGAATAATAAAGGGTTGGAATAATTCGAGAGCAATTTTCTTAGGTAAACCACATTGGTGGATTTTCAGCCGCGGTCCGACCACAATCACACTACGAGCGGAGTAATCAACACGTTTGCCAAGTAGGTTTTCACGGAAACGACCTTGCTTACCTTTGATCATATCGGTCAAAGATTTAAGCGGACGATTACTGCTCCCCAAAACCGGGCGTTTACAACGATTGTTATCGAACAAAGCGTCGACGGACTGTTGCAACATTCGCTTTTCGTTACGAATGATCACTTCTGGAGCGTTTAAATCAACCAATTTGCGTAAGCGGTTATTACGGTTGATGATTCGACGATAAAGGTCGTTCAAGTCACTCGTGGCAAAATTACCCGAGTCTAATAGTACCAATGGGCGTAAGTCCGGTGGGATAACTGGGATGACGTCCAAGACCATCCACTCAGGACGGTTGTCGCTATCACGAATGGATTCAACAATTTGTAGTCGCTTGGCCAAGTCTTTTGTCTTTTGCTTACTCTTGGTGTTATCCAAGTCTTCGCGTAGCTGAATCGACAATTGGACAAGGTCGAGTTTGTTGAGCAATTGTCGGACAGCGGCGGCACCCATACCGGCTTCAAATGCGTCAGGGCCCCACTTTTCACGAGCGTTGCGGTACTCTTCTTCGGTCAACAACTGTTGGAGTTCTAGATCGGTTTCACCGGGTTCGGTAACAACGTAATCTTGGAAATACACGACTTTTTCCAAGCTGGTCGTTTTCATAGCAAGCAAATTACCTAATCGACTAGGCATCGCCTTGAAGAACCAGATATGAACAACAGGTGCGGCGAGTTCGATATGGCCCATTCGTTTTCGTCGAACACGCGAGTGAGTGACTTTGACGCCGCAGCGATCACAGATCATCCCCTTATATTTCATACCACGATATTTACCACAAGCACATTCCCAGTCCTTTTCAGGGCCAAAGATACGTTCGCAAAACAAACCATCCTTTTCCGGGCGATAGGTTCGGTAGTTGATGGTCTCTGGTTTCTTTACTTCACCAAATGACCAACTCCGGATGTCATGGGGTCGCGCCAACGAGATTTTCACCGAGGCGTAATCATTAATCCTGTCGTGTGAGTTTTCACCAACTGTCATGGTTCCGTGCTCCTTTGGGATCACTATGCTAATTGCAAATTAGAAATTGTGTTTTAATGTTGTAGTTTTAGTACTCGAGTATCTGGACGGTGCTAAGTTGATTAGTTCCGACGTTTTTCAAGTTCCATGTTCAATGCAAGGCCGCGAATTTCGTTGGTCAACACATCGAAACTAGCAGGTGTGCCAGCTTCTAAAGTGTTTTCACCCTTGACCATCGCTTCGTAAATCTTTGTACGACCTTCAACGTCATCACTCTTAACGGTTAATAGCTCCTGCAGAATATAGGCAGCCCCGTAGGCTTCGAGAGCCCAGACTTCCATTTCTCCAAAACGCTGTCCACCAAAGCGTGCTTTACCACCAAGTGGTTGTTGAGTAATCAATGAATAAGGTCCGGTGCTTCGAGCGTGAACCTTTTCATCTACAAGGTGATGCAGTTTGAGCATGTAAATGTAGCCAACTGTCGTTTCTTGCGCGAACTGCTCACCGGTGCGACCATCAAACAAAGCCGATTTACCATGGCTAGGTAATCCAGCCTCTGCTAATACCTCGTTGATGTCCCCTTCCGTTGCTCCATCAAATACCGGAGTAATGGCTTGGAAACCAAGTTTAGAGCCGGCCCAGCCTAAGTGAGTTTCTAGAATTTGTCCAACATTCATACGACTAGGCACACCAAGTGGATTCAACATGATTTGAATCGGTGTTCCGTCTTCTAAGTAAGGCATGTCTTCGACAGGCATGATTTTGGAAATTACACCCTTGTTACCGTGGCGGCCAGCCATCTTGTCACCAACGGAAATGGTCCGTTTGGTAGCAATGTAGATTTTGACCATCTGTAAAACGCCACTGCGAAGCTCGTCGCCTCGTTTCATGCTGTTGAGCGCGCGGTCACGCTGGTCAATCGCCGTCTGCAGTGCATCGCAATGGGACGCGTAAATTTTGTTGATGGCCTTAATGCCATCATCACTACGCATGCCGTTGGTAACTGAGTTGACGTGGAAAACCTCAGCAATTTCTGCCAAGAATTTAATGTCATCGTTGACGGTGTAAGGATTTCCGTCTTCGTCGGAAAGCTTACGACCGAGTGATGATTCCATTTCCGCGATCATGTCTTTAAATAGACCGACGACAATCGTGTTTCCGTCGAGTTCTGCAGCTTTTAAGTCTTTTTCGAATACCTTGCGTTCATAGTCGGACAAGCTCATACGGCGAGAGAATTTCTCGGTATTGATAACAATTCCTTCAATTCCGGAAGGAGATGTTAGTGAGTCATTTTTGACGTCTTCACCTGCTCTACCAAAAATGGCGTGCAAGAGCTTTTCTTCCGGAGTCAATTCGGTTTTACTCTTGGGAGATACCTTACCAACGAGAATGTCGCCAGGCGTCACGTAGGTTCCTACTTGAACAATACCGCTGTCATCCAATGCGGCGAGCATTTTGTCGCTGACATTAGGAATATCACGAGTGAATTCCTCTCGTCCAAGCTTAGTCTCGCGAATTTCAACATCGAATTCTTCGATATGAATGGATGTGTATGCATCGATCTTAACGAGCTCTTCACTGATGATGATAGCATCTTCATAGTTGTACCCATCGAAGGACATGAAGCCAACAAGTACGTTGCGGCCCAAGGCGAGTTCACCTAAGCGAGTAGCTGCACCATCGGCGATGACCTGCCCGGCTTCAACTTGGTCGCCTAGATTGACGATCGGTTTTTGGTTGTTACAGGTTCGTTCATTGAGACCAACATATTTTTGCAACGGGTAAACTGTATTACCGATGGTGATTTTCAAGGCATCACATTGAGTGACCTTACCAGCACGTTTGCTGCGAACAACCATACTGGTGTTGTGAGCAATCGTACGTTCCATGCCGGTACCGACAATCGGTGCTTCGGCTTCTAGCAAGGGAACTGCTTGCCGTTGCATATTGGATCCCATCAAAGCACGATTTGCATCGTCGTGTTCGAGGAATGGAATCAAGGCAGCAGAAACACCAATCATTTGAGTTGGAGCAACGTCCATAAATGAAATCTGATCTGGCGCAACCATCTCAAAGTCACCGCGGCGGCGAGCAATCAAGCTCGGTCCAACGATCTTGTTGTTTTCTACTTCAACGTCAGCTGGAGCAACGTATGCATCCGCTTCTTCATCCGCTCGTAGATATCGAATTTCATCGGTTAACTTACCATTAGTGATCGTACGATACGGTGTGACTAAAAATCCATAGTCATCGACCGTAGCGTAGATGGCTAGGCTGGAAATCAAACCAATGTTAGTACCTTCAGGAGTTTCGATTGGGCAAATTCGACCATAGTGAGAAATGTGAACGTCACGAACTTCAAAACCAGCTCGCTTTCGATTCAAACCACCAGGGCCCAATGCCGATAATCGCCGCTCGTGTGTCAACTGACTAAGTGGATTGGTTTGATCAACAACCTGTGATAGCTCACCACGACCAAAGAAATATTCAATGGCAGCTGAGATACTTTTAGGGTTGATCAAATTGCGAGGAGTCATATCCTCTTGATCCTTGAGATTCATGCGATCCTGAACCGTACGGCGTAACTTAAGGAATCCTTTTCGCAATTCGTCGGCTGCTAGTTCACTAATCGTTCGTAAACGACGGTTGGCTAAGTTGTCAATGTCGTCAACTTGCGCGTCGTCTGATTGAACTGCGAGTTTAAGAATGTAGGATACGGATTCAATGAGGTCATCAGGACGAAGCGTCATTTCCGTTTCTGGTACGTTGAGCTTCAACTTGCGATTGATACGGAAGCGACCAACACGACCTAAACGGTAACGATTTGAATCGAAGAATTTCTCTTGGAACAATGTCCGAGCTTTTTCAAGATTAGGAGGATTACCTGGACGTAATCGTTGGTAAATTCTCAAGACAGCTTCTTCGTGACTTCCTGTGGTGTCGTCATTAAGGCTGTTTATAACCAGCGGCGTGCCCGGAGCATCCATGACTTCGATTTTAGATAATCCCGAAGCACAGATTAGTTCCGCAGCGTTATTCGTGATCTGCTGACCTGCTTCGAGAATGATCTCACCAGCGTGTTCACTCTTAGCAGGATACACAATGTCGTCGACGGAAAACTTGTCCACGATTTTTCCGACGCTGCGACCATCTTTAACGGATTCGACAACTGTTTCATAAAAACAACGCAGTAAGTCGGCATCGCGACTGAACTCAGGAGCCATAGCTCGCAACAGCGTCATCGCAGAGAATTTACCGCTTTGGTCAATGCGAACGCTGAGGATGTCTTTTTTGGTGGCGTTGATTTCAATCCAACTACCGCGCTCAGGAATGACTCGGCAACTCGGCAGCTTACGATCACTTGTGCCTTCGGTCGCCATCACAAAGTCAACACCAGGTGAACGGTGAAGCTGGCTGACGACTACGCGTTCGGAACCGTTGATGATGAATTCCCCACCACCGAGCATCACTGGTAAATCGCCAAGATATACGTCTTCTTCAACAGGTTCATCTTTGTTTAGCCGCATCCATACTCGTAGCGGACGACCGTAGGTCAAACGCAACTGACGACATTCATCAGGTGTGTAACGCGGCTTACCCAATTCGTACCGGATATATTCCATGTTGATTTGCTTGTCAAAGCTCTCAATGGGAAAAATTTCCTGTAGGACTGCTTCCAAACCCAATTGCTTACGCTTTTCAGGATCGATATCGGCCTGTTGAAATTTGCCGTAATGATCTGTCTGGATCGCAGTTAAATCTGGAATGGCGGGATATTCACGACCGCTTCCAAAACGACGTATACTTGCAGGGCTTAAGCGTCGTTTAGCTGGCGTTGGCATGTTGTTGCTCCGATGTTAATTACGTTACAAAGGCCTGGTGTTCAATAACACTAGGCAACGATGATGAAAGGGTTGTTGGGTAGAAATTGACTAGGTAAAACACAAGCGGTGACATCAACGCAGTTCGAACTGCCGTGGTTGCCACTGTTGGTACACTTGAGAAAACCGATGATAAAATTCATGGCTAACGTAGGAAGGGGAGATGCAATGAGGTGGAATCGAGCAAGAAAATAATTGCTTGCACAATTAAGGATTCGCTTGCTGCTAGATTGACCTGAGCGCGCACACTTTGCGCAACGCCAGTAGTGGTTCTTCTTTCGACTTGTGATCTTATTAAAAAAATCACGCTCGAAACGGAACTGGGTCAAACGATCACCTTTCATTGTCCCCTAGCTAATTGTTCAAGCTAGGCTTGGTAACCCTATCTGGGGTTTCCTACGAAAACGAGTACAGGAAATTAACAGCGCACATTGAATGTGGTGATGCCAGTTGTCTTAAACTGCATTAAACAGCATGAAACGTCGGACTAACATCGTTGTTGTGCGATTGGATAAATACCAACGTAGTGTACCTTCTCCAACTGTAAAAAATCCACTTAAAATGTCAAAAATCAAAGCGGTGAACTCCGGATCTTTTCAGAACCAGTGCATCACCCAACACCCGGAATGAACATTTAACGAGCGTGTCGTCGAGCAAATACGAATATTTACTCGACTACTTATTGCTAAATGCACAGCAAGGTGTTGAATTGAAGAGTTACTTCAATTCAACAGTACCGCCAGCTTCTTCCAGCTTGCCTTTGATTTCTTCGGCTTCTGCCTTGTCAACACCTTCTTTGATGGTGGCTGGCACGCCTTCGACAAGTTTCTTCGAGTCCATCAGGCTTTGGCCAGTGATGTTCTTGACTTCCTTGACGATATTAAGTTTCTTTTCACCGAAACTAGTTAGCACTACATCAAATTCGGTCTGCTCTTCAGCTTCACCGGCATCGCCAGCTCCACCATCAGCGGCCATGATCACTCCACCAGCGGCGGCTTCGATCCCATGTTCGTCTTTGAGGTAATCGCTAAGTTCTTTAGCTTGTTTCAGTGTCAATTCAACTAGTTGGTCTCCCATCGTCTTTATCTCTGCAGATACTTCGATGGTTGTTGCTTCTTCGATGGTTGCTGCTTCTTCGGACATTATATGTCGAGCCTTTCTCACTTAGTAATGCAAATTTAAAATCCCTAAACGGAATTGGACCTACTGGGGTTTTTTCTATTTGCGATGTTAAAACAACAGTTCTGGGTTTAGTTAAATACCGCTGTGCTAGCTGCTGAACCTGGGCACGTAAGTATGTTTAGTCGTTAGCCTCTTTGGAATCACTTGCTTCGGCTTGTTCTTCGGTTTGTTCTTCGGCTTGTTCCTCAGCTGGAGATTCTTCTTCGTCTCCAGCATCTGCGAGCTCACCGATTTGTGAAGCTAATGTGTTTCCAGGACCACAAAGTTGACCGGCAAGTGTTTGACCAGGGCCGAGAAGTTGTCCGACGATTGTCGCCAGTAGCTCCTCACGGGTTGGCCATTTGCTGATTTCAACAAGTGATTCAGGTGTCAAGGTTTCGCCGTCCATGACGCCACCGCGAGTGGCGAATACTCCGTAGTTTTCTCGATCGTCATCAATGGCGACTACTTCTTTGACCAGCGATACAAAGTCATTTCCGCCCCAACAGACAGCGACAGACCCAGACACGCCTGCAAGGGCAGTCTCTAATTTTGTTCCAGCAGTAGCTCTAAGAGCCATGCCTTTTTTGATGACTCGAAGTTGAATGTTTTTGTCACGCAACTGAGCTCGTAAATTGACGGTTTCATTGACATCGAGTCCGATGACATCCACGAGCACGCATTCTTCAACGCCGTCGAAGTCTTTTATGAGTTGTTGGGTGATTAGTTCTTTAACAAATTTACTCATTGTCTTTAGCTTTACTGTGAGGTTTGTTGTTTACTACTACAACATTTGTTTTGTGATAGCAGTTGGTGTTTGTTATTAAATGGGCATGTTTGATAATTCGTGACGATCCACGACTATCGTCGTTACAGGGCGATTCTTAATCCGGGGCTCATCGCAGCACAGATTGAGATGCCTTGAATATAGGTACCTTTGATGGACAGTGGTTTGAGTGATTCAATGTGAGCAATAAAGTCACGGATGTTTTCGACTATTTGATTGGGATCAAAACTCAAGCGACCGACTACCGCATGTACATTTCCGCCGTCATCATTACGGAACTCAACCTTACCAGCTTTGTATTCGGCGACGACCCGACCGACGTCAGGTGTAACTGTGCCTGCTCGTGGTGACGGCATCAACCCGCGGGGTCCGAGAACTTTACCAAGTGGGCCAACGACCCCCATCATGTCAGGTGAGGCCACGCAGACGTCGAAATCTGTCCAACCACCGTTTATTTTTTTGGCAAGATCTTCAGCACCAACTTCTGCTGCTCCAGCCTCTTCTGCTGCCGCAGCTAAGTCACCTTTGGCAAACACGACCACGCGTAGTTCTCGGCCGATACCATGGGGCAATGCGATGGCACCGCGAATGATTTGATCCGCTTGCTTAGCATCTACGTTGAGGTGCATATGGATTTCGATCGATTGATCGAAACTGGTAGTACCAAATTCCTTGAGAACGTTGACTGCATCGCCAAGTGTTAGTTCGCCAGCTGCTTCAGATTTTTCAAGAAGAGCAAGGTATCGTTTGGATTTCTTAGCCATTTGTTTACTATCAATTTTAGGTGATTGGTTTACGTTATTTGTTAAAAAGGGGGCGATACGGATTTAGCCGATTACGTCTATTCCCATACTGCGAGCAGTGCCCATGATCATTCGCCGAGCGTGCTCTGGATCCCGAGCATTTAGATCAGCAATTTTTTTCTGTACGATTTCGTCAATTTGAGCGATTGTTACACTACCGACTTTGTCCTTATTAGGCACTCCAGATCCTTTGGCAATTCCAGCAGCCTCTTTAAGTAATGAAGCAGCCGGTGGGCTTTTGGTTACAAAGTCGAACGAACGGTCATTATAAACAGTGACGATCACAGGAATCGGTGTGCCATTGTATTCACGAGTGCGTTCATTGAATTGAGTAACGAAATCTCCCAAGTTTACGCCGAATTTACCTAACGAGGTACCGACAGGAGGAGCAGGTGTTGCCTGACCACCGGGAACTTGAAATTTTGTTTGTCCAGTTACTTGTTTTGCCATTAATCGATACCGTTAAATCTAAAATTATGATTTGTTAGGGCCCCCGACGATGCATTCGCTAAGGCTTGTTATTAAATGTTTTCAATTTGCCAGTGTTCTAATTCGACAGGTGTACTCCTGCCAAAAATATTGATAATCAAAGTGACACGTCCGTTGGCCTCATCGATGCCTTCGACTTCACCTTCAAAGTTCTGAAAGTTACCGTCTTTCACACGCACGCGATCGCCAGCATTGAATGGAATAGCAGTCTTGACCTGCCCCTCTTCGCCGTCTTCGTCTTCCTCATTAGTGGTTTTCAGAATTCGAGCAACTTCATCAGCAGGCATCGGGGCTGGCTTCCCTAGAGTGCCAGTGAAATCACCGATACCTTGAGTTTCGCGAACCAAGAACCAGGCCTCATCAACCAATTTCATCTTGACCATGATATAACCAGGGAATAGCTTTCGTTTGACAACTCGGCGTTTTCCGTTGCGGTTAAATTCAGCCACATCTTCTGTAGGCACAACGACTTCTTCGAAGTATTCCTCGAGCCCCTGGCGTTTGACTTGTCGTAGCAATGTTTCGCAAATTCCCTTTTCTCGATTCACTTGAACCTTAAGAATGTACCATTCAAATACATCGCTATCATATTTTTTCGGAATATTGTTCGGATCGAACGGGATGTCTTCTTCTTTGACTTCCGCTTCTTCTTCGGCTGGTGCTTCTTCTTCGGCTGGTGCTTCTTCTTCGGCTGGTGCTTCTTCTTCGGCTGGTGCTTCTTCTGCGACTGGTGCTTCTTCTGCGGCTGGTGCTTCTTCTGCGGCTGGTGCTTCTTCTGCGGCTGGTGCTTCTTCTTCGGCTGGTGCTTCTTCTGCGGCTGGTGCTTCTTCTTCGGCTGGTGCTTCTTCTGCGGCTGGTGCTTCTTCTGCGGCTGGTGCTTCTTCTGCGACTGGTGCTTCTTCTGCGACTGGTGCTTCTTCTGCGGCTGGTGCTTCTTCTAGGGAACCTTCATTATTAACAGCATCGTCTGAGCGCAGATCATCCTGAGCATCTGCAGATTCTGCAGTTGGTTCTTGAGGATCTATCGATTCATCTTGATGGCTGTTCACGATTAGTAGTGCTCCGTTTAATTCCAGAAAATTATTAGTCTGTTACGCCGGGCATCACGCCGACACTTGTCAGCAGTGCTTGCCAGACCAAGTCATAAATAAATAGGACTAAAGTAAATAGAAACATTGTGAGTATTACGACGATTGAGCTATTAATAAGCTCTGGTTTTTTTGGCCATGAAACTTTGGCCATTTCGTTTTGCACTGCGATCAGGAATTCCGCAAATTTATACCAATGCACGATGCGGTAACTAAACCACAATCCAAGCAAGGCCAGGATTCCCATAGCGATGTCGACGCCGGAGCGATCGGCACTAGTATAAGTACCATTCACCCAGTTGCGGAGGTTGTATGTACCGAGGCTTATTAAGACAATAATAGTCAACATGGTAGCACGTCGCGCGATCAGACCCATCGCGGGTCGATGTCGGTGCAGTCCAAAAAATGTACTAAGCAACCGGACGTTCGTCACGGGCTGTTCATTTTTCGCATTTGATGCAGGATTCTTAGCCATTGTTGTATTGTCGCGTGCTAATAGTGTGACACGTAATCTCAATGAAGATTACTGCTGGGGAAAATTGTAATAAGACCAACAAACCGTATAAGGTAGCATGGTTTCGCCATATCGCACATGGGCTAAAAGAGAATGATTTTATTTTTACGCAACGAAAAATGCCGAACCATCTGGTGGGGACATTTGTGGTTTTCTTTGACGGTTATTGTCAAAATATTGTCTAAAAACCTGTTGGTCTCAATAAAAATAAATGTGATTGTACTTGAACAAATCAATATAGCCTCATTTCAGGCTCAGTTTTTCAAGTTACAGCACAATGTTACTCTTGCAAGCCATGCATCGAGAGTAATCCCAGCACCCGAATGTGCCTCTCGGAATCAATTCCCACGAGTTCCTCAAACTCATCCGAGAGCTTGTGAATCTCACTCCAAACGATCCACCAATTGATGAATCATTGTTCATGCGCATATCCGTTCCGTCTCGCATGTTGATTTTATCGGCATCTAAACTGACGCATAAAGCCAGAACGGAAGAGCGGGCATTAGACTCGCTCTTCGGTTCTAGATTGTATGGCAGGGGCGGAGGGACTTGAACCCGCAACCGCTGGTTTTGGAAACCAGTGCTCTGCCAATTGAGCTACACCCCTGTAAAAAGCCTACCGACTAGTTAGTCGATAATCTTTGTAACCACACCGGATCCAACTGTACGACCACCTTCGCGTATTGCGAAACGCACGCCGTTATCCATAGCGATTTTCTTGTGAAGTTCAACGGTGACTTTCACATTATCGCCAGGCATACACATTTCTGCACCTACGAGGTCAGCAGTACCGGTTACATCTGTCGTACGGAAATAGAACTGTGGACGGTATCCACTGAAGAATGGCGTGTGACGCCCACCTTCATCTTTGGATAGACAGTACACTTCTGCTTCGAACTTGGAGTGAGGACTGATACTGCCAGGAGCAGCGAGTACTTGACCACGTTCGATATCTTCACGCTTCATTCCTCGAAGAAGACAACCGACGTTATCGCCAGCCATACCCTTATCGAGCAATTTACGGAACATTTCCACACCAGTAACGGTTGTGGTAGCAGTATCTTTAAGTCCGATGATTTCGATTGTTTCACCAACGTTGACAACGCCTCGTTCGATACGACCTGTAGCAACAGTTCCACGACCTTCGATCGAGAACACATCTTCCACAGCCATCAAGAACGGTTTGTCTTCGTCACGCTCTGGTTCCGGAATATTTTCATCAATAGCATCCATGAGTGCTGAGATACAAGCGGCAGCCTCAGGGTCGGATGGGTTGTTGTAAGCAGGCAATGCAGCACCTTGAACGATGACAGCATTGTCGCCATCAAAATCGTACTTGCTAAGCAAGTCACGAACTTCGATTTCAACAAGTTCCAACAATTCTTCATCATCAACAAGATCACATTTATTCATGAAGACGACAAGAGCGGGCACATCTACCTGACGAGCAAGGAGTACATGTTCCTTGGTCTGAGGCATTGGTCCATCTGCTGCTGAAACAACAAGAATAGCACCGTCCATTTGGGCAGCACCAGTAATCATGTTTTTAATAAAGTCAGCGTGACCTGGGCAGTCGATGTGAGCATAATGCCGATTCTCAGTTTCATACTCAACATGAGCAACAGCAATTGTCACTGTTTTCGTTGCATCACGAACGGTACCGCCCTTAGCGATTTCGGAATACTCTTTGTGCTCGGCAAGTCCCTTGGCAGCTTGCACTGCTAAGATCGCACCGGTTGTTGTAGTTTTTCCGTGATCAATGTGGCCGATAGTACCCACGTTCACGTGGGGTTTTGTACGGTTGAAAGTCTCCTTCGCCATGTCCTTAACACCTATTCTAATTGAACTTGATGATGTGGCCGTTTCCGACCATGTAGTAAACAATGTTCAAAACTGTAACAACGCCGCTTCACAGTTATTGATCAAATATCATTGACCAAACGCCACTCGACCTTGTCATCTCAGTTTTACTTCATTACGTCTGTTATTTTGCATTGATTGATGCCACACCCAAAAGTGTGAAAGCAATCAAAGCTGCTGATGGGACTTGAACCCATGACCTCGTCCTTACCAAGGACGCGCTCTACCACTGAGCTACAGCAGCAATTTGCTACCACGGCTCTTAGAGCGTTTCCCTTTAAAGGTTGCCCTCTATTTCCACCTCACACCCCACTGTTTCCAATGGGAAAAAAGGCAGCAATGGTAAAAGCGGGTGAAGGGTATCGAACCCTCGTCTTCAGCTTGGAAGGCTGTGGCTCTACCATTGAGCTACACCCGCAATAATCACAGTTGGTATGTACTGTGAAATACAATGTGCAGCAATCTTCTATTTTTACGCAAAAAAGG
>Ga0302117_10000633_pt1 | contig 15722 bp, 9 predicted proteins | sample AG5_322_MG_FD_203112 | JGI IMG/M metagenome (GOLD analysis project Ga0302117, IMG submission 203112) | Marine microbial communities from Western Arctic Ocean, Canada - AG5_32.2 | ecosystem: Environmental > Aquatic > Marine > Oceanic | place: Canada: Western Arctic Ocean | collected 2017-10-01 | reverse complement strand
AGAACAGTCGTGATGTCGGTGGCCGAATCGACCTCGATGCCATCGATGGCAAGAACGACTTCGCCCGGGAGGATGCGACTGGATTTGTCCGTGGCCGGACTGTCGGGAAGGACGTCGCGCACTCGCAGTCCGGGGCCGTTGTAATCTGGATCGAATCGCACACCGAGGTGGGAGGTGGTCTCGCTCCATTGTGGGGCGCCTGTTGCCGCCGCGGTGGAGGGGCCGCGGTAGTAGAACCCGAGATGCGATCCGTTTAGTTCGCCAAGCATCATGTTGATGACGTTGCCCAGAGTCTGGCCGTTGGGCGCTTCGCCTGCCATGCCGATGTATTTTTGGCGAACTTTGTCCCAATCCCGGTTGCCGAGTTTCTCGTCGTAGAAATGGTCTCGCATGGTTCGCCATGATTGATCGAAAGCCGCGCGGAACTTGGCCGGCAGGTCAACGCGTTGCCGTGCCTTGAACGCGTAGGACGCAGTTTGTCCCTTGGAGTTCAGAGTTCCCGGCTTGCCCTCTGAGAGCCAAAGGATCTGATTTCCCGAGGCGATCCAGTGGGCCAGGCCGCCGGTCTTGGTGGACAGCAGCGTCGGCTTGGAACTGCCGGGAATACTGATCGTGTAGGTTCCTCGTTTTCCGTCGATGGTGGCCGCGAAAGCCAGCTTCTTGGAATCGTGCGACCAGAACAGGCCGCTCTCGGATGTGTCCGCGACGGATACGCGATGCAGTCGTTCTTGCAGTCCCTCGAAGTCGATGGTCAGCCCCGGTTTCTTCTTCGGTTGTGAAGGCTCTACTTTCTTGTCGGGAGTTGCGGGGGCTTTTGAGTCGGGCGGCTTTTCGGTCCTGGTCTCGGTTTTAGGTTTTTCCAGAGTTGGCTTTGCCGGAGTTGGCTTCTTCGCGCGAGCCTTCTTCATCTTCTCAAGGGCCTTTTCCAATGTGCGTTCGCGCGTGTTCTTCTGGTCGTCTTCCTCGCGAAGCCAGACGTAGTAGATGTCCGTCTCGGTGTCGCGGCGGCGGCCGGTGAAGGCAATCTTGCGGCCGTCCGGAGACCATCTGGGGGAGTAATCGTTGTCCGGATGGCGTGAGAGATTGAAGGGCTCGCGGCTGGCGTCGATGGGGGAGATCCAGATGTCGCGGTTGAAGTCGTTGTCCGAAACGGCGTAGACGAGCCACTTGCCGTCGGGGGACCAGTCGTATTGCGGATCGTTCCATGATTCGAACAGGCGACGGGCGTCTTTCCCGTCGGGCTTCATGATCCAGAAATCGCCACGCTCGCGCAGGAAGGAGATGTGCTCACCGTCGGGGCTCCAGGCGGTGTCGTGCTCGGTCACGGGATCGTTGGTGAGGCGGGTCATTTTAAAATCCTTGTTCTGCCACCAATATTTTTCGGCGTCGGCGCGTTCGACCTTCCAAAGATCGCTTTGGCCGCCCTGGTCGCTGATGAAAACGATCGATTTGCCATCGGGCGCGAAGAGGGGTTCGCTCTCCTCCTCGGCGGAGTCCGTGATCTGAATGGGCTCCTTCAGTTCGGTGTCCATCACCCAAAGATCGCCCCCAGCGATGAAGGCGATCTCAAGGCCGTCCTTGCTGAAGGCGACATTGGTGGCCTTGTCGAGAATACGACGCTCCTCGGCGATCCAATCGCTGTCGCCGGGAAACTGAATTTTAATTTTCTGGGGCTTTTCGTCCTTGCCGAGGCGAATGGCGTAGAGATCGAAAAGATGTCGAAAAACGAGAGTCGAGCCGTCGCGTGAAATCGCAGGGTAGACGACGGAGTCATCCTCGAATTTTGTGATCTGGCGCTCCTTGCCGGATTCTAGATTGCGTTCTCGGAGATTGAAGGCGCCGTCGCGTTGACCGACGTAATAAAAGCCCTTGCCGCTCGGCTTCCAAAGAGGCCAACGGGAGCCTTGTTCGTCGTCGACGAGCTTCTCGATGCCGCCGTCTTCGGAATTGAACAGCCAGATCTGGCTGCTGCGGGAGCCTCGATAACCTTTGCGCCACCAGCGCTCGCTCTCGCGGGTGAAAAGGAGTTTGCCGCCGTCGGGAGAAAGTCGTCCGTCGCTGCCATAGGCGTCGAACAGAATTTTGTCAGGTCCGCGCTTCCCGGCGGAGACAAAGCTGAAACGTTCGCCGTGTTTCCAGAAATGATCGCGAGTGAGGCTGGTCAGGATTTGCTCGCCGTCGGGATGCCATTCCTCGACCGCGTAGCCTTCGGTATGGTGGGTGAGTTGCCTTGGTTCGCCGCCGGAGACTGGCATGACAAAGACTTGCCTGCCGTCCTTTCGTGAGCTGGTGAAGGCGATCTGTTTCCCATCGGGGGAGAACGCCGGGCTACCGTCGGCGGCGGTGTGGCGCGTTAGTTGCCGGGCCCCACCGCCTGCGGTGGGGACGGACCAGATGTCCCCCTTCCAGGCAAAGGCGACAATCTTCCCATCAGGCGAGAGAGCAGGGGACGATGGCATACGGATCAGGCGGGCTTCCGCCGCTGCGCAGTCGGAGCACCAGCCGGGCAGGGAAAACGCCAGAGCAAACGTGAGGAAGAAGATCGTTCGAAACGAGGGGGAGAACGGATTCATCGGGCAAAAACTAATTGCCCTGAGGAAATCGACGCAATCGTTTTCCGAGGAAAGTGTGTCCTAACTGACTCAGCCAAATGCGTTTTGTGAACACAAGATGAGCAATAAATGCGGATGGGGGAAAACTTTTCATATTGAGTGAGACCCGTTTCGGTCGGTTGTCTCAATAATTTCTCACGACATGAAATTCAGGCGCGCCGCCCAGGGCGAGGGGCTTGGCAACAGCCTCAAAAGGGTAAAAAAGTCCGTCCGATAATTGTTGAATCCGATTTCTGTCAAAACGGACTCATCGCCAATCCTCGCTCTGGATGGCAATCGATTTCACTCGCTTTCGCAGCTTCGGCGGGTGAACACACTTTCTGGACATGATTGATAACGCGGATTCCCAGATTGACGAACTTGTCGCCCTGTTGCGGGTCGCGTATTCTGTCTATCTTTTCACGGGCGCGGGCATCTCGACGGGCAGCGGTATTCCAGATTTCCGCGGCCCGAACGGTGTTTGGAAGCGACGTCAGCCGGTCTATTATCGGGATTTTATGTCGTCGGAATCCGCGCGGATCGAGCATTGGGACTACAAGCTGGAAGGGTGGGCGGCGTTTCGAGATGCGCGTCCGAATTCCACGCACGACGCCTGCTTCGCGTTGGAGAAGGCTCAAAAGCTGGCGATGGTGGTGACCCAGAATATCGACGGCCTGCATTCTCGGGCGGGCACGAGCGTGGAGAAACTGGTTGAATTGCACGGCACCAACAGCGCGATCGAATGTCAGTCATGTGAGCGACGGTTGGAACCGGATCCGGTGTTTGAAGAATTTCGGTCCAGTCGCGAACCGCCCCGGTGCGAATGCGGCGGATGGCTTAAACCCGCGACCATCAGCTTTGGTCAGAATCTGCGGGAAGAGGATTTGCGTCGGGCGGAAGAGGGAGCGCGGCGCGCTGATTTGGTCGTTTCCCTGGGCTCGAGTCTTTCGGTGACCCCAGCCGCTGGGTTTCCGCTTCTGGCCGCAGCGGGCGGGGCGCCCTATGTGATCGTGAATCAGGGCAATACCGATCATGACGGTCGTCCGGAAGTGAGTCTTCGCATTGAGGGCGATGTGGGCCGCGTATTTCAGGATGCCGTGAAGCGCGCCATGGCGTCCTAATTCAAGATCGATGTCCCGTTATGGCGCGAAGGATCGTCATAGGGGCGTGGATCGACCCGGTTCGGATTTTATCGGGGATTAAGAGTTTGACACTGACTTTGCGGAACCCTAGCTTAGGCAACCTATTATGGCCGACGACAGCAATATTCCCACGGGTGGCGTGCCGCCGAAACCAGGCGACGATTCCAAGGTAAAACCGAAGAAGGAGACGGTGCGCATCAGTCTCCCTCCGAAGCCGAAGGAAACGGTTCGCATCGGCCTTCCAGCCAAGAAGCCGGGAGCGCCAGCGGCGCCGGTCGCAGCGGGCGGAGGGCTCCCCCCGAAACCCGCTTCAAAACCCGGATCCACGGTCAAGATTGGACTGCCTCCGAAACCGGCGGGTCCCGCCGGGGTCGCCGCGGGTGGGAAACCGCCGACACCCGGATCCACGGTCAAGATTTCCATGCCTCCACCGCCTGCGGGCGGAGCCAAACAGGCGGTCGCTGCCGCGGGGCCAGCCAAGCCGGCGGGCCCTAAAGCCCCTGGCATCGCGGGTCAGAAGCCCGCGGGTCAGAAGCCTGCGGGGCCGGCCAAGCCGGGCGTTGCCGCGAAAGGCAAGGGGGGCAAGAAGGCTGCCCGTCCCGCCGCTGGCGTCGCTGGAGTGAGCCTGGTCGACAAGATTTTGGCGATTCTCGTTCTGCTGGTCAGCATTGGCGTTCTGGTGCGCGTGTTGATGCTCGCTGAAATCATCCCGGCCGCCTCCTGAACCCAGGCGAGTTAAACTGTTCTGTAACGCAATTCGAATAACTCTTTCTCTGTATCCACGCCATGGCCGCTGAAAATATTGTTGAGCTGACCGATGAAAACTTCGAAGCCGAAGTGAAGCAGTCGAAAGTGCCCGTGCTGGTGGACTTCTGGGCGCCGTGGTGCGGACCTTGCAAGATGCTCGGCCCCATTCTGGACGAGCTGGCCGGAGAATTTGAGGGTCGTGTCAAGATCGGCAAGGTCAACATCGACGAGCATCAGAACGTGGCCGGCCAATTCGGCGTGTCGTCGATTCCCACCCTGTTGGTGTTCAAGGGTGGCGAAGTTTGCGAACAGCACGTCGGCTTGAAACCCAAAGCCGCGTTGGCGGACAGCCTGAACAGCGTCGTGGGCTAATTCGCCACGGTGAGGCGCGCCTCACCTCATGCCTCTCATTCTCACTCCCGGCCACCTTTCAAACAGGGGCGAGTTTTATTATCAGCTTGGCGCCCAGATCGAGGCGGGCATTTCCATCATTCCCGCGTTGCGGAATCACCTGCGGAGCCCGATCGCCAAGTCCTTCCGCCGACCGATTGAGAACCTGATTCTTTATCTGGAAGAGGGCGCGCCGTTGGCGGAATCGATGGAGGCGTTGAATGGCTTTCTGCCGGAATTCGATCTGGCTCTGATTCGCGCCGGCGAAGAAAGCGGAACGCTGGATGCCGTCTTCCGGGTTTTGGCGGAGTACTATCGAGAGCGCGCGCAGTTGAGCAAAAGCATCATCGGGAATCTGATCTACCCCATCGCGGTGCTGCACATGGGTATTTTGGTTTTTCCGCCGCAAACGCTGGTGAAAGTCATCGAGGGCGACGTCGGGCCCTGGATCATGCAAAAGCTCATGATCTTTATTCCGCTCTATCTCGTCTCCTTCTTTGTTCTCGTCGTGACTCAGCGGGAGGGCGGGCATAGCTGGAGTTCCCTGATGGAAAAGATTTTTCATGTCGTGCCGTTGCTCGGCGCGGCTCGGCGCAATCTGGCCTTCAGTCGCCTGACGTTGGCGTTGGAGTCGCTGATCAACGCGGGGGTGGGCATCGTGCAGGCCTGGCCGCTGGCCGCGAGAGCATGCGGTTCGCCGGCGATTGAACGCGCCGTCAAGAAATCCATGCCGCTGATGGAGGATGGCCATATGCCGGCGGATGTGATCCAAAAGCATCCGATTTTTCCCAGCTACTTCACCGGGCTCTATCAGACGGGAGAGGCGAGCGGTCGAATGGATCACATGCTCAGCCGCATGCACGCGCACTATCACGAGGAGGGCTTTCGCAAGATGAAGCATTTCTCCTTCTGGGCGCCCAACGCCCTCTTTGGCGCCATCGCCATCTTCGTCGCCATCTTCATCGTCCGATTTTACATGGCTTACTTCAAAAATATCAGCGACGCGATGCAGTAGACGGCGCGGATGTCTCCAACCGCGGATGGCGAGGATTTCATGGATGAGATTCGTTGCGGCCAGGATCTCCTTCACGTAATCGTCAGAACGGGCTGGGTGTCGGGGCGAATCGTGTTTAGCATCTCGCGCGTGACGATTGCGGAATTGCATCATGATGAAGAGCTGCGCCGGCGGGAATTTCCGGTGACGGGCGAGAAGGTGTTTGTCGCGCACGCGGGGATTTGTCCGATTCCTCGGCGGGTGTCGGAGGCAATACGGGACTACGCGGAGCAGTCGACACGGGGCGATCAGGAGACACTCGTTCCGGCGTTTCAGATGCATCGGACGCGCGAGCTCGCCGCGAATTTGATTGGAGCCGAGATTGGCGAAGTGGCCTTTGTTGGGCCGACTTCATTGGCCTTGAGCCTGGTGGCCAGCGGCCTGAGCTTTGAACCCGGCGACACCGTGCTGGTGTATTTGGATGATTTCCCTTCGAACGTTTATCCCTGGTTGGCTCTGGCTGAGCGGGGCGTGGAGGTGAAGTTTCTGAAGGTTGAGAAACTGGGCGGCATTCATCTGGAGGATGTGCTGAATCAGGTCGATGACCGCACGCGGTTGGTGGCGTTGGCTTCATGTCACTTTGCGAGCGGATTTCGCATCGACGTGGACGCGATCGGCAAGGCGCTGCGCGAGCGCGGCATCTTGTTTTGCCTCGACGCGATCCAGACGGTTGGCGCCTTTCCGACCTCGATCAAGCACGTGGATTTTCTGGCGGCCGACGCGCACAAGTGGATGCTGGGGCCGTGCACGGCGGGGATCATGTATGTGCGCAAGGAGCTACAGGATCAGCTGCGTCCGCCGATACACGGCTGGCACAATTTGCGATGTCCGGATTTCGTCGCGCTGGATGAACTGGAATTTCAGCCGGACGCCCGACGCTACGAGGTGGGCAGCGCCAACCTGCTGGGACTGGTCGGGCTTCACGCCGCGTTCGAACTGATGGCTGAGATTGGCGTGGACAACATCGGCTGCGAGTTATTGCGCAAGCGCGCCTGGATGACGCCGGCGTTGCAGGCGAAGGGCTATTCTGTGTTGCACGCGGAGGCCAGCGAAGCGAATAGCAGCGGCATTGTCACGATTGTGCGGGAGGGCGAGGACATCGTCGCGCTGCACGCCAAATTGGAAGCCGCCAAAGTGATGTCGTCTGTGCGTTCGGATCGAAGCGGAGGAAAATATCTGCGTTTCTCGCCGCACTACTACAACACGGACGAGGAGATGAATCGAATTCTGGAATTGCTCTGACGCTTTGCCCGGCCAGGCGCGCGATCAGGACTTGTTCAGTTCCAAGAAGTTTTTCAGCAATTGCCGTCCGCTCTCGGACAGGATGCTTTCGGGGTGAAACTGCACGCCCCAGATGGGCAGTTCCTTGTGACGCACACCCATGATTTCGCCCTCTTCGGTCTTCGCCGTTACCTCCAGGCAATCGGGCACGGTGTCGGGCTTGATGATCAGGGAGTGGTAGCGGGTTGCGGTGAGCGGGTTCGGCAGTCCTTTGAACAGTTCCTTGCCATCGTGTTGGATGGGCGAGGTTTTGCCGTGCATCATCCGGTAGTTGACGACGATTTCGGCGCCGAAAGTCGCGCCGATGCATTGATGTCCGAGGCAAACGCCGAGGACGGGGGTCGTGGCGCCCAATTCGCGGATGATGTCGTTGGAAAGGCCGGCTTCCTTTGGGCTGCAGGGGCCGGGCGAGATCAGAATGCGCTCGGGATTCAGCTCCCGCGCGTCTTCGACGCTGATTTGATCATTGCGTCGAATCTCCATTTTGACGTCCATTTCCCCGAGGTATTGTACGAGGTTGAACGTGAAAGAATCGTAGTTGTCGATGACCAGAATCATAAATGAGCAGGCAAGTTATCGGTTCCGGGCGCCGGCGCAACCAAAATTCAGCCTCGCGCAACCGAATGGATTCGGCGATGTGGAGGTTGAGCCTGATCGAATGCCATGGAGACGGACGCCGAGGACGGCGTCCGTCTCCATGGCATTCGAGGCAACGCGGATTTTCCAGCTTGGAAAGCGAATTCCCGAAGGGTTACGCTCACGGTTCGGTTTCGGGACTTGCGACGGACGCGAACTGAACGAAAATCCTATCGCGGTCAACGCCGCCGCCGGGGATCCGGCAGAATTGAAAATCGGAATGGAAATGGACACAACGTCAGCGGAACAGGAAAACGCGGAAAACCCGGGCGACGGGTCGCCTCGGGTGGCAATTCTCTACAAACGTGATGCGCAGCCTGACGAACAGGCTTTGCTGCTCCTCGAGGGCGCGCTGAAGGAGAAGGGCTATTCCGTATTCATTGATCGGCATCTGGAGATCGGCGTCGAGTGGGCGCGCGAGATCGAGCGAGAAATTCGCGACGCCGACGCAGTGATCCCTTTGCTCTCCGCCCAATCGATCCACAGCGAGATGATGGCTTTCGAAGTCGAGCATGCGCACGACACCGCCTCGGGCGGGAATGGACGTCCACATTTGCTGCCGGTGCGCGTCGATTACACGGGCCCATTGCCGGAGCCATTGGCCGGCATCCTGGATCCGCTTCAATATTTCCTCTGGGAAGGGGAGTTCAGCAACGAGGGATTGGTCTCGGAATTGGTCTATGCGCTGCAGAATCTGCCGCCGGTCGATCGGACGCCGACGGAGCTGCCCGCGAAGGGGGCGCGACTCACCTCGAAGCTCGCGGCCCGGATCAATCGCATGAAAGTCGAGGCGGCGCCGGAGCCGGAACCGGAACCGGAACCCGAGCTGGTCGAAGTCGTCTCCACTGTCCCCTCGGCTCTGGAAAGCGTCGGCGGCGCAGTGCCGCTGGACTCGCAGTTTTACCTTCGTCGCGGAGTGGACGACGATTTGGAAACCTCGATCGCCCAACGCGACAGCATCGTGCTCATCAAGGGCGCGCGGCAGATGGGCAAGACATCGTTGCTCGCTCGCGGTCTGGCCAATGCGCGCAAGCAGGGATCCCGCGCGGCGTTCGTCGATCTGCAAAAGCTCAATGCGGTCAATCTGGAGTCGGCCAATAATTTTTATCTGACGCTCTGCGAGACGCTCGCCGACCAGCTCGATTTGGACACGCTGCCCTCGGATGTTTGGGACGAGCGACGAAGTCCCAACGTCAACTTCGAGCGCTTTCTGCGTCGCGAAGTTCTGAATAAGATCGGGGCTCCGTTGGTCTGGGGGCTGGACGAAGTGGACCGTTTATTCGGGTGTGAATTTGGCAGCGAAGTGTTTGGCTTGTTCCGCTCCTGGCACAACGAGCGGGCGCTCGATCCCACGGGGCCATGGGCGAATCTTTCCCTGGTCATTGTCTACGCGACTGAGGCTCATCTGTTTATCACGGACATGAATCAGTCGCCCTTCAACGTCGGCACGCGGCTCGAGGTCGAGGACTTCACTCAGCTACACGTCGCCGAGATGAATCGGCGATATCGCGGCCCCTTGAAGAACAGTGACGAAACGAATCGGCTGGTGCGCCTTGTCGGCGGGCACCCGTATCTGGTTCGACGCGCGCTGCACGAGCTGGCGACCGATCACAAGCTGGATATCGAAAACTTCGAAACCTACGCCGACCAGGATGAGTGGATTTTTGGCGATCATCTCCGACGGATGCTGGTTCTGCTCGCGAGAGATCTGGAATTGACCGAGGTCGTGCGCGGTGTGCTGCGGGGCGAGCCTTGCCCCACGCCGGAGAGTTTTTATCGATTGCGCGCGGCCGGTGTGATGAATGGTTCGACGCAGAATGACGTGCGACCGCGTTGTCGGCTCTACGCGCAGTATCTGCGGCGCCATTTGCTATAAGGCGACGGCGGCGCTTCGTCGGCCTGGGGAGGTGGGCGCGCGAGAAATTCCGTCTAATCAGCATTCCTGAAATATGAGCGGCCCGGGAAAAAACTTCTTTGTCACCGGCGGGACCTTGCGTCCGGACGCGCCTTGTTACGTGGAGCGGCGCGCGGACACCGAGCTTTACGATGGCCTTCTCCAGGGGCAGTTCTGCTATGTCCTGACGTCGCGCCAGATGGGCAAGTCGTCGCTGATGGTGCGCACCGTTGGTCGGTTGCGCACGGAGGGCTACGCTGTCGCGGTGATGGATCTCACGGCGATCGGTCAGAATCTCAGCGTCGAGCAGTGGTACGGAGGAATGCTTGAGAGGCTGGGGCAGCAACTCGATCTGGAAGACGAACTGGAGGCTTACTGGGAGGGCGCGGCTCAGCTCAGTCCAGTCCAACGCTGGTTTTCCGCCTTGCGGCAAATCGCACTGAAGGCGGTCGAGGACAAACGCGGGCTGGTCGTTTTCGTGGATGAGATCGACTCCGTTCGCAGCCTGCCCTTTTCCACCGATGAATTTTTTGCTGCGATTCGCGAGTGCTACAATCGTCGGGCCAACGACGACAAATGGGAGCGTCTCACGTTTTGCCTGTTGGGCGTGGCGACGCCTTCGGATCTGATTCAGGACACGCGCACGACACCCTTCAATATTGGGCGCAGAATTGAATTGAAGGATTTCAGTCGGGAGGAGGCCCAGCCGTTGACCGGGGGGCTGGAGGAGGGGCGTACGGCTGAGATCGCGGGACGGTTGCTGGATCGCGTCCTTTTCTGGACGCACGGGCAGCCTTACTTGACGCAGCGATTTTGTCACTCGGTCTCCGAGGATCCGAGGATTCTGGATGTGGCCGGGATCGACGCGCAATGCGACGCGTTGTTTCTTTCGGAAAAGGCGCAGGAGCGGAACGACAATCTTATATTTGTGCGCGAGCGCATTCTCCGGAGCGAGGCGGATCGCGCGGGCTTGTTGGACACCTACCAGCAGGTGTTGAAGGGGAAGGGCGTCTCGGACGATCCGAGCAATCCGCTGGTGTGTGTGCTGCGGCTTTCGGGCATCACGCGGGAGGTCGAGGGGCGGTTGACAGTTCGCAATCGGATTTATCAACGCGTGTTCGATCTGCGTTGGACGGTCGAGAACATGCCGGACGCGGAAGTGCGGCGACAGCGCGCGGCGTTCATCAGCGGGACTTTGCGCATGGGAGGGGTCGCGCTGTTGATCCTGTTCGTCATTTCATTTTTTGCCGTGGTCGCCATCCGCCAGCGGGTTGAGGCGGTCGCCAACGCGACGAATTCGGCGATCAGCGCGAAGGAGGCCCAGTATCAGGAAACGAAGGCGAATCAGGCGAAGCTGGAAGTCGAGGAATCGGCGTTAGAATTGGCGGACACGCTGGCCCGCATGGAACTGCAACAGGCCGAGACGGTCATGAAAGCGGGGCGATCGACTCACGGCATCGCCCATCTCGCCCACGTGCTGCGCGGCAATCCCACCAATCTTGTCGCGGCCAGTCGCCTGATGGCGGCCTTGAGTCAACGGAGTTTTGCCCGGCTCACCATGCGCAAGAACGAGGAGTTGGCGGAAATCCGGGAGGAACCGTATTACAGCCCGGATGAAGGACGGGTGATAGCGATTCAGGGCGATGAGGCGCGCGTTTTTGACACGAGCACCGCCTCGCCAGTCACTCCGTCTTTGCTGCACGACGGTCCGGTTGTCGCCGACGCGCGCGAGTTCAGTCCAGACGGAGGCCGCATCGTTACCGGATCGTCGGACACCACCGCGCGCATCTGGGACGCCTTTACCGGCGAACAGCTGACGCCGCCGCTGCGGCACGCCGCGCAGGTCGCCGGCGTGAAGTTCAGCCCTGACGGCCTGCGAGTGGCCACCGTGTCGGCGGATCGCATGGTGCGGGTCTGGGACGCCTTCACCGGGCGGCCGCTGATCGAGCCAATCCAAATTCCGCGCGGGTATGGCCGGGCGCTTTTTTCCGCGGACGGAGAGAGGATCGTCATGTCTCCCCGTGAATTTGAAGGCGATTCGAAAAGTCGACGCCCTCGTCCTCGACCGCCGATCGGATGGGATATCCGGCCGGGGCAGATGATCGGCGCAATGTTTCACCATCGGGACCAGATCGAATCTGCGGAATTCAGTCCGGACGGAGAGCTTCTCCTGACGGCCAGTCGCGATGGGGCGGCCATGATCTGGAATGTGATTTCCGGCGTCGCAAAATTCCCTGCGATCGAGCATGAGCTGCGAATCGTGCAGGCGCGTTTTAGTCCGGATGGAAAACGATTCGTCACAGCCTCGGACGACCGAACCGCGCGCATTTGGGATACGGCCACGGGACAACCGCTCACGCCGCCAATGGAGCATGACGGGGGAGTCGTCATGGTCGAGTTCAGTCCGGACGGGCGGCTCCTGGCGACAGCCTCGGAGGACAAAGCGGCTCGGCTTTGGAATGTCGAGACCGGAACCCTGGCGGTTCCTCCGATGATGAACAAGAAGCGGACGTTGGCAGCGCATTTCAGTCCCGATGGTCAAACGTTGGTCACGGCTTCGGAGGATCGGGAGATTCGTTTTTGGGATGTGGCGACGGGCAAATCCAGGCCGGGCGAATTTCGGATCGAGATTGGCCGGCGCCGCATGTCGCCATTTCGGCGCTTTCCCGGCGGCGGTCCGGTGGAAAACACGGAGTCGATCACGGCGCAGTTCAGTTCTGATGGCAGTCGGCTTCTGACGATGTTCAACGGGTCGTATTCCAGCGATGTTCGAGTGCGTGATTTGAAAACCAACGACTGGCTGGCGGAGTCGCTGGACTACGATTCCTACACCCGCTCCGCTCGATTCGATCCCGCCGCCCGCTGGGTTGTGACGGCGGCGGAGGATCTCACCGCGCGCGTTTGGGACCTGGCGAGCGGCGATCCCGTGAGCGCTTCGTTGGAGCACGAAAGGGAAGTAGTGTTCGCTGATTTTTTTCCGGACGGGCGGCGGGTGTTTACCGTGTCCGCCAGTCATGAAACGCGGGTGTGGGACGCGGAATCGGGCATGCCGCTAAGCGAGCCGCTGGCGCATCAGCACACCCACCGCTTCAGCCCGACCTTTCGCGAGCCGCACTACGCGTCGGCGGTCAGCCCGGACGGCCGTTGGCTGGCGACGCCGTCGAGTCCGGAGAGACTTCAGGTCTGGGAGGTGTTTGACGCGACAGAGCCGGCGCCCAAGTGGCTGCCGGCGCTCGCGGAGGCGGTGGTCGGCCGCCGTATCAATGATCGCGGTTTGTTTGAACGGGCGCCAATCACCGCATTAAGCTGGTTGGTCAGCGAGATGGAGCCATCGCGAGATGGCGCCTACGCAAAATGGGGAAGTTGGTTCATGGAAGATCGCTACCAGCGTCGCATTTCGCCGTCAGGCGGGCTTTCAGTCGGGCAATACATCGAGCAGTTAGTCGCGGGGGATTCCGTTCAGTCGCTGCGGGAGGCATTGCACATTGTCCCGGACAAGCCCGCGGTTCTGTCCCGGCTGTCGCAACTCATTCTTGAGGAAAAGAAGCCGGACGATCTCCGGGCGGAAAAAGAGATTCGCTTTTACAGTCAAAGGGCGGCGCGGATTGCCAAGAACGACCCGGTCCTTTGGCTCGATCTCGCGGAGACCCTGAGCCATCTGGGTAATCGTCAGGCCGCGCAAAAGGCGTTGGCCCGGGCGGGGGAATTCGCCGCGAAGGCAAAGGACCGCGACATGAAGGAGCGGGTGAAGCGGCGCGGCGCGGAGATTCGGGAACTGCTCAAGCGGAAGTAGCCGCGGCGCGAGGCGGAAAGGGGCAGGAAATACATCTCGGCCCCCGGGTTAGTTGAGAGGTGGGAGCTGAGAGTTGAGGGAAGCTGCAATCACATCGGCCGGAACGGATTTCCCATAGTCCACGTGTCCGATTTTTGACGACAGGACAAACTTCACCTCGCCCCCGCTGACTTTCTTGTCCAGCTGCATGGCGTCCATCAGGCGCGCTCGCTGGCGGGCGTTCAAATCGATCGATGTCGGGAGTTTTATGGCGGCGAAGAGATCGTGAATTCGCTTCACGGATGCGGCGGAGAGGCCATGGATTTCGGAGGAGATCTTCGCTGCGGCGATTTGCCCGATGGAGATCGCTTCGCCGTGCAAATATTCGCCGTAGCCGGAAATCGCCTCGATTGCGTGGCCGATAGTGTGTCCGAAATTCAGGATAGCGCGAAGTCCGCCCTCCTTTTCGTCCTGTTCCACGACATCCGCCTTGATCTGGCAACATCGGGCGACGACGGCGGCCATCTTGTTGGCGTCGAGCTTGAGCAGAGCCGGCAGCTCGCGTTCGAGACGTCGAAACAGTCGCGCGTCGTAGATGATGCCGTACTTGATGACCTCGGCCATGCCGGCGCGAAGCTCGCGTTGAGGGAGCGTCTTGAGGGCGTCCAGGTCGCACAGCACGAGGCGAGGTTGGTGGAAGGCGCCAACGAGGTTCTTGCCAGCCTTGAGGTTGACGCCAGTTTTGCCGCCGACGGAGCTGTCGACCTGCGCCAGCAAGGTCGTGGGCGCCTGCACGAAGTCGATGCCCCGCAGATAGGAGGCGGCGGCAAATCCCGCAAGATCGCCAATGACGCCGCCGCCCAGGGCGACGATAAACGATTTTCGCTCCAGTCGATGGGCGGCCAGTTGATCGTGGCAATGCTCGATATTCTTCAGGCGTTTGGTCTTTTCGCCCGCAGGGAACTTGATGGTGATCGATTCGAAACCGGCGCCGCGAAGGGACGCTTCAGCGGCTTTGACGCTGCGCGTGGGGATGCGCTCGTCGGTGATGATCGCGCAGCGTTTTCCCAGGCCGAGTTTTCGGCATTCGCTCCCAAGTTTGGGGAGGAGGCCGGGGCCGATGAGAATCCGATAACTTCGATCATCAAGAGGGACGTTTACAACGCGCATTCCGGGAGAATAGGCGATGGCAATCCGGTGTCAAAGTTTTGCCGAATGAGCATTGGCGATCGGTCAAATCCGAGCAGGGGCTGTCGTCGAGGAAGCGAAGCTTTCGACCGATTTCGAATAGACCCGGCAAAAAGTTGTCTGAAAATGTCGGAGAACCTAGACTGAGTCTCCATTTACCTATTGTGAAAACATCCAAAAACTCCATTCAACGGATCATTCAATATTCGCTCGTCGCTGGTGTCGTCGGATTTCTGGCGGCATGTGATTCCGAGAAACCCTTCGCTCCTCCCGCCTCGTCAAGCGCTGCGGCGCCTGCGCCAAAGACGGAACCGGCGGCTGCGACCGAAACGGCAAAGAGCCCCGAAGCAATGCCCGATGCGGGGACGCGGGAATTCATTGTGCGCGGCTTGATCAAGGAGATTAGGCCGGGCGGACTGGTCGCGATCATTGAGCATGAAGAAATACCCGACTTTATGGATAAGATGATCATGCCCTTTAGCGCGAAAGATCCGAAGGAGTTCGCGGAACGAAAGGCGAACGATCAGGTCACTTTTAGGCTGCTGGTCAGCAAAACTGAAAGCTGGGTGGACCGCGTGACCAAGACTGGCGACGGGCCGATCAATCTGAAGGAGCCACGTCGGGATTTTCGTCCGGTGCGCGACGTGCAGCCATTGGAGATCGGGCAGGTCATTCCGAATTACCCGCTGACGAACGAACTTGGGCGCGCGGTGAGCCTGCACGAGTTCAAGGGCAAGGCAGTGGCGCTGACCTTTGTTTTCACCCGCTGTCCGCTGCCGGATTTTTGTCCGCGAATGACGGGGAACTTTCATGGCGTTTATGATGAATTAACGGCGGACACCTCGGCTCCGAGTAACTGGCATTTGCTGTCGCTCTCGTTTGATGTCGACCACGACACGCCGGCGGTTTTGAACGGCTACGCCAAGGCGAATGGCTGTGATTCGAAACGTTGGAGTTTCCTGACGGGCGCGCTGATCGAGATCGACGCGATCACCGAGCAGTTCGGTCTCGGCTTTGCTCGCGAGGT
>Ga0302117_10000625_pt1 | contig 15806 bp, 17 predicted proteins | sample AG5_322_MG_FD_203112 | JGI IMG/M metagenome (GOLD analysis project Ga0302117, IMG submission 203112) | Marine microbial communities from Western Arctic Ocean, Canada - AG5_32.2 | ecosystem: Environmental > Aquatic > Marine > Oceanic | place: Canada: Western Arctic Ocean | collected 2017-10-01 | reverse complement strand
GCCTTTTTCGGCGCGGCTTTCTTTTTACCGCTCGTCAAGATGTCGGTGATCTGCAGAACCGTGATGTCCTGGCGATGACCGTTCTTGCGGCGATAATTCTTCCGCCGCTTTTTCTTGAAGACGATAATTTTTTTATCGCGGGTCTGCTCCAACACCGTCGCGGTTACTGATGCGTCCTTCACCAACGGCGCGCCAACGGTCTGGCCTTTTTCGTCGCCGACCAACAGAACCTCATCCAGCTTGATGGTCGCGCCGGCTTCGCCTGCGATTTTTTCCACAACAATCTTGTCGTCTTTAGCGACTTTATACTGTTTGCCGCCTGTCTTGATAACTGCGTACATGGCTTGGTTCTTTTTTAACTAGAATTTCAGGACCGGTTCAATACCGTCACGTCAACGGAGCAACACGCGCAAACGGCCGAGCGGAACCCAGCCCTCCAAAAGCGTGCCGCACTATACGCACGCCGCGCCCCAAGTCAACGGCGAATTCCCTATGAATTTAACGCGCTTTATAAAGCCTTCATGGTCCTTCCGTTGTGGCCTGTAACGCCGGGGCATCCGGTCCCAGCCGATGCAGAATATCGAACTTTTCAATGGCGCGTTCCAGCGCAAATAAATCCACCACCCGGCGGCGCGCCGCCAGGCCAAGCGGTGCGCGATCCGATAGGACCATAATATCCGCCAACGCGGCCGCCAGCGTATCCGGGTCACGGGGCGGCACAATTCGGCCCGCATCGCCAACGATGCGCCGCGCATCCCCAACATCCGTCGCGACGACCGGTAATCCGGTCGCCATGGCTTCGGCGATCGCGTTGGAAAACCCTACGCCATACGCCGGTGACGACACCGGCACATCCGCGGCGCCCAGCACGCGCAGCACGTTATCATGTCGAACAAGCACCCGTAATTGTAGGGATTCCGGTAACGCCACAGCGGTTCCCGCTCCCATGATGATTGCCCGCGCCGCTGGAATTTATTCCAGGGCCGCCAGCAATGTCGGATAATCCTTCATCGGATCGTATCGCGCCGCAACCGCGATAACGAAATCATCTTCAGCCAACCGCAGCGCCAGTCCATAATCTGACAAATCCATGTTGGAACCCCGAATGCCCCAGTACACCTTTGTTTGACGGTGCCTTCCCGACAGCGCAACAGCAACAGACACCACCAGATTGGCGTGATACATCCCCCCCTACACCACGTCCGGCGCCAACCGCTGGATCAACCCCACAAGCCGCACCAAGCCCACCAATCCCGACCAGAGGCCCGTCATGCCAAACTGGTGCACCGGCACGCCGCCGTCGAGCAACCGTGCCATGTTCGTCTCACCCGGCGTCAGGCTGACCACAATCGGCGCCGCACCGCTTTGCGCCTTCGCCACCGATAGCGCGGTCAACATACTTTCCGTGCCCCCGGCGCCCAGACCGGTGATGACATGCATAATTCAGGGAGATGCGGCGGGCCCTGTCATTGTCAAACCATCATTGCTTGGCGTTTGTTCAATCGCGCCATGAGCCAAGCGGGCGCAACCCCCAGAAAGGCCACGACTGCCAGCACCATGAAGGCGTCGTGATATCCCATGGTGCTGGCCTGCGCATAAATGATGTCGCCGAGATAGCGGAATGCGGCGGCGTCCCGCGCGACTTCAGGCACGCCTGCTTCCGAAAACAAGCGGGCAAGCTGGTCGCGCATTTCCAAGGTCGTTTGACTGGCGCTAGTTTGCGTCGACGCATAAGCGTCGCCGTGAAACGGAATGCGCAGTTCCAAAAATACGATGACGCAATTCGTGCCAATAGCCGCGCCTAGCTTGCGGACAAAATTTATGGTGCTGGCACCTTGATTGACCATGTCCGGCGGCAATGATTTTAACGCCGTGGCGTTGGTGACCGGACGCGTAAGGGCGGTGCCGACGCGCAGCAATATCGTAAACGTCACCAAAGACCAAAACGGCGTGTTGACGTCCGCGCCCGCCAACAAGGCGTACGCCACTGCAAAGGAAAGCAACCCCCCATATATCATGTAATGCGGCGGGGAAATATCGGACAACCGACCCGCAACGGGAAATAAAATAAACAGCGATAGCCCCGCGGGGATCATCATCAAGCCAGCGTTCAACGGCGTGTAATGTTGAATTTGCTGGACGAAAAGCGGCAGCATGAACGTCGAGGACAGAAACGCGCAACCGGTGAAAAACGCAATCAGCGCCGCCAAAGTGAATTGAGCATTCGTGAACATGCGCAAGTTAATCAGGGGCTCAGGGCTTCGAAGTTGCCACAGGACAAACCCCACGCCGGAACTCATTCCGACGCCGAATAACAATAAAATATCGGTGGACGTCCACCCCAATCGTTGGCCAAAACTGAACCCCATGAGGAGCCCAGTCAAAAATACGCACAAAAGTCCAAACCCAGCGAAATCAAACTTCGGCAATACCTTGGGCCGTTCGCGGCTTGGCATGAATAGATTACTCAGGACCAAGGCGAAAAACGCCGTCGGCAGCGAGAGCAGAAAAATATAACGCCAGCTGAACCATTCAATGGCCAGCCCGCCCATGGTCGGACCCAGCGACGGCGCCAGCACCATGCCCATGGAGTAGATGCCCATCGACAGCCCTTTCTGACTAGCGGGAAAGACCTTGAAGGTAACCGCCATGCCCAGCGGCTGAATCGCCCCGGCAGCGACACCCTGCAAGACTCGGCCAAATAGCAGCGATTCCGGGCTTTGCGCCAACGCGCTCATGGACGCGCCTACCAGAAATACCAGCAGTGATATGGTGAACGCGCTGCGTTCACCCATCGCCTTAATCAACCAGGCGCTCAACAACATGCCCGCCGTCTGGGAGGCGAAATACCCGGTCGTCAGCAATTGCGCCTGATCCCGGCCAATGCCAAAGGCGCCCATGATATCGGGAAACGCGACGTTCACCGTCGAACTAGCGAGTGCGACCGTCATGGCGCCTACCATACAGGTCACCGTCGCGAGCCATTTGTAGACCGGTCCATAACGCGCAAAGAGATCGTCAATGCTCTCCGCGTTTCCCTTGGAGGCGGTAACTACATTTTCGGCGTCCACGATAGCGGTGCGTTCCTTAGTCTCAAAAAGATCAGATCACCAATCGTAGACCGTCGCGCCAGATTTTAAAACCGCACCGTCAGACCACTAGCGTAGCGTCTCCGTCGTCTTGGCCTTGATCAGGTCGAAATCGATATCACCGCCCAAGCCCGGCCCCGTTGGCGCATGGACCATGCCGTTGGCGTCCACTTCGACATCTTCCACCATGCCATACTTCTGCGCGCCGTCGGGCAAAAGGACCTCGAAAAATTCACAGTTCGACAGATGCATGCACAATTGAAGGTTGGCGAAGTTGTTGAGCGAATTGCCGCCATGGTGAATTTCGAAATTCATGCCAAAGCCTTCGGCCATATGCGCCGCCTTGATGCAGGGCGTCAGTCCCCCTTTTACCGCAACATCGCCACGCAGATAATCCGTCGCGTGCAGCATGATCCACGGCGCATAACCCGCGAACCCACCTGGCGAATATTCCGTGGCGAGAATAGGGATGTCGAGGGTCTGGCGCAGTTTCACATAATTGTAGATATCTTCTTCCGCCAACGGATCTTCATACCAGTAATAATCCAACTCCTCGATGGCGCGACCGACCTTCACCGCCTCCGGGTAGCGGTAAGACCAGGTCGAATCGAGCATCAGCGTATAATCGTCGCCGACGGCTTCGCGCACCGCCTGACACACCTTGATGTCGGTTTTCCACTGGGTGGGCGGATGGATCTTGTAAGCGCCCCAGTTCGCAGCTTGAAATTCAAGCGCCTGTTCCACGTATTCCTCCGGGCTCTCCAAGGTCGGTGAACTGGCGTAGGCGGGCAAGCTGTCCCGATAAGCGCCCAGCATTTTATAGATCGGCATTCCGGCAACCTTGCCCGCGATATCCCACAACGCCACATCCACTGCGCCGATGGCGCGCAAGGTCGTCGCGCGCAAGCGGCTGTGCAGACCCTTGTACAGGCTTTCATGCGCCATCGGGTCCTGACCCATCACCATCGGCTTCAGGTAATCGATCAAAGATTGCGCATCTATGGTGGCGCTGCGGCTGGCGGCGCCCAAAAACGCGTGACCTTCCACGCCCTCGTCAGTTTTAAGCGTCAGCAGGCCGAGTTGGCTTCGCCCGGAAAATTTACCCGTGTGCGCTCCATACCTAGTAGCCGGAATATCGTCCCAAGCGAACAGGGTCAGCGAAACATCATCGATTTTCATACCGACATTATCCTTCTTTCAAATTTGCGCGTTACCAGGCCGCTTCCAGAAGCGCCTGCATGTTTTCGATATAATCGTCCGGGCGATCGCCAGGATTGGCGTTGAAGTTTTTCAAAGTGTCGTTGGCCAATTGCGGCAATTCATCCTTGGGAATGTCCAGTTGACTGAGCCGCGTCGGCATCCCCACTCCATCATAGAGTTCATCCAGCGCCTCTCCCGTCGCTTCGGCGGCGGCTTTCGCATCCATGCCGTCTTTCCAAACGTCCAACGCTGTCGCGATTCGTGACGCAGTGTTTAAATCTTCCGGCGGCACCAATCGGGTGACGGTGGGAATGACCGACGACGTCGATTCGCCCTGCCCCACATGGCTATAGCGGATGTGCAGCGCAGTCGATAACGCATAGGCGTTGCCGCCCGTCACATCGCGCGACCGGCGGCGACCCTGATCGTCATCGGCGGCCCGGTTGATTAGAAACGCCGCACTGCAAAGTTCAATACGTAGCGCCGCGTTGTCCGGTTCCGACATGATGCGCGGCAACGACCGTCGCTGCAGCGCGAAGGCGTGTTGCAAATCGGCTTCGACCAAGGGGCCTGACTCCGCGCCCAAAGCCCGCAACGTGCTAGACAACATTGTCGATGAAGTTGATCGAATCAGCGCCGCCGGCGCGGTCAATAACGCATCCGCATCCCAGAATAAGGCGACCGGCCGGGTCTTTGGATCGTAGTATTCCATCCGGTGGTCAAGGTCTTCGTTCTTCAGCCCCGACCCGGCACGGTTCATGGCTGTGGTCGGCGTTGTCGCGATATTAATTATCGGTGGTTTCGGAGCCATCAGACGCGGACTATAGGCCGGTTTGCCGTCCGGGTACTGGGTCATCAGCTCAAACGGGTCGCCGTCTTCACCCAGCAGAATCGCCACGACCCGCGTCCCTACGATAACACTGCCGCCGCCCAGCGCGATCAGCAAATCAGCGTCCACCGCGCGCGCCGCCGCGACACTGGCCTCCACCGCAGGCCAGCTTGAATCCTTATCCATGCCGTCATAGGCGCCCGCGTAAAGCGGTCCCAATTCGCTTTGGATGCGGTCCAGCAAATTGGTCTTGTTGCCGACCGTCTTGCCGCAAATGACAAAGGCGCGCTTTGCCTTCTGACGCTTGACCTCACCTTCCAGCTGGTTCAATGCGTTGACCCCGGCGTGCAGCCGAAGAGGATAACCAACGGCGCGAAATGTATGTGTGTCCTGTGCCATGGCGCGCCTCTAATCTGTCTGCATATCGACGCCGAAGGTCACCAGGAACTTCGACGTCATAATGTAAAACCCAATCGCCAGATGTAGCTCCACCAACGCGCCCGGCGTCATGTGCTGGGCCACGGAATCAAAAGTGGCGTCGCTGGGCTTGTCCATGCGCACCACTTCATCAGTGAACCGCAACACGTCTTTTTCAATGTCAGTGAACGCGTCTGAATCGGCACCGACCTCCAAGGCCTCGGTTTTTTCATCGCTGACCCCTGCCGCCTTACCGATGCGTTTATGGGCGACCACTTCGTAGTCCGACCCGCATAGAATGCCGGTCCGGGTAATGGCGATTTCGCGTAACTGCGCGTCCAATTCACCCCGATAACGGACAACGTGCCCCATTTTCACATATTTTTCAAAATGCGACGGCGAGTGGCCTAGCATCATAAAGAGGTTCCTGTGCCCAAGCTTGCCGAGCAGCTCTTGCGTTCTTTCGTCTTTTTCTTCCGGCTTGACGTAATCGATACGCGCCATCGTCATCTCCCTAAATATATTTTTGGTCTGCGTAAACGCTATCAGCCCCCAAACGCTTGTACAAGAAACCTGGCCCGGCTTGTCATGATCGCCGTGATCTTTCATCATCACACGAATTGGAATGTGGTCTTGCAGGAGGTTTCGCGATGCGTATCGGGTATATCGGAATTGGGGACATGGGCGGCCCCATGGCGCGCAATCTGTTGAAAGCCGGGTTCGACGTTGTCGTTCACGATCTACAACAGGACAAAGTTGACGGACTTGTTGCCGCCGGTGCCACCGCCGCCGACAGCCCGGAAGCTATCGCCAATCAAGCGGAAATCGTCATGGTCTGCCTCAACACCATCCCTGCCAGCCACGCCGTCGCCAAGGCGGTTGCAGGCGGGACGGCGGTGCGCATCTATGTTGACCAGTCCACCATAGGCCCCACGGCGGCGCAGCAATTGCGCGATTATTTCAAGGATACAAACATCCAAATGCTGGACGCGCCGGTCAGCGGCATGATCGCCAAGGCCGTGGACGGCACCTTGTCGGTCATCACCTCTGGTCCTAAAGATGCGTTTGAGACTGTGAAACCCGCGTTTGACGCCATTGGCGCAAATGTCTTCCACGTCACCGAAACCCCCGGCGGCGGCCAGATGATGAAGGTGCTGAACAACTATATCAACAACATCCAGGCGGTCGGCACCAGCGAGGGCGTCACAATGGGCTTGAAGTTCGGGCTCGACGCCCAAACCATGTTCGATATCCTCAACGTCAGCACCGGGCGCAATTCCCAGACCTCCGGCAATCTGGCCGACGGCATCATTTCTGGCGTCTTTTCCGGCGGCGCTAACATGAAGATCAGTCAGAAGGACATCACGCTGGGCGTCGAAGAGGCCGAGCGCCTGGGGACCCCTACCAACGCCGGGCGCGCGGCGCGTGACACCTATAACCAAGCCATCGCCGATGGAGGCGATCAGGAACGCTCGACCGCTATCTTCAAACATGTCGCCGCAAAAGCCGGTGTCGTGGCGGGGAAATAAGCCATGACCATCTCCCAACTTGACGCCGCCGTCGTCACCCGCCAGACCTTGGCTGAGTCTTTGTTCGACACCATGGCGACGGCGACAGCTGAGTCCGGCGGCCCCGGCGTCACCCGCGAATCCTATAGCCCGCGCGAGACCCTCGCCCATGACCTGATCGCCAAGACCGGTGCGGCGCTTGGCTTGGAGGTCGCCCAGGACTTCGCCGCCAACACCTATGTCACCCTGGCCGGAACCGACCGCAGCGCCGCCCCCATCGTCATCGGGTCGCATCTAGATTCGGTCCAGAACGGCGGCAATTTCGACGGCTATGCGGGCGTCGTCGCCGGTATGGTCGCACTTGCCGCAATGACCGATTCCCGCTGGCGCCCGACCCGCGACATCCGCGTCATGGGCATCCGCGCCGAAGAAAGCGCATGGTTCGGCGTCAGTTATATCGGCAGTCGCAGCGCGCTGGGCCAACTGCCCGACGGCGCGTTGGAGACCGCCACCCGCGCCGATACTGGCCGCACCCTGGCCGATCATATGCGCGACTGCGGCGGCGACCCGGACGCCATCGCCGCCAACAAAATTTATCTCGACCCCGCCCATGTGCACGCCTATCTGGAGCTGCATATCGAACAAGGCCCGGTGTTGCATAACGAAAAAATCCCGGTCGGTATTGTCACCGGTATTCGCGGAAATTTTCGGTGTCCGGACGCCCATGTATCCGGTGAGTATTCCCACTGCGGCGGCGTGCCCCGGGCCTATCGCCGCGACGCCGTCATGGCCGCCAGCGAATTCGTGTCCGGTCTCGACGCCCTGTGGACCGCGAGCGAGGACAATGGGCAGGACATGGCCGTCACCGTGGGCAAGTTCTTCACCGATAGCGACACCCACGCCATGACTAAAATTAGCGGCGACGTCCGGTTCTCTCTGGATGTCCGCACCCTGGACCCAACCTTCCTAGCCAAGCTGGAGACCCAGGTCATCGACTTGGCCGCCGACATCGCCAAACGCCGAGACATATCGTTTGAGCTGGGAAGTATCACTCACGCCCAGGTTGGCGTTATCGACCCTTCTATCCAAGCCGCCTTAACCGACGGCGCCACCGTGTTGGACATACCCGCGCGCGCCATCGCCAGCGGGGCCGCCCATGACGCGGCCGCCTTCGCCGCCGCGGGCGTGCCCACGGCCATGATCTTTATTCGCAACGACAAAGGTAGCCACAACCCGGACGAAGCCATGGAGCTGGACGATTTCATGCAAGGGACGCGGATATTGACCCGCTGGCTTGCCCAGAACGCTTAAACCAACCGCACCACCTATAGGGAGAACACCAATGGCGATAGATTATGACAAGGCGATGGCGTCTAAACTTGAAGGCGTCGAGTTCACCTATGGCGACCGCGAAACCATGTTGTACGCGTTGAGCGTCGGCATGGGACGCGACCAGTTGGACGAAACCGAACTTGCCTTCACGTTCGAGAAGGAAACCTTGAAAACCGTGCCCAGCATGGCCGCCGTTCTATCGCGCATGGCGATGGGGCGCGATTTCGGAATCGACCGCACCAAGGTCGTGCATGGGGAACAACGCTTGACCCTGCACCGCGCCATCCCACCCGAAGCCACCATTATCGCCGATGGTAAAATCATTGATGTCGTCGACAAGGGCGAAGGCCGGGGCGCGCTGGTGTATACCCAAACCGACGCCCGGCTGAAACCCGACGGCCAGCCGCTCTACTCCATCATCTCCACGTCGTTCGCGCGCGGCGATGGCGGCTTCGGCGGGCCCGGAGCCCCCACATCGGGCAAGGATCTGGCGCTTCATGAAATCCCAACCCGCAGCCCGGACGCTTCCTGCGGCCTGGAAATTCGCAAGGACCAGGCCCTACTGTACCGCTTGAATGGGGATCGCAACCCACTGCACGCGGACCCACAACTGGCGCTTCGCGTCGGCTTTCCCGTGCCGATCCTGCACGGGCTCTGCACCTATGGCACGGCGTGTTACGCGATCCTGAAAACCATGCTGAACTACGAGCCCGACCAGGTGCGCGGCATGGATGTGCGCTTCTCCGCCCCGGTGCTGCCCGGCGAAACCATCACCACAAATATGTGGAAGGACGGCACGACGGTCTCGTTCGAATGCCGGGTCAACGAGCGCGACGTGACGGTTTTGAAAAACGGCAAGATGACGCTTGCTAGTTGAGAAGACGGCTTAGGAAGTCGTCGCTCAACGCATCAACTTCGAAACGCGGCCCCATCTAACCGCGCCATCCTACCTTAGCGTTCCGCCCGGTACATCCAGCACCTGTTCGGCCATCATCGTTAACATCCGCCACGCAGAATCGACGTTCCAGGCGGGGTCGCCTTCCGCGAAATAAGTGTCGAGCAGAACATGGCTGCAGCCGAGTTCAGCCAACACGTTTATATCGGCGCGAATTTGGTCGAGCGTCCCTTCGCCGGTGAGGCGCGAATCTTCCGGCAAAGGTTGTTCGGTAATGCGCAACCGAATGCGCGGGCAGAGATCGGGCATGAGTTTTTCAGCGGTTTCTGCAAAGGCGCGAAGTTTTGGAACGCCGTCGTTACGAAACCAGTCGAGTCGGAAACTAACCGGGTGCCAACCCGTTCCAACGCGCACCGCGCGACGCATGGAAATGCCGCTGGCGCCGCCAACCCAGATGGGCGGATGCGGGCGCTGCACGGGTGCGGGCGCGGAGGAGATGCCGTCGAACTGCACGAACTCGCCATTGAAAGACGCCGGGTTCTGGCTCCACAGGGTTTTGATCGCGTCGATATATTCGTCCGTGACCGCGCCGCGGTTCTTGAAGGGCGCGTTGAGAGCGTTGAATTCCTGTTCCGCCCACCCAGCGCCAACGCCCAGTATCACCCGACCACCGCTTAACTGATCAATATTAGCGAAGGATTTGGCGACCTCCAACGGGCTCCGATAGGGGACGATCAACACCGTCGTGCCAATCATGACGCGTTCGGTCACCCCGGCGAGCCAGCCCAAGGTGGAGATGGGTTCATAAAATGGCGCCGGGTATTTGGTCGCCACATCGCGCGTGACCGCAAGGTGGTCGGAGATAAGCAGGTGGTGGAAGCCCAGCGCTTCGGTCAGTTGCGCCCAGCTTTTCAGACGGGCAGGATTTGCGGACGGGCCGAAATTGATAAGATTGACACCGAATTTCATGGAAATCTCCTTTTGAACAGCCTGAGACGCAGCATATGGGAAACACTCCCGGTTCGCCAAACATCTCTGGTTCAAACGATAACGCCGTCGTAGCGTGCGGACATGCCAAACAGCGCACCAAATCATTCGCATGAACCCGCCTTCGGTAAAGGCGTCACATTCGCCTTATTTTCCTTATTTTTTATGAACGTAAACAACGCGCTTTTGAAATGGCTGTCCGGGTCCATGCCAACGATGGAGATCATGTTCTTCCGCTCCGCCGTCGTCGTGGCGATTATTCTGGTCATCGCGGCACGGCGGCGGAAATTGCCAAAGGTCAACAACTGGCGCGGTCATTTCCTGTGGGGCGGCATTCAATTTTTCAACGGCATCGTATTTATCATGGGGGTCGGATATTTGCCGCTAGCCGACACCATTGCGATCACATTTTCTGGACCGCTGTTCCTGACCCTATTGGCGACACCGCTGTTGGGGGAATACATCGGGTGGCGGCGGTGGGCGGCGGTGATAGTCGGGTTTATTGGCATTATCATCATCACCCGGCCCACCGGTGACGCCTTTCAGTGGGTGGTCTTGTTCCCGCTGGCCGCGGCGTTGAGCGGGGCGTTGCGAGACATTACATCGCGCAAAGTGACGGCGCATGAATCCTCGCTATCGATTTTATTCACCTCCAGCCTCATCGGAATGGCGGGATCCCTCGTCGCGATGCCGTTTGGCTGGATCATCCCCACGCCTGACGATATCGGATTTCTGATCGCAATCGGGTTGTGCGTCTGCATTGGATTATTTCTGATGATAGACGCGTACCGTTACGCCGAAGCAAAGGTGCTGGCACCGTTGCGTTATACCGCGATCATCTGGTCCGTAATCCTGGGCTATCTACTCTGGGGCGACCTGCCCGATGGCTGGACTGTGGCGGGCACCGCAGTAGTGATCGTCAGTGGGTTGTACATTCTGCGCCGTGAGTACCAAGAGACTCGTTGAGGCGAAAAGCATCGTAGGGGTGTTTTAATGTCCAGACCAAGCCGCTACCATTCACGGGAAACTTGAACGAACGAACAATTAGGGAGGTGTGATTTGGCAAACGCAATGCGGGATGTCGCCATCGTTGGCGTCGCCGAATCCGATTTGGGCCGTGTGCCCGACAAGAGTAAATTCCAGCTATCCGCCGAAGCCAGCCGTCTGGCGCTCGACGACGCCGGGTTGAGCGTGAAGGACGTGGACGGCTTGTTCACTACTATCATCACCGAAGGCGGTCAGTTTTCCTCCATGATGATGGCGGAATATATGGGCATCACGCCACGCTTCACCGACTCGACCTCCATCGGTGGCTCGTCCTTCGTCGCCTATGTTGAACATGCGGCGATGGCGATTGCGACCGGGCTCTGCGACGTCGCGTTGATCTGCCATGGCAGCACCAACATTTCCGATCGCGGCGGCAAGGGTGGCCCAATGTCGGCATCCACCGAAGTCTTCGGCCCGTCCCAGTTTGAGGAACCCTATGGCGTGTCCACCGTCGGCAGCTACGCGCTGGCCGCCCAACGGCACATGCATGAATACGGCACTACCAGCGAACAATTAGCAGAAATTGCCGTGGCGACGCGTAAATGGGCGTCCATGAACCCGAAAGCCCGCATGCGCGATCCGATCACCATCGACGACGTGATGAATTCCCGCGTCATCGCCTCTCCGTTGCATCTCCTGGACTGCTGTCTGGTGACCGATGCCGGCGGCGCGGTGGTGCTGACCTCGCTGGAACGCGCACGCGATTTGAAGAAAACGCCGGTCCAAGTGCTCGGCACAGGGGAAGCGCACACCCACCGAATGATCAGTCAAATGCCCGACCTAACGCAAACAGCGGCGGCAATTTCGGGCAAGCTGGCGTTTGAACGCTCCGGGTTGACCCATAGCGATATCGACGTAGCGGAAATCTACGACTCGTTTACTATCACCGTGCTGCTGACCCTTGAAAGCCTGGGCTTCTGCGCCAAGGGCGAAGGCGGTGCGTTCGTGTCCAACCAACGCACGGCACCCGGCGGAGATTTTCCCATGAATACCCAGGGCGGCGCCTTGTCGTACACCCATCCGGGCATGTTCGGGATATTCACCGTCATCGAAGGCGTGCGTCAGGTGCGCGGAGAATGCGGCCCCCGGCAGGTTCCAAACGCGCAAGTCGCGCTGTGCAATGGCACCGGGGGCGTGTTGTCGTCCACCGGCACGATAATTCTGGGGAGGGACTGATTCATGGCGTTGCCACCACTGCCACAACCCTATCAAGACACCGCCGCCTATTGGGAGGCCGCGAAGGATCACCGCTTTATCATTCAAAAATGCAACGAATGTGGCGAATTTCAATTCTACCCACGTGGCGTCTGCAGCCACTGCCTGTCCAGCGATCTGGACTGGCAAGAAGCGTCTGGCAAGGCCGAGATTTATTCATGTTCGGTCAATTACCGGGCGCCGCATCCGGGTTTTGCCGACGCCACCCCCTTCGTGCTGGCCATCGTCACCCTGGAAGAAGGCCCGCGCATGATGACCAACATCATCGGGTGCGATCCAGAATCAGTAAAAATTGGCATGGCGGTCAGCGTCGTGTTCGAAGATGTCACCGACGAGGTGACGTTGCCAAAGTTCACGCCCATTTAAGGACGAGAAGGAGCGCCATCATGGGTTTTTCAGACGCCAATAAGTTCCTGGAACAGACCGGCCCGCTCGCAGACCCGCCCTCCGGCGGATTACTGGACGCGTGCACCGCGCTGGATGGCCCGCCCTCCGGGTTCGAACGGGTCTGGGCAGCGTTTGAACCCATGGAGGTGATGCAAAAACGCGGGCAAATACTGCGCCCACAAACCGGCGAAGCCTGGCAATTCCTGTGCGATGAAGGTGCCGCGCTCGGCGGGACCGATTGGGCGCCACCACCGCTGGCGTATTTCGCCGCGGGATTGGCCAGCTCCATCCTGGGCGCGGTGGTTGAAAAAGCCGCGGCGTACGGAATTCCCTCTGGTGCCGTCTCGGTCGCGGTGGACAATCACTACTCGCTCCGCGGCTCCATCTTGGCAGGCACCATGGAAGGCTTGGGCCAGAACCCGGATGTATCCGTCGGTATCAACAGCGACGCGTTGTCCGCGCAAGAAAAATCCAGCCTGGCCCTCGAGGCCGTGTCCAGCGTACTGGCCGGGTATCTAATGAAAAGCATTTTCACTAGCGCGTTCAATGTCATTGCGAACGGCAAACAAATCTCGCTAGATTTGACCCATTGGGATCAGGAAATTAAAGCGTCGGCGCTACCCATCGCGGCCCTGGATGCATCACGATCCGGTGTAGGTACGTCCGGCGCCGCCTATGTCGCCAAAATGTCCCTTCGCCCTGACGACCCAACCTTCATCGCCAGCGGCGGGAGCGGCGTTGACTTGGTGCAAAACCGCAGCACGATCGTATCCGCCGCCGCAACAGCCGCCAACGCCGTAGACAATGGCGTCTTCACGGTGGATTCCGGCATCGGGCGGCCCGGCGCCGCCATTTACCAATTTCTGGGCGCATCCGACGCCGGCGCAGTCGGCGCACCGTCCAGCGCGTGTTTGATTGCGGCGGGGATCGGCTTTTGTTTCATGACCCAACTGGGCCGCTATGCCGAAGCCAAGAAACGCCCGGTGCATGACTACCGCATGATCCAGGCCATTGATATTCCACTGCCTGGCTCGGATGGCAGCCAGACGCCCGTCATTGGCACCAAATTGTTTTTAAATTTAGGCGAACCCGACGCCGCCTTCGCCGAGGATCTTGCAAATTCCGCACGGCGAACCTGCTTCCTGCATTCAACCCTTCAAACCAATCTGCGCAGTAAGATTGTGGTAACCTAAAGACCACACTAAGAGATGGAGACCGATATGACCGTCGATTTCGGCGCCGATCAAGCCGCCATGACCCGCTATATGGAAGAAGGCACGGCGCGGGCGCTCGCCATGAACAACCGGGGGCCGGTCCGCTTTACCGCCGACGGCAAACTGGACCCGGAAATACTGGATTCTTACTGGCGCCACGGGTTCTACATCTTCGAAAATTTCTGCGGCGCCGACGAACTCAACGACATCGCCAAGGACGTTACCGAAATTCAGGATCGCGCACCGGTGACCAAGGAGTCCCCAGTGGACAAACATGGACGCCCAGCGCTGGGTGCGGACCTAAAGGGCCGGTCGTATCGGATGGTCAAACCACTCTCCGACCCGATGGGCGGGACCGACGCCAATTACGGCCGCCACCCGGTGAAGATGCTGGAGCCCAAGGCGGCAGTCGACGCCCCAGATTATGTGATGCATGTGCTTGTCGGATCCCTTCAACATTCCGACGCGTGTTTGCGGCTGTACAGTCACCCGCATTTGCTCGCCATCGCAGAGGCGATCAACGGCCCCGATTTCACGCCATTTAACGAAGCCGTTTGGGTAAAGGAGCCGCGCCTGGGCGGGTCGGTCGCGTGGCATCAGGACGGCTGGACCCATTGGGACGACCCGGCGCTGGACGAAGGCACACATGGGTTCAATTCGATGATGCAGCTTTACGGCTGCGACGCAGCGAACGGCTTGTGGGTCGTGCCAGGGTCGCATCGTAATGGCAAATTGGACGTCATGACGCTGCGCGATACCGACGGCACCGAACGCCTTCCGGACGCCGTGCCGTTTATCTGCAACCCCGGCGACATGGCAATCACCAACCGGCAAGCGGTGCATGGGTCCTTCGCCAACACTAGCGATAACATCCGCGTGACCATCAATGCAGGCTTTCACCGGCGCGCATCCGTTCTGGGCGTGCGCAGCGGTGGCGTTCACAACGAGGTCACTACCTATGATGACGCCTACATCCGCCGCCGGGCGCGGTTAATTCAATACGGCGTCGACGCACGGCGCCAACGGTTCCCGCACGAAACCCCGTACGCGTACGCCCCTCTGGCCGACAGCGCCGAGGCATACCCCTGGAACGCAGCGGCCAAGGCCGACATCCGGGACTACAATTTGCAAGATATCGGGATTTAAGCGAGGCTCCTCACCGGATCGCGTCTAACCCTCCACAATTTCCTGAAAGTGACGTTCAAATTTATCGTAGCACGTCCGCATGTGGCACCGGACCGCTTCAAAGCCCGCACTATCGGCGCGAGCCGCCAAGTCCCGGTCGTGGTCAGCCAGGGTCGCGAATTCACATTGCCACACGACGTCAGGGCCATCTTCGTCCGGATCCACCTTATGCAAAATAACGCCGCGCGATAGCCCGATGGCTTCGCGAACATCACAGGCCCGCAACCGCGTCGCCCGGACGTCGTCAGCCCGGCCCGGCTTGGCGTAGTAATGGGTTCGTTCAATGTACATGAGGAGGTCTCCTGTTATCCAAGGGATAGCGGAAAATCATGTCATACAACGCTGTGTCACCCGACATGCATTGCCCCGCAACGCCTAAGGAAGGTACCAGACTGCATTGTTTAGCAATACACATGTGTTTTCACATGTACAATTATGCTTAACGATTAGCGTGGTATTTGCATGTATTCATGCTCCATTCTTTAACGGGAGCAGCAACGC
>Ga0302117_10000622_pt1 | contig 15826 bp, 10 predicted proteins | sample AG5_322_MG_FD_203112 | JGI IMG/M metagenome (GOLD analysis project Ga0302117, IMG submission 203112) | Marine microbial communities from Western Arctic Ocean, Canada - AG5_32.2 | ecosystem: Environmental > Aquatic > Marine > Oceanic | place: Canada: Western Arctic Ocean | collected 2017-10-01 | reverse complement strand
CTACGACAAGAAACGGGTCTTGGGGCTTCTTGGCCGGAAGGGCTCGATCGGCTTGCAGGTGCACGGCGGAAAGGGTTGGCCCAAGGGCGCTCAGTGTCGTTGGAAAAACATTCGCGTCAAAGAGCTTTAGTTCCGTCAAACCAGTCCATTCCCACAACCCGCATTTCTTCAGTAACGATTATGAAAATTAAAAAAATTACGGCGCTTCTGAGCCTCCTGTTGATGGCAGGCGCGATGCAACTCCGCGCGCAGGATCTCCGTGCGCGCGGGGATCGCGCGATTCTGTCCGATGCCTCGGCGCTGGAGGCGCTCTGGAATCAGGGCGAATTCACCGAGGGCGTCACCGTCGCGCCGGACGGGACGATCTATTTCAGCGACATTTCCCGCGCGCCCGACAAGCCCGGCACAATTTATCGATTTGATCCCGCGACGCGCGCAACGACAGTTCACTGCGCCAACAGCGGCAAAAGCAACGGGCTGATGTTTGATCGTGGCGGCCGATTGATTGCCTGCTGCGGCGCGAACAATGGCGCCAATGGCGGCGGGCGCGCGCTCTGCGTAATCGACCCCGACGGGCAGTTAGTCACGTTGGTCGACAACTACGAAGGCAAACGGCTGATGTCGCCGAACGATCTGGTCATCCATCCCGATGGCTCAATCTATTTCAGCGATCCGCGATACGTCGGCTCCGAGCCCATTGAGCTGGATCAAATGAGTCTTTATCGATTCGTGCCTGACACGGGCGAATTGACTCGATTGACGACTGAGGACGCAGTTCAGAAACCCAACGGCGTTCATCTATCGCCGGATTTGAAAACGATCTATGTCGCCGAGACGAACAACGGCACAAAAGACGCGTCGACGGCGAACGAGGAAATCCGAGTTGGTCGAATGCGGCTGAACGCCTTCAAACTTAAGAAGGACGGCACGTTGGGACGGAAGAAAGTGATCGCAGCGTTCGGCACGGAGACCGGGGTCGACGGGATGGCGATCGACGTGAAAGGGAATATCTACGCGGCGGTCCGCATGGCCAGTCGTCACGGCATCGTCGTTTTCTCGCCGACCGGCAAGGAACGCGCCTTCATTCCCACGGCGGAATTGCCGACGAATTGCTGCTTTGGTATTGGCGACGAAGCGTCCACGCTTTACGTGACCTCCGGCGGAGGTCTGTATCGGATTCCCCTGAAAATTGAAGGATTTCATCCGGCGACGGCGTCGTTCGGCAAAAAGAAATGAAACTGGCAAACAAGATTGCAATCGTCACCGGCGGCGGACGCGGCATCGGCAACGGCTGCGCGTTGGAGCTCGCGCGCAATGGAGCGGACATTGTCCTCAACGACAGACCCGGCAGCCCGGATCTTGCGGCTGCGGCCGAGGAGATTCGCGCATTGGGGCGTCGATGCGAGGCGGTCGAGGCGAACGCGCTTTCCCGGGAAGGGTGTGAGCAGTTGTTGGCGGCGGCCTTGGCCTCCTTTGGTCGAGTTGATATCCTGATCAGCAATCCCGCCTGCAGCGTCCGGGGCGACTTTCTTGATTTCGATCCCAAGATTTTTGAAGACGTTATCCAGGGCACGCTGACGGCTGGGTTTCACATGAGCCAGCTGGTCGCGCGTCACATGGTCGAGCGCGGCGGCGGCGGCAAGATGGTCTTTATTTCGAGCGTGCACGCGAATCGACCCTTTGGCCGAAGCTCTGCCTACAACGCCGCTAAGGCCGGCCTTAATCACCTCATGCGCACGATCGCCGCCGAATTGGTTCGCAAGAAGATCAACGTCAACGCGATCGAACCCGGATGGATCGACACGCCCGGCGAGCGGGCGACCTTTGGCGATGAAATGATCGCGCGTGAAGAAAAGAAGCTGCCCTGGGAGCGAATCGGCCAACCCTCGGATATCGGCAAGGCCGCCGCGTTTCTCTGTTCGGAGGACGCTGACTATATCACTGGAACGATTCTGCGCGTGGATGGAGGATTTGTTCTGCGCGACAGCATGGTCGAGGCGTTGGTGACGGACCCGAACAGGCGGGACTAATTTCAATCGCGCCTTCCGCGCACGTTCCGCCTCTTAAAGCTCAAGCGGAAACGACGTCAGCCTCTCCACGCCATCCGCCGTCACGAGGTAGTTCTGTTCCAGGCGAATCCCCGCCTTCAATTCCTCCGAATACAAACCGGGTTCGGCGGTGAAGACGTCACCTTCCTGAAACTCATCGTCCCAGTTGGAATTCAGATGCGGCGCTTCATGCGGGTAAAGTCCGATGCCGTGGCCAAGGTGGTGAAAAAAGGCGCTCTTTTTCCAGCCGTCCAGTTTTTCCTTCGCTTTGAAGTAAAGCTGTTTGGCACTCGCGCCGGGTTTGACGGTTTCCTCGACCATGGTCAGGACGCCTGCGATGGATTCCCAGGCCGAGAGTTGTTCGTCGGTCGGCTTGCGGTTGACCGCGAAAGTGCGGCAATTGTCCGCGTAGTAGCCGCGGTAGCAGGGGCCAAGATCAAGAATGTAGAGCTGCCCGTCCTCGGCGACGACATCCTTTCTTGGCGGTCCGCCGGGCGAGTTGCACTGATAGTCGTTGCCGGTGGCGATGAGCATTTCGCCGGCGGTTTCGACAGCGGCGGATTGTAATTCGTTGAAGACGCGCAGTTCGGAAATGCCGGGTTCGATTATCTCGCGGGCTCTCGCATACATCGCTTCCGTGCAGTCAATCGAGCGCCGGATCATCGCTAATTCATCCGGGTCCTTCTTCCTCCGAAGGCGCAATAATTCCGGTTCGATGTCGGTCACGGCGTGGTCGTGTTTGCGTTCCAGGGCGGTGCGAAGCAGGGAATCGGCGGAGGCGAAATCGACGGCGATCGTGCTGGGCTGGCTGTAGCGGCCGAAAGAGTTTTGAAGTTTCGCTGCGGCGGCCAGGTCCTGATCCTGGCGAAGGGTGCAAAGACGCTGCGCTTCGAAGGTCACGCATTTGTCAGCGGCGACGCCCTCGGGCTCGGTGTTGGGCGCGACCAGCGTGCAGTTGCCGTCGGCGTCGAGGGCGACCATGGCGGACATGAGCCGATGCGGCCGAAAGCCAGTGAGATATTGAACGTTCTCCGGCCGCGTCAGAACAACGCGGCCAATCCCGTCGCGCTGCATTGTCTTGAGCAGGCGATTTTGGCGGCGACGACAGAATTCGGGATCAAGTTGCGGAAGGGACATCTGAGGGGAAGTGTCGATCCGGTTCCGAATCGTGGTCAAGGGGGAACTTGGTCTCTTTCCAGCGTCCGAGGCGCTTACGCGATGATCTCGCGGATTGGGGCGCCGAAGTCGATCTCCAGGCGTTTCTGGCCGGGGATTTCCAGGGTGTGAGGATTGATGCCGAGTTGCTGAAGCACGGTCGCGTGGATGTCGGTCACGTAGTGACGATTCTCAACCGCGTGAAAGCCGAGTTCGTCGGTCGCGCCGTGCGTGACGCCGCCTTTGACGCCGCCTCCGGCCATCCAGACGGAGAATCCATAGGGATGGTGGTCGCGGCCGTCGGACTTCTCGGCGCCGGGCGTACGGCCGAATTCCGTGGCCCACACGACCAGTGTGTCGTCGAGCATCCCGCGCTGTTTGAGATCCTTGAGCAGACCGGCGATGGGCTTGTCGACCTGGCCTGTGCGGGTCGTGTGATTCTCTTTGAGTTTCTTGTGAGCGTCCCAACCATCGTGATAAATCTGCACAAATCGGGTTCCGCGTTCGACCAGTCGGCGCGCGGTCAGGCATTGCTCGCCGAAGGTTTTGGTTTCCTTTTGATCGACGCCGTAAAGCGTCTTCGTGGCCTCGGTCTCGCCCTGCATGCGTACGACTTCCGGCACGGCCATTTGCATGCGAAAGGCGAGTTCGTAGGATTTGATTCGAGCCCGCAGCAGCGGATCGTTCGGATACTCAACACCGGTGAGTCCGTTCAATTCGCGCAGTAGCTCCAATTGGTCTTCGCGTTCCTGGACGGTGACGCTCGGCCCGGGCGCGCCGAAGGGCAGGGGGTTCTTCGGATCGATGCCAATCTTCACGCCGGCATGTTCGGGGCCGAGGTAGCTCGCGCCATGTGCGCCCACGCCGCCGCAGCAATCCCCGGGCGGAGGGCCGAGCACGACGAATTGCGGCAGGTTCTGGTTCATCGAGCCGAGGCCGTAGTGGACCCACGATCCGATCGAAGGATAAAGGCCGTCAAAGATGTGCCGGCCGGTGTGGAATTGAAGTTGGGCCGCGTGGTCGTTATCGGTCGTCCACATGGAACGAACGATGGCGAGGTCGTCGACGCACTCCGAAAGGTGCGGCCACCAGTCGCTGACCTCAATGCCGCTTTGCCCGCGCGGCTTGTGGCCGATCTGCATCGGATAAATCTGGGGCATCAGGTCGCGCGGCACTCCGGCGAAATCCCGCACGTTCGATCGATAAAACTGCGATTCGAAAATCTGTTTGTTGTAGGGCGATTCTTCGAAGGTCTTGCCTGCGTATTTGTTGAGCTCGGGCTTGGGATCAAAACTCTCCATGTGGCTGGTTCCGCCGAGCATGAACAGCCAGATGACGCTTTTCGCTTTGGGGGCAAATTGGGGTTTGCCGTCGGGCGGCGTCCATGCGTCGGAGGCACCGACGCGGGAGACGCCATCGCCGAGTAGCATCGAGCCGAGCGCCATGCCGGTGAATCCCATGCCGGTGTCGGCAAGGAACTGCCGGCGATTGGGGCGGCCTGAACAGGTTTTGTGATCGGCGTTGGCTTCCATTGCTATTGTCGCTGTTTTTACGTGAAGTTCCCGGGAGAGACAACCTTCAACGGACGGTCACGAACTCGTTGTGATTGAACAGGGTGTGCACGAGTAGTTCGCGCGCGCGTTGCAGTGGTTCTTTGGCGGGTGGAACTTTGGATGTTCCGCCGGCGGGATAGGCGTCGCGCTTAGCCCCGGACTCCAGCGCGGCGGTCTGACGTTGGAGATAGCCGGCCATTGCCTTTGATTCAGCGGGGGTTGGTTGGCGATTGAGAACTGTGACGAATGCGTTTCGAATAAACGATTCATTGGCCTTGGCCCCGGCGCCGACGGTTTCGGTGATTCGTCGGGCGAGCAGGCGCGCCTGGTCGAGTGAAAGACCGCTGTTCATCAGCGTCAGCGCCTGTTGCGGGACTACGCTGACGCGGCGCTCGTAGCAGGCGTTTGGATTGGCGAGGTCGAACAGGTCGAGCATCTCCATTTTGCTGTCGGGCGTCGTGCGGAAGTAGAGACTGCGGCGAGCTGATGTTTGGCCCAGGTTGGCGGCCAATTCGGGGCCATTCATTTGAGCGCTGAGATTGCCGGCGGCATGGAGAATGCCGTCGCGAATTTGTTCCGCCTCCATTCGCCGGGAATTTGCGCGCCAGTAATACCGGTTTTTCGAATCGATTTTCGCAGCTTCGCTCCGTTCGGTTTTCGAAGACATGCGATAAGCGGCCGAAGTCGTCATCAGCCAATGAAGCCGCTTCATGCTCCAGCCGCTTTCGACGAGTTCGACAGCCAGCCAGTCAAGCAACTCCGGGTGGGTGGGCGATTTGCCCGCGATGCCGAAGTTGGCGACGCTCGCCACCAGCGGCGTTCCGAAGTGCCGCAGCCAGATGTGATTGACTGCAACGCGGGCCGTGCGCGGATTCGACGGCGCCGCGATCCATCGGGCAAGGGCGAGACGGCGGCCCGTGCTGGTTTTGGGAAAGGTCTCGCCGAGAGGCGCGAATTTGGAGCCCGGTTTGTCGAGGGCGATTCTACCGGCGGTCAGCTTTTTCTTGGCGGCGGCGATCTTCTTTTGTGCATCGGCTGCGGCTTTGGATTCTCCCGAGACCGCCTTGAGGCTCGCCAGGTAATGTTCCGCGGCCATGAGTTCCTTTTCCGCCTGGATGGCGAGCGTGCTTTTCTCCGCCCGCGACGCGGCGATCGCGAGGCGGTCGGCATCAGCTGTGGGCGGTCTTGCGTGGGCCGCCCGCTCGGCCGCGGCGCGCGCCTGAAGAGAGGCTAATTCAGCCCTGGCGATTCGGGCGTCCAGCTTCGCAAGTTGAATCCGGCTCTCGGCGTCCGGTTGCTTGGCGATCAGATCGTCGCGGGTCGGTCGCAGGTCGGTGATTTCAAGTTTGTGGAACTCCGCCGCGCCGTTGTGAACCCAGAGCGCAAATTTTCCGCTGCGGCGCGGGATGGGCATGACGTAGTCCAGCTTCTGTTCGCCGTTGAGCTTGATGCTCAAACGTTGGCCGCGGGCCTCGATTTCCACGGTTGTGAGTTCGCCCAGTTTGATTGGCGTTCGCACGATGCCGGCTGACGGATAATGTTGCCGACCGTCCTTCCGATGAAATGCCTGCACGCTTTGCCGTTCGTCGCCCGTGCTGGTGTAGACGTCCTGCGAATGTCCTCGATCGACGAAGTCGAAGCTGAATCCGACCGAGCGAACGCCGCCGGGCTTGAGCGTGCGGTATTGAAGCAGCGTGCGGAAGTTGTTCGGGTGCTCCTGCATCGAGACCATCGTCGCAAAACTCGTGACTTGGTCTTGAACCAGCCTGCCGTTTGAGTATTTCCAGGCTCCGTTCAGAGTTTTCCAGTCTGATGTTCGGGCGTGAGTGAAGTCATCGGAAAAGAAGGCGGCCTTCGATGGCTCGGAATTTGTTGCAGCTCGCGCCTTCATTTCGGCGATTTGTGTCGCCAGTTTGGCCTGCGCGGAATGCGCCGCTTCTATCGCATTGTCGGCGGCAGCGACTTTTTGTTTCAGCAACTCGATGGCGCCGTCAACCAGCGCGGGACGCAAGGTCGGGTAGTAGGCCTCAACCGGCAGGGCGACCGGTTGAATCTTCATCGGCCTGGGTTGTAGCGATACAGGAGCGCGAGGCGACAAGGGGCGAGTCTTGTCGGGGCGGCGATCGTCTCCGCGTTGGAACAGGTAGGTCGGTGCGTCGAGATCCTTGTCGAACACGCGCGACAGGCCCTCTTTCAAAACGAGATCCTTGTTGTTGTCCTTTTCGAACTGAGTTCGCGCGTCGACTCGATCCGTCCGTACACCGTGCGGTTCGAAGAACGCGCGAAAGCGATAGTAGTCCTCCTGCGTGATGGGATCGTATTTGTGATCGTGGCAGCGGGCGCAGCGGAGGGTAAGTCCGAGGAAAGCCTGACTGGTGCGCTCGACCGTCTCTGAGAGCCAGACGTTTCGATCGAACTTGTACCAATTGCGACCGATGAATCCGGTGGCAGCGAGCGCGTCCGGATCGGTTGGCGCCGCTTCGTCGCCGGCCAGCATTTCGACGATCATGCGATCGTAGCCTTTGTCGTTGTTGATGGATTCGACGATCCAGTCGCGCCATCGCCAGATGTGCCGCACGCTGTAGCGGATTTCGTTTACGCCGCGTCGGCCATACCAATCGCTGTACCGCCAGACGTCCATCCAGTGACGCCCCCAGCGTTCGCCGTGGCGCGGATCATCGAGCAGTTTTGCGACGACATTCTCGTAGGACAGAGGAGATGTGTCCGACTCAAATGCGGAAAGTTCAGCCGGCGTGGGCGGCAGGCCGATCAGGTCGAGATAGACGCGGCGAAGCAGGGCGGCCTTGTCCGTCTGAGAATTTGCCGAGAGATTGCGCGTTGAGCGCGCCTGCTCGAGAAAGGAATCGATGGGATTTTGTATCGCGACATTCGGATCGGAGACGGCGGGAATCGCAGGTCGGATGGGGGGGAGGTAGGACCAGTGCCTGGCGGGATCTTGCTGGGGCTTCTCGTCGGGCGGCCCCACCGCTCCCTGTTTGATCCAGTTCTTTAGCAGTTCGATCTCGGTTTTCGTCAGGGCGGAGCTTTCCTGCGGCATGCGCTCGGCTTGGTCCTCGGCGGTGACGCGATGAATGAACAGGCTTCGATCGGGATTGCCGGGCGAAATGGCCGCGCCGCTCTTGCCGCCCTTGAGCATGAGTTGGACGGTGTCCAGGCGGAGGTTCGCCTTCTGCTTCAGGGCGCTGTGACAGGGATAACATTTGCGGGCCAGGAGGGGTTTGATTTCGCGAAGATAATCGGGGGAAGCGGCGGTCGACGAATGGGGTGTCAGCGCGGCTGCGGCCAGAAGGACTAGTCCGAGCCAGGCGCGTAGTGGGACGCGCGGAAGATAAAGGCGGCGTAAGTTGTGTTTCTTCGACTGACTCACAATCGATTGAAATTTCTACCGCATGAGAGGGGCGATGGCCAGTCCGGGTTGTGGGTGAGAACGCGGTTGGGCGCATGTCATTTTCCGCGGAAAACTCCATTTGTTGCCTGAACGGGGATGGTTCAGTTGAAATCCTTTGTGCCCGCGCGTAGCGCAGGCAGGAGGCCTCCGTTACGTGAGAGAGACGCCGTCCTCGGCGTCTACTTCCTCTCGAATTTGACGTTGCGGAATTGCACGCCGGAGTTGCCCCAGGAATAGAATCCGATCGTGCCTTCGGAATAGGTCGAATCGTCAATCTCGAAATCCTTTTCGCCGTTGATGAAGCCGGTGATCTTTGATCCTGTGAACACGATTTTTATCTGGAGCCATTTGCGTCGTTCGAAGCCGCGTTTGTTCGACGCCAGGACTTCGTAACGCTTGCCCTGTTTTACCGCGAGCGCGCGGAAGGGGCGTTGGCTGTGGGTGTTCCAGAGGTAGTAGTTGTCCGGTCCCTGATAGCGCAGCGCCACGCCGACGCCGTCGTCGTCGGCCGAGTTCATTTCGAAGCTGAGCTCGCCGGTGGAGAAGAGATTGGCGTCCTTAAAAAGGAACAGACTGCCAGGACGTTCAACCGCCGGGTCGTCCTCCATGACTCGCTTGCCTCCGACCATGACATTGGAGGTCTGCTCGATCGTCCCGCCTTCGATCGACCATGCGCTGGGCGGTTTGGCTCCGGGAGCGTCTTCCACGCGCCAGAGATTCTTGTCCAGCGGGAGGAGGTTCTGGTCGATGACGAAGTCGGCTTCTGCGACCGGGCTGGGGCGGCCTTTGGCCGTGAAGGCGCGGGCGCGGAGTTTACCTGAATTCACTATCGCGATCGGTTGGCGATAGAGCGGTGAATCTTTTGTCGGGGCGGATCCGTCGAGCGTGTAGCGAATGGATTCCCGGGCGGGCAGATCTGACTTGAGCGCGACAGATATTGGTTTGGGCGAGGCGGCGGAATCCGGTGTAATGGACGGAGCCCGTGTCCCATCGGGTTGAAGGGCAATCCAGGATTGGTTGAGGTAGCTGCATTTGCAGCCGGCCGACGCGTCGGGCGCAAAAACGAGCCCGCCTGCGGGGATGGCATTGATCCAGCAGCCGGGACGGATGCCGCCGAAGTCTTCGGTTTCTTCATTCTTCGTGAGATCGAAATAGCCCAGCGTGGCGGAGCGAAAAATCATCATGTCACGTGAGCCCGCAAGAACGCCGCAGCCGTAGGAGCGTTTAAAATTGAAGGGGCGATCTTCGCCAGTGATCAGATCCCAGGCTCCGCCCTGCGCGTAGATCGTGCGATCGTTGATGACGGGGCGTGAATCGTACTTTGATTCCTTCTCCCAAAGCAGTTCGCCATCGGAAAGGTTGAAGGCGGAGATGCGCCCGCCAATTTCACTGGCGAGCCGAAATCGCGTGGGTTGGTAGCTCATCATCAGGGTGTGATGCTTCGAGGAAATGGCGGAGACCGTGCCGTAGATGTCTTTCGTATTTCGCCAAAGGACTTCGCCGGTTCCCGCATTGAGGGCGACGAGCGCCCCGGTGGGATGGGCTTCGTCCGCAGCCTTGGCCGCACGTCTCAGATCAACGGTCGCCAGGGGGCGGTCGATGAGAACTGCCACGCCGCCCGCGATCGCGATGCCGTTGTGCCTGAGCGAATGCTCCGCGTCGTAGCGCCATTTGAGTTCGCCGGTTTTGGCGTCCAGCGCAAAGAAGGTCCTGGACTCGGTCAGTTGATCCTTCATATCGCCGCCGGGACGGAAACGATAGGTCACCACGTGTTCCGGATTGGAGAGCGACCCAAAAAGGAAGCCGTCTTCGCTGCTGATGTAGCCCCAGACGCCGTCTTTTCCATCAGCGGTTTTCGGAGCCGTGAATGTGGCGATGAGCTTGCCGGTCCGAGCGTCAATTCGCAGGCAGCGATTTCCGAGACGCACATAGACGCTGTCGTCGGTGACGCAATAGTTGCTGCCAGTTCCGCTGGTTCCCATCAGGTGGTCGCCGTGAAAGGACTTGAGAATATCGGGCAGACGATGCTCCCAGAGCTTGTGGCCGTTGTAGGCGTCCACCGCGATGATGCCGTCGAGACCTTCGGAGAAGAGGACGCCGTTCTTGAAGAGCGGGGCGGGGCCTCGGCCGTGGCGTTGCGTCATCGGCTGTTCGAGATCGGCGAACCAGAGCATGCCGAGCGGGCCGCTAATGAGTTCGTCGGCGGAGTTAACTGTGTTGCCGGGATTGGCGTATTGATGGGTCCATTCGCCGGCGCCCTCCAGCGGGCCGCGGATCGTCGCTTTGATTTTGCCGGATTTGCCGAGGGCGATGACTCCTCCGTAGGGGCGCAGGCTGCGATTAGCTTCGGCGAGGCTGACGGATGAAAGCGGGCTTTGCAAACTGCGGGCGGACACGATCAGATTGGCGAAGTAGCGCGGAAGGTTGGTGTCCTCCAAGTCGGCTTGAAGAACCATCACGCGCGAGCCGTAGAGTCCTGCGGCGGTGAGCTTCTTTCGGGCCGTCGCGACATTGGCGGGATCCGGGTCAATCGCATAGATGAAGAGCTTTGTGCGCATTGCCAGTTCGAAGGCGAGGCTGCCGTCATCGCATCCCAGATCCAGAGCGTAGCCTTCGGTGACACCGGACTTGCGAATGATCTCCTCGGCGGCTTTGACGATGTCTACGCTGGCTTCGTAGGGCGTCGCATCGAGATTTGATTCGAGAATTCGCGGGGTTTTTGCGCCGGCTCCGAAGCAGTGAATTTCACCCGCGTCCGTGCTGACGAAAAGGCGTTGATTCGCCGCCGCCAGGCCATGTGCGACTCCCGAGACAGACGCGCGCCAGAGTTCATTGGTTTGTCCCAGCTTCGTGATCGTCACTTGGCCGTCGTGACCGACGATGTGTTTATCGTTGGCGACAATGGAGCTGACGGCATCCGCGCGATGGATCGAGGTGAAGGATTTTACGAGGGAGCGGATCGATTGAGGTTTCCCTTTACGGTCGACCTTCTTCGTGTCCCGCCATTCGAACTGAAGAAGCGTCTTGTTGATTGAACAAACCACCCCGCCGGGCGTGGCCACCATGGGGCCGGCGCCGATTCTTTGACCGGTGGCTCCGGCTTTTTGATCGAAGGCGTAGCCGCTGTTGATGAAGAACTTGTCACTGAGCGTGATGTCAGAGCCGCCCAGTTTGGTGTTGCTCTGGAGGTGAAGGTATTGAAAGGCGCCGGTCTTGCGATCGAAGGCCGCCGGGACGCCGCGGCCGGTGGCCATGAAAAGTTGGCTGTCGCTCGCGGCGAGGTAGCCTTGCGAAGCGACGCCGCTCTTGGCGAAGGCTCCGCCGTGAGGCTGCCCCATGTAGATGGAGCCGGCGGTGTCGTTGACCCACAGTGTTTTGCCGGTGTCGGGGTCGAGGGCATGCAGGCTGACACCGTCCGAAGGCCAGATGCCGGCGGCGAAGTAGACGATGCCGTCGTGAACAACCGCGCCGCCCCGCGCCGCCCAGCGGGAGATCATGCGTCCGTTGCCCAGGGACATTTCATCGCCGGGGCCGCCGCGTTTTTTCCAGAGTAGCTTTCCGTTGGCGGCGTTGAGGCAATAGAGAAATCCATCGTCACTGACGGCGTAGAGTTTTCCCTTGTGCCAGGCCGGGGCGAAACGAATCGGCGCCCGGGTCGGGAAGGTCCATGTCTGCTGTCCGCTTGTCGCGTCTAATGCATAGATTCGTCCGTCAACGCTGCTTCCAAAGAAGACGCGTCCCTCGGCGATGATGGGTTGCATGGCCTGATCGAAGGTCATGCGTTGGGAGCGCGGCCAGGCGGGCCGGGTTGGTTTCTGTGATCGAAATGTCCATTGCAGCGTCAAATCGTCCGCAAGGTTTTCGGAGGTGTAGCCGGTGCGTGCGGCATCGTGGCGGAAGGTCGGCCAATCGTCGGCGGATGCGGAATGGCGCGCGATCAGTGTGAAAAGCAGAATCCAGAAATATCGATGGAGTTTCATTGCGGGGATGAGCGAGGCGTTTCGAATCATGGACGACCGGCACGTTATCGTAATTCAGACTCGGCGAAAGGGAGAAATGGGTCGCGTGATGCGCGAAGCGCTCAAAAACAGGAAATGTAACAACCACGGAAAGCGTTGAATACACGGAAGAAAATGCAGCGCAGACGACCTGTGCTGTCACGGCGTTCCATTCCTGTTCTGATTCCGTGTCTTCCGTGCTTTCCGCGGTCGTATATTGATGGCTTGCATGGACGAGGGGCGTCGATAAATGTTCGCCATGTTTCGAAAGTTGAGTCGCCCGTTCCGCCTACACCTCTTGATTGCCGGCTTGGTGGTTGTGCTTGCCGCCCTGAGCGTCCCCGCATTTGGGGGCGAGACTGTAGGTCGGACAAAGGACGCGGGTTCGTTGGAAGGGTACTACAAGGACTTGTTTGTGGATGGCGGCTCTCGCTTGAGCAGCCGGACCACCCTGCATGCCGCGAAGTCTTTGGGCTTGGATTGCGAGTATTACGCCGGGCGCGATGAGATTCGTCAGAGCCAGATTGTCTCCGGCAACGAGGACGATTTCAACGGCGCGTTGCTCTATCCGGACGGGCAGCCGCGTTTTCGGCTGATCTACGTTCATGGCGGCGGCGCGACGGCGCATGGCAAGACCTTGGGCTCAGCCGGGCGAGAGGCGTTTCGAGAGTTCTATTACAACGGCGGCAGTTATTGCGGCAGTTGCGCCGGATCATTTCTGGCGGGAGCGAACACGGACAAGAGCGCGACCAACCGCCTGGGCTACCTGCATATTTTCCCCTACAACACGCTGAATACGGGGATGAAGAAAGAGCGAGTGGGGCATGTGATTCCAGAGGGGTCTCCGTTGCTGAATTTCCGCGACTTCGGCGCGGATCTGCGGATCGACGATATCTACCACAACAACGGCAATTGGATGCTCGCGACCAAGGGCGAGCATTTGAAAACCACTGAGATTCTCGCTCTCTATGACAAGCCGGACAAGAAGGTCCACAACGGCGCGGCGATCTGGGCGCACAAGAAAAGCGCCGAATCCGGTCGCGTGGTGATGATTGGTTCGCATCCCGAAGGCGCGGAATCGGGCGAACGATTGCTGCTGACCGAGGCCTGCCTGCTCTACGCGTTGGCCGGGGTCGCGCCGCCCGCGATCAAGGGCGAATTGAAGCGCGGCGAAACGCGTGTGATGGACAAGCGGACTTCGGATCGGGATCCCGCTTTCACTCGGATCGGGGATCGGCAGTATCACCATTTCACGATCGAAGTTCCGACGGGCGAGCAGGACGTTCGCATCCGTGTGAATGGTGAAGGGGGGCATCAGTTGAATCTCCATCTGCGCAAGGCTGAGCCCGCGTTCGCGAGCAACGCAGAATTCTCAAACGGAGAGCCCGGCGCCGATAAGGAATTGCGGGCGAGCCTGTCACCGGGGACGTGGCATGTGAGCGTTGAATGCGCCTCGTCGATCGAGACCAAGGAAATCGTCGAGAAAGTCGGGAAATATGATTCGAAGTTCGTTCGCTATGGCGGCGACGTGTCCGTTTTGAATGGAGCGCCTTATTCGATAAGTTGGATGGAGGCGCCGAGGTCGGACGAAAAATAGAGGCGCGCGGGCGTGCTTTGCATTGATTGCGCTTGCGGTCTTTCGGCATTCAAGATTTTGTCTTCTCCGCAATGGACGAAGAAAAACTGATTGAAAAATTGCGGCTGATCGAGGCGCTTCATGCGGGCGCGACGACGACCGGCGAGAGGGAGGCGGCGGCCAATGCGTTGGATCGCGTTCGAGAACGACTGAAGACGCTCAGCCAAACCGATCATCCTGTGGAATACAAATTTTCACTGGCCGACGCGTGGAGCCGCAAACTCATGACGGCCTTGTTGCGGCGTTACGGGATCAAGCCGTACCGATACAAACGGCAGCGTCGCACCACCGTCATGGCCCGCGTTCCCGCCAGTTTTGTGGACCAGACTTTGTGGCCGGAGTTTCGGAAACTGAACGAGACACTGATGGCCTATCTCAGCGAAGTGACCGAGCGAGTGATATCCGAAGGCGTCCACAACGACAGCTCGGAAGTGGACGTGGTGCCTGAGGGCGCGAATCTGCTCCCGGAGGGATGATGGAATTGATCGTTCGAGAAGAGAAGGAGTCCGAAATCGGCGGGATCGACGCGGTTCTGCGGGACGCGTTTCCCGGTGATGATGAAGCAAAGTTGGTCCGGGCGTTGCGGGCGAATGGGAACGCGACCTTGTCGCTCGTCGCGGAGGAGGGAGGGGGGATTGTCGGGCACATCCTTTTCTCGCCGATGCGCAATGCGGCCGGGGAGGTATACGAGAAAGGCGTTGGTCTGGCGCCGATGGCGGTTCGCGGACATCGTCAACGACAGGGGATCGGCAAACAGTTGATTGAGGCGAGCCTGAGAAGACTTAAAGCCGCTGGCTTCGGTTTCGTCGTCGTGCTGGGTCATTTGGATTATTATCCGAAGTTCGGATTTCGCCGGGCGGATGAACTCGGCATTGAGAACGAGTATGGGGTCGGAGCGGAGTTTATGATTCTGGAATTGGATGAAGGCGCGGCGGCGGGCGTGAAAGGACTGATTCGGTATTCGGAAGAGTTCTCGGCGCTGTGACGCCTGAAAACGCAATCAACCACGGAAAGCAAACCGAAGACACGGAAGAAAACCACGGATGACGCGGATTTCACGGATGGATTCAGAGGCAGTCTTCAGTTCTTCTCTTAATCCGTGTCATCCGTGAAATCCGTGGTTAAAAACATCCGTGGTTTCCGATATGAACGAATTTCAAATTAACGAGCGGTTGCGGGCGGACTGCGTTGTCCTGGCAAAGCTGGATCTGTCTCAACTTTTGTTGATGAACAATTCCCTGGTTCCGTGGTTTATTCTGGTTCCGGAGACCGAGGCGGTGGAACTTTACGATTTGTCCCGAGAGGATCACGCGCGGCTGACGGATGAGATCCGATTGGTGTCACGCTTTGTGGAATCGGAGTTTGAGGTAGAGAAGCTCAATGTCGCGGCGATCGGCAATATCGTGCGCCAGATGCACATCCATGTGATCGGACGGCGAACGGACGACTTTGCGTGGCCGGGGCCTGTCTGGGGGCGGCCGGAGAAGGAGGCGTATTTGGAGGGCGAAATCGCTCGCCTTGTGAGCGAGTGGAAGAGCTTTGCAGAGAACGAAGATCGATAGCTTCGGAAGTCTTAGCGCGCTTGGTATTTCTCGATGGCGTCGGCGAACATGCGGCCGAGCTTGAGTTGGCCTTCGGTGTTGAAGTGGATCTTGTCTGGGCGGCAGGGGAGTTTGCCGTGCGCGAAAGTCACGACGTTGGGGATCTTGTCGGCGGCGTCGAGTTGGGCCTTGATCACGCTGCCGGCACCGGGGCGGTTCCTGCTGATGGGGCCGGCGTAATTCTCATATTCCTCCCGTGTCACATAGGCGGCAATAAAGGCGGGCAGGTCCGGCGCGTCGAGATCCTTTCGGAGGGTGATGATCATCTTCTCGAAATTGGCGAGGTATTCATCTGCAAGTTCGGCTGAGCGCATGTCCTTGCCGCCCTGCTTCCAGGCGAAGCCGGCGAGTTTGAAGTCGGAGACTTTGCGCGCGGCCTGGACTGCGTCGGTGATGTCGCGATAGAGATTTCCCTTGCGGCCGTCC
>Ga0302117_10000614_pt1 | contig 15909 bp, 15 predicted proteins | sample AG5_322_MG_FD_203112 | JGI IMG/M metagenome (GOLD analysis project Ga0302117, IMG submission 203112) | Marine microbial communities from Western Arctic Ocean, Canada - AG5_32.2 | ecosystem: Environmental > Aquatic > Marine > Oceanic | place: Canada: Western Arctic Ocean | collected 2017-10-01 | reverse complement strand
GAGCTGTTTTGCCTGCCATGGCACTGGAGCAGCAGGCGCGCCGATTCTAGGTGACGCAGAATCCTGGGCGCCTCGAATGGCGAAGGGAATGGATGCCGTCATGGCGAATGTAGTAAATGGCGTGAATGCGATGCCGCCAAAAGGCCTATGCTTCACTTGCACAGACGAAGATCTGGCAGCGCTTGTTGGGTATATGTCCAGTCAGTAACCATTAAGGTTAAACGGGTTAGAGTCGTAGTACCGATTATTGAGAATTTAATAAAATGAGTAAGGAGTTAAACGTGTTAACTATTAAGAAAGTAATGTCTAAAGTAGGCCTATTCGTATTGGTTGCATCTTCCGCAACTGTAATTTCAGCTGATAATTCCCAGCAGCAAGTGCAGCTGGCGCAATTGACAGACGGTTTTGATGCAGAAGCAACTTACATGATGTCTTGTTTTGCCTGTCACAGCACAGGTGCAGCAGGCGCGCCAAAAGTTGGAGATGGTAATGCCGATGCCTGGGCTCCGCGCATGGAGAAGGGTATGGAGGCAGTGGTTGCAAACGCGATCAATGGTTTGAATACTATGCCGCCAAAAGGCCTATGTTTTACTTGCACAGACGAAGATCTGGCAGCACTTGTTACGTACATGGTCAGTAGCAGCCAATAAGCCGCTAATTGATTTACGAAGAATGAGCTGCTCGCAGCTCATTTTTTTGTCTGTGATTTCTTCACCGAGTGGTGAAACTACTATTTGTAGACACGTCCAGTTCGTTCTCCCATGTCATTAGCTACTATTCAATCTCGTGCCCTCCTCGACGTCGATGCTCTCAAAGTCACCGTGGAGACCCACCTGTCAAATGGTCTCCCCGCTTTCGCGATAGTTGGTCTCCCCGAAACTGGATTTAAAGAAGGCAAAGAAAGGGTCAGGAGTGCCAATATAAACTCTGGCCTGGAGTTTTCGGCTCGTCGTATCACCGTTAACCTTGCCCCTGCCGATCTACCAAAGGCAGGAGGCAGGTACGACCTCGCTTTGGATGGGAGCATCCGAGCGGTACAGAAAAGAGTCTGCGCGATCCTTGCCGCAAAGAAGCAGGCGAATAAGATTTTCCTGCCGGCTACGAATCGCGAAGAGCTAGACTTAGTTGTTTACAAGCATAACTACCGTCGCTGTCAGATCAGCAAACTACTTGCTCGTTGATTGCCCTTCGAACTGGTCCATCTTTCCCCCGAGCTCGTGAAGAGATTCTTCTAATTCCTTAATACGCTTCTCGGCACGCTCTAATGCAGTGCGCTGCGCATCAAACTCCTCGCGGCTCAATAGATCTAAGCCCGCAAAGCTGCTCTTTAGCAATTGCTCTATCTTGGTGCGCAGCTCTTCACGAACTTCTCCGGCTAAGGGAAGTATCGCGGAAAGGCGAGCACTGAGGTCTTCGACAAATTTATTGTTGAACATTACCGTTCACTCTAGTTATTCATGGGGCATCAGGGGTGGCAACGAAGTACGTACCTGGGAATTATTATCCATTCTATCATCAATTTTGATGCTGCCCGCTTTGTGGACAGCAGTCTCGCCATCCGCAGTTACTGAAGTGTATAGCCTCGGTTATCGCTTAAACCTTGATCTTCTCCTTAATATCAAAAAATGCACCTCGCTAGGGCATAAATCACTAAGACGCACTGAGACTGCTCAAAAATATTGCCATTGACCCCCAATTTGAGGCCATTGTTGTGTGAAAACTCGGCCTTCTAGATAACTTTCGATAGCTGGCACGACCCCTGCATAGAGCAATACAAGTTGTAGAAATTTAAGCAGAGCAAAAACAGCTAAGGAGCAAAACGATGAAGTTAGTCACGGCTATTATCAAGCCATTTAAATTGGACGATGTCCGCGAGGCGTTATCTGAAATAGGCGTACAAGGCATTACCGTAACAGAAGTAAAAGGGTTTGGTCGCCAGAAGGGCCATACTGAATTGTACCGTGGTGCTGAGTATGTAGTTGATTTTCTACCGAAGGTGAAACTAGAAGTAGCAATTGCAACGAGCCTACTTGATCAAACCCTAGAAGCGATCACGAAGGCGGCGAATACTGGAAAGATCGGCGACGGTAAGATTTTTGTTGCAGAGCTAACCCAGATCATTCGTATCCGTACTGGCGAGACCGGCGAAGAAGCCATCTAGAATCAGTGGAACATAATCAATTAGTAGTAATATTTTAACAAGATAAATATCGGTCTACGCGAAGCCTAAGTGCAGAGCAAAAAGTAGACTAATGAACCGGAGGTACGAGGTGGAAAACCAAATTTTTGAATTGCAGTATGCGATGGATACTTTCTATTTTCTCATTTGTGGTGCGCTCGTCATGTGGATGGCGGCAGGTTTCGCCATGCTGGAAGCGGGGCTAGTTCGTTCCAAGAACACCACAGAAATTCTCACAAAAAATGTTGCACTGTATGCGATTGCCTGCACAATGTATTTGGTTTGCGGTTATCAAATTATGTATGACGGCGGCTTTTTCTTATCTGGTGTGACTACAGTAGCGCAGATGGACGAAGCAGCAGTCGCAGGCGTACTCGCCGATTCCGCAGAAGCCGGCTTCGGTGGCGACTCAGTCTACTCGGGCGCCTCTGACTTTTTCTTCCAGGTTGTGTTCGTAGCAACGGCGATGTCGATTGTCTCCGGTGCGGTAGCCGAGCGAATGAAGCTTTGGGCTTTCCTCGCTTTCGCGGTTGTCATGACCGGCTTAATCTATCCAATGGAAGGTAGCTGGACTTGGAACGGCGATGCTGTATTCGGTCTATTCGAATTGAACTACAGCGACTATGCCGGCTCAGGTATCGTTCACTTAGCTGGCGCTAGTGCAGCACTGGCTGGTGTAATTCTACTAGGTCCGAGAAAGGGCAAATATAATTCGAAGGGTGCCCCTCAGGCGATTCCAGGAGCTAACCTGCCACTGGCGACACTAGGCACATTCATCCTTTGGATGGGCTGGTTCGGTTTCAATGGCGGTTCTACTCTGAAATTGGGTGGCATCGGTGTCGCTAACGAAGTTGCAAACGTATTCCTAAATACCAATGCAGCAGCAGCTGGCGGATTGATTGCAGCACTTCTTGTCGCTCGCATAATGTTCGGTAAGGCTGACCTGACAATGGCACTCAACGGCGCATTAGCCGGCTTGGTAGCCATAACAGCAGAACCTGCTGATCCAAGTCCACTACTTGCTACCCTCATTGGCGCCGTAGGCGGCACAATCGTAGTGTTTAGCATCATCACTCTGGACAAGTTGAAGATTGATGATCCAGTCGGCGCCATCTCGGTTCACGGTACTGTAGGTATCTTCGGCATCTTCGCTGTACTCTTGTCCGATTCGGACGCGACTTTCGTGGGCCAACTGGTCGGCATGTTAGTGATCTTCGGTTGGGTGTTTGGTGCTAGCTTAATCACTTGGTTAGCTATCAAAGCAATCATGGGTCTTCGAGTTACTGAAGAAGAAGAGGTGGAAGGCGTCGACATGTCCGAATGTGGCATGGAAGCTTATCCAGAATTCGTTAATCAGTAAGCACAAAGAACAACTCTCCCTTAGGGTATGACTTTACCTTGCGCCTTTGTTTTAAAGGCGTTTTTTTTTGTGAAATCTGGCCATTTTTGTGGGCAACCTAGTTCACAAATTTTAATATTCAACGCTAGCAAGCGCCAATTTGTGAACAATCTCACAAGAGTATTTTGTAAAGCCGAGTAGGCTTTCCAAATGGAAAGCCTCAGGAACTTCTAACAAGCCAGGACGTTATGCAGCGGATAATCTATTGTGTCTAACAGCAGGTCGCAGAACTTCTCCAAGTGTATAGCCGATGGCAAGGGTTTAGATGCGAGAAACTACAGTCTCAGTTTCTTTGGAAAACGCGTAGGTATAGGGCCGTTCTCGGTTCGATTTTAGTAGCACTTAGCTACCAACTTACATATCCCCATACTTGTGCTGCAAGATAGCAAGCGCGGCCACCGGTGCAGTTTCAGTGCGTAGTATTCTGGAGCCTAAAGCGACGATGCGAAAATCATTGCATCGCGCCCAGTCGATCTCATCAGCCGAGAATCCACCTTCTGGTCCTACCAATAAGACACTGTTATTTTCCGCAATCGATTGGGGCAGCGCATCGGAACCGCTAGGCTCTAACATCCACTTGTTCGCATTTTCACTTAAGAACAATTCCATCACAGAGATCGGTTTGTGTATCAGCGGAACATCTAATCTGCCACTCTGCTCGCAGGCGCTGATAGCAATCTTTTGCCAGTGTTGAAGTTTTTTCTCTACGCGATCTGGTTTAAGTCTTACTTCACCATATTCTGTGTAGATAGGGGTAATCTCGTTCACGCCCAATTCAGTGGATTTCTGCACGGCGAAATCCATCCTGTCCCCACGAGAAAGGCCGAGGATTAAGTGAATAGAGAGAGTGGCTTGCTTAGCTGCATCGTGCGCACCGCGCATTTTTTCGATTAGCTCTATAGCGACTGTTCGCTTCGCAGCCCAGGTTATCCTTGCGCGGAATTCCCCCTGCTGCGAATTAAAAACGAGAAGCTCGTCGTTGACGCGCAGACGTAGGACATTGCTGAGATAGTGTGCAATCTCTTTGGGAAGCGAGATAAGCGCATTCAGTGCGAGTGGGCCATCGAGATAAACGCGAGACAGTCGCATTGTAATACCTATAGCAATTCACGTTGCGGACGATTACCAAGATCCAGATTCATCCAAATCTGGGTAACAGCCTGGCTTAGGTTCATCGAATAGAAGTGTAGACCAGGAGCGCCACCTTGCAACAAGTCCTCGCACAATTCGGTAACCACATCGATACCGAAGTTGCGTAGGCTCTCCTTATCATCACCAAAGCCCGTCAACCGTTTGTCCAGCCAACGCGGTATCTCAGCACCACAGCTGGCACTGAAGCGGGCGAGGTTTGCATAGTTGGTAATGGGCATGATGCCGGGAACAATGGGGATATCGATTCCTGTTGTCCTGCAATAATCCACAAAGCGGAAATAGGCATCGGGGTTGTAGAAGTACTGAGTAATCGCTGAGTTTGCACCGGCATCCACCTTGCGCTTAAAGAAGTCTACATCTGAGCTATAGCTCTTTGATTCCGGATGCATCTCGGGATAGCAGGCGACATCGATATGAAAGTGATCGCCCGTCTGAGCCCGAATAAACTCGACGAGTTCATTTGCATAACGATGTTGAACAGCCGCGCCGACACCGGAGGGCATGTCGCCGCGTAAGGCGACTAAGCGTTTGATGCCTCCATCAATATAAGTCTGCAAGAGCTGACATAGCTCCTCTTCATCTGAACCGCCGAAGGAAAGATGGGGAGCGCATTGGGAGCCGGCTGCTTGATAACGCAATACCACCTGCTGCGTTCCCGTCTTGGTCGAGCCGCCAGCGCCATAGGTTACCGAGAAGAAATCGGGATTCAACTTTCTCAGCTCTGCATGCACAGTATCCAGCTTCGACTCACCCACCTCGGTACGAGGTGGGAAAAATTCGATGCTGTACTTTGATGGATTAGATGAATCCATAGCTTAGCTTTCCTTAGTGCTTTCTATTTTATTGCTTAGTACTTGTAACTATCGACCTTGTAGGGACCATTAACATCTACGTTGATGTATTTGGCCTGATCACCAGTAAGTTTCGTTAGCACTCCACCGAAACCGCCGACCATCATGGCAGCAACTTCTTCGTCGAGATGCTTAGGCAAAACCTCAACGTAGAGATTGCTTTGCTTCTCGGCCGCGGGTAGGTCAGCGAACTTTTTCTCAAACATGAGCATCTGCGCCAATACCTGATTTGCGAATGAGCCATCCATGATACGTGATGGGTGGCCAGTTGCGTTGCCCAGGTTAATCAGGCGTCCTTCAGAAAGAAGGATCAAGTAATTATCTTGGTTCTCGACGCCATCACGATAGATCTTGTGAACCTGCGGCTTAACTTCTTCCCAGGCCCAGTTCTCGCGCATATAAGCTGTGTCGATCTCGTTATCGAAGTGACCGATATTACAGATCACGGCGCCCTTTTTAACTGCTTGCAGCATGTACTTGTCGCATACATTTATATTGCCAGTAGTTGTCACGATAAGATCTGTCTTCCCCAGCAGTACGGTGTCTATTCCTTCGCTGGAACCCGTATTGATGCCATCGATGTAAGGCGAGACAATTTCGAATCCGTCCATGCAGGCCTGCATCCCACAGATGGGGTCGATCTCGGCAATTCTTACGATCATGCCCTCTTGGCGTAAGCTCTGTGCAGAACCCTTGCCTACGTCGCCATAGCCAACGACCAATGCCTGCTTGCCGGAAAGCAACATGTCAGTGCCGCGCTTGATGCCGTCGTTGAGTGAATGGCGGCAGCCGTATTTGTTATCGTTCTTCGACTTAGTTACCGAGTCGTTAACATTGATCGCAGGAACCTTTAATGAACCTTCTTCCAGCATCTCTAGAAGGCGATGCACGCCAGTCGTTGTCTCTTCGGTAATACCATGGATGTTCTCTAGTAGCTGAGGGTACTTCTCATGCACCATCCCAGTGAGATCTCCGCCGTCATCTAGGATCATGTTTACATCCCAAGGCTCGCCATCTTTTAGAATGGTTTGCTCTATGCACCATTCACCTTCATCTTCAGTTTGTCCTTTCCAGGCGTAAACGGCGATTCCAGCGGCAGCAATGCAAGCAGCAGCATGGTCTTGGGTGGAGAATATGTTGCAAGATGACCAGCGCACTTCTGCTCCGAGCTCTACAAGTGTTTCAATTAGGACCGCTGTCTGCACAGTCATGTGTATACAGCCCAAAATCTTCGCTGCAGCGAGTGGCTTCTGGCTAGAGTACTTTTTGCGTAGGGTCATTAAGGCTGGCATTTCAGCCTCGGCCAATGTGACTTCACGACGACCAAAATCGGCTAGGCCTATATCCGCAACTTTGTAGTCTTCGGTAGCTGCATTAGTTTGTACTGATAAATCGTTCATTTCGTAATCCTTATATGTTGTGTTATAGACTAGCTGCTGCTTTAAGTGCGTCGGCTTTGTCTGTTTTTTCCCAGCTCAGGTCGAGGTCTTCGCGACCGAAGTGACCGTAAGCGGCGGTGTCTTTGTAGATAGGTTTAATTAGATCCAACATCTTGATCAAGCCTTTCGGGCGAAGCTCGAAATGATCTCGAATAAGCTCGACGATTTTTCCGTTGCTTACCTTTCCCGTGCCGAATGTTTCAACACTGATAGATGTGGGCTCTGCTACACCGATGGCGTAGGAGAGTTGAATCTCGCAGCGCTCGGCGATGCCTGCGGCAACGAGATTCTTAGCAACGTAGCGCGCTGCATAGGCAGCGGAGCGGTCAACCTTAGATGGATCTTTGCCGGAGAAGGCGCCGCCGCCGTGGCGTGCCATGCCGCCGTAGGTATCGACGATAATTTTTCTGCCAGTTAGTCCGCAATCACCATGAGGGCCGCCAATGACAAAGCGGCCGGTTGGATTGATAAAATACTTCGTGTCAGCGTTGATCCAAGCCTCAGGAAGAACCGGCTTGATGATTTCTTCCATCACTGCTTCTTGTAAGTCTTTCAGTGAGATCTCATCCTTATGCTGTGTGGATAACACAACGGCATCAATAGCAACTGGCTTCCCGTCTTCGTAGCGAAATGTAATCTGGCTTTTCGCGTCCGGCTGCAGCCAAGAAAGGGTGCCATCTTTACGTACTTCAGAATGACGCTTTACCAAGAGATGTGAATAAGTGATTGGTGCGGGCATTAGTACATCGGTTTCACTCGTAGCGTAACCAAACATTAACCCCTGATCGCCTGCGCCCTGCTCGTGATCTGCGCTATCGTCAACACCCATAGCGATATCGGGAGACTGCTTGCCGATGCCGTTGAGTACTGCACAGGTGTTGCTATCGAATCCGCTCTCTGAATTGTTGTAGCCGATATCATTGACAACACCGCGGACGATTTTTTCGATATCCACATAGGCTTCTGTTGTAATCTCGCCAGCGACGATGACCATGCCAGTTTTGATCATGGTTTCGCAGGCTACGCGAGAGCGTTTGTCTTGATCTAGCAGAGCATCCAAGATTGCATCGGAGATTTGGTCCGCCATTTTGTCTGGGTGACCCTCAGATACTGATTCGGATGTAAACAGTGATGATTCTGCCATTAGTATTTCCTCAAAATGTGTAGTGATAGTTAATGGTTAAATTATAAATAGTAGTAGTTCAGTTGAATAATTAAGCGCCAGATACAACATTTTTGAATGTTCGCATCTGAATTTGAAATCCATTGCGCAGCCCCAAATAAGAACTCTGTTGCTTCTCCAAGCCGGCCTTTTCGGCCCAATGATCCAAGTCGCCTTCCTCGAAGCCAAGCCATAGGTCTCCGCAAGATTCTCGAACCCAGTCTTGATCGTGACTGCATAGCTCAACGATTAGTAGATAGCCATTGGGGTTAAGAAGGGCGGCGCTATCTTTAAATGTCTTCGCAGGAGAAGAGATGTGATGCAGCACCATGTCGAAAATAATCAGGTCACTGCTAAGTTTGATTTTTCTAGCTACGGCCGTATCGCCAAGAATAAATTCTACGCCGCTACGACCACAGTCAGTAATTGCAGAACGGGATTTATCCAGCATGTCTTTAGAATTGTCGAGCGCCGTTAGATTCTTGAAGCGCTGCGAAAGCTCGGTAAGCAGTTGGCCCTCGCCTGGGCCCACTTCCATTACCGCCGAGGTTTCACTCAAGGCGAGACCATTGATCAGGTCGTGCAGACTGCTGGCATAGTCGGCATACTCGACAATTAGCCCCTGCTTCTCGCGAAACTTATTTGCGTTCCTGTTGAAAAAATCGAGAGAAAGCTGTGCTCGCTCCAATTGGATCTGTTTGATCTTCCTAAGCTGAGCGCTGGGAATCTCTAGGGAGTCGAGATTCTCAAAAACCGTCTTTTTGATATCACCGTGGACATCATCCTCACTCAGGAGTGCGCGCCTGTAGAAGATTGAGTTTCCCTCGCGTCGGGTAGAAGCCAGATGGCTGGTAGCGAGTATCTTTAGGTGATGACTGAGTGCAGACTGACGAATATCTAGAATACGGCATAGTTCCAATACCCCAAACGACTCATTCTTGAGCAGTCTCAGGATCTGCAGTCGTAGGTGGTCGGCTAGGGCCTTGTGTAGCGCCGTGAGTGACTCTATCGGGCCAGTAGAGTCTGAGTTGCTGGCGGTCTTCAATGCAGTTGCAGCCATGCTGTGGGCCTGTAGGCTCGACGGTTTATTTTAAAAGCCGCTAACTTAGCAGTATTGCTGGGCAATTTCAAATCTATATCAAAATATATTGATATAGATATCGCTGCATAATTGATCAACGAGGTTTCAATGCGAGTCAGATGAGAGCTTAATTTAAGCGAGTTGCTCATTGTTGCTCCCATCTACCAATATATTGCCTCTTAGGGTGGCATAGATATGGCATATTCCATTCAGGTGCGGGAAAATAGCTGCCTTATAGAGACTCCTCGAAGCACATTTGAATTTACCCAACTGCGTAGCTAGTCGGCTAGCAGGAGGGCACGGAGTCTATCGCTTCGCCAACCATGGCAAACACGTAGCAACTGAAGGAATTTGATCGATGGCAGAACAAGCTGTGTCACGTAAACAGAGCGCCAACGCAATTCGTGCATTAAGCATGGATGCAGTACAGAAGGCGAAATCGGGTCACCCCGGTGCGCCGATGGGAATGGCAGACATAGCGCAGGTGCTTTGGTGCGATTTTTTGAAGCATAATCCTGGCGATCCAAAGTGGTTTAACCGCGATCGATTCGTGCTTTCCAATGGCCATGGCTCGATGCTGATCTATTCTCTGTTGCATCTGACTGGCTACGATCTGTCTAATGAGGATTTGCAGCAGTTCCGACAGTTTGATTCCAAGACACCCGGTCATCCTGAATTTGGCTATACGCCTGGCGTAGAAACTACCACAGGGCCTCTGGGACAGGGGCTCGCCAATGGGGTGGGAATGGCAATTGCCGAGAAGACCCTCGGAGCACAATTTAACCGCGAGGGCCATGAGATCGTCGATCACAATACCTACGTGTTTGTTGGCGATGGCTGTCTGATGGAAGGTATTTCGCACGAGGTGTGCTCCCTTGCCGGCACGCTGAATCTAGGCAAGCTGATCGTGTTTTATGACGACAACGGGATTTCAATCGATGGTGAAGTACAGGAATGGTTCGCAGATGACACAGCTAAGCGTTTCGACGCCTATGGCTGGCAGGTATTGTCAGTAGATGGGCACGACTCGGAAGCAATTAGCGATGCCATCAAACAAGGCATAAGCGAAAGTGCTCGGCCGACTCTGATTATCTGCAAGACAATTATTGGTTTTGGCTCCCCGAATAAGCAAGGTACGGCGGCAACTCACGGTGCACCTCTGGGTGATGAGGAGATTGCAGCGACGAGAGAAGCGCTAGATTGGCCACATGCACCCTTCGTAATACCGCAGGGAATTAAGCAAGCCTGGGATTCGACAGAGCAGGGGTTTACCGCCGAGTCAGCCTGGAAAGAGAAGCTCGTCATCTACGAAGAAGAGTATCCAGAACTCGCTATGGAACTGGTACGCAGATTGAAGGGACAGCTGCCGGGTTATTTCAGCGCAATGGCAGATGAATATATCGCCAAGTGTCAGCTTAGCGAAGACAATATTCCAAGCCGTAAAGCCTCGCAGAATTCTATAGAAGCCTACGCTGCTCTACTGCCTGAACTGATTGGTGGCTCCGCAGATTTAACTGGTTCCAACCTTACGAACTGGTCCGGTAGCTCTGCTATCTCGCAGAAGGCCGACGGCAATTATATCTACTACGGCGTGAGAGAATTTGGCATGAGCGCAATCGCCACAGGTATGGCTCTGCACGGTGGATTCATTCCCTATACTGCAACATTCCTGATCTTCATGGAATACGCTCGCAACGCAGTCAGAATGTCGGCGCTAATGAAGCAGCAAAGTATATTCGTCTATACCCACGACTCTATCGGGCAGGGTGAGGATGGACCAACTCATCAACCGATTGAGCAACTCGCAAACCTTCGTACTACACCGAACATGTCGGTGTGGCGTCCCTGTGACAACGTAGAATCTGCAGTAGCCTGGAAGTCTGCGATCGAAAAGCAGAACGGGCCAACTAGTCTCGTTTTCTCCCGACAGAATCTACCGCATCAAGCGCGCAGCGACGAACAAGTTCAGGCTATCTCGCGTGGCGCCTATATTCTTAAGGACTGTGAGGGGGAACCGTCAGTAATTGTTCTGGCCACAGGCTCGGAAGTCTCCATAAGCTTGGCTGCTGTGGAAAGCCTGCAAGCCGAAGGCGTGAAGGCTCGCCTCGTATCAATTCCCTGCGTCGACGTATTTGAAGCACAAGATGCAGAATATAAGGAGCAGGTACTACCGAATGCAGTACGCCAACGTATAGCGGTTGAAGCAGGCGGAGTCGATTACTGGCACAAGCTAGTAGGTCTCGATGGGAAGGTCATCGGTATGCGCACGTTTGGCGAATCTGCACCAGGGGCTTTACTAATGGAGCACTTTGGCTTCACCGCTGAGAATATAGTTGCCACTGCGAAGTCTTTCGGTTCGTGAGTCTACCCGCAATCAAAAGTCGACTAGCTCTCTCAGCTCGGTAAATACAAATGACCTATCGCATCGCAATTAACGGATACGGCCGCATAGGCCGCTGTGTGTTGCGTGCGTTTTATGAATCAACTGACTATGCCGACATGCGACTCGTTGCGATCAACGACCTTGCGGACATCGCAAATTTGTCCCATCTCACCCGCTATGACAGCACCCATGGTCGTTTTCAGGGAACGGTCGAAACGAGCAATGAGACATCGGAAAAGCATCTGATCGTGAATGGCGACAAGATTCGTGTATTCAACGAACCGGACGTAGGCAAGCTCCCCTGGTCTGATCTCGATGTTGATCTGGTTATGGAATGTAGCGGCGCATTTAAGGACCGTGAAACTGCTCAGTTACACATTGCTGGTGGCGCCAAAAAAGTTCTGTTCTCGCAACCCGCTGAGAGTGACGTCGATGCCACTTTGGTTTTTGGTACCAACCACACAACATTGAAGCCCGATGCGGAGATAGTATCCAACGCGTCCTGCACTACGAACTGCATCGTTCCGGTGTTGAAGGCAATAAATGAAACATTCAAGATCGAGTCGGGTGCTATTACTACGATTCACTCTGCGATGAACGATCAACCAGTTATCGATAGTTATCACGATGATGATCTGCGTAAGACGCGAAGCGCAATGCAATCGATAATCCCCGTCGATACAGCTCTGGCTAAGGGCATTGAAAGAATTCTTCCCGAGCTAAGCGGACTACTCGAAGCGCAAGCGATTCGGGTTCCAACGCTGAATGTTTCTCTTATGGACCTAACGTTATCCGTAGCCTCTACTACGAATGTAGAGGAAGTGAATCAAGCGATTCGTGAGGCCAGCTTAAAGCTACCTACGAATGTGCTGGGCTTCACCGATGAGCCGCTCGCATCTTGCGATTTCAATCACGATCCGCGTTCGGCAATTGTCGACATGAATCAGACAAGTGTGGCGAACGGCAAGCTGATTAAGCTATTCGTTTGGTTCGACAACGAGTGGGCCTATGCAAACAGAATGCTTGATGTAGCTGCGTATATGAGCTCAAATAAATGAAGAAGCCTTTACAGCTTTTACTTGGAATTAGTCACTGATGTCATTCCTGCGCATGGATCAACAAAATCTCGAAGGGAAGAGGATTCTTATACGCGAGGACCTGAACGTAGCCATCAATGATGGGGTGATTAGCAACGATACCAGAATCAGAGCGGCACTGCCTACTATCGAAATGGCGAGAGCAGCGGGTGCGGAAGTAATCATCATGTCGCATCTAGGTAGACCGGTCGAAGCGAAGCCGATCGAGGAACAGGATAAATTTTCGATGCAGCCTGTGGCAGATAGGCTAGCGAAATTGCTCGATTGTGACGTCGAGGTCAATCGCGACTATCTATCTACGACTCCTGCTAGCCGGGGCTCCGGCAGCGTCACACTATTGGAAAACGTGCGCATCAACGCCGGCGAAAAGGCAAACGATGATGTCCTTGCTAAAAGTTATGCGGCACTGTGCGATGTATTCGTAATGGATGCCTTCGGTACGGCACACCGAGCACAAGCCAGCACCCATGGCGTTGCGAAGCACGCGCTTATCGCCTGCGCGGGCCCGCTACTCGCCAGCGAGCTCGACGCCCTCGAGCGCTCTCTCAAGAATCCAGAAAGACCCATGTTAGCGATAGTGGGAGGGGCGAAGGTCTCAAGCAAACTGGAAGTGCTTAAGAATCTATCGACCGAAGTTGATCAGCTCATCGTAGGTGGCGGCATAGCGAATACTTTTCTAGCGGCAGCTGGTGTAAATGTGGGCAAGTCACTGTTTGAGCCAGATCTTATCGACACAGCTAAAGGCTTAATGGATACAGCTTCCATTCCAATGCCGACTGATGTCATTGTTGCAAAAGAATTTGATGTGAATGCAGTCGCGGTAACGAAGTTAGTCATCGATATCGATGACGATGACATGATCCTAGATATAGGGCCGGCAACGGCGATGCTCTTCGCTGAAATTATCGGTAATATGAAAACGATAATCTGGAATGGCCCGGTTGGCGTATTCGAGTTTGAACAGTTCTCGAATGGTACGCAGGCGGTTGCGAAAGCGATAGCCGATTGTGCCGGGTTTTCAATCGCAGGCGGTGGAGAAACCATCGCGGCGATAGACAAATATGCAATTACAGATAAAGTCTCTTACATCTCAACAGGAGGCGGTGCTTTTTTAGAATACGTACAGGGGGCTGTTTTGCCCGCGGTGGAAATCTTGGAGAAAAGAGCCAGAGAAGGCTAGTTTTTCTAAGAATTTCGAATTTATAAATTTACTGAAAAAGAATATACAAGAGAACTGAGGACGAATCATGGCATTAATTAGTTTAAGACAATTGTTAGATCACGCTGCAGAGAATAGTTACGGTGTTCCGGCTTTCAATGTAAATAATCTTGAACAGATTCGCGCTATTATGGAAGCTGCAGACGAGGCGAACAGCCCAGTCATTCTGCAGGCATCGGCGGGCGCTCGAAAATACGCCGGATCGAATTTTCTGAAACATCTTATCCAAGCTGCGATCGAAGAATTTCCGCATATACCTATTGTTATGCATCAAGATCATGGTGTCTCTCCTGCAATATGCCAGCGTTCCATTCAGTTAGGCTTTTCCTCAGTGATGATGGACGGATCGCTTGGAGAGGATGGTAAGACTCCCATGGATTTTGACTACAACGTTCATGTCACTAAGACCACCGTCGACATGGCGCATGCCTGCGGCGTATCAGTAGAAGGCGAGATCGGTTGCTTAGGCTCGCTGGAGACAGGCATGGCCGGAGAAGAAGACGGAAGCGGAGCGAAAGGCAAGCTAACTATGGCGCAGATGCTTACCTCTGTAGAGGAAGCTTCAGACTTTGTAGAGGCGACGGGCGTTGATGCCTTGGCGATAGCGGTAGGCACTAGTCACGGGGCTTACAAGTTTAGCCGCCCGCCAACGGGAGACATCCTAGCGATAGATAGAATAAAAGAGATTCATGCGAGAATTCCGAACACTCACTTAGTGATGCATGGGTCTTCCTCGGTACCGCAGGAGTGGCTGGCGACTATTAACGAGTTTGGTGGCGAAATTCCAGAGACTTATGGTGTGCCCGTCGAAGAAATTCAGGAAGGCATTAAGCACGGCGTACGTAAAGTGAACATCGATACGGACCTGCGCCTGGCATCAACCGGTGCTACGCGTAAATTTCTCGCCGAAAACAAATCTGAATTTGATCCGAGAAAATTTTTGATCGCAACAATGGGCGCGATGAAGGCTATCGTTCTTGAAAGACTTGAGGCGTTCGGAACCGCTGGTCAGATTTCGAATATCAAGAAAGTCTACAACCTAGAACAGATGGCCGATCGCTATTCCAAATAGCGGATAGTTGCTGAGCGAAAGCCCAAAGTTTGCGCGAGGGAGAATGAGAGCGGATGTTCAGCAAATCCAATGCGAACCAACTCCGAGGAAACTTGGAGAGCATGAAGTTCCTGCAGGGTGGCGGCGAGTCAAGTTTTGAGCTCGGCGCCTCGGCATCGCAGGGCTATACCGCCTACAAACAGTACTACGGTCTTAATTTTTCAGAACTGGACCTAGAGCTAAAGTCCGCGAAATCCACTAGTGGAACTTTCTCTAGTGGAACCTATGAACTAGTTTGCCAGCACTTTCTACCTTCAACACAACCGCCTCGCAAGACTGCTTTTTTGCTACACGGCTATTTTGACCATGCTGGATTGTACCGTCATTTGATAGAGCATCTGCTTAACCGTGACATAGCCGTAATTATCTTCGATTTGCCTGGCCATGGATTATCCAGCGGCGCGACGGCTAGTATTAGTTCATTCCACGAATATAGTGCTGCGTTTGTAGAGTGCCTAACGCTCGCTAAACAGCAGCAGGTTGCATCGCCGTGGATTGCGATAGGTCAAAGTACCGGCTCAGCAATCATTATGGATGCTCTATTGGAGAAGAGGTTGGAGACGGGGGCCGCGAAGGATTTTACACTGCAAGACTTTATTCTCCTTGGACCATTGCTTAGGCCAAGGCAATGGCTGCGTTCAAAGATCTTGTTCAGCCTGAGCAGGTTATTTGTCGCAGCAACGCCGCGAAAGTTCAACAAGAATAGTCATGATGCCGAATTTCTTGAATTCCTAAAGAGTAAAGACGAGCTACAGAGCAGAATTCTTCCCCGTGATTGGGTTCTGGCAATGATGGACTACATCAATCGGTTTGAGGCATCGCCTCGTCATGAGCAG
>Ga0302117_10000613_pt1 | contig 15916 bp, 11 predicted proteins | sample AG5_322_MG_FD_203112 | JGI IMG/M metagenome (GOLD analysis project Ga0302117, IMG submission 203112) | Marine microbial communities from Western Arctic Ocean, Canada - AG5_32.2 | ecosystem: Environmental > Aquatic > Marine > Oceanic | place: Canada: Western Arctic Ocean | collected 2017-10-01 | reverse complement strand
TGGATCGCGCCCTAAGCGCACTCATCGATGACTTGAGCGCCAGCGGTTTGTTGGACGATACCCTCATCGTAATGGCCAGTGAATTTGGCCGCACCCCGAAAATCAGCACCCTCCCCGGCGTCAAACTCCCCGGACGCGATCATTGGGGCGCAGTGCAATCCATCCTCTGCGCCGGCGGCGGCGTACACGGCGGCAACGTCATCGGCGCGTCTGACAAAATCGGAGGCCATCCTGTGCGCGCGCCACAAAAACCGGAAAACCTTGCCGCCACCATTTACGAATCGCTCGGCATCCCCTCCGACGCCGTCTACACCGACTCCACCGGACGACCGCACCCCATTTATCACGCCAAAGCAATCAAGGGGTTGCGATAAAGCACCGAGCCGATTGGTTATTCCTCGTCGATATCCAATGCCGATTTCACTGCCTTGTGCGGGAGTGCAAACAGCCATTGAAAATAAGATTCATCCGAAACCGGATTAACTTTGTTTACAGTTTTACAACCGGAAAGAAACCCAATCCCCAAAACTGCAGCAACGCAAATCATCCAACGGACCTTTGTTCGCAGCGAATTATTATTCTTCATCATATGTGAAATCCTCAAAATCGGCTGACATAAAACCACGAGGTTGCTGCCGAGATTCATTTGGTCTCGCTAACTATACTTCCCAACCGTCAGTTTGTCAACGCAGCGAGAATCGTATTCAACAAGCTTGAGTGAGTGCGAAGTGAACCTTAAAGTTTGCACGTGAAACATTTTCTTTCCATAATTTATTTTAGTTCCCTTGGAATCATTCAAGCCGCCACAATCCACACTGCGGTTGGCACGGGCCAAAAAGGGTATTCCGGCGACCATGGTCCCGCCACCAAGGCCACACTCAACGGACCGTTCGGAATTATCAAGGATGGCAACGGGGTCATCTTTATTTGCGACACCTTTAATCACGTCATCCGGCGCGTGAACGCGCGCGGGCAAATTACAACCATCGTCGGCAACGGCCAAAAGGGGTATAGCGGCGATGGCGGGCCGGCCAAACAGGCGAAACTCAACGAACCTTACGAAGTGCGCCTGGACGGGGCGGGCAACCTCTTCTTCGTTGAAATGCAGAACCACATTGTCCGGCGGGTCGATGCCCAAACTGGCCGCATCAGCACCGTGGCAGGCAATGGCAAGCGCGGATTTTCCGGAGACGGCGGGCCGGCCACACAAGCTCAACTAAATCGCCCCCACAGCATCCAATTCGGCCCCGAAGGACATCTGTATATTTGCGACATTGGCAACCATCGGATTCGGAGAGTAAATCTAAAAACCAGCCGGATTGAAACATTTGCCGGCACAGGCAAACGCAATCCCACCCCGAACGGAGCCCCTATTTCCGGCACCCCACTGAACGGCCCGCGCGCGATTGATTTCGCGGGACACCAAATGTGGCTGGCTCTGCGCGAGGGTAACGCGGTGTACCGACTGGACCTGAAAAATGGCACGATCCACCACGAGGCCGGCACCGGAAAGAAAGGGTTTACCGGTAACGGAGGGCCAGCAAAGAAAGCAACCCTCTCGGGCCCCAAAGGAATTGCGGTGGGACCGAAAGGGAATATTTATTTGGCCGACACAGAAAGCCACACGGTACGTATGATAGACCGCCACACCGGCCGGATAGAGTTGATCGCTGGCGACGGAAGAAAAGGCGATGGTCCCGTGGGCGATCCATTGAAATGCCGCATGGACCGATTGCATGGGATTTTTGTGGACCGCAACGGCGCGGTTTACATCGGCGATACCAACACCCACCGTATCCGTGTGGTGCGACCGTGAGAGCTAAGATATATAGATGAAATTCGCAGACACGGTCTGGTTGTGGTGCCGGAAAGAAGAAGCCTTAATTTGCATATTTTAGTTTTCGAACTCCCCTCCCCCAACAGCATTTACACCAGAGCCGGTGGGGTGTAGGGTGGCGGGCATGAAGCAGACTTCCTTTTTCATCCTGTTTTGCGCGCTTTCCCTTACGGCTCTTTCCGACAATTGGCCGCATTGGCGAGGGCCAACCTATAACGGCGTAAGCGTCGAGAAAGGGCTGCCAGTGGAATGGAGTGAAGGGAAAAATGTTGCGTGGAAACTCGAACTGCCTGGAGGCAGTTCTGCGACTCCAATAGTTTGGGGCAAGAAGATTTTTTTGATGGCACAGACGGAGAAGCAAATTTCGCTCTTATGCGTGAGCACGGCAGGGGAAAATCTGTGGATAGCAAAGGTGGCAGACTCGCGGGCAAAGGGTACCAATGAAAAGACGCTCGCCTCGCCCTCACCGAGCACCGATGGCAAGCGTGTGTATACGATGACAGGTGACGGAGAGGTGGTGGCGTTCGATTTCGCTGGCAAAGAGGTGTGGCGTTTCAATGCGCAAGAACGCTACGGCCGTTTCCGACTCGGCTTCGGCTACCATACAACGCCGGTGCTTCACGATAGGCGGCTGTACCTGCAACTCATCCACTCCGGCGGCGCGTGGGTGGTAGCCATCGACGCAGCCAGCGGCAGGGAGCTTTGGAAGGTCGAGCGCCCCAGCGATGGCACCAACGAATGTGAGCACGCCTATACTTCCCCCAGCATTTGGAGCAAAGCCTCCGACGCGCAGCTTATCACGCATGGCAACGACTACGCTATTGGTCATCGGCTTATCGACGGCAAGGAGCTGTGGCGCGTGGCCGAGTTAAACCCAAAGGAGCGCTACAGCCGCACGCTGCGGTTTGTTGCCTCGCCGGTGGTTTCGGAAGGGCTTATCGTAATCCCCTCCGCCAAAGGCCGTGGCGTGGTGGGACTGAAGCCCGGCGCCAGCGGCATTATTCTGCCGGGCAACAAATCCGAGCAGTGGCGTCTCACACGCGGAACACCGGATGTGGTCTCGCCCTTGATTTACGGCAGGGAAGTATATCTAAACCGGGAGAATGGTTCCATTGCTTGCCTCGATGCGGCGACTGGTAAGCAGCAATATGAAGAGCGCGCCCACGCACAAACCTACCGCGCCTCACCCGTGGCGGCGGATGGCAAGATTTATGTTACCGCGCGTGACGGCACCGTATCGGTTCTCAAGGCGGGCCCGAAGTTTGAGGTGCTGTCAAAAAACAAAATCGCAGATTCACTCACCGCCTCGCCCGCGCTAGCCAACGGCCACATTTATCTGCGCGGAATTAAAGCTCTATACTCGATTGGGAAGTGAAGATTCCTTAATTGCACGCAGCAAAGAAAAACCCCGCTATTAGTCTGTTAGCGGGATTTTGAAATTGGTGGAGGCGGTGGGAATTGAACCCACGTCCCAAGCAAATTAACCAAAGACATCTACATGCTTAGTCAGGATACGTTCTCGGCTTTGGATAATGACCTGACGCAAATCCGTTCGCCTAGTTCGCATGAAAAAGTTTCGGTTTCCAGCGCGCGATCTCCGCGGGGCACCTAACCGGCTATCGGCGCCTGTCATCCCCAGCCGGTGTCAGGAGACAGACGTCACGGCTTAATTAGGCCGCGAGAGCCAATTCTTCGTTGGCAGTTAGTTGTTTGGGCCGGTGTTAACGAGGTCAGTACCATCCTCGGCATGCAATCTCTGACGCGTCCACTCAGTCGAATCCAGAACGCCCCCAGATTGTTTTTGTAGTATCGTCCAAAAAATCCAATCGGTCAAGAGCACGAATCGAACTTACGCCTTTGGCTTGATTTTCAAGCGTTTTTCCGCGAAAACAACCGCCTCGTATGAGCAAAAAATCAAACCTCCGCCCGCACTCATCCATCATGCTCGATGGTCCCGACCGCGCTCCCGCGCGTGCAATGCTATATCCCACCGGCTTTAAAACCAGTGATTTCCAAAAACCCGTCATCGGCATCGCCTCCACTTGGAGCAATGTCACCCCGTGCAATATGCACATCGATTTGCTCGCGCAGGAATCTGAGCGCGGTGCCAATGCCGCCGGTGGCAAGGCGATTATTTTCAACACCATCACCATTTCCGACGGCATCTCGATGGGCACCGAGGGCATGAAATATTCGCTCGTCAGCCGCGAGGTCATTGCCGATTCCATTGAGACGGTTGTCGGCTGCGAGTGCATGGATGGCTTCGTCGCCATTGGTGGTTGCGATAAAAACATGCCCGCCTGCGTAATGGCCATGGCGCGCATGAATCGCCCGAGCGTATTTGTTTACGGCGGCACGATTCTCCCCGGCTGCATCACCGGCGACACCCGAAAGCTCGACATCGTGTCCGTGTTTGAAGCCGTTGGAGCACACGCCAATGACAAACTCACCGACAGTGGCTTAAAAAAAATCGAAAGCTGTGCCATCCCCGGCCCGGGATCGTGCGGCGGCATGTACACCGCCAACACGATGGCCAGCGCCATCGAGGCGATGGGGATGAGCCTCCCCGGAAGCAGCGCACAGGCGGCGGTCAGTCCCGCCAAGAAGAAAGACAGCCGCGACGCCGGCGCCGCAGTTCTGAATTTGCTAAAGCTCGGCATTCGTCCGCGCGATATCATGACCAAGAAGGCATTCGAAAACGCAATCACCGTCGTCATCGCATTAGGCGGTTCCACCAATGCCGTCCTCCACCTCCTCGCCATGGCCAGCGCCGCCAACGTAAAACTCTCCATCGACGATTTCACGCGTATCGGCAAAAAAGTGCCCGTTCTCGGCGACCTTAAGCCAAGCGGAAAATATCTGATGAGCGAACTCGTCGCCATCGGCGGCATTCAACCGATGATGAAAATCCTTCTACGCGCCGGACTACTCCACGGCAACTGTCTGACCGTGACTGGAAAATCGATGGCCCAAAATCTCCGCACCGTGAAGCCTTACCCCAAAGGCCAAAAAATCATTCGTTCACTCAAGAAGCCCATCAAGAAAGACAGCCACCTTGTGGTACTATACGGCAACCTCGCCCCCGAAGGCGCCGTCGCCAAAATCACCGGCAAAGAAGGCCTCACCTTCACCGGTATTGCACGCCCGTTTGACTCAGAAGAAAAGGCAATGAAAGCCATCCTCGCCGGACGCATTAAAAAAAGTGACGTCATCGTCATCCGCTACGAAGGCCCACGCGGCGGCCCCGGCATGCGCGAGATGCTCGGCCCCACTTCCGCCATCATGGGCGCCGGCCTCGGCAACGATGTTGCGCTCATCACCGACGGTCGATTCTCCGGTGGCACCCACGGCTTCGTCGTTGGCCACATTACCCCCGAAGCCTACAACGGAGGCCCGCTCGCGATGGTGCACGATGGCGACAAAATCACCATCGACGCCGAATGCCGCCAACTCAAACTCGCCATCTCCAAAGCCGAGCTGAAGCGCCGCACCCAAAAATGGCGCCAACCTAAACCCAACTACACCACCGGCGTTCTCGCCAAATACGCCCACCTCACCACCAGCGCAACCCACGGCGCAGTGACGGATGCAAACTTGGATTTGAAATAACGGGAAAAGGGAACACCACTTTGCCCGCATATATTTTTTGAAATGTGACGAGAGGAACTCCCCCCTCCCCGCCATGTCCAAACACGCTGTCATACAAAAAATCATTGAGACCCTCCAAGCAGAATTGGAGACGTACACCCGTGCTGCCAGAACCTCTCATGCGGAGGCGACGGCGGAAGAGAATCGGGCGGAAAACAAATACGACACGCGCGGGCTTGAGGCATCCTATCTCGCCGCCGGTCAGGCCAATAAAGTGGTGGAGCTGGAAGAATCTATTGCTGCGTTTGAAGGGTTGCGTGATCGAAAATTTGGAGCGGAGGATGCCATTGATGTGGGAGCGTTAATTGAAATCACGCAAGACGGCGTGCCATCGCATTACTTCATTGGCCCATCAGCCGGCGGCACTGAGGTCAACATTGCAAAAACAGAAGTGCTCGTCATTACACAGCAGTCACCTTTAGGTTCGCAGTTACAAGGAGCGATTCGAGGCTCCCAATTGAAAATAGACCTTGCTGGCCGGAAACAGGCTGTGGAAATTTTGAGCCTATCTTAACTAAGCTACAGCGGTTTCCTGTTTTTTAATTCCAGCCGCCGGTTTGCCTTTGATTTGTGCGACGATGGCTTTGGAGGTTAGGCCGTATTTTTCGCGTAACTCGTTGACGGAGGAGGCGTGTTCGATGAATTGGTCGGGCCAGCCGATGCGCAGTAAGGGCGTGCTGATGCTTTTTTCGACTAGCAATTCGCTGACCACGCTGCCGTAGCCGCCGGGGAGCACGTGGTCTTCGAGGGTGATGATTTGGTCGGCGGTCTTCGCAAAATATTCAGTAGTGGCTTCGTCGATGGGTTTGGTGAACCGCGGGTTGATGAGGGCGCAGTCGAAATCTTTGCCCAATTCTTCGGCGGCTTGTTTGGCGATGGTGAACATCGGGCCGAGGCCAAAGAAGGCAATTTTGCGTTTGCCGTTGTCTTTAAAATTTTGCACGACTTCGGCTTTGCCGATTTCGAGCATCTCGGGTTCTTCTTTGATTTCCACACCTTCCGCGGCACCGCGTGGGTAACGAATGAAGGTTGGATGTTGGTGTCGCGTGGCGGTGAACATCATATCGGCCAGTTCATCTTCATTGCGCGGGGCCATCGTCACGATGTTGGGCACACAGCGAAGGTATGAAATATCAAACAAGCCGTGATGGGTCGGGCCATCGTTGGCCGAGAGGCCGGCGCGATCCATACAAAAAGTCACCGGCAAATCCTGCAACGCTACGTCGTGGATGATGCAGTCGTAGGCGCGTTGGAGGAAGGTAGAATAAATCGCCACCACGGGATGACATTCCATCGTGGCCATTCCGGCGGCAAAAATGACAGCGTGTTCCTCGGCGATGCCGACGTCAAAATAGCGTCCGGGCATTTCGTCGCGTAGATATTTCAGGCCAGTGCCGCTGGGCATTGCCGCTCCCACGCCCACCACACGACTGTCGCGCTCACAAATTTTCAGCATTTGTTTACCAAACACATCCTGCCAGTTAGGCGCTGAGCCGCTTTTGGCAGAGGGCGTCTGGCCTGTCTTGGCATCGTACGGGCCGAGCCCGTGAAATTTTTCCGGCTGCTTGAGTGCCGCGTTATAGCCTTTACCTTTTTTGGTGAGCACGTGCAGCACCACGGGATGGTCGCAACTCTTGGCGTACTCGAGCGACTTGATCATCAACGGCAGATTATGGCCGTCCAGCGGGCCGATGTAGCGGATGCCCAGTTCCTCAAAAATAACGCTGCTCGCTGTACCACCGCGGCCATCCTGCGGCCCGGGCGGTTGATGCTTGAGGGAGCTTTCGGACACTTCCGCCTTGAGCGCGCCCTCGGCGCGGTTACCGAGACGCACGGCAAAATCACCTTTGGGCAATTTTTTTACCAATCGAGACAAGTCATCGTGCAGTCGATTGTAGTTTGGATTGGTGATGATTTTGTTGAGGTACTTCGAAATGGCGCCAACGTTTTTGTCGATGCTCCATTCGTTGTCGTTGAGGACTCCGATAAATTTATTTGTCGTTTGCGCAATGTTATTGAGCGCTTCGTACGAAATCCCATTGGTCAGTGCAGCATCGCCGAAGACGCACACGACATCCTCATCGGTTTTCTTTTGATCGCGCGCCGCGCACATTCCGAGTGCGGCGGATAGCGCCGTGCCGGCATGTCCGGCACCGAAGCTGTCGTGCTCACTCTCGGTGCGGAGTGCGAAGCCGTTGAGACCACCGGTTTGGCGGATTTTGGCAAAGCCTTCGCGGCGACCGGTGAGCAATTTGTGGACGTAGCTTTGGTGGCTGACATCCCAAACAAATTTATCGTGCGGCGTACTGAACACTTTGTGCATCGCGATGGTTAGCTCCACCACGCCGAGGTTGGGGCCGAGGTGGCCGCCGGTTTTGGCGAGCTTGGTGATGAGCTCGACGCGCACTTCGGCGGCAAGTTGATCAAGCTGCTCCTCCGTCAATTTTTTAACGTGGGCCGGCTCGCTGATCATATCCAAAAATCCGCTCATAATTTATTCTTCATCTTCGCGCAGCGTCACAGGACGCGCGGCCAGTTCACCTTCCAAAGTTTCTTCCAGTTGGGTGATGCGCATCTCGGCGGATTGGAGTTTCTCTTCGCACGCCTTTACGAGCTTCGTGCCCTCCTCGTATCGCACCAGTAATTTATCCAGCGGCAACTCGTCGGATTCCATTTCTTCAACGATGGATTCCAACTTTTCCACGGCGTCCTCAAAGGAAACCTCCGCCTGTTTTTTGCCCTTGCTCGGCATCGGCAAAGCCTACGCCAGTACGCTCGGTTAAGTCGAGCGCGAAGCGGTTCATGGCGATTCAACGGTGCTTTCAATGCTGCCATCGCGCAACTGCGTCCGCACGCGCGTTCCCGTGGGGGCTTGTTTTACGGAACGGATCACCTTTTGGGTGCGGGCATCTAACGTGATGGAATAGCCACGCGCGAGCACGTTGGCCGGCCCCAACAATCGGAGGCGATCCACCAAACGCGTGAGGCGCTGAGCCGCACGTTCGAGACGATGCCCCTTCCGCTCGCGCAAACGCGCCGCCAGTTGAGCCACTTGCTGGCGGCGATGCCGAACAACTAACTCGGGGTGCACGCGCAACAATCGCTCGGCCAAGCCACGCCAATGGGTGGAAAAACTTTGCCGCCGACGGTGCGCGGTGCGTTGGAGGTCGATGTGAAGTTCATCCACCCGCTGCATGCGTTCCTGTAAACGACGGCGCGGATGACAACGTCCGAGGCGGTGGGCGATTGTGCCTGTGCGCTCCTTGAGTGAATCGCGGCGGCGATTCACGAGCCACGTGAGGCGATTACCGGTGGTGGTCAATGAATCCTGCAAAGCCACGGCAGCGGCGGTGATGATTTCCGCGGCAGCGCTGGGTGTGGCGGCGCGCGCATCGGCCACTAAGTCGCTAATGGTGAAATCGATCTCGTGCCCCACCGCCGACACCACCGGCACGGTGGATGCGTGAATGGCGCGCGCCACGGCTTCCTCATTGAACGCCCATAAATCTTCAAGGCTTCCACCGCCGCGCGTGACGAGAATGAGATCGAGCGAATCCGTCACCGCCCAACGATTTAGTTGCTCAATAGCGTCGGCGATTTCGTTCTCCGCCCCCTTCCCTTGCACACGACTGGCCGCGAGTACAATGTGCAGCGACGGTTGGCGACGGCGAACCACGTGCAACACATCGCGCAACGCCGCGGTACTCAATGAGGTGACTATGCCGATGCGTTGCGGAAAGCGCGGGAGCTCCTGTTTGGTTTCTGCATCGAAAAGCCCTTCGGCCTGCAACTTCGCTTTGAGTTTTTCAAACTTCGCCTGCAACGCGCCCACGCCTTGCAATTCCACCGCGCGCACGATGAGTTGATATTGGCCGCGCTGCTCGTACACCGTGAGGTCGCCCTGCAGTACCACCTTTTGGCCGTCCTCCATCAACTCGCGCTGCCCCACGCGCGTGCCGCGAAAGAGGACGCACGTCAACTGCGTGCGGGCGTCCTTGATGGAAAAATACATATGCCCCGAAGCCTGCGCACGGAGATTTGAAATCTCGCCTTCGACCCACACTTGGCCGATTTGATTTTCCAGCGTGCGCTTAACGCGCGTGGTCAATTCAGAAACCGTGAACACATCACGCGTTTCTTCTTCGGCAAACAATTCGCCGAAGTCCCATTGGGATTGGGAATCTTTGGCCACGTTAAAGCTCCGCGCGCTCGGCCACCTGCGCCACGTCTTTGTCGCCCCGGCCGGAGAGGTTGCAGATGATGAGTTCGTCGGATGACATTTGTGGGGCGCGGGCAATGACTTCGGCGATGGCGTGGGAGGATTCGAGCGCGGGGATGATGCCTTCGAGTTTTGAGAGTTTAAAAAAGGCTTCGAGCGCTTGGTCGTCGGTGGCGTAAGTGTACTCGGCGCGAGATTGATCGCGCAGCCAAGCGTGCTCGGGGCCAACGGCGGCGTAGTCGAGTCCGGCGGAGATGCTTTGGGTCGATTGGATTTGGCCGTGCTCGTCCTGCAACAAAAAGGAGCGCGTGCCCTGCAGCACGCCGACCGATCCGCCTTGAAAACGCGCGGCGTGTTTTTCCGGCTCAATGCCCTCGCCACCGGCTTCTACGCCGATCATTGCCACGGCTTCGTCTTCGATGAAGGGATAAAATAATCCGATGGCATTAGAGCCGCCGCCAACGCAGGCGACAAGTAAATCGGGCAAGCGCTCCTCTTGTTCCAAAATTTGTCGGCGTGCTTCGTCGCCAATAACGCGCTGGAAATTTCGCACCATCACCGGATAAGGATGCGCGCCATAGGCGGTACCGAGGATGTAATGTGTGTGACGGACGTTGGTGACCCAATCGCGCATCGCTTCGTTGATGGCTTCCTTAAGCGTGCGTTGGCCGGCTTCCACGGAAACGACTTCCGCGCCGAGCATTTGCATGCGAATGACGTTGAGGCGTTGGCGATCGCAATCGTGCGCGCCCATGTACACCACGCATTCGAGGCCGAACATCGCCGCCACGGTGGCGGTGGCCACGCCGTGTTGGCCGGCACCGGTCTCGGCGATGATGCGGGTTTTGCCCATACGCTTGGCGAGCAGGATTTGGCCCATCGCGTTGTTGATTTTGTGGGCGCCGGTGTGGAGGAGATCTTCGCGCTTGAGATAAATTTTTGCGCCGCCTAAATCCTCGGTAAGGCGTTGGGCGTGGTAGAGCGGCGTTGGGCGCCCGCAAAATTCGCGCAAATAATAATCCAGTTCTTGTTGGAAATCAGGATCCTGTTGAGCGCGGAAATATTCTTCCTCCAATTCGCGCAGCGGCTGCACGAGTGTTTCGGGAACGTACCGTCCGCCATACGGACCAAAGCAACCGGCGGCATCGGGGATTGTTGTGGTGTCAACCATTGGGTTTGGTTAACACGAAATGAAGCGCGAATCAATCACCCCGCTGCATCCGCTGCGCGGAGGGTGCCCAATGGGGCGGAGAGTTTGTCGGGGAGACGTTGCAGGAGGGGATCCATCAGTTTGGCGGGGATGCGGACGCCTTTCCAAAATAAAAATGCGCCCACGCCGGCGAGCAGTGCCACGGCCCCAAGCACGTAGAACCAAAACCAACTGGCGGATTTTTCGCCATCGTATAAAGCGCTCACATCTTCGGGCGGTAAATCGCGCAAATAAAATCGCACGTCATCAATGGAGCCGTGAAAATAGCTGTACTCAATTTCTTTCGTCTCCGGTTCGCCTGCTTTTTTCTTTTTGGGGTTCCTTGGTCTTTTTTGCTTAAGCGTGAGGGGGGGGCCGCCGAGTCGGAGGCTGGAACTCGTGGTGGAGACTTCGTTGGTGAACGTGCCCAGTAAATCGCCATCGAGATAAAGTGAGATGAGTTTCATGGTATCATCGTAGCTGAAGACTGCGTGATGCCAGCGACCGGCACTCACGCTGCCGCCGCTGAGGTAATTGGTGCCCCCACCCCAGTTGCCCACGAGGCCTTCTTCGGGATCGACCAGTATTTCCCATCCGGCGTTGGCGGTGACGGAGCCGAGGGCGGCGATGGATTGGCGACTGTTTTTGATTTCTTCCGGCTTGAACCAGACACTCAGCGCGCGCGATTCATTTGGGCTGGCGAGAAGATAATTCCGGTTACCGCCGCGGCCGGAGGCGAGGCTGTTGGTCATCCCATCAAAAAGATAAGCTGCGTTGGGTTCACCAAAACGATCTTCCGTGGGTTCGGGTTTGAGTAGAGGGTTTTTTGTGGGCTCCGCAAGACTGAAGCCTCCGGCCGAGCCTTTGGAGGGCAGGCTTTCTTTTACATTTTTGATGTCACCCGCGTTGAAGGGATAGTAAACGAGCATTTCCTTTTCGAAAGCCGCGGGCTGCTCGAGCACATAGAGTTCGTTAACTTCCTCCCCCTCAAGTGAGCGATTGTAAATGCGCACCTGATCGACTGCGCCATCCGCTTGCCATTGATGGGTTTTCCCCAAGGGACTGGCCACGCCGATACGCCAGAGTTTACTGGAAACATAACCGCGGGAATTGGCGGGAAATTTTGCGCTTCCCGATTCCTGTCCATCCACAAATAATTTCACCGTGCCCTCGGAACGGTTCACCGTGCCAACGATGTGGTGCCATTCGTTCTCGTCGAATTTGCTCAATGAAATCGCCGCCACAAGATTGGTTTTGCCGCTGGCAACATATTGATGACTCATCACAAAGCGCCGATCATAACCATAGCTCAACCCAAGGTGATGGCCGGGCTTCATCAGAATGGCGTATTGCTGTTCGTGTTTCGTTTTTTCATCCGGCGTAGAGTACGGCATAAAATGCGCGCTCAAAGTGTAGTTGGCGCCTTGGATGGATTCCAAATTTTTGCCGGGATAGTTAAGGATGTCCACGTAGTTGGTGGAAGTGAGATTCAGCCCGCGATCGCTTTGGCGTTCCTCAAATTGCAACTGCCCGCGCATCGCCGCGAGCTGTGTGTTCGGCGCGCTGTCGAGGCTGAGGTCAACCACCTGCCCTTCCTGAAGTTTTTGGCGAAGTTGCGGCAAATCATAAACCGGCGGTGGCTTGAAAAATATCCAGCCCAGCACGCCCAACACCAACACGCTAAGCACAGAGCAGACGACCTGAAATTTTTTGCGATTCAGATCGAAGACCAATTCCTTGGAAAACCCCGGCGGCTGGAACGCCAACCGAATCGTCTTGAGCGTGGCCGCACCGCCTTCGCTGAGAATCCAGTTTTTGATTTCCTCCGCGCTGGCGGGGCGATGGGCGGCCTCTTTGCTGAGGCAAGCGAGCACGAGTTGGTCAACGTAATCGGGGATGTCGTTTTCGATGCCGAATTCCGTCAGCCGTTCCTTCATCGAAATGGGCGGGCGATTCATCACTTGCGCGTTGACGTTGCCGGTATAAAACGGCGGCTTGCCCGTCATCAAATCGTAAAGCGTGGCGCCGAGCGCATAAATGTCATCCGTTGCACGCGGCACTTCGCCATTCATTTGCTGCGGGCTCATAAAAAGCAGCGTGCCGCTCACGGCGTGTTTCATGGATGAAAAACTGATCGAATCGGCCATCGACGCCGCGATGCCAAAGTCGCACAGCTTGAGGCGGCCCTCTTTGGTGATCATCATCTGCGTGGGCTTGAGATCGCGGTGGACGGTGTTTTCGTTATGAGCAGTCGTCAGCGCATCGCACAGCTGAATGATGTATTGCTTGATGTCTTCCCACGCGAAGACGCCGTTGGCTTGGTCCCGCCGCATATCAGCCAGCTCCTGCCCCTCCACAAACTCCATCGTCACAAATGGATCCTCACCGGGCGGATTCACAAAGTCGTGCATCCGGATGATGTTCGGGTGGCTGAGCTTGCGGCTCTTTTGCACCTCGCGCTTCATATCATCCAGCGCGCTTTCGTCCACTGCCATCTCCGGCGGAAAACTCTTGAGGGCGACCTCCTCGTTGAGTTGTTCATCCAAAGCCAAATACACCACGCCCATTCCGCCGCGGCCGAGCTGCTTGAGGATGCGATAACGCCCGCCGCCGCGATATTCACCCGCTGCAGTTGCTTCCTCTTGGGGTGCGGCGGCGGCGGCTTGGTTGAGGTTGGCGGTGACCTGCGAAAGTTCCGCCCACGTTTCCATCGGATCGTACCACGCTAAATCGGTGGGCAAGAGAGAGCCCTCCGTCATCAACTGATTCACTTGCTCCAGCGTGTATGGCCCAAACTCCGCCCCATCGCGATTAATGCGAATCTCCATCACTCGCCGGAAGACTCAGGGGGTTCAGGCGACGGTGCCGGCTTAGGGGTTGCGGGCATATCCAATTTTGACCACTGCCCGTGCGCGAGCTTGGCCAATTGCGGAACTAACTCCGCCACAAACACTCGCGTGGCATTTTTAACACGCGCGAATGATTGCGATGACGTTTGCCCATTCACGTTCCCCTTGAACAGCACGCCATTACCCCGCGCCTCCACCGTGGCGAGCAACCCGCCATCCCCTTGGCTCCCCGCCAGCGCGGCCAGCGCCGATTGTAGACCGGCGGGAACATCCTTCCACAACGCGAGCTTCCGCCACTTGGCCAATTCGGTGCGATATGTTGGTGAAAGATAAAAAACGAAATTCGATTTGGGCACCGTGAGGCGAGTTGGATTTTGCTCCAGCAAACCCGCCCAATGAGCCGTGCCGCCCATCTTCCCTGTGGCGTTTCGAACCAAAGCACTCGAAGCAGCCGTCTCGCTAAAAGACAACGCCAGCACCAAATAATTTCCCGACTGACAAATCGACGGTACCAAGCCCAGCTTTTCAATTTCCTCCGGCAGCTCCAGCTTGTCGTACACGCGTAGCGGCACGTCCATATTTGTGATTTTCGCCGTGCGAGCCGGTTCCTGCAAATCCTTGAGTTGTTCGCCGAGTGCTTTTCCCAAGGCGCCATCCTTCACACCCAACACCAACAACAGGCCCGGTTTGCCCAATTCAGTTTTCCCGTCACTTGCGCGAAACTTGGTGCTATTGACCGAAAGAAACAAACCCAACTCCCCCGTCCACGATTGCAGCAGCACATCCATTGGCACTTCCGTTTTCAATGACTGCCAAGCATCGGCCAACGGCTTAGCCGCGCCCAGCTCGCCGAACCACTTGCTCATTTCGGAAACATTCACGCGCCCGTGGACGGCCAGCACAGTGTCCGCCGGCATCAGCCGCAAGCCATTAAGTGCCGTGCCATTATTATCCAGCACACGCCACAAACGATTGGTGGAGGTTCCGGGATGATGCACCATCGCGACATGGCGAAACTGACCGGCCTTGACGAACACACTGCTCATTCCGAGCGCGTCGAGTTTGCTCACGCCTCCTTTTTGCAACGCATCCCGCGCGAGCGACACGATCCCTTTCGCTTCAGGTGTCGTGGCGGAATCTTTTAAAAACTGATTCATCCAATTGCCCGCTTCAATGGTGAGCCCGCTCACATTCCGCGTGAAATGGAAATCGCCGCGCAAATCCAACTGCTCATTCACCTCATCAATGGGCGCGACATCGCTGGCAGCGGCTTGGGCGGCATTTTGATATTTCTGAACATGCAGCGGCACCACTTTAGGCGGCGTAACCGCACCCTTTTCCGGCACCACAATTTCCACCAACACACTGCACAAGCTTGCAAGATCACCCTGTCCAAAAACAAATTGATACGCCCCCAACCCGCCCACCGCCAGCAGCACCACAGCCACCGCCCACAACCGCCGCCCTCGCGACTTCGGTGCCGCCTCGCCTGCAGTAGCCAATCCCGGCACGGCATCTGGCGCAGCCGCCATCGAAACCGTGGCCGTGGCAGGCGCCACTTGAGTGCCGGGCATCACGAGCCCATCGATCTGATTCAGTGGAACCCATTCCGCAAAACCCTCTGCCCAGCCAAGATCCGATGACTCAAGCATACCGCCAGCCAATTGTGCATTCACCTGTTCCGCCGTCCACGGACCCAATTGCTGGCCATCTTTTGAAACTAAAAAAGACACAACTTTTTGACTCTCCCAAAAACCACCTATTCAATTCTTACTCTTACCCCACCCATCAATCCCACAAACCGCACTACTCCACCTTCATCATCGCCAGCACCACCACCATGCCCACAACGACTAAAAAGCTAACCACCGCCAAAATAATGTTCACCTTATCCACCTCGCCGCCAGCGGGAGCAATGGGCGCGCCGGAAACCATCCCTACTTGCGGCGCTACCCCGGGCTGAGCAGCGGGATGAGCACCCGGAACAGTTCCGGGTAATGCACCCGCCGGCACAGGCCCCGCCGCCGGGACAATTTCTGCCGCAACCGTTGCATAAGGATCCCCACCCAATGCAGGCGCAGGCGCAGGCGCAGGCGCGGGTGCGGGTGCGGGTGCGGGTGCGGGTGCGGGTGCGGGTGCGGGTGCGGGTGCGGGTGCGGGTGCGGGTGCGGGTG
>Ga0302117_10000607_pt1 | contig 16011 bp, 15 predicted proteins | sample AG5_322_MG_FD_203112 | JGI IMG/M metagenome (GOLD analysis project Ga0302117, IMG submission 203112) | Marine microbial communities from Western Arctic Ocean, Canada - AG5_32.2 | ecosystem: Environmental > Aquatic > Marine > Oceanic | place: Canada: Western Arctic Ocean | collected 2017-10-01 | reverse complement strand
CAGACGACCTTCGCGAAAAACTAATCCTGCCGCGACCTCAATGGGTTCGTTCATTTTCAAAAAGAAAACCCCGGCCACATGTGTGGTCACCGGGGCTTCCATTGCTCAAGTTGATTGTAAGTTGATTAAGAGGCCGGATACGCCGGTGCATCCGATGATTCCTCCTCATCATTAAACAGGAAGTGACCGCAGATGACGCCCGCCAACGCGCCGCCAATCATGGGGCCAATCCAGTAAACCATTTGATTAGCCCAGGCACCCGACGCCAGCGCAGGGCCGAAGGCGCGCGCCGGATTCATCGCGCCGCCGGTAAGAATCCCCGCAGTCAAAATTCCAACCGCCACCGCCGCACCGATGAGCACAGGGCCAAGCAACGGATGTGCGCCCCGGCGCAATCCTGCGAAAGCCGCCATGCCCCAGAAAAAGGTAAGCACGGCCTCAAGCACAATGGCTTGCAAAATGGTAACCCGTTGCGAACCGGGCACCGGACGCGGCTGAGCGCGGCCAATGGGCTCGGGAATTTCAACCCGCTCAGGGATGCGCGGCGTTCCCGCTTCGACAGGCGTGAGCAGCCCAAACTCCGGTTGGCCGCTCTGCGGCGCCAACGCACCGGCTGCCGATCCCGGCTCAGCAGCGGCAACCTTGGGATAGCGCCACTGGAGATTTTCCGTTTGACCCAAAAAATTGACGAGCATCAACGACGCCAAAACAGCAGCCGCCAATTGTACTGGAATGATCATTGCCGCGCGCGTGAATTTCAATCGCCCTCCGAGCACGAGCCCCAATGTGATGGCGGGGTTAAACTGGCCGCTGCCAAAGCGCGCAAACACGCCCACCATCAACGCCACCACCAACGCACTGGCCATTGCGATAGCGATGAAATCCACTGCAAACCAGTACAACGTGGTAACTGCCACGAACACGAGCGCGAACGTGCCGATAAATTCTGATAAGACCTGTTTCACAATCGGCGCGGCCGCAATGTCCTCCGCGGCTGCCGCTGTTTGAGTCGCGGGCCAAACGGCCTGTTGCGGCGCCGCCTCCACGGGCGCAGCACGATATTCGATGGGTGGGTTCGATGGATTACCAGTCACGTCAGCCATAGCTTTTTTCTCCTTGAATGTTTCCCTGTGTCACTCGTTGAGCAACCTCGTTGCCTCCTTTTGGCAAACCGCCACAATCATGGCGTGGGTGTAGTAAAGGGATTGTCCCGCCTTGAGTCAAGGCCGAGTTATTCAACGCCAGCGATTTCCAATAAACGCCGAAAATGCAGGCTTATTTATCTTCAACCGGCGGGAGTTGCTTTAACAAGTCATCGGCGATCGTGCCCCAAAATAGTGACACGCGGTTGGTGGAAACGGATGTGAGTAATTCGCGCGCCTTGGGTGCATTCTTCGCTTCCAGCGCCATTCGGCCCAGCGCTAGCGTGGCCTGCACGGCCTCTAATGTGCCGGCATATTGGTTGCGCACACTTTCGTATGCAGCCGCCGCACCCGAATCACCCAACGAAGCTTTGCTCGCCGCCTGCCCCAGCGCCGCAGCAGCCACCAACGGACTCAGCGGGTTCTCTGAAACATACCCGGCAAAGGCGGCATCAGCTTCTTTATATTTTCCCTCATCAAATAACGCACTTGCCTGTAAAAATTTTGCGTTGTTCGCACCCGCAGTACCCGGATGGTTAAGTGCCACGTTGCCAAACCGTTCCGAAGCAGTAGCATTCGGATTCACCTGATCGGTGGAAAACCGTTGATCCGTCGCCGCCAAAACATCTTCGCCCGATTCCTCCTCGGCAAGTTTCGCATTAACCCGCTGGGTGTACACAATCAGCACGGCAACGATGGCGATGATGATCGCCAAAATTACCTGCATACGGTTTTCAACTAGCCATTCCCAAAAATCGATGAGCCGGTCCGGATGTGTTTCTGTAGATTCCACGGGCGGCGAATGTTGAGAATCCTGGCTAAAAACGCAAGCCACAAATGGCGTTTGCGCTGGACGCCACCCCTCGCCACGCCTACAAAACCCGCGTGGACGGGCAATTACAACAATACCTGCCGGTACTGATTCTGCTGGGCGTGGCGGTGGCCTTCGCCGCCGGCAATCTCATTCTCTCCAAACTCATCGGCAAACGTGCCGACACCAACCCCACTAAAGATACCCCCTACGAATGCGGCATGCCCGCCGAAGGCGATGGCGCCCCGCGCATGTCGGTGAAATTTTACCTCGTGGCGATGCTCTTTATCCTGTTCGACATCGAAGTGATTTTCCTTTTCCCGTGGGCTGTGGTTTATAAAGATATGCTCGCGACAAACGGCGCGCTCATCTTTGGCTCCATGATTTCGTTCCTCGGTATCCTGCTCGTCGGATATATATACGCCGTCAAGAAAAACGCCTTTGATTGGAAACGCTAGTGGACAACGCCGACCCTATCCAGTTTGGCACCTCCGGCTGGCGCGGCCTCATCGCGCGCGACTTCACCTTCGACCGCGTCCGCCTTGCCACCCAAGGCATTGCCGATTACTTAAAAAACTCAGAGCACTCAACCGTCGTCCTCGGCCACGACGCCCGATTCCTCGGCCGCGATTTCGCACTTGCCGCCGCCGAAGTGCTTGCCGCTAATAATCTCACCCCCCTGCTCTGCGATCGCGACACGCCCACCCCCGTCATCAGCCACGCCATCCGCACCCGCAAAGCCGCCGCCGGCATCAACCTCACCGCCAGCCATAACCCTGCCGAATGGCAGGGTCTAAAATTTTCCCTCGCCAATGGCGCGCCCGCCACAATGGAGGCCACGCGCTCCGTGGAAAAAAACATCGCACGCCTCCAAAAAGAAAAGTGGACTTTTGATGGCTCCGTCATCGGCACGTTTGAATGCAAAGAAATCGACCCACGCCCCGCGTACTTCCGCCGGCTCCGCCAACTCGTCGACTTCGACGCCATCAAAAAAGCGAAGATGAAAATCGCCGTCGAACTCATGTACGGCGCAGGTCGCGGTTATCTTGATATTTTGCTGGAAGAAGCTGGCGCAAAAATCACCCGATTCCATCAACACCCCAACCCACTTTTCGGCGGCCAACCGCCCGAGCCCAGCGCCGAAGGCATGGCCGAGGCCGCCGCGTGCGTAAAAACCGGCCAAGCCCAACTCGCCCTCGGGCTTGATGGCGATGCCGATCGCTTTGGCATTGTCGACCGCGATGGCACGTGGCTTACACCCAACCAAATTCTCGCCCTCACACTCTATCATCTCAAAAAAAATCGCCGCTGGACCGGAGCCGCCGTGCGCACCGTACCCACCAGCCATATGATTGACGCCATCGCCGCCCATCTCGGCGTGCCGCTCCACGAAACTCCCGTCGGCTTCAAATACATCGGCGCGCTCATGGAAACCGAGCCCATCATCGTCGGCGGCGAAGAAAGCGGCGGCCTCAGCGTCAAAGGCCACGTGCCCGAAAAAGACGGCATCCTCGCCTGTCTCTTAATGGCTGAACTCGTCGCCGTCGAAAAAAAATCCCTTGGACAAATCCTGAATCTGCTCGAAAAGCAAATTGGAAAATTTTACACTGACCGCATCAATATCCACATCAACCCCACAAAAAAAGCCGCCATCCTAAAACGCCTCGCCCAGGGCCTCGACACAATCGGCAGTACACCGGTCGAAAAATTCATCACCACCGACGGCTACAAATTTCTTCTTCCGAATGATGAATGGGTCGCCTTCCGTGCCAGCGGCACTGAACCGGTCATCCGCTGCTACCTCGAAACCAAAACTGCTGCCCAAATGAAACGCCTCCAATCTGCCTGCCAAAAATTGCTGGCATAAAATCCAACATAGATTTTTAAAAACACTCCCGTTTCTTCACCTCTTCATGCAACTCATCAGGATTCTTTAGTGAGCCATGGAAGATAATAAAATAACTGCAGAGGCACAGTAAACTTCTCCTTGGCTTTATGGTGAATTGACAGCACTCAACCCCATCGCCACCATTCCGCCTGTGAGCCTCCGCATCCTCCAAAGTGAAACGTGCCTCATCAATTTGCGCACGCGCATGCCATTCAAATACGGCATTGCGACAATGACTGATGTGCCCTACGCCTTTCTCCGCTTGCGGGTGGAAATCAACGGCACGGTTCAAGACGGCTTCGCAGCAGATAATCTTCCGCCAAAATGGTTCACCAAAGTACCCGAGCAACCCATCGGCGAGGAGATGACCCAAATGTTGTGCGTCATCGAACACGCCCGCGAGGCCGCCACGGGCCTTCAGGCGGAAACCGCTTTCGAGCTTTGGCTGGAAATCGCCGAGGCCCAATCTCAATGGGGTACGGAAAACCAAATCGCCCCCCTGCTCCACGGCTTCGGCACCTCGATGGTCGAGCGCGCCCTCATTGAGGCCTGTTGTCGTGCCTGGGAAAAACCCTTCGCGCACGCCCTAACCGACAATAATTTCGGCATCTCGCTCGACGCGATGCAAGTTGAAACAGGCGCTACTCAGCCCGCCGATTGGCTGCCTGCCACTCCGCTCAAATCCATCATCGTCCGCCACACCATCGGCCTCGCTGATCCCCTCACCGCCGCTGACATTACCCCGGCCCAAAAAGCCGACGACGCACTACCCCAAGCGCTCACCGACTGCATCAGCGTTTACGGCCTGCGCCATTTCAAAATAAAAATCAACGGCCAACCCAACACGGACCTCGCCCGGCTGCATGCCCTTTCCGAAATCATCACCCAAAACGCCCCCGCTGATTTGGCCTTCACACTGGACGGCAACGAGCAGTTTAACAGCATTACCGATTTCCAAACATTTTGGCAATCGGTGCAGGACGATGCCACCCTCCGCAATTTTTTTAGCAAACTCCTCTTCATCGAGCAGCCACTCCACCGCGACATCGCGCTCGACGAATCCCTGCGCGAACAATTCGACCAATGGCCAGAGCGCCCGCCCATCATCATTGATGAATCCGACGCCACCCTCGACAGCCTCCCCACCGCCCTCCGCCTTGGCTACGCCGGCACCAGCCATAAAAACTGCAAAGGCATCTTCAAGGGAATCGCCAATCGTTGTCTCATAGAAAAACGGGCGCGCGAAGGGGATGCCGTTTTAATGACTGGCGAAGACCTTTGCAACATTGGCCCCGTCGCGCTCCTGCAGGACCTAGCAGTCTGCGCCACCTTGGGTATCGAAAGCGTCGAACGCAACGGCCACCACTACCACCCCGGCCTATCTCAACTTCCGCAATCAATTCAAGACGCCACGGTGCTCCACCACCCCGACCTCTACGATATAAGCCCCGACGGCTGGCCAACCCTCAATCTGCGTGACGGTCGTATCCCGATGGATTCCATCAACCTTGCCCCCTTCGGCGTCGGCTTCAAACCCGATACAACTAACCTCACCCCCGCCTGCGACTGGGAGCCACCCATTCGCCCATGAAACTCGAACTCCGCAAGGCATACCGATTAATGCATCGCGCGCATGGCCATCTCAATTGGTGGCCAGCGGACACACCCTTTGAAATTTGCGTCGGCGCCATCCTTACGCAAAACACCTCGTGGCACAATGTGGAGCGCGCGATTGCCAACCTCAAAGCAGCGCGCGCGTTGTCGGTCAAAAAAATTTACACGCTCTCTCATGATGAACTCGCACAACTCATTCAGCCTTCAGGATATTTCAACATCAAAGCCAAACGATTGCGGAATTTTGTCAATGTGGTCATCGAGCAACACGCCGGCAGCTTGAAGCGCTTCTTCAAGGGCGACACGGCCACCGTCCGCGAACGCCTTCTCGCCATCAACGGCGTCGGCCCTGAAACCGCCGATAGCATGCTACTCTACGCCGGCAATCATCGCACCTTCATCATCGATACGTACACCAAACGCATTTTTGAACGGCACGCATGGTGCGATTCCAATACAGATTACGATGCCCTGCAATTGATCTGCACCGATTCACTCAGCCAAAAACGTGACTCAGAGCAATTGGACTACTGGCAAGATTACCACGCCCAACTCGTTGTCGTGGGAAATCGCTTTTGCAAACCAAAAAACCCACGCTGCTCAGAGTGTCCGCTGCAAACATTGTTGCCGTCCCCCGCAAAATAACTTGCCCCCGCACCTTCCTCCCGTAACTCTGCGGCGTGCAAGACACCGAACACCCAGCACTGGTCATTGTCCCCACATACAATGAACGTGACAATCTCCCGAGCATCGTAGAGGCGCTCGCTCAGCTGTCGGTGGATTTGCTTGTGGTGGACGACAATTCACCCGATGGCACCGGTGATTTGGCTGATGAACTCGCGGCCAAACACAAATTCATCAAGGTGTTGCATCGCAAAGAAAAAAACGGCCTCGGCCGCGCTTACTGCTCAGGATTCGAATGGGCGCTGAAGCAGGACTACGAATTTATTTTTGAAATGGACGGTGATTTTTCACACGACCCGAAAGACATTCCTCGCTTTTTGAACGAGGCAAAAAATGCTGACCTCGTCCTCGGCACACGCTATCGCGGCGGCATTCGAGTCATCAACTGGCCCTTGCGCCGGTTGATCTTGAGCCTCGGTGCAGCAAAATATGTGAAGTGGATCACCGGCATGCCATTCAGCGATCCCACCGGCGGATACAAATGTTTCCGTCGCAAAGCACTCGAAAGTGTCGACCTCGCCGCCGTGCGCTCCAATGGCTACAGTTTTCAAATTGAAATGACCCACAAAATCTGGCGGCAAGGCCTGCGCGTGGCAGAACAAAATATTGTGTTCACCGAGCGCATCGAGGGCACCTCAAAAATGTCGTGGCACATCGCGTGGGAAGCGGTATGGATGGTATGGTGCTTGTGGTTTCAACACGGCTTGCGGCGGTGGCCGAAAAAATGAACAGCAATTGTTATGATGGATAAGATTAGGGTTGGCATTGTAGGCACAGGATTTATGGCCGTGGCGCATATTCGCGCGTACCAACAAGTGGACGGCGTGGAGATCGCTGCGCTGTGCAATCCGAGCGGAGGACATCTCGATGGGGATTTTTCCGACGTCCACGGAAACGTGGGGAGTGACGAACCGGTGAAGCTCGATATGACCCACATCGCCGCCTATCGCAGTCTCAACGAATTGCTTGCCGACGATTCCATTGATCTCATCGACATCACCACGCCCACTTTTCTCCATCACGAACAAGCCCTCGCCGCGCTGGCCTCGGGCAAACACGTACTCTGTGAAAAACCAATGGCCCGCACCGGAGATGAAGCACACGAAATCACCGAGGCAGCCAAGAACGCCAAAGGTTATTTTATGCCCGCAATGTGCCTGCGATTTTGGCCGGAATGGGCGTGGGTGAAAGATGCGATTGACGATGGCCGCTACGGACGCGTTTTGAGCGCGCGCTTTCGGCGCGTGGCGGAAGCACCGGCTTGGGGTCAAAATACTTTTTTCGATGGCAAAAAATCCGGCGGCGCGTTGTTGGACCTACATATTCACGATGCGGATTTTGTGCGCTACTGTTTTGGCGAACCCAAATCCATGTACGCCCAAGGCCACACCAAAGTCAGCGGCGAGATCGATCACGTGCTGGCGCAGTACGAGGTGGACTGCGGCGCGGCAGTGTCCGCCGAAGGCAGCTGGGCGATGACTCAAGGCTTCGGGTTCAGCATGGAATACACCGTAAACTTTGAACACGCCACGGCGGATTTCGACAACACGCGCGAGGAAGATTGTCTGAAAATTTTCAAGCAAGGCAAAGAGCTCGAAACGCTCAAGCTTGATGCGCCCGACGGCTACGCCGGCCAAATCGCGTACTTTGCAGAATGTATTCGCGATGGCAAACCGCCCAGCGTAGTCACCGCCGCCGATGGTGCGGAGTCGGTCGAATTATGCGAAGCGGCAGGGCGTTCGATTGAGTCGGGTGAAATTGTGGCACTTCGGTAGGGACACGCTGGGCGTGTCCACCGACGCGCACAGCGCGTCCCTACCGCTGCACTCGCGCGCCACCGCCGGACATCAATCGCTCGACTTCGGCCAGCGTAGCCATCGAAGTATCCCCCGGCGTGGTCATTGCCAAAGCACCGTGAGCCGCGCCGTATTCTACGGCTTGTTGGGGATCACCAGTGGTGAGGAATCCATAAATCAAACCGCTGGCAAAACTGTCGCCGCCGCCCACGCGGTCGAGAATTTCCAACCCCTTCCGATTCGTGGCTTCAAAAAATTCACCGCCCGCCCAGCAGATTGCGCCCCAGTCATTTACCGTGGCGCTTTGCACGGCGCGCAAGGTGGTGGCCGTGGCCTTGAAATTCGGAAACGCCTCCACGGCGGTGCCGATCATTTTTTTGAAGGCGTCCACTTCGATGGTTGAGATATTTTCGTCGACGCCTTCGACCTCGAAGCCGAGGCACGTGGTGAAGTCCTCCTCGTTGCCGATCATCACGTCCACGTGTTTGGCAATCTCGCGGTTCACTTCCTGCGCCTTGGCGTGGCCGCCGATGCCTTCCCACAGGCTTGGACGATAATTCAAATCATACGAAACAATCGTGCCGTGTTGCTTGGCCGCTTCCACGGCTTCGATGACGACCTCGGGGGTGGTGTCACTAAGCGCGGCGAAAATCCCACCCGTGTGAAACCAGCGAGCGCCGTCTTCGCCAAAAATTTTCTGCCAATCGATGTCGCCTTTTTTGAGCTGCGCGGCGGCGGTGTTGCCGCGATCGGGAACGCCTTTCGCACCACGAATGCCAAAGCCGCGTTCGGTGAAGTTTAGCCCGTTGCGCACCGTGCGGCCGATGCCGTCATAATCCCGCCATTGAAGGTAGTCCACGCCCACGCCGCCTTGCAGTATGAAATCCTCCACCAAACGCCCCACTTCATTATCGGCAAAGGCGGACACCACCGCGGTGCGCAAGCCAAAGCAACGCCGTAAGCCACGCGCCACGTTGTATTCGCCGCCGCCTTCCCACGCATCAAACTGCCGCGCCGTGCGCACGCGTCCTTCGCCGGGATCGAGCCGCAGCATAATTTCACCCAGTGCAACCAGATCGTGTTGACACTGGACAGCGGATTTTATTTCAAGAACAGACATCGTAAAAAAGATTCTGCAAAATTTTCACCCAAAAAACAACGCTTAACCAAGTAGCACTTCTTGACGTGCAAGATTCACGTGCGCACAATCACGCCAATGAAACGCGCTATTCTTTTATCCATTACTATTTTGTCTTTGAATTTGATCGATGCTACCGCTGCTGATTGGCCGGAGTTTCGGGGGCCCGGCGCACAAGGCCATGCGGACGGAGAAAAGCTCCCGATCGAGTTTGGGGCTGATAAAAATCTTAAATGGAAAGTCCCCGTGCCCGGATCAGGCTGGAGTACTCCAGCAATTGTGAAGGGGAAAATTTACCTCACCTCTGCCCTCACTGTGGGCGATGGTTTTTCGCTCAATGCCCTGTGCCTGGATGCAACGACAGGCCGAATCGCTTGGAATCATCCGCTCATCAAAGTGGCAAAGGCAACACGCACACACCGAAAGAATAGTCAGGCAAGCCCCTCACCCATTGTAAGCGGGAATCGCATCTTTGCACACTTCGGCCACATGGGCACCGTTTGCCTTGATCTTGACGGGAAAATAATTTGGAAAAACGAAACCCTGAAATACTCATCAGTCCACGGCAATGGTGGCACACCCGTGCTGGTGAACGGTAATTTGATTTTCAGTTGCGATGGCTCGAAGAATCCGTTCGTGGTGGCGCTTGATGCCAAAAACGGAAAAATTGTTTGGCGCGTCAACCGCAGTGTAAACGCAAAACGAAAGTTTTCCTTCAGCACGCCGCTCGTGCTTCGAACGGGTACCGGCACTCAACTCCTGCTCCCGGGCAGCGACATGATCGGCGCGTATCATCCAGACACCGGCAAAGAAATATGGCGCGCCACGTTCGATGGATATTCAGTGGTGCCTCGGCCGGTGGTGGGGCACGGCATGGTTTTTTTTAGCACGGGCTTCGACCGCGCCAAGGCAATCGCGGTAAAGCTCGGCGGCAAGGGCGATGTAACCGATTCACATTTGGCGTGGACGCTGACAAAAGGCGCCCCGCACACACCGAGCATGTTGCTGGTGGGTACCGAACTTTACATGGTTTCCGATGGCGGCATCGGCAGTTGCATCGAAGCTAAAACCGGCAAAGTGATTTGGAGCGAACGATTCGGCGGCGGCCATTCGGCTTCGCCCATTTACGCGGATGGGAAAATATATTTCACCAACGAATCCGGAGTGGTCACTGTGGTCACAGCAGGGAAGAAATTCACGGTCCTCGCAAAAAACAAGCTTGGCGAGCGAGCACTCGCTTCCCCCGCAGTCGCTGACGGGGCGCTCTTCATACGCACCGCCGAACATCTTTGGAAATTTCAGCAATAATTCCAGCAGGCCGGATTGATTATAACTCCATGCTGCTGTAGCAGTGGGCAATTTTTTCGATGGCAAGCACAAAGGCAGCCGTACGTAAATCTTCCACGGCGTCGCGAGAACGATGAATCTCCGCAATTGTATTGTACGCTTCGCGCATGGTGTCATCGAGGCCGGAGCGGACGAGGGTGAGTTCGTCGGCGCCTTGGATAAGACGTTGCGTGACGCTGTCGCTGACTTTTTTGCCGACGGCTTCTTCGATGGCTTCAACGAGAGCGCGGCCTTTGGCCTCTTCGTAACGCCGCTCCATTCGGCCGAAACGAATGTGTGACAGGTTTTTGATCCACTCAAAATACGAGACCGTCACACCGCCAGCATTCAGAAATGCATCGGGAATAATGACCACGCCGCGTTCGCGGAGGGATTGATCGGCATTGAAAGTCACGGGGCCATTGGCGGCTTCGGCGATGATTTTGGCTTGAATGCGGTCGGCGTTTTTGCGCGTGATTTGGCCTTCCATTGCGGCGGGCAAAAGGATGTCGCATTCTTTTTCCAAAACCGGCGCACCGTCTTCGATGTGTTGCGCGCCGGAAAATCCTTTGACGCCACCGGTGTCGAGCTTGTGCTGATAGAGCGCCTCGATATCGAGGCCGTCGTCATTGATCACCGCGCCATCGCGTTCGATGACGGCGGTGATTTTCACGCCATCCTCTTCGCTGAAAAATTTTGACGCGTGATAGCCCACGTTGCCGAGGCCTTGGACGACCATCGTTTTGCCGCCAAGATCGCCGGTGAGCCCGGCGGATTTCACATCGTGCGGATGCCGGAAAAATTCGCGCAACCCAAATTGCACGCCGCGGCCTGTGGCCTCCGTGCGCCCGAGGATGCCGCCCATCGAAACCGGTTTGCCGGTCACACAACCGAAGCCGTTGATGTCGTTGGGGAAAAGTTGGTGGTACTCATCAGCCATCCACGCCATCTCGCGCTCACCCGTGCCCATATCCGGCGCGGGCACATTGAGGCCGGGATTGATGAGTCCGCGCTTGGCAAGTTCCGAGGTAAAGCGGCGGGTAATGTGTTCGAGTTCTTCCTCGGTGTAATCTTTGGGCCGAATGCGGAGTGCGCCTTTTGAGCCGCCAAAGGGGACATCGACAATCGCACACTTGTAGCTCATTAGCGCCGCGAGGGCTTCCACTTCTTCCTGATTTGCAAAATACGCGTAGCGGATGCCGCCTTTCACCGGCAGTTGATGCTCGCTGTGCACCGCGCGCCAACCGGTGATGACTTGATAACCGCCGCGCAGTTCGACGCCAAATTTTACTTGGTACACTCCGTTGCACGTACGGATTTGATCGGCCAAGCCCATTGGCAGGTCTAGTGTGGCAGCAGCGCGGTCGAACATGCGGTCGACATTTTCGCGAAAGGTGGGTTCATTCCCGTTTTGCATAATTTGTAGTTCTGGAGTATATTGTTTTAGGCGAGGGTCTGTGCAGGTTAACGTCACACCCTTCTAGCGTCGAACAGAATCAATTATAAATCCAAAGAGATTTTACAGTACCATGCGCTCACTCAAACCAACTGAACGACATCACCTCCGCGCCGCGGAGGGTTGGCTGGAATTGAGCAACCCCGCTGAGGCGCTGGCGGAGTTAGAGCAAATTGCCAAAAACCGGCTGAATCATCCGGACGTACTTGAAGTGAGTTGGCTACTTTTCGCGCAGGAACAAAACTGGCCCGCCTGCGTAAAGACTGCCGACCTCTTGGTGCAACAAGCGCCCGACCGCCCCGGCGGCTGGATCCATCGCTCCTTTGCCCTGCACGAACTCGAGCGCACGGAAGAAGCATTCGATTTGCTCTACCACGTGCGCGGCAGTTTTCCCGATCAATGGGTCATCCCCTACAACCTTGCCTGTTATCTCGCGCAATTAGGCCGCATTCACGAAGCCGCCGAGGAACTCGCCTCCGCGCTAGAAATGGATTCCAACGCCGTGAAAAACGCCGCCTCCGTTGACCCCGATTTGGAACCCTTGCGGCTGCAATTGGAAAAACTTTCGAAGCAGTGATTGGAGTTTAGGGTTCTCTCAATCGCGGCCGGTGACGGCTCACTCACCCCACTCTTCAACAATCCAATTCTTGATCATCTCCACTTCCGCATCACTAACCCGATCGCCCTTAGGAGGCATCGGTTTACCGTTGGCGTCAGTAGCGGTAAGAGCAAGCACAAGCGGAGTGGTGGCAGGATTGCCTTTTTGGTTAGGAGAAAGAAATGCCGCCCACGTACTGCGATCGCTAAAGTCCAAATCCGCCTCAGCTTTATTGCTCTCTTTTGAATGATGGCAATCGTAGCAACCGTATTTTTTGAAAATGGGTTCTGCCGTTTTCACAAAACTGGGCAACGTGCTCGCACTGCTTTCCGGTGATTCACCTTTGCTGTTTTCGGCAATGATCTCGGGTTTACCCTGCTCGGAAGAACCTTCTTTTTTAAACACCCCGGGATAGCCCCATCCAACCACGCCGAACACTGTCAACACTCCCGCCGCAATGCCCACGACCATCAGCGGTTTTACCTTGCTCCCCGCTGCGACCGACGCCGTCTCGATTACCGGGTTGCCCCATTGAATCCCTGGCACTCCTGTAAGCGGCATCCAATCCGGTGCCCCTTCGTACCATGCCTGATCAGTAGCCAACAATGAACCCTGCGCTAAAAACGCATTTGCATCCTCCAAAGTGTATGGACCAAACTGTTCTCCGTCGCGGCTTATGTGAATCATCATCGCGGCACGCCCTTCCCAATACCCTAAAATTTTGCGCCGGCTTTGATCCAGACTTTGATTTTGGAGACGTCATCAGGGCTGAGCATATCCCCCTTAGGCGGCATCCGATCCTCACTCCTGGCATCAGAAATTCGCTTGATCAATTCGCTGGCGTCCGGGTCCCCCGCCGTGACAGATTCTTTTGTCGACTCAACATCGGCCAGATCAAATCCCCCCTTTACTTTCTTCCCACCGCTGCCGTCATGGCAATCGTAACAGGTGCTCTTCTTCAAAATCGGCTCCACCGCCGAAGCAAACGTTCCACCGCCACCGCTGCCGCTAGTGCTGCCGCCGCCTCCACCTTCATCACTGCCCCCCCCCCCGGCATCCTCTTTCAGAAAACCCGGATACACAAAGCACAATACTCCCGCAATTGCCACCACGCCCACAGCGGAGCCGGCGATGATCATCTTTTTCTTTTTCTTGCTGCCTTGATTGGCTGATGAAACGACCGCCGCCTCTGCTGCAGCCACGGTGGGGTTGGCAGCCGCCATCGGATCGACCGCAGCAGCAGCAGCAACAGGCACCGCGGCCACGGGCGCAGGAGCGGCACCGGGTGTAAGCACACCGGGCACTTGGGTGAGCAGCATCCAATCCGGAGCGCCTTCGTACCACGCTTGATCGGTGGCCAGCAAAGTGCCTTGCGCCAAATAGGCGTTTACATCTTCAAGGGTGTACGGGCCAAATTGCTGCCCGTCACGCATCACGTGAATCATCATGGGTTTAGTTGCACCGCAGTGCAGGGGTTGTGCGCCGGCAAGAAAACACCATCGCCTCCCTTCGCGCAAGCCTGTTGATTAAGTGCCGGGGAAGAGCGGGAAGCGATATAAAATCAAGGGCACGCTCCCAGCCACAATTAGCACTTCCAGCGGCAAACCCATCCGCCAGTAATCGCCAAATCGATACCCGCCGGGGCCGAGGATGAGCGCGTTGCATTGGTGCCCGATGGGCGTGAGGAACGCGCACGAGGCGCCGACGGCCACGGCCATCAAGAAGGGATCCGGGCTGGCGCCCATTTGCAGTGCGATGCCTACTCCGATGGGAGCCATAATCAGTGCGGTGGCGGCATTGTTGATCACGTCAGAGAGGGTCATCGTCAGCACCATCAATACCGCAAGGATGCCCCACGCCGGCACGTTGCCTTTGTGGTCGTTGACAAAGTCAGCAATTTTATCCGTGAGCCCGGTGTCCTGCAATGCGCCACTGACAGGAATCATCGCGCCCAGTAACACGATGACCGGCCAATCGATTTGCCGATACAAATCACGCATTGGCAAAATACCCAGAAACACATACGCAATAATCGCGCCGAGAAAGGCCAGCGTGGTGGGCAGCACATCAAACATACTCAACGCAATCGCCACGCCAAAGATGCCCACCGCAACGCTTACTTTGGAGAAGATACCCACTTGCAATTCACGCTCCGCCAGTGGCAGCAAGTGGAGGTTGATCACGTGCTCCTTGAGATCATCGCCATTTCCCTGCAGCAGCAGCACGTCGCCCACGCGAAAGACGATGTCGCCCAGCCGTTTGCGCATCGGCTGCCCTTGCCGCGCCACCGCCATCAGCACCACGCTACCCGAAGTGCGCCGCCGCAGTTCCGCCCGCGTGCGGCCCAGCAAATGCGAAGTGGGCGTCACCAGCACCTCGCTAAAGGTCACGTCATCTCCCTCGATGCTATCTATCCGCGCGCGCAATTCTTTTGCCAAACGCAGGCCGGATTCATCCATAATCACCTGCAAATCCAATGGATCCACTTTCACGAGATAACGCGCATCCGCCCGCACGAGATTGTTTCGATTGGGCGAAATCACTTTGCCATCCTTGCGAATGAACCCGAACACCATCATCTTCTCGCCCGTTTCCTTTTCCACCTCGCCCAGTGTCATCCCCACAAACTTACAATCCTCCGGCACGCGCACCTCCGTAATATATTCATCAAGCGCAAACAATTCCTCCGTGCCCGACTTTTTCTGCGCGTCCTTGGGAATTAATCGCCAGCCAATCAAGGCCACAAACGCCACACCCATCAGCGCGACCAATCCGCCCACTGGGGAAAAATCAAACATCCCAAAATTGCCGGCTGGATTCCCAAGCGAAACGAGATAATCACGCACCGTCGAATCAGTCGCCGCTTTTTCCGCAAGATTCTTGAGATATTCCTCGCGGAAAATTGAGATAATAATATTAGGCGGCGTGCCGATCATCGTGATCATCCCACCCAAAATACTGGCAAACGCCAGCGGCATCAGAATCAGCGTGGGCGATCGATTTTGTTCACTGGCAGTTTTCAGCGCCACCGGCAGCAGCAACGCCAACGCGCCCACGTTATTCATAAAAGCCGAGAGCACCGCCGCCACCACGCACAAGCTGGCGATATGCAGCAATTGATTTTTGGCCAGCGGCATTAGCCGACGCGCGATGAGATCCACCACGCCCGAATTGCGCAACGCCCGGCTAATCACCAAAACCGCCGCCACCGTAATCACCGCCGCGTGCCCAAATCCGTCCAGCGCGTGATCCGGATCGATGAGATTGGATTCCCCACGCCGCAGGATTTTTTCCAGCACCACATCCCCCACTACCAACGAGAACAGCGCGATCACCGCCACCACGTCGTAGCGCCACTTCCCCCAGGCGAACAACCCAAAGGTCATCGCAATCACGCCCAACACAATCCCCTGTTCTAAATTCATCACCGCGCAAAATATCCCCCAAAATGCCGACAGAAGAAAAGGACATTCGCGTTAAGTTATTCGGAGATTTTTTGAAAAAGAAAACTGGTACCCCGGGAGGGACTTGAACCCACAACAAATGGCTTAAGAGGCC
>Ga0302117_10000606_pt1 | contig 16015 bp, 6 predicted proteins | sample AG5_322_MG_FD_203112 | JGI IMG/M metagenome (GOLD analysis project Ga0302117, IMG submission 203112) | Marine microbial communities from Western Arctic Ocean, Canada - AG5_32.2 | ecosystem: Environmental > Aquatic > Marine > Oceanic | place: Canada: Western Arctic Ocean | collected 2017-10-01 | reverse complement strand
TGGGAAAAGCGTGCAACTGTTCACCTTGAAGCATGTGCCCGCCTCGCCGGTGGCGGACATGATCGACCAGTTGTTCGACCGTCGGCCCAACCGCAAGAAAGGCGAGCCGCCCATCGGCGTCACGGCTTCGCCGGACGATCGATCGGTGCTCGTCGACGCCGACAGTGCGACGCTCGAACGCATCACCGAGCTGATCGCCACGCTCGATCAACCGCGAGGCGACGGGTCGGCTGTGATCCAGACAATTCACCTTGCCAAAGCCGAGGCGGAGGCGGTCGCGGAGGCGATCAATGAATCAATCCAGGCGGATGGAGCCAACCCGAAACTAAAGGACGTGAGCGTGACGCCGGTTCAGGGGACCAAGGCCCTTCTTCTCAACGGCCCTGCCGAATCCGTTCAGGAAGTCATGAAGATCGTGAAGGAACTGGACGAGGAGAGCGCCGGCGGCGAAGTCGAGGTGCGCATTTTTCAGCTGAAGTCCGCTTCCGCCAGGGACATTGAGCCCGTCCTGGGCCAGTTGCTGCGCAGCGTGACGACCTCCGGCTCATCCGGTCGTTCCTCTTCCTCATCGCGACGTTCGCGGTCTTCCTCGCGCTACTACGGCGGCGATTCGTCCGAACCGACAATCACGATTCACGAGACCTCAAATCGACTGCTGATCACCGCCAAGCCCGACCAGTTCAAACTCGTTGAGCAATTGATCTCCGAACTCGACAAGGCGCCCGAACAGTCGAACCGGGACGTGCAGTTCGTCTGGCTGAAGACAGCGGACGCCTTTGACGTTGTCGATAAGATCGACGCCTTCTACGACGAGCGGTCCAGACGCGAAAAGCCTTTTCTCGAAGCGGATTATTTCGGCAACCAGATCACCATCATCGCCAAGCGCTCTGACATGCCCCAGATCAAGGATCTGATCGAACAATTCGACCAGGGTATCGTGGAAAGCGACCTGCAGGTTCGCATGGTGAGCCTGGCCCGCATCCCCGTCGAAGAGATGGCCCGGATGCTCACCAACATTTATCCGCAAATGCACTCGGGCCGGTTGCGCATCGTCGATCGCCTGACGGAAGGCGTGGCCCCTCGCGAATCCAAACCCGCGCCCGACGCCGAAGTCAAACCGGCGCCCAAGACGGAGGAAAAGAAAAACGAAGCGGAGGAAACGGCGGACAACGCGTCGGCGTCCGAGATTCCGGAAGTCGTCATCTCGGTCGATAAGAACGCCAACATGCTGATCCTTTCCGGCCCGGCGACCGAACTGGACAACATTGACAGCATCATCACCGAGCTGGAGTGGTTCGCGATTCCCGGTGATTCGGACATGCATGTCTATTCGTTGAAGATGGCCGATCCCGCCACCGTGGCGAAAACGCTCAACGATCTGTTTAAATATGAAGCTCAGGCCCTGGCCGCGCAGCAGCAGGCAAAGCCCAAGTCCGGCTCCTCCCAACAGAGTCAGTCACGCTCCGTGCGTCCACCCAAGATGATCGTGGTCCCCGAGCCGCGCACGCGCAGTATCATCGTGCGCGCCAGCCCCACGGACTATCTGATGGTCGAGTCGTTGATCGAGCAGTTGGATCAGGCGGGCGAGCAATCAAAGATCGTCTATCGTTTGATTCCGCTGAAGAACGCGCCGGCCGCGAAGTTGGAGCCGATGTTGAAGCTCATGGCCCAGCAGCTGAAGGCGGCCCAACCGGGCGACGCGACCGAGATCCAAGCTTACGATCGCAATCGCAGCATGCTTTTGATCGGTCGAGACCCGGTGATCGACGAACTCGAGGAGATGATCCGGGATCTCGATATTCCCGCGACGGATGAGGAAATCGACGTGCTCCAGATCAAGTTGAAGTTCGCGGACGCAAAGTCGGTCGAGCAAACCTTGAACACTATTTTCAGCCGCGGTTCGCAGTTGGCGCCCGGCGCGAAGGGGGAGCCCGAACTCGGCTCCGGAAAAGCGCTGGCGAAGCCGCTCAATGTCGCCGCTGACGCGCGCCTGAACACGGTATTTCTCAGCGGTCCTGCCCAGGCTGTCGAACTCGCCGAGAGTATCGTCGGCGACATGGACCAGGAACTGGAGGGCTTTCTCACGGAAGTGAAGCTGATCCAACTTCGCTACGCGTCGTCGGTCAAGGTGCTGCCGCTGCTTCAGGCGGTTTTCGCCGAGGGTCCAGCCACTCCGGAGTCGGAGGGCGTCAGCACCTTTGTGACGCGGCTGAAAATGGAGACCGACAAAGGCGGGGAAGTGACCTCCGACCAGCCTAAGAGCCGCGTGGCGCTGGTGATGCAGGCCGACGAGTCGTTGAATATCCTGATTGTCGCCGCGCGAAGCGACGCGCTGCCGTTGATCGAAGCTGTCATCAAGCAGCTCGATATTCCCAAGGCTTCCGGACTGGCCACGGTGCGTATCTACCCACTTGAACACGCCGACGCGAGCGCGCTGCAAAGCATCATTTCGGAGATCTACACCGGCCCGCGAGCCGCGCCCGTGCGCGCCACGGACCGGCCCAGCATCACCGTCGATCAGCGGAGCAATTCACTGGTTGTGTCGGGAACGGAGAATTCGTTCGCCATGCTCGACAGCCTGTTGTCCATGCTCGACACCGAACTGCCGCTCGAATTGCGCGACATTCACATTGTTCCTCTGGAACATGCCGACGCCAATGAGCTGGCCGGCACGATCCAGAGCCTGATGGATTCGCGCATTTCGAGACTGTCGAACAAGGGGCGCGGTCAGGCCGATTCGCATCGAGTCCTGATCGTCGCGGAGCAACGCAGCAACAGTTTGCTCGTCGCGGGCGGCAAGGACAGTTTCGAACTCGTCAAATCGCTTGCCGAGCGCCTCGACAGCACGGCGCCCGCTGTCAGCGGAACGATCCGACTGCTGCCGCTCGACTTCGCCGACGCGCGCACGGTCGCCTCCTCCCTCGATTCGTTGTTCGCGGCGCGCTACGCGTCCACCCGCGCCGCCGATCGCCAGCGCAACAAACCCGTCATCGTCGCCGACTCACGCATCAACGCGCTGATGATCTCGGCGGCGATCGACGACAACGAAATCATCGACGAACTGCTCCCCAAACTTGATCGCAAGCTCGATAATCCGTCGTTACTGCTGACGGTCGTTCCGTTGAAGCACAACGACGCCGCGCAAGTCTCCGGGATGCTGGAGAACATCTTTAAGGCGCGCCTGCGATCACGCGCCGTGCCCGGTCAGGCGCCGTCGCCCTCGGAGGAAGTGGAGATCGAAGTCGACAGCCTCAACAACACCCTGATCGTCTCGTCGAACAAGGAAAACCTTGCAAGCATCCAGGATCTTCTCGAGCAGTTGGACGTTCAGCCGATGATGGCCGACGGCGTGTTTGAGACCTTCGTGCTGGAGCACGTCGACGCCCAGCGCGTGGCGACGCTGATCCAGTCGATGATCGAGCAGGGCCTCTATCGGCCGGGGCGGCCCGCCGGGCGTTCGTCGCAGTCGCGCGCGGCGGGAGAGGCGCTGGCGGTTGCGGTGGACCAGCGCAGCAACACGCTGATCGTGTCAGCCAGTCCGGAAAATCTCGGTGTGGTCAAGGAAGTCATCCGCAAGATCGACACGGAAGACTTTGAGGGCGGCGGCGGCATGAAGTTCTACCGGCTTGAGAACGCTCAGGCCAGCGATGTGGCGACGATCTTGAATCAGTTTTTCGACGCGAAGCGGGCGGCTGATTCGGCGGCGATCAACGCCTCCGAACGCGGTATTCCGGTTTCGATCATCCCTGACGATCGCATCAATACGCTGCTGGTGACGGGCAGCAAGGAGGCCTTCGACACGATGGACCGGATCCTGCCCGACCTCGACGGCGAGGATCAGATTTCCCAACAGAATTTCAAAGTGTTCCCGCTGAAATACACGACCGCGACAGCGCTGCAGGACACCTTGCAAAAGTTGTTCGCCAACCGCCCCACGCCGATCAAGGGGCAGTCCCCCGACCCCATCACGCTGGTCGCCGACGCCTGGGTGAACGTCCTGATCGTCGGCGCGCGCGTGCACGACATGACCATGGTCGAGTCGATGATTGAGAAGCTGGACAGCGATCAGGCGGAACTGGGCGTAAAGGTGGAGGTGATCCCGGTGCTGAAGGCCGACGTCCAGCGAATCGCCGAAACGGTGCAGGCCCTTTACCGGGAAGGAAAGACGAGTTCGGCGCTGCCGGTCTTCGTCAATCCTGACGAGCGGATGAACGCGCTGATCGTCAGCGGCGGCGAGACCGATCTGAAGCGCATCAAGGAGGTCGTTCGCAAGCTCGACACCGATCAAGTTTCACGGGTGAGCGAGATCCGAGTGATCCCGCTCGAATACGCGCGCGCGGATAGTCTCTCGACGATTCTGAATGCCGCTTTGAACAGCTCGCCGACGCCGCTCGCAAATCAGGGAGCCAACGGACAGGCTATGTTGCAGTTCATCACCGCTTCCGATGACGGCGAACAGTTCGTGACCGCGGCGTTGCAGGAGGCCGTGTTGATCACGCCCGACACGCGCATGAATTCCCTGATCGTCTCCGGCCCGGTCGATTATATGGGCCTGCTGGAGCGCATCGTGCATAGGCTGGATGACGCCTCCCCCCGCCAGGCTCAGATCAAGGTGTTTGCGCTCAAATACACCGACGCCCGTCGCGTCGGGCAGCTTCTGCTCGGCCTGTTCCGCATGACGCCGACCGGCGCGCCCACGGCGACCAACGATCGATCGATCGAGTACACGCTTTACGCGCCGACCGCCGCCGGCGATCAGGCGCTGGCCTCGGCCGTGATCGGCGCCGAGGAGCAGAGCGCGCTGACCATTTCCATCGATTCGCGCAGCAACAGCGTTCTCGTCGGCGGATCGGAGCATTATATCGGTCTGGTGTCCGAGGTGATCGCCTCGTTGGACAAGGGCGAGGGGGTCCAGCGCAAAAGCGAGGTCTATCGATTGAAGAACGCGCAGGCGGCCGACATTGCGACCGCCATTCGCGATTTCCTGGACCAGGATCGGCAACGAATCACCCAGGTGCTGGGAGCGGACGCCGTGAGCACGGCCGAGGCGCTGTTGGAGAAGGAGGTTTCGATCGTGGCCGAGCCTGTCAGCAACACGCTGTTGCTGTCGGCGCATTCCCACTATTTCGACAACTTGAGCGCCATGATCGAGGAATTGGACCGAGCGCAACCACAGGTGCTAGTGCGAGTGCTACTCGCGGAAATCACGGTTGACGCCATGCGCGATCTGGGCGTGGAGTGGAATTACACCAAGAATTTCGACGGCGGCTGGAATCTGGGAACCGGAACTGATCTGGGCGTCCCGAACGAATTGGCCACCCTGGGCGGTTATTCCGCGCTGGTGACCGGAAATAATTTCAATTTCCTGCTGCGCGCCCTCGAGAGCGACGGACACCTCGAGGTGCTCAGCCGTCCGCAAATCCTCACGGCCGACAATCAACCCGCGTCGATCAACATCGGTCAGCGCATCCCGTTGATCACGGGCAGCCAAATCACGCCTCAGGGCGGAGTGAACAATCAATTCGAGTATCGCGACGTCGGCGTCAATCTGTCCGTCACGCCGCGCATTGTCGGCGACGGATTCGTGCAGATCGACGTGCAGACGACGAACAGTTCGCTCAGCAGCTCCACTGTTCCGATCAGCGCCACCGCCACCGTGCCTATCATCAACGAACGGCGCGCCTCGACGATGGTCAGCGTGCAAAGCGGGCAGACCGTCATTATCGGCGGCTTGATCAGCGCCAGCGAGGATTCGCGCAAAAGGAAAATGCCGCTCCTGGGCAACATTCCCGTCCTCGGTCACTTGTTCCGTAACTCGCGCAATGTGTCCGATCGTAAGGAACTGCTGATCCTATTGACGCCGCAGATCCTGACGGTCCAACCCACCGAACTCTGGGAGGAGGACATTCTGGATTATTCGAATAAGGAGATCGACGAATCGTCGATGAAGGATGTGTTCAAGGATGACAAAGCCAAGCGGGCCATGTTCAACCGCGTTTTCCCTGCCGAGGGGGAACCGGAGGACGCGAACCCGGAAAATCCCAAGCCGCTGAAGAAGCAGGCCCGACCGAAACCGGAGTAAGCTGGTCGGCGACTATCCGCCAACGACACGAGGGGCTGACTTTTGCCTCACGACCGCGTTGCATCGCGCGAGAATATCCCTACGCTCCCGATTCCAGCAGGACAATGATTTTTACGATTTTCAATTTGCAGGCAAAGACTCGTTCTATTTTTGGCGTCGCGGCGTTGTGTCTGGCGTTTTGCTCCGGTTGTGCGACGGACGGCTCCCGATCGACCCTGCGAAGTTCGGCGACGTCCCACGAAGTGACCCAACTGCACCTGCTCTCGTTCCCGACAGCGATCAATCTCGACGCAATTCCCGGCCAGGACGGCGTCGCAATCAAAGTCTTTGCGGGCAATTCCCGCCGCCCCAAGCCTTTTGCCCTGCGCGAGGGAACTCTGGAAATCCTGCTTTTTGACGGCTTGCTGAAATCCAATCCAGGCTCCAAACCCGAACCTCTGAAGACCTGGAGTTTTTCGATTTTGGATTTGCGGCGGCACGAGTTTAAATCGACGATCGGCGTCGGTTATGAGCTGACGCTCCTTTGGGAAGGCGCGCGGCCGACACGCGGCCGCGCAACGTTACTGGCGCGCGTGGAATTGTCCGATGAAAAGACGATCTATTCGACGCCTAATCCGATTACTCTGAACGCCAACTGAGGAGTCCGTGAACGGCGGTTGAGGCGCTCGCCGCAACCCGTTCCGCCGGCGCCGCTTGGGTCAGGCGGATTCGAGGATGATGTTCCCATACATCGTGTCGTCGCCGGTGCGAATGACGCCGATGGCTTGCGGGACGCGTTTCTTGAATTCCACGTGCGGCTCCTGCGTGACCTTGAGGCCTTCAAAAGCGGCGGCATAGTCGTCGAGCCTCGCCTGCTCGTTGTGCTCCAGGAATTCCTCCGCCTGCCAGACTTCTCCGATTTCGAAATTGGGGCGAATCAGATTGAAGACATCGAGGACTCCCGGAATGCCGCGCGTCAACGAGATGTCGACGGTTTCCAGCTCTGGCCAGAAGGGAAACGCCCAGTCACAGATGACCAGCGTGTTGGTGTGCCGAATCCGCGCCAGCAGGTCCAACAGGCCGGGATTGATGATGCCGCTTTTTAACATGGTCGTGGTTTGATGGCTTTTAACGTCCCATCTTTACCAAATGATCCGCAGATCCGGATATTGGCCGATGGATTTGTCGGGGGTGGCGAGCGCCAGTCCGGCGATCTGGGCGGTGGCGATCAGAAAGCGATCACACGGATCGCGATGGATAGGCGGGAGTTCCGTCGAGCGCCCCGCAGCCTCGGCCTCCACCGGGAGAAGGCGGATTCCCCGGCGATCGCAAACTTCGCGAACCCACTCTCCCGCCGGGAGCGGTAATTGCATCTGGCGGTCCAGCACCTTGAGTCCGAGTTCAAACGCGCTGATTGCGGACGCGTGAACAACGGAATCGCGTCGTCGAAGCGCCGCCGTGGCATTGTGTGAGATCCGCGCGGGATCGCACTCCAGCCAGAAGAGGACGCAGGTATCGAGCAGAATCATCGGGCGGCGTTCGGCCAATCCGCTTCAGACACACCATCCGTTGGATCGAAATCGGGACTGACGGATGTCGGTTGCAGATCCTGGTGCGGCGGCAGAAATGTTTTACCGCCGTTCGGAATGGCCCGGAGTTCCGCAACCGGCTTCTGATTGCGGCAGATCACCACTGTTTCCCCCTGATCCTCAACCGCCGCGAGCAGGGCGGAGAGTTTTGTCTTCGCTTCATGTGTGTTCACTTGAATCATGGACTAAGTCTAGTTTGATCGATGCCCAAGTCAAGCTGTTGAGGAGATTGAGTTTGATTCGCCTCCGGTTGGTCCGGAAGGGGCAGAGAGGTCCGCCTGAGCGATCCCGTTTGCCCCCGAAACGGAACCCCGTAAGCCGAAGCCTCCCCCGCCGGGGGTTTCGATGCGCAGGATGTCGCCGGGTTCTGCCGCAAACTGTGCGGCGGGGGCCAGTTCCTGAAAATCGGAATCGCCGACGCGCTTGAGTGAGTTTCTCCCCGGCTCTCCGCTTTGGCCGCCTTCGAGGCCGTAGGGGCGCGTCGTGCGGCGATTGGTGAGCAGCGAAACTTCGACGGGTTCGAGAAACTCGATCTCGCGGAGGATGCCTTCGCCGCCTTTGTGCACGCCGGCGCCGCCCGAGCCGTTGCGAATCTCGCAGCGCAGCAGCCGCACCGGATAGCGCGTTTCCAGGACTTCGGGATCGGTCAGGCGCGTGTTGGTCATGTGCGTGTGCACGGCGTCGGCGCCGTTGAAGGCCGGTCCCGCACCCGCGCCGCCGCAGATCGTTTCGTAGTAGCCGAACGGTTTCTCGCCGGACCGGCCGAACAGGAAATTGTTCATGGTGCCTTGGCTGGCGGCGACGACGCCCAGCGCGCCGAAGATGACATCGACGATGCGTTGAGACGTTTCGACATTGCCGCCCACGACGGCCGGGCATTTCGCCGGATCTGGATCGGCCGTGGGGTTGAGCAGGCAATTCTCGGGGAGGATGAGTTCGATCGGGGCGAGCACACCGGCGTTGAGCGGGATGTCATCCTCGATCAGGCAGCGGAAACAATAGATCAACGCGCTCATGACGATGGCGCGGTTGGCGTTGAGATTCCCGTCCATGACCGGTCCGGTTCCGGTGAAGTCGACGGTCGCTGCGGCTTCGCCGTGTTGAGAGTTGAGAGTGGTTGAGAGTTGAGAGTTCTTGGAATGGCGGATCGTAACTGTGGCGGTGATGACGGATCCGTTGTCGAGCGTGTCGGTGAAGCGGCGTTTGCCTTCGGGCAGCTTGAGCAACGCGGCGCGCATCATGTTCTCGGCCGCGCGTTGAATGTGACCCATGTAGGCCTGGACTTTGTCGGAGCCATGACGGCGGGCCATTTCCTGGAGCATCTGAACGCCGACCTGATTGGCTGCCGTTTGCGCGTTGATGTCGGCGATGTTTTCGTCGACCGACCGCGAAGGGTAGGGGCCGGATGAGAGTAATTCCCTCAGCTTCGCCTCGCTGGAGGCTTCCTTTTTCGCGAAACGAAATCGACGAATGAGGACGCCTTCTTCGGCGAGCGTTTTTGAGAATGGCGGCATGGAGCCGGGCGTGACGCCGCCAATCTCGGAATGATGCGCCCGGCTGGCGACGAAGAAGGTGGGTTTGCCTGGCAGGACAAATACCGGCGTGATCACTGTGACGTCCGGCAGGTGGCTGCCGCCGCGATAGGGGTCGTTGGTCACGTAGACGTCGCCGGGTTCGAACGGGCCGACATCCTCGCGGAGGCATCTCACGCACTCGCTCATGGCTCCCAGATGCACGGGAATATGCGGCGCGTTGACCACGAGATCGCCGTTCGGCGTGAAGATCGCGCAGGAGAAGTCGAGTCGCTCCTTCACGTTGGTCGACAGCGCGGTCTTTTCGAGGGTGGCGCCCATGAGCTCGGCGATGGACGCGAAATGATTGTTGAAGAGTTCGAGCTCGATGGGGTCGGGCTCGGCGGAGTTCTCCGCGGATCTCGTGAAGTCAGTTACTCCATCACCGGCCGAGATGTTCTGACGAGACAGGATGATGTCATTCCGCGCGTTGATCCGCGCCGACCAGCCAGGCTCGACGACAATGGTCGCGATGGCTTCGGCGACGATGGCCGGGCCTTCGATTTCATCGCCGGGCTTCAGATTCTCGCGAAGAAAAACACCGGTCGGGTGAGCGCGGCCCTCGAAGAGAACCTCGGTTGTCCGATCTGGCCCGGGCGCGCGCCTCTCCGGCTCGCCGGGGCTTTTCGGCAGGGAGGCGGATTCCGCCGCCAGTTCCAGGCGCGCGGCGTAGATCTCGATCGTCCTGCCTGGAAAGTCGAAACCGTAAAGCCGTTTGTGTTCCTGGGTGAATGCCGCGCAATAGTCGTTGTCTTCTGGCTCGATGACAGTGATGCGCGTTTCCTGTCCCGCGTAACGCATGTCCAAAAGCCTGCGCGCAGGTTGGATCTTCGTTTCGTCGACGCCTTCTGCAACCAGCTCAGCCCTCAATTGTCGATCGAGCTCAGCGAATCGATCGTTCAAACCGGCCTGACCGTCCGGGCTGAAAATGTCGTCGGATGTTTGGCCGATGGCTCGTTCGGCAAATTTGGCGACATTCGCCAGGCCGATGCCAAGCGCGCTCAGCGCTCCGGCGAACTGGCTGCAGAGAATCTCATTCACCCCCAGTTCATCGGCGATCGCGCAGGCGTGCTGCGAACCGGCGCCGCCATAGCTGACCAGGGCGTATTCCCTCGGGTCGTAGCCGCGGGCGATGGAGATCTTCTTGATCGGCGCCGTCATGTTGGCGTTTGCGATCGCCACAAAACCGGCGGCCAGCGCCGCACGCGAATAGACGCGGCCTGACACGGCCTGGATCTCCTGAATCAGCTCGTCGAGCCGCCCTTCAACCGGGGCTCGATCCAGCGGAAAGGGAAAGCGGTCCGGGATGACGCGCCCAAGCAGGAGGTTCACGTCGGTGATCGTCAGCGGACCGCCCTGACCATAACACGCGGGTCCCGGATTGGCTCCCGCCGATCGCGGTCCGACGACCGGCTTTTGTCCGTCGAACCAGCAGATCGATCCGCCGCCCGCCGCGACTGTCTCCACTGAGAGCATGGGCGCCGCCACACGGATGGCGCCGCCGCTTTCCTTGTCGATGAAGCCCATCTCGTAGCGGCGTTCAAATTCACCGTCAAAGCGGCAGACATCCGTGCTCGTGCCGCCCATGTCGAAGCCAATGATTTTTCGACGACCGGCGGATTCCGCAAACCGGGCCGCTCCGACCACGCCGCCGGCCGGACCGGAGAGGATCGAGTCTTTTCCGACAAAGGAATCGACCGCGACGAGACTTCCCGCGCTGGTCATGAGCTGGAGGTCGGCCTCGGGCAATGAAGCTGATATCCGCTTGAGATAGTTTTGCAGAATTGGCGTGAGGTAGGCGTTGACGACGGTTGTGTCCCCGCGGGAGACAATTTTTGGAAGCGGATTCAACTCGGAGGAAAGGGAGACGTGAGCGAATCCCAGTTCGTGGGCGACGCGCTGGATCAGCCGTTCGTGCTCTCCGTTGCGGTAGGAGTGAAGCAGGCAGACTGCGAGGGAATCGATTCCCGACCGAGCCAGCCCCGTCAGTCGCTGGCGGATCTCGGCCTCGTCCGGCGCCCGCAGAGCGCCACCCTTGGCGTCGAGTCGTTCGTCGATCTCAATAACCGACTGATACAGATCCTCGGGCTTGCGGATGTGCAGATCGAAAAGCCGGGGCCGGTTCTGGCTGGCAATCCTCAGCGTGTCGCGAAAGCCGCGGGTCGTAATCAGCGCGGTGCGGGCGCCCTGTCGCTCCAGCAGCGCGTTGGTTCCTTTCGTCGTGCCAAGACGGACGCGGACAGGACCGATCGGATCGCAAAGTCGCTTGCTCATGAGCCAACGAATCCCCATGACGGGCGCTTCGTCATCGCAGGTCAATGTGTAGCGCAGCACTGCCGACTCGGACGACGCGAGATCCAGGGGCTGATTCAGTTCCATGGCGCCGCGGTTCTTGTCGAAGCGTTGAATCAGTCCCGATGTGAATTCACTTTTGGGGTTTGAAGCCGACAATCGGCAATCGAATCGATAATTTTCGAAGAAGCCTTCCGGATCGTTTCGACGGGTCGAATCGAGGATGCACGCCGATGACGAGCCGACCGTTGAAACACCGTGATATGCGCCAGAACTCAACAACTTATGGGCATGAATGGCGCCCTCGGGTGATCGCCCCAGGCAGTCGGTGAAAGTGCCGCCGACATCAATCCAGAACTCCCAATCGGGGTCCGGACTAAATCTTTTTTTGAATTCATTCATGGGCGCTCCCGTCAGCCTTTTTCTAATGTGCAAAAGAGATTTTCAGGCTGTTGGCTGCTGGAGAACACGGTGTGTGTTCTCCGTCATCCGGCGGGGAAATACGGGAATTTGAGCGAAAAAGCTCGATATTCAAGTGATAAAACGTTGGCAAAACAATTCAGACGCAGACGCATTCAACGCCTGGTTGGCGTGGTTTGTCTCAATTTATCCCGGTTCAGCCCTCGAATTTCTCGTTTTGTCAGTCCTTACCCGACCAAAAAAACTGTTGCGGATATCAGAAATCACGGTTCAAGATCCTCAGCTAACGTAAACAAAAATACAAAGAACTCGTATATGAGCAAAATTAAACGCGAACAATGGTGCGGCGGTTCCGATCATTCCTGGAACCCCAATCGTCGTGATTTCCTTTTTGTCGGCGCCCTCGGCGCCCTTGGCATGAGCCTCCCGAATATCCTTCGCGCCGAGGTCGGCGCGAACATGACCCAGGGAAAGAAGATCGAAGCCAAGGCCAAGTCCGTCATCCAGATTTTCCTACCGGGCGGTTGCGCCCATCAGGAATCCTGGGATCCCCAAGTCGGCGCCCCGATCGAGTATCGCGGCCCAGTGGGCTCCATCCCGACCAAGATTCCCGGCGTCCACTTCAGCCAATACATGAAGAAGATCGCCGGCATCGCCGACAAGTTGACCGTCATTCGGTCGATGACTCACGGCGAAGCGGCTCACGAGCGCGGCACACACAACATGTTCACCGGCTACAAACCGAGCCCGGCGTTGAAATACCCGAGCTTCGGCAGCGTGGTGTCCCATGAGTTGGGACCGCGTAAGAGCTTGCCGCCGTATGTCTGCATTCCGAGCCAGCCGAACAACTTCGCGGGCACGGGTTATCTCAGCTCGGCGTTCGGTCCGTTCAGCCTCGGCAGTGATCCGGCCAGCAGCAGCTTCAAGGTCCGCGACCTGAATTTGCCCAAGGGCATCGATCAGGATCGCTTCGCCCAACGCCGCAGCATGCGCTCGGCGGTTGACTCCCATTTCAGCGCCTTGGAGAAATCCGACGCCCTCACCGGCATGGACTCGTTTTACCAGCGGGCCTACAGCATGATCAGCTCGAAGGAAGCGCGTGAAGCCTTCGATATCACCAAGGAAGACAAAAAGATGCGCGATCGTTACGGCCGCAACCAGGCCGGACAGCGCATGTTGCTGGCTCGCCGCCTGGTCGAGTCCGGCGTTCGTCATGTCACCATGACCTACGGCGGCTGGGACATGCACGACGGCATTCAACGCGCGATGGAGCGCACCATGCCTTCCTTCGATCAGGCCTTTGCGGCGCTGATTTCAGATCTCGAAGAGCGCGGCATGTTGGATGAAACGCTCGTCACCGTTTCCAGCGAGTTCGGCCGCACGCCGATGATCAACAACCGCGCGGGTCGCGACCACTGGCCGAAAGTGTTCAGTGTCGCCATGGCCGGCGGCGGCGTGAAGCGTGGCCTTGCTCACGGCACGTCCAACGCCACGGGCGCGGAGCCGGAGGACAATCCGGTTTCGATCGAAGACTTCGCGCACACGGTCTACCACCTGATGGGCATCGACGCCGGCAAGGAGCTGATGGCTCCGGGCGCGCGGCCGATCGAGATCGTGGCCAACGGCAACGTTATCAAGGAAATCCTGGCGTAGCCGGCGAGAAAATCTGCTTGCGAGACAGCCTGACGGAGTGAACGCCGTCAGGCTGCTCCATATCGAATTGAAAAGAATTGCGGGCGGGTCGCAAACCGCGAACTTCCCCAAAATCAAACCAGAGAACATGAACATGAAAAAGCTAGCTGTTTTTTTGACGACCGCCGCGTTGCTCGCGGGCACCGCCTTGGCGGTGGATCCCAAAGTCGGAAACGTGCGCGGATACGGTGACAGTCCTCAATGGATCAAGCCCATGGGCGCCCAGCGCGGCTCCGAGGTCGACGTCACCATTAACGGCTACCGATTGACCGACGCTCAGGAAGTCATGTTCTACGAGCCGGGCATCGAAGTGATCTCGGTCACCGAGCCCAAGGACCGCACCGTCAAGGCCAAGTTCCGCATCGCCAAGGACGCGCGGCTCGGTGAATACCGCTTTCGCGTCCGCACGGCGACCGGCATCAGCCAGGTGCGCACGTTCAATGTCGGTCCCTTCGCCAACGTGGATGAAAAGGAGCCGAACAATGAGTTCAGCGAGGCGCAGGAGCTGAAGGGCAACGTGACGGTCGAAGGCCGCGTGGATTCCGAGGAAATTGATTATTTCAAAGTGACCGCCAAAAAGGGCGAGCGCATTTCCGCCGAGGTTGAAGGTGTTCGTCTGAACATGACGCTTTTCGATCCTTACGTGGCGATTCAGAAGATGGACGGCGAAATTATCGCTGAGTCAGACGACACCAGCTTGCACCTACAGGATCCGGCGGTCACCGTGATCGCCCCGGCGGATGGAACCTACATTGTTCAGGTTCGTGAAGCCGCCTATGGCGGTGGACGCTACAGCTACTACCGGGCGCACATCGGCAGCTTTCCGCGGCCTCAGGCCGTGTTTCCGGCGGGCGGCAAGGCGGGCGAGACGGTGAAAGTGAAATTCCTTGGCGACGCGGGCGGCGAATTCGAACAGGAGTTCAAACTTCCGGCTGAGCCGAACGACGATTTCGGCGTTGCGGCTGTTAGCGGCGGCCTCGTTTCCCCCTCGCTTAACGCCTTCCGTGTTTCCCCGTTCGATAATGTTTTCGAAGTGGAGCCGAATAACGATTTCGCCAAGGCAACCAAGACGGACACGCCTGTGCCGGCGGCCTTCAACGGCATTATCTCAGAGCCCGCTGACATCGATTGCTTTCGGTTCAACGCCAAGAAAGGCCAAAGCTTTCATGTTCGCGTGCACGCGCAAAAGATTCGTTCGGGCCTCGATCCCGTTTTGAATGTCTATGATGGCAAGGGCAAGAGAATCACTGGAAACGATGATTCGGGCGGCGCCGACAGCTATCTTCGCTTCACTCCCGCCGCCGATGGCGAATACCTCATTCATGTGACCGATCATCTCAAACGCGGTCGGCCCGATTTTACTTATCGCGTGGAATTGACGCCGTACCAAAAAAGCTACGCGATGAGCATTCCTCACGTTTCGCGGCGGGACTCGCAGTCGCGTCAGGCAATGGTGGTCCACAAGGGCAACCGCTTCACGACCATCATGAATGTCACCCGGCAAAATGGCCTGCGCGGCGATCTGAAGTTCCATATTCCCGACCTTCCCAAGGGCGTGAAGCTGATTTCCGACGTGATGCCGGCAAACCTCACCAGCTTTCCCTTGATCTTCGAGGCGACAAAGGACGCGGAAGTCGGTGGAAAATTTGTCTTCCCCGAAGTGTTGGAGGTTGTCGAGGGTAAGGAATCTCCAATTGCCGAGGGCGGCCTTCGCCATCAGGTTGATTTGGTGCATGCCAGCCCCAACTCCACGGTCTACAAGATCAAGGCGCTCGACAAGATGGCGCTGGTCGTTGCGGAGGAAGCCCCCTACCGGATCGAGTTGACGCAGCCCAAGGCGCCGATCGTGCAGTATGGCATCCAATATCTGGAGGTGAACGTGATCAAGAAAGAGGGCTGGGACGGAGACGTCTACGCCTTCTTCCCATTTCGCCCGCCGGGAGTTTCGGCGAGCTCCTACATCAAGATTCCGAAAGGGCAGACCACGGCCAAATATCGTATCGACGCCCGCTATAACGCGCAGGTTCGTTCTTGGAAAGTTTGCGTGCAGGGTCGTTCGGCTGTGGACGGCGGCGAGCTCTGGACCTCCTCCAACTTTATCGATCTGGAGATTGTGCCCCGCTTGGTGCTGGGCAAGTTTGAAACCGCCTCCTGCATTATCGGCGACGAGGTGACTTACAAATGCAAGCTCGACCACAAGGTTGATTTCGATGGCAAGGCCAAGTTGACGCTTTACAGCCTGCCGGCGTATTGCACCGCGACTCCCGTCGAGATCACCAAAGATTCCAAGGAAGCCGTCTTCAAGATCAAGACGACGGACAAGAGCCGCGCCGGTGTCCAAAAGACGGTCTACTGGCGTATGAGCGCACAAAAGAACGGCGAACCCATGG
>Ga0302117_10000601_pt1 | contig 16080 bp, 10 predicted proteins | sample AG5_322_MG_FD_203112 | JGI IMG/M metagenome (GOLD analysis project Ga0302117, IMG submission 203112) | Marine microbial communities from Western Arctic Ocean, Canada - AG5_32.2 | ecosystem: Environmental > Aquatic > Marine > Oceanic | place: Canada: Western Arctic Ocean | collected 2017-10-01 | reverse complement strand
TGACGAAGGAATTTTTCCTCAGGGGTCTTTCGGTAAAGTACCCTTCCGTAAGTTTCTCAATGGAAATAGATTTGCTAAGGTAATAGAAGTTGACCAAAGCCCAATTGGCAAGACCCCTCGTTCGTCACCGGCAACATACATTGGGGCTTGGGATCGTATTCGCTCGTTGTTGTCCTCCCTACCCGAGGCACAGGTTAGGGGTCTCGGGCCCAAAGCTTTTTCCTTTAATGTTAAGGGGGGGCGTTGCGAAACCTGTAAAGGTGCAGGAAGGATAAAACTCGAGATGAATTTTTTGCCGGATGCATATATTCTCTGTGAAGACTGTAGAGGCCTCCGATATTCGCCCGATATGTTGGATTTGCGTTGGAAGGGTAAAAACATAGCGGAAATCCTTCAGTTTTCTTTTGTTGAAGCTTCGGATTTTTTCTCTTTTGACATTAAGCTTAAGGCAATGATGGGTCTAATGGTAGAAACAGGATTGGGATACTTGTCATTGGGGCAGAGTTCACCAACCCTTTCCGGGGGTGAAGCGCAGCGCGTCAAACTTGTAAGTGAAATGTCTAAGGGAATTCTCAGCAGAAAAAATCTTAATCAAAATACTCTAAATGCAGGGAACCTCTACATCTTGGAAGAGCCTAGCATCGGTTTGCATTCTTCGGACTGTGTTAAATTAATGCATTTGCTTCATCGACTCGTGGACGATGGGCATACGGTAATAGTAATAGAACACAACTTGGATTTGCTCGCTAATGCCGATTACCTAGTTGAAATTGGTCCCAAAGGGGGAGATGATGGGGGTAAAATATTGTTTTCTGGCAAACCCGAAGAGATCGTGAAGGTTCAAGGAAGCCCCACCGCTCCATACCTTAAGCCCATCCTAAATAATTAAAATAATGAGAGCCTATTTATTCATTAGTACAATTTTTGCAGTATTATGCGGATCTGCTCAAGTAATGCCAAGAGAGAGGATTGAATTGGCAGCGGTTCCTACCGTTTCGCCAGATGGTAAGCAGTTTGGGTTCGTATGGCACGGCGATGTCTGGATTGCTCCCGTCAAAGGAGGTAATGCGAGACAACTAACTTCTCATCCCGCAGAAGATCATTGGCCTTGTTGGTCTCCAAACGGAAAGCAAATTGCTTTTACCAGTAAGCGTGATGGGTACTGGAACATTTATATAATTCCAAGCACTGGTGGCGTACCCACTAAACTAACTGAGCACAGTGAAGGGTATACTCCACTAGAATGGTATCCTGATGGTACTGGCATTCTAACTAAAGTTCGTAGGGATTATTTAGGTTTTGATTCCACTCGTTTGCTCCGTGTTGATATTAACGGATCAGTCGATGATGAAATTCTTTTTGATGCCTATGCCCGACATGGCACTATGTCGCCAGATTCGACAAAAACGCTTTTTATTCGTGAGGGCGGAAACATGCTCTACCGAAAGGGATATCGAGGATCTAAATCTTCACAGATATGGCTTCATGATAGCGATACGAAAGACTTTAAACAAATTTGTGTTGAAAATTACGGATGTAGATTTCCACTTTGGAAACCTGACGGATTAGGATTTTATTTTGTTTGTGATAAAAATGGCACTTTTAACCTTTGGGAAAAAGATCTTTCGACATCAAGCACAAATCAACTAACATTTTTCAAAAATGACTCAGTTATTATGCCGTCTATTTCTAGAGATGGGGGGACGATTATATTTAGAAAAGGGTTCGACTTCTACAAGTACTATCCAAATAGCAGAAAAGAACCATCAAAAGTTAATTTATGGCGAAGGCAGGACGGATTACTTTCTCCCTCAAGGCGTAGATGGTACGATGCCGCATGGAATAACGATGCTCGTCAAGGTATTGACTGGACTGATGATTTTTTAGAAGTCGCCTTTACTGCTGGTGGAGATGTATGGGTCATGGATACTGTTTTGCGTGAACCCAGACTTGTCTGTGGAGAAACAAGATCACACGAAACCGAAGTTGTGTTCGGCCCTGAAAATGATGAGATTTGGTTCCTTCGTGACTTTGGAGATCGTACTGAGATTTGGAAGGCAGTTAGAAAAAATAAAAATAAATTTTGGTTTGAGAATGATAAATTCACACTGAGTCAATTTTCTTCACACAAAGACCGAACGAATAAAAACCGATTATCTTTAAGTCCTGATGGGAAAACTTTAGCATTTTGTCGAGATACAGGTGATTTAGTTATAACTTCTACGGACAAATATTCTCCTAGATTACTTCTGGGATCTACAGTTTTTCCTGGTTATGATTGGTCTCCCGACGGTCGTTGGTTGGCTGTACAGTCTAAAGACAGCGAAGACAACTGGGATGTTTGGGTTGTTGCCGTTAATGGGGAAGAACCCCCTTTCAATCTCTCTCGTCATCCGAAGTGGGACGGATCACCGAGGTGGTCTGCTGATGGTCGCCTGATATCCTTTGTCGGGAGACGAGGTCGAAATGACGAGTTTGATTTACATTATGTTTACCTTATTCCTGACGATGAAGGAAAAAGCGAACGCCTCTCTAAATTGGAGGAAGCAAAGAAAAAACTTCTTTCCTCGCGTACCATCGCTTCGAAACCCATCCAAAACAAAAAGGACGTAGACCTTCCCTTACCTCTAATTGTTAAAGCGTCTTCACCTAAAGTTCTTCCTCGAGTAGTAATTGACTTCGAGGGTTTGCATGATCGTGTCCGTCGAGTTGTCTTATCCGGCTCAAAGGAGAGCAATCCTTTTTGGCATCGTGATTCAAGTAAGTTAGCTTTTACTAGCGACATTGGAGGTGTACGAGGAATTTACACCATCAAATTCCCCAACGAACTGAATGCTCCAAAACTCTTAACGAAGACGATCGGGTTGGACCCCTATTGGGAAAGCAACGAAATTCACTGGTTAGTCGATAATATCCCTTCAAAGACTAAAGGTTCTGTTCTTACGAAATACACCTTCAAGGCATATCAGGATACAGATCGAGAACAATACCTTCGCTTAGGTTATCGTATGATTTGGCGTAACCTCCGAGACTTTTTCTATGATAAAAAAATGAACGGGAAAGACTGGGACGAACTGCTGAAAAAGTACGAAAACCATATTACCGCTAGTATTGATCGAGATGGTTTTGGCCGTTTGGTAAACCTGCTGATAGGAGAACTAAATGCTTCCCATTTGTTTTTTGAGCTTAACGACAAAATTTGGCCACAATGGAAACCCGACCATGGTTGGCGCTGGGAGACCGTACATTTGGGAGTGATTTTTGATAGGTCATTTGAAGGTTTGGGGCTGAAGGTTAAAACTGTCTTACATGACGGACCCGCATGTAAACCTGATTCTATGATTTATGAGGATGAAGTTATTCTTTCGATTGATGGATTAAGTTTAGATTCACCTCTTGCAGAACGACATGCCTTTAATCGACGGTTGAATGAAGTTGCGGACCTTAAGGTTAAGGACCCATTAGGTAATGTAAGACTTGTGCATTTGGAACCGATATCTTTTACAAAAGCGAGAGAGCTAATGAAGGAATCTTGGATTTCTGACAACCAACGTATCGTACATGAAGAAAGTAATGGCAAACTAGGTTATCTACATGTAAACCGAATGAAATGGGATGATTTATTTCAATTTGAAGAGGAATTATTCTCTCTTGGTTATCGAAAGGAAGGATTGGTCATCGATGTCAGAAACAATACGGGAGGTTTTACTGCTGACCGAATGTTGAACATGCTTTCTCGCCCTTTGCATGCCATTACAATACCCAGAGGTGGAAAAAGAAGTTATCCGCTAGGCTATCTTGATCACTTTTACTGGGACAAGCCGATCGTGGTTCTTTGCAATCAAAACACAGCTAGTAATGGCGAGATCTTCTGTCACGCGATTAAAGCTACTAAAAGAGGCAAGCTAATTGGAGTTCGTACGGCTGGAAGTGTTATCTCGGTTTACACAGACGAAAAGTTCTTGGATATTGGGAAAATGTCCATACCTTTTCGAGGGTGGTATAAATTAGATGACGGTCGAGATATGGAAGGCAACGGTGCTGTCCCTGACATTGAAATTTGGCCCCAGCCGGCCGAAATTCCTAATAAAATTGATCAACAACTATCAAAAGCCGTTGAGGTTTTACTTAAAGATTGTCTGGATTTTAATAATGTCAATTCAGTTGATCTTAAATCATTTTTCCCTAAAAAGAATAAATTGAATATTGGAAACTAATTAGCATTGGTTTTATCATTAACTAATTTACAATTTTACTCTCTAACCAACTTTCATTTCTTTTTGGCTATGGAGAAATTTGAAAATACTTTCTTTTTCCGGCTCGCATAATTATAGCCGAATCAGGCTTTTTTAGCATTTGTTGGGCATTTGTGTGTGTCTGGTCGTTTATTTTTACTGCACCTTGTTTAATTAGTCGCCGAATTTCACCTTTAGATTCGAACAAATCTGTGGCCGCAATAATGTCAACCAAAGTACACTCTTCACAATCCACGGAGAGTGTTGTCCAATTGAAAATCGGCATTTCATCTGGCGTTTCTCCTTTTGAGAATACTTTTTCGAACTGAGCTAGTTCTTTATCTGCTTCTTCTTTGCCGTGAAATTTTGCGGTGATTTGATTTGCGAGGTTTTTTTTCACTGCCATAGGATGCTCGGATCGAAGTTTCTCTATATCGCAATCTTGAGTTAGCAGAAGAAGGCGATAAAAGTCCCACATCGCATCATCGGGAATGGACATGACTTTTCCAAACATGTCTTTCGAGCTGTCGTTGAATGCAATGTAGTTGTCATAGCTTTTTGACATCTTGCGCGAACCGTCGAGACCTATCAAAAGAGGCATGGTTAAAACAGCCTGCTCGGGTTCACCCGCGTCTTTTTGCAAAGATCGTCCTACGAGCATGTTGAAAAGTTGATCGCTGCCGCCGAGTTCAATATCCGCCTTTAGGACTACCGAGTCATATCCTTGTACAAGCGGGTACAGAAATTCCACTATTGAAATAGGTGTCTGGTCGGTATGTCTTTTAGCAAAATCATCTCTTTCTAGCATTTGAGCGACAGTCATGTTTCTCGCTAAATTCAGGCAATCTCCGAAACTCATTTCATTGAACCATTCACTGTTTCGGCGAATGGTGGTATTGGATTTGTCAAGGATTCGAAATGCTTGCTCTAAATAAGTCTTTGCATTCGTTTCTACTTCGTTGGCGGTAAGAACCGGTCGAAGAACCGACCGTCCGCTGGGGTCTCCGATTTGGGCGGTGTAATCCCCGATCAATAAAATTGCCTCGTGTCCCATTTCTTGAAATTGCCGAAGTTTTTCCAAGACTACCATGTGTCCGAGCGTTAGATCTGGTCGGGTTGGGTCTACGCCAAACTTGACCTTGAGTCTCTTGCCTTCCGCAATTCGTTTCTCGAGCTCCTCTTGGCCAATGATTACTTCTGCGTTAGTTAATAATGTTTCAATAGCGTTCATTTCATTTGGAAACTCGTCTTTAAATGTACTTCGTTGCCCTCACGTGCAAAAGGAAAAACGAAAAGCGATGATCTTTAGTCTCATTGCGCTTGCCTTCCATGCTTCGATTGCTACCTAGTCTTTTTGCCCTAATTTTGTCTAACAAAACATCCTCTAATATCTAACCTCTATTATCATGGCTTTATGCGTTGGTTCAACGGCTCCGGATTTCACTCTCAAATCGAAGACTTCTGACGGTCTCTTGGATGTGACTTTGAGCGATAATTATGTCGACAAAAATTTGGTACTTTTGTTTTTTCCATTCGCCTTCACTGGTGTTTGCATGGAGGAGGCTTGTTCGGTGCGGGACGATTTGTCGGCTTTTAGTGAGCTTAACGCATCCGTTTATGGAATAAGTGTTGATAGCCCTTTCGCCCAAGAGGCGATGGCTAATGAAGAAGGCCTCAATTTCCCATTGTTGAGTGACTTTAACAAGGAAGTTTCGAAGGCTTACGATGTGCTTTATGAAGACTTTATCGGCTTCAAAGGCGTTTCCAAGCGTTCTGCATTTATAGTTAACACGAGTGGCGCGATCGCATATTCGTGGTCATCCGATGACCCTAAGCAACTGCCTGAATTTCAAGCTATTAAAGATTGTTTGTCACAGCTTGGCTGAAGCATTCAGCACGATGACTTTCTCAACAATCGTAACTTTCGCAAACATATGATTCAAGATGCCTTTGGAATATTGAGAACACTAAGCCTGCAGGAAGGTGTAGGTAGTTATTATTCTCTCCCGGCTTTAGAGGAACTCGGCGTGGGAGTCGTAAGTCGACTTCCTATTAGTATTCGGGTGGTGCTGGAATCCCTACTGAGAAATTGCGATGGCGAGACTGTCACCCAAGAAGATGTTCGAGCTTTGGCGAACTGGAACGCTTCGGAACCGTCCGATCGTGAAATTCCCTTTGTGGTGTCGCGTATCCTTCTTCAGGATTTTACGGGAGTTCCTCTTCTTGTCGATCTTGCCGCAATGAGAGATGCCGTGGCAAAACTTGGTTCTGATCCTGCGTTGATAGAACCTCTGGTTCCCGTAGACCTAGTTGTTGATCATTCGATTCAGGTCGATAAATCGGGAACTGCCGATTCCTTTAGTCGTAATATTCAGCTGGAATTCCAACGAAATCGCGAGCGGTATGAATTTCTCAAGTGGGGACGGCAAGCCTTTGAAACTTTCACCGTAGTTCCACCTGCCATAGGTATTGTTCACCAAGTAAATCTCGAATATCTTGCTAAGGTTGTCTTCGATAAACAAGTGGACGGTCAACGTCTGCTGTATCCTGATTCCTTGGTCGGGACAGATTCCCACACCACAATGATCAATGCTCTGGGAGTTGTGGGATGGGGCGTCGGAGGCATTGAGGCGGAAGCGGGAATGTTGGGACAGCCCGTTTATTTCCAGACACCCGAGGTGATAGGCGTAAATCTGGAAGGATTGTTGCGTGATGGAGTTACCGCAACCGATTTGACTTTACGGATTACTCAAATGCTTCGGGCAGAGAAAGTCGTCGGGAAATTTGTCGAATTCTACGGCAACGGAGCTGAGGCGCTTTCGCTTGCAGATCGTGCAACCATTGCGAACATGGCACCTGAGTATGGGGCTACGATGGGTTTTTTCCCTGTCGATGATGCAACGCTCGATTATCTTCGCATTACGGGGCGTACGGAGGACGAGATCGACCTTGTGAAATCCTATCTTCAGGCACAAGGGCTATTTGGTATACCCAAAGCGGACGAGCTCTTGTATTCTAAAAATCTTGATTTGGATCTAGCGTCGATTTCTCCAGCCGTTGCTGGTCCTAAACGGCCTCAAGACCGTATCGATGTACATTCGCTTAAAGATAGCTTTCATTCCCTTTTGAAAGGGCCTCTAGCTGAAGATGGCTTCGGCGTGTCTTTGGACAATCTCAAGGACACTGTTCTGGTCGGAGCTAATGGGGCGAGGCATGAAATTGGTCATGGTTCTGTTTTGATTGCCGCGATCACGAGTTGTACAAATACTAGTAATCCAAGTGTAATGATAGCCGCTGGGTTACTCGCAAAGAAGGCCGTTGAACGTGGCCTTAAAGTAAAGTCTTCGGTTAAGACTAGTTTGGCTCCGGGATCCCGTGTGGTGACGGACTACTTGGTCGAAACGGGATTACAGCGATACCTTGACGAGCTAGGTTTTCATCTAGTGGGTTATGGATGCACCACTTGCATCGGCAACAGTGGACCCCTCGCGCCCGAAATTAAATCTGCAATTGATCAAGGCAATCTGGTTGCGGCAAGTGTACTTTCCGGTAATCGAAACTTTGAGGCTCGAGTCCACAGTGCGATTAAAGCAAACTTTCTTATGTCCCCACCATTGGTTGTCGCGTACGCATTGGCGGGAACGGTGGATGTGAACCTCGATGAAGATTCCTTGGGATCGGATTCGAGCGGTAATCCTGTATATCTTCGCGATCTGTGGCCCTCCAGAGAGGAAGTAGATGCCTGTGTCACTGAGGGACTCAAGCCAACCATGTTTACGGAGCGATATGGTTCTATTGACGAGGCCAATCCCGAATGGAACGAAATTAAAGCTCCGTCGGGATCCTTATTTGCGTGGGATGAAAAAAGTACTTACATTCAGAACCCACCTTTTTTCGAGTCATTCGGCCTCGATATTTCACCCATCGAACCTCTTGCCGACATGAGGACGCTTGCTTTGCTCGGTGATTCGGTAACCACCGACCATATTTCCCCGGCTGGGGCCATCCCTCTGGACGGTCCCGCAAGTAAATTCTTGCAGGAAAAGGGAGTGAACCAGAGTGATTTCAACTCTTTCGGGTCTCGGCGAGGCAATGATCGCATTATGACTCGAGGTACTTTTGCCAATGTCCGCATCAAGAATCTAATGGCAGATGGCAAGGAAGGTGGATATACGAAATTACAACCCGATGGCGAGATCCTCCCCATTCACGATGCGTCGCAACTCTACAAGGAAAGAGGTGAATCGCTCATTGTGTTTGGGGGAAGCGACTATGGAATGGGTAGCTCCCGTGATTGGGCTGCAAAAGGTACTGCTTTGCTCGGCGTAAAGGCAGTCGTTGCCAAGAGCTTTGAGCGTATTCATCGGAGCAATCTCATTGGGATGGGTGTTCTTCCTTTGGAATTTACAGGTGGCGAGGATGCGGAAACTCTTGGCATTGACGGAACCGAAACCTTTTCTCTTCCTAAACTTGGAGATGATTTGGTCCCTGGGGAAGAATTCGACTTAGTGATTCGTAAATCCGATGGTGCTGAATCCAGTGTGAAAGTTCGCGTTAGGGTGGATACCGGAATTGAAGTGCAATACTACCGACATGGCGGTATATTGCCATATGTCCTCCGTAAGCTTATAAGCGAATCAACATAAATACGAGAGACTGGTTTTGCAAAATGGGCGAAGAAAGAAAGCCAATGTACCAGGTCTGCACCCATACAGGCTATGCCTTCGTCAAGGTCACCGGACGAGCATCTTATTTGAATTGTGATCCCTTTCGTCGCTTTCTGCGTGGGATGATTGAGGAAGGACATCGAAATTACGTTTTGGATTTCGCGGATTGTTCGGGTGTGGATAGTACTTTCTTAGGTATATTGGTCGGTGTGGCGCTTGCTGTTCGCAGCGAAGGAGAAGAAGGCTCAATGACGTTACTGAGCCTTGGAAAACGAAATCTCGAAACAGTGGAAAATCTTGGGATACATCGTATCGCTCACGTACGCGCCAAATTGGAAATTACAGATCTCGATCAGCTTGAAGCTGTCGGCAACGGATCCGATGATGAAGCTATTTCCGCTCGCGAGGTGTGCGAAGCCCACAAACGATTGATGGAATTGAACGAAAGCAATGTGAGGAAATTCCATGACGTAGTTTCTTTTCTCGAGCAACGAATGGACGAGGGCGCGAACGGTGATTCTGCCCGAACCGCAAGCAATGCTCACTGAAGCCCTTCTTTTTGCGTGCGGCGTGCTGATTGCCGCCGCTTTCATTTGGCCTCTCTTAGCGAAAGCCAAGAGAGAGAATATTGAACTCGACGAGGAAAAACAACTCATCGAGCAAGAGAAGAAAAGTGTCGACAATTTCATGCACAACCTAGTTGCCGCGATTGGCGAGGGTGTAGAACGGGGCGAACTGTTTCGCAGAATTGCCCATACTGCGGTCCAAAGCACCGGAGCCATGAGTGCTTGCGTTTACGAGCGTGTAGAACATGGAAAATTGCGAGGTGCGGCCGTAGAAGGGCTATTCCCTCCCCAACGGCGACAGATTCGTCTTGATGACGAAGCCACCTCCACCCGAGCCCGCTTCTTAGAGAAAATACTACGTTCGGAAATTCTGGAATCCGGGGAGGGCGTTGTTGGAGAGGTAGCCCGTACAGGCAAGCCGGTTATCATTCAAGATGCCGCCAACGACCCACGAGTTCCCCGCCATGCCGATCCCGCTCTTGCGGTGCGATCTATTATTTTTTCTCCGATGCAGTTCAATGATCAATTGATCGGCGTACTTGTTGTGGTCAACCCCGCAAGTGGTCTTTCCTTCTCGGAAACCGACTTCTCACTTGTCAATTCGCTTGCCGAACAAGCCTCGCTTGCGGTGCGTAATTCGGACGTCATGAATCTCCGAATCGATAAAAATCGACTCGAAATGGATCTGTCTCTTGCTCGAAACGTCCAGGCTCTTTTTCTTACGGAAAACTTTCCTGCGTCCAAGGATTTGGATGTGGACGCCCGCTACATTCCTTCCGCTCAAGTCGGAGGCGACTTTTATGATTTTCACAAAATCGGTCGATCTCGATACGCTATTGCGATCGCCGACGTATCTGGCAAAGGAGTACCCGCTTCCTTGCTCATGGCGATTTGCCAAACTAACCTGCGTCATTTCGTCAAGCGCGCTCATTCCCCTTCAGCAGTATTGGTGAAATTGAATCGGGACCTGAATGAACGAATGAGGCAGGATATGTTCATCACGCTTTTTCTTGGCATTGTCGATACCGACAAGAATACCCTTACCTATTCTCGGGCCGGGCATGAACCGGGTTTATTGCTTCGCGCTTCTGCGGGGAGTGAGGCGAATGTCGAAACTTTGCGAGGAGAAGGAATGGCCATCGGAATGGTTCCCAACGAGCTTTTCGAGGAAATCGTCAGTGAGCAAACCTGCTCTTTTGAACAAGGCGATACACTTGTGCTTTTTACCGATGGTGTCACGGAAACCACCAACCAACATAATGAGGAATACTCTCTCGCCCGCCTTATTGCGAAACTTGAGAAGTTCGGAGGAGGAACTGCGAATTCGTTCAATGAGGAGCTGCTTGGCGAGTTGGAGCAATTTGCGGACGAGTCCCATGATCGTGACGATGTCACCATCATTACGGCTAGGAAACTTTAAATCTTGCTAGCGGCTAGTCTATCCTGCCTTCGTCGTATTCGATCACATCTGCGAAAGAGATCAGGTCCTTGCGGTCTGCCGCTCCCATGTCGACTTTAACCTCTTCCAGCTTCTCTTTTGCTATGGAACTCATGCCCATCTGCACGACTTTGCGGTTCCACTTGTGAGCTTGCAGGTCATTTGGCAGCAATTCTTCGAATCGGAGGCAAATGTCTTTTTCGCTGAGACCATCTCTTACGATATCAATCACTTCCTGCGGTTCTATGCCCAAGTGCAGGCATAGAAAACCATCGAATCCCTTAGTGAAGTTCCGCTGGTAACTTTTAGGTAATTCTCCCGCAAGGTGCTTGCGAATTTTCGCAAGGAAGCGCGGTAGATGCAACAGTCCACATGGATGTGCTTCGTATGGAGAGGGCAAGTCCCGAAGGATTGCGCCGGTCGGACCTTGTTCATATTGATGTTCTTCCATGTTTGCCACGCCTTTCAATAATCGCTTTTAAAGTTTGATGCATATCTCCAACTGCATTATCCGAGCAACGCCAAAGCGATGAACATAATTAGTCGAGTTGCGGGGTATCTGTTCCGCTACAAGGGTCTTTTCGTCTCCACTCTTCTCATGGCAGGTGCCATGACTGCTCTTGCCGTAGCGGTGCCATGGGTGATTCAGCAGGTACTTGACCAAATGTTTGAACACGGTGTGCATGAAGTCAAATTGCTGCTCCAAGGCACGGGAGTCATTGCGGGGCTCTATTTCGTCCGCGAAATCTTTAATTGTATTCGCATTCGCATCAACAATACATTGGAGCAGAAAGTCATTCTCGATTTGCGGCGGGATTTACACGACAAACTTCTGGAACTTCCCATTGCTTTTTATGACCGCCGAAAGAGTGGAGACATTTCCTCCAGAGTGGTCGAGGACGTGCAAAATGTGGAAAGAGCCATACTCGATGGTACAGAGCAAGGTTCAGTTGCCATTCTGACTATTGTGGGAGTGGGCGCGGTAATGTTTGTCCATGAGCCCACTTTGGCGGCCTTTGTTTTTCTCCCATTGCCCGTGCTGTTCGTGATGGCTTGGAAGTACGCAAAGGTTTCTCGCCGAAATTGGAAGGCGGTCCGCGAAACATCTGGGGAATTGAACTCCTTGTTGTTGGAGGACATCCAAGGCAATCGTCTTATTCACGGATTCGCCTTGCGACAACGGGAGCAAGCTCGCTTCCTTGAGATTAGCAAAGAATTGGAACGACGAAATCTTCGAGCCATGTTTCGCTGGTCGATACAGGGTCCCGCCGCGAACTTCACTTCTTCCCTTGGCATCGTCGCCGTGGTCGGCATGGGAGCCTATCTTCTTCAGACTGATCCTAGTTTTACCAAGGGCGAATTTTTTGCGTTTTTGCTGTATGCAAACATGTTCTACGAACCTGTTCGACAGCTTGTCGGAATCAATAATTTAATCGCAGCAGGCAAGGCGTCCGGGGAGCGCGTTTTTGAAGTCTTGGATCATCCGATTGCAATTCGCGACCCCAAGGAGCCTAAGCCCTTTCCCCAGGGTTCGGTTGAGATCCTCTTTAACAATGTCCGATTTTCTTATCCCGAAAGGGGAACTCTGGTCGAAAGGCTGAATTTAGAAGTTCCTGCGGGTAGTGTGACCGCCCTCGTGGGGCCCACCGGCGGCGGAAAGAGCACTCTTGCGAACCTTACTTTACGATATTACGAAGTTGATGAAGGTTTCGTAAGCGTAGGTGGCGTCAATTTGCAGGACTTTGCCCTTGCAGATTTGCGCGGGAATATAGGTATTGTGTCCCAAGACCCTTTCCTTTTCGATACTTCCGTTCGCGAAAACCTATTACTGGCTCGCCCAAATGCATCCGAGGAAGATCTTGCAAAAGCCCTGTCGGCGGCTTGTGCTCTCAATTTCGTGAACAGTCTACCCGACAAGCTCGACACAATGATTGGCGAACGGGGGATACGCCTAAGCATGGGCGAAAAGCAGCGTTTAACGATCGCTCGCGTACTCCTGAAGAATCCGCCCGTAGTCATTCTTGACGAAGCGACCTCGAGTGTGGACGTTGTGACTGAAAGAGAGATCCAGGAAGGACTCTCCAATCTAGTTAAGGGAAGGACCACATTGGTGATCGCTCATCGCCTTTCCACCGTTCGCGATGCCGATCAGATTGTTTTTCTCGACCATGGAACAATCATTGAAAAAGGCTCGCATTTCGAGTTGTTGGCAAAAGGGGGTGCTTATGCGAATCTCTGTCGTCATCAAGAGAATATGATTCCCGAAGGATTTTAGAGTATTCGTAAGACTTGGCATGCCCTACTTTTCGCTAAATTTATAGAGTAGGATTCTCAATCCCAGCATCGCAAAATAAGGACCGAGTAAAAATAACAATCTGGATAAAGATCTTAATCCACCGTCCGCCAGTGGACCGTACACTCGGTTTTCCGCCCAGTCTCTCAGGTGCATGTCCTGAAAGTATTCAATCGTTAGAGCTCTTCCCCCGTAGTAGCACATCAAGGGCCAGATGGTGAACCCCACACAGATAAATAGAAGACTTAGCCACAGCTCCTTGCTCCAGTCGATTTTCATGCCCAACATTATTATGCACACCCTTTTGTTCTTCAAGCTTTCGCGAAAATTATTTCCTCCTCAATCGTCATTGAGGTCTTTACAACTTAAGCCTAATCATAAAGTGTCGGATTCTTTTCCCATATCCAATTAATATATCCTAACTCGATTTTAAATAAACATGAAAACAATCACAGCATTCACGTTCTCTGTCTTGGGTCTGGTCGCAGTCTCATCTCGCTTGTTTTCTGAGACTAATCCTGACAAGGCCAAAGTTTTTGGTGATGTAATCCGTCCCGTTTTGGCCGCGAAGTGTTACGATTGCCATGGGCAATCCAAGGATAAAGGCAAGTTGCGGCTTCATACCGTGAAAGATCTTCTCAAAGGCGGGAAGGAAGCGGGAGCAAAAATCATCGTCAAAGGCAAGCTCGACGACAGTGAGCTCTATTATCGCATATCCCTCCCGACGGATGATGACGACGTGATGCCTCCCTTCGACAAGGACGAAGCTCACAACCCCGTCACTAAAGATGAACTTAAAGTCTTCGAGGCTTGGATACTCGCTGGCGCCTCTTTTGACTCCAAGGTTTCCGACCTCAAGGGGGAACCGAGAAAGGCAGCCGAAGCCATCCTCAAAAATCCGCCTCGCAAGAAAGAATCTGCGACTGCAGTCCTGGAACCCCAGCTACCTAAGCTGCCGCCTGCTGATGCCAAGGCCCTTTCCGGCCTGAAAGACTTGGGCCTTCTCACTATGCCTGTCGCCCAAGATACAAATGCCTTATATGTGAACGCATCTTATGTCGGCGAGCAGTTTGGTGATGAGCAGGCCAAGAAGCTTGGCGGTGTATCGCCCCAACTCTTTTGGCTCAACCTCGCTCGAACGAAAGTGACCAATGCCGGTCTTGCCGAGGTTGCCAAGTGCACTCAGGTTACTCGACTTCATCTTGAGAACACCTCTGTCTCCGATGACGGTTTGGCTCATGTGGCAAAGTTAGCGAATCTTGAATATTTGAACCTCTATGGCACGAAGGTTTCCGACAAAGGGATTGCTCATCTCAAGAAGCTTAAGAAGCTCAAGAAGGTATTTCTCTGGCAAACCGAAGTCACCAAAGCCGGGGCTGCTGATCTTCGAAGTGCCTTTGTCGATGCCAAAGAACTGGCGAAACTGGAAGCTGACAGAAAGCGGCTCAAAGTTGAAGTCGATCAATTCCGTACAAGCAAGGAAAAGGAAGTGGCCAAGCATGAGGAGGCACTGAAGAAGACAGCTTCTTCAGCGGTTTCAGGGGAACCGGTAAATGCAAAGTGTCCTGTAATCGGCAAGGATGTGGACAAGGCGAAAAAGTCGGTTCTAGAGGGCCAAACGGTAGGATTCTGCTGCGACAATTGCAAAGGGAAATTCGATAAGGACTCCAGTGCTTTCCGTGCCAAGCTAAAGGACTTCAAGCCCTCAGACGCTTATACAAAGGCAAAGGAAACACTGGATGGCGTTAAGGACGACCTAGATGTCGGCGTTGAAGAAAAGCAAGACACCCTGCGGACGGTACTTGTCAAGCTCCGCAACGCGGGCCCTGTCATTAACCTTGGGTGGGAAGCTGAACCAACATCGGCCGAGAAGTAGGGCAAGAAAGACGACAAGCAAGTTAAAGCCTGCAATCCCGTAAACAACAAATGCCCTGGTATTTGTCTTTAAGTGCCAGTTAGTCGCCTTCTGTTGCGGAAAACGGCAAAACCAAGTTAGAGAAAGAGCCTCAAAAGTTTCTCGCTAAGTTCGACGGCTTACAGAAGTAAGCTAGACGAGAATTACGGTTTTCGCGACTTTGCCGACAGGGCTTAGTGGTCAATCGACACTTATGTTAAAGGTTTTATTCTTCTAGCTTAACATTTCATCAACATTTAGTTAAGTTAAGGGAAAATGATTCCTCCCTTAACAGAACTTCAGATACCCACGGGAGATTCTGCCGAGAGTGCCGAAAGGGATGCATTGGATCGCGAGCATGTATGGCACCCCTTTGCCCAGGCCATGGAGCGGGAAGTCTTGCCGCCCTTGAGCATCGCGCGAGGTAAGGGCTGTTGGCTGTTTGATCGGGAAGGCAATCGCTATCTTGATGGTAATGCATCTACTTGGACCAATGTCCATGGACATGGGGAGCCCGCCTTGAACGAAGCCATTGTCGAGCAACTTGATCGTGTTGCCCATTCCACCTACCTTGGGCTTGCCCATGACCCTGCTACTCTATTGAGCAAACGGCTTGTGGAGTCTTCACCCTCAGGCTTGAAAAAAGTCTTCTATTCGGACAATGGCTCGACTTCGGTCGAGGTGGCGTTAAAGCAATCGCTTCGGCATTGGCAATTGATGGGTCAATCCGAGCGGTCTGTCATTCTTGTTATGGAAGGGGGTTATCACGGGGATACCTTCGGAACAATGGCCCTAGGAGCGGACGGACCTTTCACCGAACCGTGGCGGCGCTGGTCTTTTCCCGTCCGTCGATTCAAGGCTCCCGTCTGCTTAGAGTGTGGCGGGGAAGTGCTGCATGCGACCGATACCGAGAGCCTCGATTCTCTGACTCGGATTCTTCAAGAGGAAAAAGGACGGGTGGCCGCTCTTGTTTTAGAGCCCTCGGTA
>Ga0302117_10000595_pt1 | contig 16097 bp, 8 predicted proteins | sample AG5_322_MG_FD_203112 | JGI IMG/M metagenome (GOLD analysis project Ga0302117, IMG submission 203112) | Marine microbial communities from Western Arctic Ocean, Canada - AG5_32.2 | ecosystem: Environmental > Aquatic > Marine > Oceanic | place: Canada: Western Arctic Ocean | collected 2017-10-01 | reverse complement strand
TAGGAACCGAACCTGAAATTCTCGCTGCTTATGGAATAGAAGAAGGAGATGCTTTTCTTGGAGTAATGGGTCTAGCCTCTAATGATGCTGGAGCGGAAAAACTAGCCGGACCTCTATCATCAAGTGCTTCAAAAGACCCTATTCCAATAGTTGTGGGATTAGCAGTTCAGCCATTGAAGCTCATCTTCAATCCAATTGACAACAAAGGTGAAATTATGCACGAACAGGAATTACAATTACTCACTAGTGATTCTTTCCTCGGATTTGAGGGGACTATGATTTTACTTCATCTGTTGTTTTGGATAACTTGGATGAATGTGTTACTTGGCTTCGCAAATTTGATTCCAATTCTACCATTTGATGGAGGCCATCTATTACGGGACAGATTGCACGATTACTTTGCTTTCTTCGCCAAGTTCTTCCCTAATTCACATCCAATTAATGTGCGCAATGCAGCCCACAAAATTTCTAGCATGTCAAGTCTAATTCTTATGGGAATGTTAATTCTAATCATCGCCTTGCCAATGCTAATCTAAATGAAAGAAAATTACTCTTCTTCATCATTTTTTGCTTGTTCTTCATTCGCCTGAGCGATTTCAGGAGCGCCAATCAACAACTTTTCAGTAGCCTGCTCAACAACAAATGTACCCAAAAGAAGGATGACCGCTGTTGCCCCTAGCATCCTCCAACTATGGCCAGTGACTTGTGCCGAATTTGATGAAGCCGCTAGTTTGATTGTACCAAGCCAAGGAAGTTCAGCGCCTGCCACGCCAACTATCCAGTCTGAACGCACAGCACTTACGCGGTCACCATTCTCATCGGTGAGCCCCCCTGCTAGAGGATATGCCTGAGATCCTTGGTCCACATCACACCTATTATTATCCCCTAAAGTAAGGTATCCCGCGTGTCCAGGGTCCCACCCCTGAACCATCAAACCATGCGGGTTTCCCGGACATTCAACATTGTCAAATGACCAAGTTATTGAGGCTTGATTTAGCACTGTAGTACCAGGTGCATCCCAAGTGAGAACACAAGTCCCTGCCTGCCCGTCTGCATCAATTGATATTGGGTCCCAACTTCCCTCTGAGCAAAGTTGGCGTGTACGGTCAGTTGGAGTCACAGTATCATTGGCTACTGCTTCAAGGATTGCTCTGTGAATTACTGGAGTGTCCATACCACCATTTTTCTTGTAGATGATGACATCTCCAGGTTTCCCATGTGATTCCCATCCTTCCCATTCACCATCTACCTCCATCGCTTCTGCCATGCTGACAACCTTGGTTCGGCGCGATGTTGACATAACTAGAATTAGGTCACCAGGATCAATCGCCCCAACTTCCCCTTCGCTGTCATGCATCATTGATGATGACTCAACTACTACCATTGGAGGTACTGAGCCAGTGGTCGCCCACAAGCCAATTACTAGAAGCGAAATTAATCCGATTGCGAGTAACGCTTCACGCATCCAGCCTAGAGGTGTGGCCATCTATTAACGCCTCATTCATTCTTCTTCTTGAATTGAATCACTCTCTGAATCATCCTCGTCGGTGGATGCTGGTCCAGTCATGAAAAGAATAGCCGCAAATATGACAATCACAAGACCGCCAACTAAATCGAAGTGTGGAGCCCAAGTTGCATTATATTCTCCACCCTTAATGATGGAGGTGAAGTCAACGGTCATATTACGTGGGCTAGTTATCGTTTCACGCGCTAATCCTATCAATGCATTATACACAAATAACATTAATCCGGTTAATGAACTGAAGATTATCAACTTGTTAATACCGGGGTCTTTGAGGATATCAGTATCAGGGAATCTCTGGGCTAAACGTGAATACTTTGTATTCAACCATCCGCCAAATAATTCGTTACCTTCGTTGTCTGGTAATACCATACCCTCAGGCATCTCTCGGCGTAATCCTAATTCCACTCTCTTAGCCTCAATTCTTGCTGGCCAAGCGCCTGCGAGTAATTGCGCCCCCTCATCCAATTCTTTCTTGTTTTTCTGTAACTCAGCCCGTGAGTCTATTTCTAGCATATCAACTAGAGCGTTTCGTATTCCAAGATAATGGAAAAATTCGGGAATTACAAACAATAAGAGAACGAAGGAAAGTAACACTCCAACCCATGTTGCAGCCGTCAAATGCGCCCAACTATTGGCTTCCTGTTGTGCGTTTGAAGAAAAAATTGTGAAGAATGCTATAGCCCAAAAAATCAATGCAAAAGTGAGAACTGTCAGCATCCCCAAAATGAGCAAATGGCGGTCTCTTTGTCCCTCCCAAAACTCCTCAAAATATTTTTTCAAACTCCGCTTTGATGTCTTCCGCTGCTTACCTGCCGCCATCTCAATCCCATCCGCTCCAAAGGCTACAGACTGATACAGTTTCGGTGTAGAGGATTATGTGCTAAGTGCAAAGGTTTGAAATGGTATCCCTAACGGTCCCCTAGGGACCGCCTATGTTTAGATGTAAGAATCAAATCAGAATCTCTTCGGTTTTCTTAGTTGGATTAATGTTATTCTCCACAACATTACCGTTTGCAATCGCGGCAACCACTGAAACCCAGTTTGCTGATGGGACTACCAATTTTTCCCACACTTTTACCGGTCAAGGGAATGGTGGGACCGCTGGAGTGAATATGCCATATGGAGCAGAAGTAACTTCAGCAAGTTTCTCTATCACTGGAAAGCCTTCAACAATTACTTGGGCAAATGCAACTACAAATACAGACTTTGGTGGCCCTTCAACAACGGATGGACCAATGAATGTCCCATACTTTTCCTACGATTATCGGTCCTCAATTGATGTTGGTAACGATCAAACATCCCTTAGAGAAATGCAAAGCGAAGCCAGTTGGACTTTAACAAGAACCAACGATATTTCTAGTGCACCAAATGCAATTCACAACACAACAGGTGGGGCTATTGGCTTTGCTGATTCTGATTTAGTTGGTGCAACTACAATGGGATATTCGGCTTATTCCGGAGGATCTTGGAATTATGCTGGGCCCATAGCTTTTCAAGGAAGTAAAACTTTTGTCGCTCAATGGGCTAATAACAATCTTTACCAAGCACCAACGATTAGAAGTTACAACAGTAGCACTGGTGCCTTAATTGGTTCAGTTAGTCTTTCGTTTAACAGTTGTACAACCTCTACTATGAGTTACCTATCGGATATTACCAGCGATGGAAATGGTACTATTTGGACAACCAGTTGGAATTACAACTACATCGCCAAATGGACTGTGAATTCTGCAGGTACTGGCTGGTCTTGTAATCAAGCATGGTACGGCTCAACTTACATGATTGGAGGAGTAGCATTTGACCCTGTTGACAATGAAATGTATGTTGTAGCAACCCGTTATATGAATGGAAATTACAACTATTATCTATGGAATGTCAACCGCTCAAGCCCCGTACAAGCGTTGTCTACACAACTGTTGATGATGATTCCAAGTGGCAAGGGTCAACCTGCAGGACTTGATGTTGCTGGAGACAGAGTGACTGTGAATGTTTACTGTACATACGCCAGTAACAACAATTGCAAGGCCAAAAACTACCACTCCGTTTTCCTCAGAGGTGGAGCATGGCCAGAACATCAAGGTGACATTTTATTCCCGAACCACGCTCACTTTGGGCTTGAGGCAACAGGCTCTGGAAATATTGGTTGGTCTTGTTATTACAACACCCAATGCCCAAGTGCAAGTGCACATAGAATCTTCACTAGCGGTAGGTCAACTGTCACTTCAATGGGAACGCCAACTACTACTTCTGGAATAATCACATCATCTGCAATCACTGCAACGAGAACCACCCCCGACCTTACAATCACAGCGGCTATTTCTTGGAAGCCAACTGGTACATCAATTGAATACGAAGTCACAAATGATGGCGGAGTAACTTGGAAACAAGCACAAATAGGAACAAAAGTGATTTTCGCAAATTCTGGTTCCCAACTCGGATGGCGAGCATATCTCAACAGTACTAGCAGCAGTGTTTCCGCATTGGTTGATACTGTTAACATAGGTTATACTGGTTCATACGCATCTTCAGGATTTATGTGGATGCGCACACCATATTTTGGCGGAACCGCTTCAAATGGGCCTATCGCGGCTCAAGTGTGGTGGAATTCAACTGAACTAGGCGGAAGTTCGCTATCAATAAAGTGGACCACATCAAGCAGTTGCACATCAGGAACTTCTACAACATTGAGTAGCCAAGGCCAAACAGTAAACTTCCCTACTACGCTGACTTATCTCACCCTTTGCTTCTACTTTTACTCTGGAGGAGCAAACTCATACAGCCCTATCATAGATGACTTCCAAGTCGCTCTCTATTCTAATGCTCCCCAAAACGTGAAGTTAGACATTGGTAGTGATGGGAGTTCAGAATGGACTCACACCAACGCCCTACTGTCAACAGTCACCGCAAGCGGCGCTTTGGGTAGTTCTATTGTTAATGCAATAAATGATGCAATTCCAGACACTGGTTCTGGGACGGTTCTAATTCCTATCCAAATAGGATCATCCTCATCAGGAAATGTGGTGATTAATTCATTTTCAATAACTTACGTCATGCAAACCGTCAATCTTGACATTAATTGGGATGAGAATATGGTGTTACATGAAACCATTGACACCTACGAAGTCATCACTAGACATGTAATCGGTGAAGATGCTGGAGGGATTTCCACAGCAACTCTTTCCTTTTTGGCTTACCCTGCAAGTGAAACCCCTGCCCTAACTTGGAACAGCGATGGCACACTTGTTGATGATGACCCAGAAGATTGGATAATTCCAGATGCTTCTGCAACTTGGACCAATAACAGCAACGGGATTTTAGAAATTCATTGGGCTTTCCGCGTCACCTCTAACTTCAACGAACAGGACAATGTCGGTTTCAGAGTTAGTTGCACTGATGACCAAGGTCTCTCACCAATGTCTCTATCATCACGATCAAGTAACGCCCCAGGAATTCGCGTCAACCAATCTTACGGTCTTGGCTGGATGGCTGTACGAGACAATGATGGTGCGGTTCATCACGATGATGTACCGGAAAATCAGTGGATTAAAGCCGGTGAAACTCTCTACTTCCAAGGAGCAGTATGGTACGATGGAACCCAAGATGCACCTCTAGACTCTACTTTTGATGTGGCGGTTATCAAGCGAACACCAGAAGGTGATTTCCTACAAGCAAAAGACCGCTCCAACCAATATGGAGAGTTCTTCATTCCTGTACCTGTAGACACTATCAACCGCCCAGACGGTGTATTTTACGAGGTGCAAATTGACAATCCACGAGACCCTCTCAAGGTGTTGTCCATCAACGAATCTTGGCAGAGAACAATCCGAGTTGATGCTACCAGTCCTTCTCTAATAGAGGCGACACCAGTTGATAATGCATACGAAGCTGGTTACGATGACCAAGCAGTGCGCATCAGAATTCAGGATGCTATTGGCGCACCAGAAGTATTGACTCTTCACTACTGGATAGAAGCAGAACATGACTCTAACCGCAATGGCAACGCTGACCCGGCGGAATACATCAACCAAACAATGACCAACATGACTGACGACATTGACAAACTATTCTTTGCAATTATTGATGATTCTGATAACCCAAATATGGCACGGGTATCTTACTATGTTACTGGAACTGATGTTGCAGGTAATGCACTACTACGTTCAGATGGTCCCGGATTTGATTATGACTTGGTAACTTACAGAACTAGGAAAGATATGAACTCGATATTCACCGGCTTACACTGGGCAGGCCACGAGGATGGAGAAAGGGCCTTTGCTGGAACTACCCAATACCTCACACTCGGACTAGTTGATGCAAACGGTTTGATTGACTTCACTGATATTTCCATCATCTTTGACTTTGAAGGTCCAGACCCTGAAAGAGACCAACAGCGATTGTCATACAGCGGAACCAATGCTACGTTCTGGACTGACGATGATTTCCTTGAAATTTCACCCGCTTGTAATAATCTTCTTGATGAGTCATGTGGAGGAATTGTCACCACTAACGAAACTGGCTTGCCTTGGGTGATGGTTACATTTGCTTTCCAATTTTCGTGGGACTGGCCTGATGCTGATTTATCAGATGTAGCCTTGGAATTCACCCAACTTGGAAGTAGTGAACCTCGGCAAATCATTTTCACTGAGCATACTTTCAGAATAGAAAACGACTTGGTACTAGATGCTGAAACTTACATGGTAGAAGATGTTCAGGAACCACGAATCGGCCCTGTTTTTGATGGCAGCAGAGTTGTGCCGAACGACCGTTTACGTTGGTCTGGACGTGTTGTCTACGAAGGAAGCGATGTTCCGGCCCCGAAAAATCTTGGAATTACTGTTGAAGTCTTTGATGGCGTTCAATACTGGTCAGATGGTAGCCTAACTGATGAAGGAGGATTTAGTTTAGAAGTGCCGCTTGGTGCTGCTCCAACATTAGCTTCTAGCGAGACTAGAACCTTCCTTGCAGGGGTAAGAAATATTCCTGGCAGAGGTGAGGACATGACCCGTGATACTGTTTCAACAACCCTTCAAGTCGAGGTTGACCACGCACCACCTAGAGTTCTTGGAAGGTTGGCGCCGATAGATGTCATTGATATCGCCAACAGTTCTTCACTTACTGAAGTGCCTGTTGAGTTCATTGGCTGGGAAGATGCTGACCTATCTGGAAGCCCACAATGGGTCCATTGGTTAATGCGTGATGAGAACCAGCGCCAGATTTCCTCAGGCTCCTCCCTGTTAGGTATGCTTCAGGAAGAACAAGCAATTACTTGGACTGGTACCGTTGACTTGATTGGCGACGGAATGAATCCTCCACTTCAGGATTATGAAGTTGGATTCTGGATTGAAGGTTGGGACTCAGCTGGTAATCCACTAGCAACCGAAGGAAACTCAAAGAGTGACCCAGTGAGAGAACCTGTTGACCTAAATGGTGACCATGAACTTCAATGGATTCGATTCGGTGCACTGGGAGCACAATTGACAATTGAACGAATATCTGCTGATCGTGAGATTGTCGCCAATGGTGACAAAATTGAGATTACAGCATGGATTGCAAATCTCGGCGGCACAACTAATTCTGGATTTGTTGTTGGTTTCTACTCTGGCGATTCAGAAAAACCATTTGCGACTCAAAAACTGAATGGAATCGCTGATGAATCAATTCCTATTTCTGCAACTTGGGTTGCTGAGAAAGGTGTAGACAGAGTTATTGTAATTGTTGATGTTGAAAATGAAATTACAGAAGTTGACGAGTCAGACAATAGCGCTAGCGTAGGAGTTTCTGTGGATTATGCATTCGGAATGGGTTGGGTTGAAGGCGCTCGCCAAAATTTACTCGCTGTAATTGGAATCATTATTGCAATGATTATTCTGCCTATTGTTGCATATGTCAGCATGAAAGGTTCCTTGACTAGTCGCTCAGAATTGTTTGATGATGATCATATGTTTGATGATGACGATGACGATGATTATGATGACGATGATTATGATGACGATGATGACGACTACTGAGAGCCGGCGCCCTTTTCACACTCAGGCTTGCCCCGTCGCGTGAGAGGGGAGTTGATTGGGGTCAGATTTCAGTGGACTAGCTAATCCACTCCTTGAACTCACCGAGCAGAGAGGATGGTCTCCAACCCCAATACAATCCGCTTCCCAAAAGCAGATTCTTGAGGGCTCTGATCTGTTACTCATTGCCCCAACTGGAAGCGGGAAAACCGAAGCAGTAGTTATGCCACTACTGTCCAAAGCAATCAAAGAAGAATGGCAACCAATGTGCATCCTGTACATCACCCCGTTACGTGCCCTAAACAGAGATATTGATAGGAGAATTGAGTCACTATCTCAGGCCTGTGGACTTCGCTCTGATGTGCGACACGGAGATACAACCCAATCACAACGAACAAAACAATCTCGTAACCCACCCCACCTTCTTGTTACTACTCCAGAAACCTGCCAATTACTGCTATTTGGAAGTCGGCTGCGTGAAGGGATGAGAAATCTACATGCGGTTGTGATTGATGAGGTACACGATTTAGCGGCTTCTGAAAGAGGAGCGCAGTTGACTGTTGCTTTAGAGAGAATTGATGAGTTATGTGGGCGACGAGTTCAACGAATTGGGTTGTCGGCAACGGTGGGAAACCCTGACGAAATGGCAGGATGGCTTTCGCCAACTACTACCCCAATCAACGCACCTGCTCCACGACCAGCTGAACTACAGGTTGTTACCGAGCCAACAACAGCGGATGACCGAGCACTATCACTTGAACTACATGTGTCTCCAAGAGGCCTTGCGGCTCTTCGCTGCTTAGCCTCAAAAGTAAGGGAAAGTGCCCCCTGCTTGATTTTCGTAAATTCTAGAAATGCCGCTGAAACAGTAGCTCAAAGAATTAGTAAACTCGATGAAGATTTGAACATCGGAGTTCACCACGGCTCATTAGCAGCCGAAACTCGACACGAGATGGAATCTGAATTACAGAAAGGTAATCTGCACGGACTTGTCTGCACTTCAAGTCTTGAATTAGGTATTGATGTTGGCTCAATCAAGCAGGTGCATCAAGTTCAGTCACCACGCGCCGTAGACCGACTCCTGCAAAGAGTTGGCCGTGCAGAGCATGTTTTAGGAGGGACTTCAAGAGGCATGTTACTATGTTGGGAAAATGATGACATCGCTGAAGCGGCTGTAATTGCTAGGAGGGCAATGACTGGTGAACTTGAAGGAGTTGAGTGGCGGAGAAAACCACTTTCTGTAGTTGCTAATCAATTAGTATTGACCGCGATTGCCGAAAAAATTATTCCGCTTTCATCAGCAGCAACATTACTTCGTAGGGCGTCAATTTTCTCAGACATCACCGATAGCGAAGTACGCGAAATCATCACTATCCTTGATGATAGGAGATTGCTGAAAATTGTTGAAAAGCCAGTCAATTCAGACCCTATTGATTGGCCACCAATTCTTTGGGCATTAGCGGCGAAGAAAAACTCAGACTTACCTGAAAAAAGACCAAAACGTGAGGAACTTGAAGGGATCACTGAGGAACAACGGGAAATTTGGTCCAACGCTTTGCGCCCCACCCTTCCAAAGAACCTCAAAAACGGTTGGTTCTCTCCCGGCTCACGAAGCCGCCATTACATGCTAAACCATCTCTCTATGATCGCTGACGAGACTCGTTACTCTGTGCGCGATTCAGTCACTCGCAGAGCTTTAGGAAATGTTGATGAAACCTTTGTTTTGTCTTTGGATTCATCAGGTGGTGAAGAAGATGGCTCACCGCGGCAATTTGTGATGGCAGGTAGGACATGGCAAATCATTGATGCCGACCCAGAGAAAAACGAGTTGTTGGTCGCCCCTGTCTCTGACATTAGTTCGGCCCCCGTATGGGCTGGTGAACTACCTGCAGTGCCCGCAAATATAGCCCGTGAGGTAGGAAATCTCAGGATGGTTATCGCAGATGACCATGGATGGGATGTAGAACATCCAAAGGATGAGAATTATGGCGCAAAGGTAAATGCTTGGCTTGCGGAACTACCCAAGAAACACCCTCTTTCAAAATACCCGGTATCTGACTATTCACTTGGCACTCTAACAAATAGTGTCGGAGAACATTTGGATGCAACGGGATGCATACCCCATGCTAGACTCCTCACCATTGAAGCGCGCAGAGATGCTCTGGTTCTCAATTGCTGTCACGGAAATAAAGTAAATGCCGCACTGGCACATTTTTTGCAAGCGATGGCATCTACTATTGATGGCAAAAGTGGACGAGCCATAATTGACCCTTACCGAATTTCACTTCAAGTCCCAGCATTAACTGCTGATTCAATGGTCAGTTGGCTCACTGAGACTCCACCTGAGGCTTTGCGAGACATCATGCGAATGACAATTCCCAATGGAAGGAAACTACGAGCTCGCTTAGTTCAAGTTTGCAAGACTTTTGGTATTTTACAACGAGGTATTGACCCGCGCCGAGTCAATCTCCAAGGAATCATCAATCGCTATCGTGGCACCGTTGTTCTTGACGAGGCTTTGGACAAACTATTCCATGACCAGATGGATATTGATGGCACTGTAGCGCTACTAGAAGCGATTCAAGCGGGCGCAGTAAAAATAGAACAAACCACATCTGGGGCACTAGGAATATCTCCTCGAAGCGAGAGGGACCTACTACTACCAAACTGGTCAGATGCAGAGGTAAGAGTACGCTTGGAAGAGAGGCTAGTAAACGAAAGAGCGGTCCTGATTTGTTTAGCTTGTGGCTCACGTATACGAACCCGCGTAGCCATGTATGGGGCTAAACACACACACTGTGAATGTGGTGGGACAATGCTTGCTGCGACCCGCGAAGGATTAGAAGAAATGCTGGCAGGATGGGTAGCATCAGAAGACCTAACTGTGCAAGCGAGAATGGAAAAAAATGCCCACATAGTCCGCCAAAGAGGTATTGAGGCACTAATCTGTTTGATGGCCAGAGGTGTTGGAGAAGAAACCGCCAGTCGAATACTCAATCGGGTTCCTAAAGGTGAGCGTGAATTAATGTTGAAAATAATTCATGATGCTGAACTCAATTATGCCAGAACAAGAAGATTCTGGGCTTGATGTGAATAGTAACTCTTGCCGTTATTGCTTTGAACAATGACGCGCTCGTCCCCTTTGATGTTAGTGGGGTTGACAGGGCGTAATGCGTCGGGAAAAACCACTGTTATTGAATGGCTGAAGGCACATGGCTTTGGTGTAAATTCCTGTTCTGACTCAATACGCCACTGGCTGCGCTCAAACGGCCGTGAAATTAACCGTGACAACCTAATTGATGGAGGAAGAAAACTCAGAGCAATGGGTGGCCCAGGAATTTTAGCCGAAATGTTACTTGACATAATTGGCGAATCTGGTAATCACGCGGTTGACAGCATTAGGACTCCTGCTGAAGTCGAGGTTCTGCGAAAGCGTGATGATTTCATAATGATTGAAATCTGCACCTCTAGAGAAGTACGGTGGGAGCGTTTAGTTGCCCGTGGTCGTACCGGAGATGCCGAAAATTTTGAACAATTTGTTGAACAGGAAGAATCTGAATTAATCGCCCATGATGAGAGCGGCCAAGCCTTAATCGCTACAGCAGAAATGGCTGATGCTGTAATCCATAACAATGGTGATGTGGATGATTTGCATGGCCAACTTAGAGCACTGATTGATTCATTTAATGAATAAATCAACTTATTTCAAATCACCACGAGGATCTTTCGGCCCGTCAGTCATTTGCACAACAACCCCATGGGAGTTGAGATAATCCACACCATTTGCCCCACCAAAACCACCGTCCACGACAATTACTCTAGTAACCCCTGCATGGTGAATCAACTTTGCACACATCATACATGGTTCTCCAGTTACAATCAGCCAAGCATTATTTGTTGATACTCCATTTGCTGCTGCATTGCAAATCACATTCATTTCTGCGTGGTGACAACCAACTTCAACTCGTGTTCCTGAAACAACATTCTCTGTGTCGCGAAGACAAACTTCTCCACCACACAACTCCCCTCCACCCCGTGGACCTCCATTGTATCCATCCATCAAGATGACATTACGGTCTGGGTCAACTAGAAGTGAGCCAAATTTTGCTCTAGGGCAGTTACTGGCCTTTGCCAGTGCTAAGCACTGCTCAATGCGAATTTTGAGATGTTTTTCCTTCACATCAACCACCTGCAATGCCAATCGTGACGGGCCAACCTAATGATGATACCGTCATGTCCAATGCTTCCCGTCTTCTGAAGGACGCAGGGTTGTCATCGCCTCTATTGTATCCATCCCGAGAGCTGTTAGTAGGTTCCCTACCAAATAGATGGAACCAATTCCGAGGATTGCTTGGCTTGCATCTTGTTTTGATAACTCCAGCGCTCTTTGTAGCGCTTCTTCAGGCTGTTTAACCTGCTCAATGACTGCTGGTACTCCTTGTGCTTCTAACTCTCTAGCCAACACGGCCGTTTTGATTGCTGGCCTCCTTCCTTTCTCGGGCTCCGTGACCACAATGTGACCAACCTCACCTTGTACAAGTAGTTCTACCAGCGGATTGAGGAAACCAACTAAATCTGCTTGCGCAGTACAGCCGAGCAATACAACTCCTGGTGTTGGGGCTTCGTCTTGCTCCATCTGGACACGTAATTGATCGCATGTTTTTTGCATTCCACTTGGGTTGTGGGCCGCATCTATCAGAATAGGCACACCTTCGTGTTGAAGCCATTGAACGCGCCCTGGCCAAACTGTATGCAATAGTGCGCTAGGCATCATGCCAGCCGCCTCGAATAATTCAAGCATAGTCAAAGTAGCATGAGCCAGAATTGATGCCTCCTTCTGATATGGTGACCAGCCACTTGGTGTAGCAATTTCTGAAATTGGACGATGACTCTTGTCAGTATCATCAAAACGAACCAATAAGGCCCTATCTGGTCGCCACCAAAACCCTAGTTTGTGGTCACCAACAGCATCTTCTATTGATTTTCTCGCCTCAGCATCATATGTCCATTTTGCTAAGAAAATCTCCCCTGGCCGGGCAATTGCAGCTTTTTCAGCGGCAATTTCACCAAGGGTTTCACCAAGTACATCGGTGTGTTCAAGTGCTAACTCTGTAAGAACACAACAATCTGCGTGCACCAATCTAGTTGAATCAAGCCTACCGCCAAGACCAGTCTCAATTACAGCACGGTCAATCCCTGCACCCTCAAAAGCCAGCATAGCAACTAGAAAAGTAGCCTCATAATATGTTGGCATAGTCACAGGTTCCACTAAAGCCGCTCCTCGTATTCTTTCAAGACATTGGTCAAATATTTCAGGAGAGATAGGGACCCCATCTATTCTTACCCGTTCTTCAACAAAGCAGAGATGTGGAGAAGTAAACAATCCGCAACTTATACCTGCGAGTGACAGGCAATTTGACAGAATTGAGCAAGTCGTTCCTTTGCCATTACTACCCGCCACATGAATTGATGGGAATTTCAAGTGTGGCATTCCTAGACGAGACAATAATATCCCAGTTGTTTCAAGACTTTGACGCATTCCAAGCACTTTCAGCCCGGTGAACCACTCTCGAACACCACTCACAGATACCCCTCCACCCTATCTCTTGTGACCCTCGCTTTCAAATGGGTTTCTCACTCTCGCCGTAGGCATGACTAGTGAGAGCCACTTCAGAAACGTCCTTTCTCAGATGGCTGAGCAATGGCGTTCAATGAGTACAATGGGATTGATGTTTGTTGGCACAATATTGCTTGCTATCTACATTCAGCCGTTCTGGGATAGGCCAGAAGCGAGAGCGTTTGGTGAGGCTGGAACTACAAAAGTTGGCTTAATCGGCTTGGAATTTATCCTGATTCTAGTTTTTACCGCGTTTATTATCTGGCTAGCCAAAAGAGGACTTCAATCAATTATCAAGTGGGGAGTCTTATTTGTCCTATGGATTTCTCTCTCCTATGCCATGATTCCTCTAGCGTCTTATGCTATGGATGAACCACAACCCATCGTTGAATACCGAGATGAAATGGCTTTGAACTCTGAAATTCTCTTCGTTGATTATGAACCCTCTTCTTTCATAGTCACTAACGGAACTCATCTCATTAAAATGAGTGAGCCAAGCGGATTGGAAACTGGTCAATCAGCAGTTGAGGAATGGGATTTCCCACTCCAATTACACGATGGTGGTTATTCAGCTCTTGGAATAGGAATCATTGACAATCTTGATTCCTATGTTATGTGTGATGGTAATCGCTGGCAGCAATTAGACAAGTCTGATGGTACACCTATCACAAGTCATACCAATGTCACATGTGTTGCTGGCTTTTCTTCAGAAGAAAACGACTGGGCAATCTATAACGATAAGATGCAAAAAGTTGACCCTTTCCACCCAGATATTCCGAGCCATAGTTGGGCATATAATCTTCCAGAACAATTCAATTCGGGAGAATTTATGCAAGGTAGCATGCTTAATGAAAATACTCTTCTCTTGGTATCTTTTGGTTGGGCTGGAATCATTGAAATCCCAGATAGCCAACACACCGGCGAGTTTGGAGATGTAAATGCAACAATACTGTGGCAGGTTACCCCAAATTCTGGAGATGCATTCACAGCATCCACCTTTGGTCACTCTCCATGGAGTGGATACAATTGGTGGGATACAAATGCAACTGACAGTATGTTGATGTTAGGCACCGAGAAAGGTAAGGTCTACGGTTATGTTTGGGATGGTGCAGAGATGAGTGTTGAAGAACATATTAAATTCAACGAACGCGATGCATTTGATTCTGATATCCAAGGCATCATGCTTGCTGATGACCAATACGACGGCAGAATTGACGTATGGATTGCATCTGGTGGGCAAACAAGGATGTTTTCAGGTTGGGTAATGGTTGAGAGTTTAACCATAGATGGGCCAATTTCACAAGGTCCTATTGACATGATACTACACACCGTTGATGTTCCTGCCTGGGATGAAATAGGTATTGAAGATGGAATCCTTACAACTTACACAGTAAACACCACTCAAAGTGCAATCATTGCGACACCAGTTAATGACCCTGCAATAATTCTAGAGGATTCTGCCGGATACTGGTTGCCAATTTACTGGTCACAAATAGCCGCATTAATCGCTTCTACCGTGCTGATGATCGTCCTCACCATCAGACCTGAATGGTATGTCGTAAACACGACTGGGATTCTAACTGGTGCGGGGGTTATCACGATAATTGGAGTAAGTTTTGTTCCAACATTGATTGTAATTTTCATGGTTGTTGCAGCAATTTATGATTGGTACGCGGTATACAAATCAAAGCACATGCTTGACCTTGCTGACACGATGATAGGACTCAAACTCCCAATTCTATTGGTAGCCCCTCAAGATAAGGGATATTCTTTCCTTGACGAGGGTAATGATACCATGAGTAAGATGGACGAACCACCTGCTTCTGCAAAGAAAGAGCATGGGGCAAAGAGTGGAGCCAAACTCCCAACCCCTGAACCACCTCGTCCTATTCCTAAGAAAAATACAGGAGATGCATTATTCATGGGTCTTGGAGATGTCATCTTCCCAGGTATGCTAGTCATCTCAGCACTTACGTTCCTACCATCTGGTGGCACCATTATGGGATTGAGTGACCCGATGTTTGTTGCGATGGGTTCCCTCATGGGTGGCCTTCTTGGTTATCTAGTTCTAATGGGGTATGTCGCTATGGGTCGACCCCAAGCGGGGTTACCTCTTCTCAACGGGGGTAGTATTCTAGGCTACTTAATCACTGGATTTATCGCCTTAGGTTCTGCGTCTATTTCCTTTGGCATTACAATATTCTAGATGATGAGTGGGTTCAAGAGGATGACATGAATCAGCAAGGTGAAGAAAGATGTTAGACATCAAGATGTTTCGTGACCACGCAGACATTGTACGTGCTGACCACGACAAAAGAGGGATTGCTCACGATAATATTGACGAAGTCATTCGTCTAGACGATGCTTGGAAAAAGGCTCGTTACGATGCTGACCAACTAAGACGCACACGAAATCAGGCAGCAAGAGGAATTGCTGAAGCCAAAAAATCTGGCAACGATGAAGAGGCTGACAATATCTTAGCACAAGTTTCAACTTTGGGAGCGCAAATAGATGAGTTGGGAGTTGAGTCAGATGATCTCATCAAAACTCGTGACACGTTGAGAATGAAGATTCCAAATATTCTTCATGCTAGTGTTCCAATCGGTGACGATGAGGGCGGTAATACTGAACACAGTAAACACGGTGAAAAACAAAAATTTTCCTTTAGCCCAAAAACTCACAATGAATTGGTTGAACAGAATAATTGGGTGGACCTGCCGCGAGCCGCTAAAATTGCTGGTAGTCGCTTCTACTTCCTAAAGGGAGACCTAGCTCGTATGGAATTAGCCTTACAGCAATACGCGATTGATTTCCTCACATCTAGAGATTACACCCTTGTCCAACCACCAATGATGATGAACCGTAAGGCGTACGAAGGGGTTACTGACTTAGATGACTTTGAAACAGTGATGTACAACGTTCAGCCAGAAGGGTTCTACACGATTGCAACTAG
>Ga0302117_10000592_pt1 | contig 16139 bp, 17 predicted proteins | sample AG5_322_MG_FD_203112 | JGI IMG/M metagenome (GOLD analysis project Ga0302117, IMG submission 203112) | Marine microbial communities from Western Arctic Ocean, Canada - AG5_32.2 | ecosystem: Environmental > Aquatic > Marine > Oceanic | place: Canada: Western Arctic Ocean | collected 2017-10-01 | reverse complement strand
TCACTAAACAGTCGGCCAGGTCTACAACCTCAGGCTCGCGCGCTGCGTTCTCGATAATGGTCACACCATCAGCCAGAGTGGCTGCCATCATGACATTCTCTGTTCCCGTTACGGTTACGATGTCCATAAAGACATGAGCGCCCTTCAGCCTTCCATCGACAGAGGCTTTGATGTAACCACCCTCCACCACAATATCCGCACCCATCGCCTGCAAGGCAGAAATATGTAGATTCACAGGCCGACTACCGATCGCACAACCGCCTGGCAATGCAACTTCTGCCTCGCCATAGCGCGCTAATAATGGACCCAATACTAAGATGGATGCCCGCATCGTCTTAACCAACTCATAGGGCGCACTAAAGTGTTTGATCGTGCTGCTATTCACTTCTACATTCAATTTCTCGTCGATTACAGGCTCCACGCCCATACACCCGAGCAGCTCGATCATCGTAGTGATATCGAACAAATGCGGTAAATTACAAATCTGCACCGTTTCGTGAGTAAGTAAAGTAGAAGCCAGAATAGGCAGAGCGGAATTCTTTGCGCCTGCAATTCGAATCTCGCCCTGAAGGCTCACGCCTCCCCTGATTAGTAATTTATCCATTAATTTTCTCGGCGGGAAGAATATGTATTCAGGAGGCCTGACTTTCAGTCACAGTCATCAAACTCATAGTGACTGCGTGAATGGCTCCACTAGTTATGTGCTCGTTTAAAATCTTGTAGATGGCTTGTTGCCGTTTTACGGCATTCAATCCTTCGAACACATCACCTATAACTGTTACAAGGTATTTGCCATCGCCGCCATCAACGGTCACCTGACAATCGGAAAGCTCTGCATTAAGCTCAGTAGTAATCTGACTAGCGTCCAATCTAATACTCCGACTTACTTCCAGTTGTCTAACACGGCATCGATATCATCGCCATTCTGATCCATCAACGCTGAAAATTGAGTAAAATACTGCCTGCCCAAATTGATGCCAACCAAGCTTAAATTCTTAAGTTTCCACTCATCGTTTTCGTTAAGAAACATTTGATACTGCAGCTCCAGATTGGTATTACCGCCACGCAACTCCATGCGTACTATAGTATCGGCGCGCGGATCGTCATCTGCATTATTTGATGGAAGGAAGGCTAATTCTTGCCCTTCGTAGGAAACCAATGAGGCACCGTAAAAACGCGTCAACGTTGCCCTTAATATGTCTGCAAAGCGATCCTTCTGAGCGTCGCTTGCAGATGCGGCATAGCGATTCATAACTACCACCGCGACAGCATTAAAATCTACTATTGAGTTGAGCACTTCCTCAATTGCCCCAAAGTAGCTATCTCGATCAGTAAGAAATAGCCCGCGAGATTCCTGAACCGCACTCAATAGGTTCATTACTCCAATCTCAGCAGTTTCCACAGCCGTGTATTGTTGGCCATAGCTGAGCGCTGGCAACATTCCAACAAAGGCAAGGGCAACTATGAATTTATTTAATGGTTTCATTTGCTTATCCTTAATCGTTGCCCGAAGCCAAGTCCTAGAACCCGCTACAGGGATACCTACAGCACCCAAAGTACAGAAAATGAGCTGAATTCAGACTGAACCTCTATAGAGCAGATGGGCAGTTTACATGAAATGGGCAGTTCAATAAATTAATACTTGCAAAGCTCTCCAAAGAATCTTCTAATTGGCGCTTCTCCTCTGCATTAAGAATACTTCGTATATGTTCCTCGACACGGTCATTATCGTTCTCGGATTTATTGGTCTAATCTGGGGAGCAGACAAATTTGTGTTTGGCGCGTCAGTCCTCGCGCGACACTTTGGGGTTTCCCCGTTGATGATAGGCCTTACTATCGTTGCCTTTGGCACGTCGGCCCCTGAGATTTTTTCTTCCGCTTTTTCAGCACTCAATGACAAACCCGAGTTGGCAGTCGGTAATGCGCTGGGCTCCAACCTTTTCAATATCGGAGTGGCTCTAGGCATTGCCGCAATGATTAGCCCCCTTAAGCCACCTAAGTCGCTAGTCAGTAAAGAAATTCCAGCGCTGCTTCTCGTCACCTTCGTTACCGGCATTTTGTTTTTAGACCTGTTCCTTGGCGTATTCGACGCCGTGGTCTTCATAGCCATTACCATCTATTTTGGCTATAGATTATTCCGCAAGAAAGTTAAGACAGGATCGCCACCGGATCTCAACGACGAAAATATTGGCGAAGTAAATAGCCTGCAAGCTGCTGCCCATATGGTATTAGGGCTGGCACTCTTGGTATTGAGTGCAGAGGCACTCGTGGCAGCCGCCATATCTATCGCCGAGTCGCTTGGCGTCTCAACGGCAATCATCGGCCTTACCGCCGTCGCTCTCGGCACGAGTCTTCCCGAATTGGCCGCATCGGTGACCTGCGCTCTGAAAGGGCATCATGACCTTGCGATTGGCAATATTGTTGGATCGAACATTCTAAATTTGCTCGCAGTACTTCCTTTTCCTGGTTTATTTGCCGCAGGCGCGATCGAACCCGCTCTCCTCTATCGAGACTTTACTGGCGTATTAATACTTACTCTCATGTTGGCCTACTTCTGCTATAAAGGTGTCAAGAAGGGTAAGATGATCAGCCGATTCAATGGCGCCGTTTTCATGTCGCTCTATCTTGGCTGGTTTAGCGTCATGCTTTACCAGATTTAAACAGACTCTCTTCAAAGTAGTCTGACGCACTCGCCTAAGGTATGATCTGATCACTATGAACTCCGATTCCCCCCTCATTTTCAGTGCTCTTAGAACTATAGAGATAGAGAGCCGAGCCGTCAGTGAACTGCTCAATCGTATCGATGCTGACTTCGTAAAGGCCTGCGAGATTATATTGGCCTGCGAAGGGCGTGCAGTGGTGATCGGCATGGGCAAATCTGGTCATATTGGCAAGAAAATAGCCGCCACGCTTGCCAGTACCGGCACGGCAGCCATGTACGTGCACCCAGCCGAGGCGAGCCATGGCGATATAGGCATGATAACGGCCCATGATGTTGTACTCGCGATATCCAATTCAGGCACCACCGGGGAAATATTATCTCTGCTGCCGGTACTGAAGCGAAAAGGCATTCCTCTAGTCAGCCTCACAGGCGATAAGCAATCTGAACTGGCCAAGGCCGCATCGGCAAACCTGGATGCGGCAGTGGAAGAGGAAGCCTGCCCGCTCGGGCTAGCTCCAACATCGAGCACAACTGCTGCACTGGTACTTGGCGATGCATTAGCAATGGCCTTGCTGGAAGCTCGCGGCTTTACCCGTGATGACTTTGCCATCTCTCACCCAGGTGGAAATCTTGGCAGACGCCTCTTAGTAAAGGTACGAGATGTTATGCACTCTGGCGATGCTATTCCGAAAGTCATGACCGGCACATCTCTGCCTGAAGCATTGCTTGAAATGAGCAGCAAAGGCTTTGGCCTAACAACCATAATAGGTAAAAGCGGAAATCTTCTAGGCGTTTTCTCGGATGGAGATTTACGACGCACGATAGACTCTGGCAAGGATATACAAAAAATCACCATCGACGAAGTTATGTCACCAAGTTTTAAATACATTGACGCCAATGCCCTTGCGGCGGAAGCCGCCAAGATAATGCAAGAGTCGAATGTATATGTGCTCATCGTTAAGGGCGAGTCTCAACCGGTAGAGGGTATGCTCAAAATGCATGACCTACTCCAGTCGAATGTAGTTTAGCCTGGATGAATTCCATGATTTTTAGTAACAGTGAAGAACAGGCAATCGAATCTGCCAGCAAGATTAGACTATTGCTACTCGATGTTGATGGCATCCTCACCGATGGCAGGCTCTATTTCTCCAATTCCGGAGAGGAAAGTAAAGCCTTCCACAGCCTAGATGGCCACGGCATTAAAATGCTAATGCACGCCGGCATACCTGTCGGAATTATCACTGGAAGAAAATCAAATATCGTTACTAAGCGCGCCGCCGATTTGGGCATAGATATCCTTTATCAGGGCCGCGAAGATAAAATCGATGTCCTCAAAGAAATAATTGCCAATAAAGAAATTGAAGCATACGCTATTGCTTATGCAGGAGACGACCTGCCTGACCTGCCAGTGCTACAAGCCGTTGGATTAAGCTTTTCAGTTCCTGGCGCGCACCCCGATGTAAAAGAGGCTGTAAACGCTATCACCACTCGTTCTGGCGGCGAAGGTGCTGTCAGGGAAATCACCGATTTCATCATAAACGCACAAGCCAATCACTAGCCTTTTCTCCGCGCTAGAGCCCAATGGCTCGCCCGACAATTTGGACCACCAAAGCAGAAAATTCGTGTTAGGCTTCAACTACTTGCAAAAAATTCCAAGCGCTAAAACATTATGCAAAGGATAGGCCTTATCATTGTTTCAGGAATAATCGCGATAGCCCTGTTCGTCGGCATAAATTCGTTTGATACCTTGAGCAATGAAGCAGACGCTCCCATTACCAACTCAAGCCTAGAGTTCAATGCTTATTCCGAAGGCATCAATACAATACTTTACGATACCCAAGGCAATATAAACTACACACTACAGGCAGAGCGCCAAGTTCACTACAATGATGACAGCACTGAGTTTGAAAAGCCGTTTATTCGTCTGTACCAAGATGGCGATTCGCGCTGGAGCATCGCAGCAAACTCCGGCAGGATTCCAGCCGTCGAAATGACCGCCGACGGGGTGCTCGAAAAGATAGAACTACTCGGTGATGTTCAAGTCTACAGTCTCGATGATTTCGGCAATAGAACGTTGATGTCCACTGAATTCCTAACGCTGAACACCCAGGCAGAAATCCTAGAGACCGACCAGCCAGTGTCAGTTGTAACCTCTGCGCTTCAACTATCGTCTATTGGAATGATAGCCAAGCTCAGAACTAACGAAATCACCTTCCTGCGTGAAATTAGAGGCCGGTATGAACAAGCGACAAATTAGAGGCGCCTCCCCATCGATGCTGGCATTGATCACCACTCTTGGCTGCCTGTCTATTACAAGTTCTTTCTCTCTAGAGGCCGACAAGAACCAGGAATTACTGGTAAGTGCAGACGGCGGTTCGCGCATGAGCATAATAGGCGATATCCGTTTAATGGAGATGTCTGACAACGTTATAATTACGCGAGGCACTATGGAAATCCGCGGGGACACGGCCACAATCGAAACCATTATGAGTAGCGGAGAAGTTAGCAAGGTTACTGTAGTTGGAACCCCGGTGTACTATCAGCAGCAGCTCGATTCTAGCGATGAACCGGTGAAGGGCTCCAGCAACAGCATCACGTTCTACTCTGACGAAGACGATGGCGCTACTATTGTCGAACTCGTTGGGGAAGCCGTCATTGAATCACCTAGCTCTAATTTCAAATGCAGCGCGATCACTTACATCGCCGAGCTAGACCTCATGCGCGATTCGCAAGGCCCTTGCAGCGGCGAATTTAACACCTCGAATTGATAATAATATGTTAGAAGCCCAAAACCTTGCCAAAAGCTATAAGAAAAGAGAAGTCGTGCGCGATGTCTCCATTTCTATACGGCAGGGTGAAATAGTAGGACTGTTAGGTCCCAACGGAGCTGGCAAGACCACCTGTTTCTATATGATTGTAGGACTGCTCCCTGCCGATAACGGTAAGGTACTGCTTGGAAATGACGACATCACCGATGCCCCTATGCATCAACGAGCCAGCCATGGCCTCGCCTATCTTCCACAGGACTCCTCCATCTTTCGTACGCTGAGCGTTGAAGATAATATTTTTGCTATTTTAGAAACGCGCAAAGACCTTAGTAGCGCCGAGAAGCGAAGCAAACTGGAATCACTACTTGAAGAATTCAACATACAACATATTCGGCACAACAAGGGCATGAGCCTTTCTGGTGGTGAGCGCAGAAGAACAGAGATTGCGCGAACGTTAGCTACCGATCCAAAATTTATTTTATTGGACGAACCATTCGCTGGAGTGGATCCGATTTCCGTGAGCGATATCAAGCAGATTATTCAACAGCTCAAGGCTCGCAACATCGGCATACTCCTCACTGATCATAATGTTCGCGAAACCTTAGACATTTGCGAAAAGGCTTACATCGTGAGCGAAGGGCAAATCATCGCCGAAGGAAATGCCGCGGCTATCCTTTCTAATGAAAAAGTGAGAGAAGTTTACCTAGGCGATCACTTTCAAATATAGCTATTTTTGTTAAAACAAGCTCCCTCAGATAATCTTAAATCCATTTCTAAAAAATCAAATTCAGTCAACAAAAATCGCGTCGCAAATACTTGCCGAAAAAGCTATGCAAAGCAGGCATGAATCTTGCTATACTCGTAGACTCTTCCATCAGTTAGCCGGCTCCAAGAGCCTTAGAGTATTATTAATTTTTCCACTCGGTATTAAGATGCATTCCTCATGAAACTTTCGCTTCAGCTCAAGCTCGGTCAGCAACTGACCATGACTCCTCAGCTGCAGCAAGCTATTCGACTTCTACAACTCTCAACACTCGACCTTCAGCAAGAAATTCACCAAGCGCTAGAATCCAATCCGATGTTGGAGCTAATCGAAAATGGCGAAGATGATGATATCCCAGCTCCGGCAGATAGCTCTACAACCACAGACCCGAAAGCAGCCAAAGAAGCTGAATCTAGCATTACTACCAGAGACAACACCGAATTAAATGGTGACGACAACGACTGGCAAAACGATATCTCCAGTGACCTTGGCGTAGATACGCATTGGGATGACATCTACCCAGGTACCTCCTCACAATCGAGCTCTTTCGACGGAGACTCCACTGATTTCGAGTCTCGAACCAGCGCCGAAGGCACACTGCAAGACCATCTTCTATGGCAGCTCAATCTAACCCATATGTCTGAACAGGACGCTTCGATTGCGCTCGCAATTATCGATGCGATCGATATCAACGGCATGCTCACTGCCGATCTCGAATCGATACACAGCGGCTTCGATAGCGACTTAGAAATAGAAATCGATGAGATAGTCGCCGTACTCCACCGCATCCAGCAGTTCGATCCTATTGGCGTCGGTTATAGGAACCTTTCCGAATGCCTCATGCTACAACTTGCACAGATCAATTCCCAAGAGAATGAGAAAGCCGTTAGAAATGCCAAGCTGGTGATCAGCGAGCACATAGATCTTCTTGGCAATCGCGACTACGCGCAGCTTATGCGACGAACGAAGCTTAAAGAGGCCGAGTTAAGCGAGGCAATTACCATTGTAGAGAGCTTAAACCCTAGGCCGGGATCGAGTATCTGCCCGCCTTCGACTAGCTATGTCGTGCCAGACGTGATCGTGAGCAAGGACAGCACTTCGGGAAAATGGAAAGTCGAGCTAAACCCCGAAACAGCGCCAAAAATCCGCATCAACAGCGGTTATGCCTCTCTCGTAAAGCGGGCTGACACCAGTAATGATAATAATTATTTGCGCAACAATTTGCAGGAGGCCAAGTGGTTCATCAAGAGCTTGCAGAGTCGCAACGAAACATTGATGAAGGTATCTACACGCATAGTCGAACACCAAAAGGATTTCTTCGAGTATGGCGAAGAAGCGATGAAACCGTTAGTGCTCCACGAAATCGCCGAGGCAGTTAGTATGCACGAATCAACAATTTCGCGCGTCACTACTCAGAAATACATGCACACGCCCAGAGGTATCTTCGAGTTAAAATACTTCTTCTCTAGCCACGTTTCCACCAAGGGCGGCGGCGAGTGCTCCTCCACGGCAATTCGGGCGATAATACGTAAACTGATCGCTGCGGAGAATACCAAAAAGCCGCTGAGTGATAGTAAAATAACCAATCTATTAGAAGAGAAAGGCATCAACGTGGCTAGACGCACAATTGCCAAATATCGAGAGTCTCTCGCTATCCCACCTTCTAACGAACGCAAGCGACTGGCAAGCTAAAGCACCTAACCAGAAGATCTACCCAAACCAAAGCAGTCATCAGCAATCACCAAGAACCAGAGAACGTATAGCAATGCAATTGGAAGACATACTCAGCCTTGAACGCTGCCACTGCCGAATTGAAGGCGTGAGCAAGAAGAGAATACTAACCAAGATTAGCGAGATCATTTCAGGAAATATTGACTCTTTGGAGGCTGCCGAAGTATTTGATGCGCTAATGGCTCGCGAACAGCTTGGTACGACTGGCCTGGGAAATGGCATAGCCATTCCTCATTGCCGCCTCGCTCCCTGCGAAAAAATTATTGGGGCGTTGATCACCCTAGATCAGCCCGTTGACTTCGACTCTTTAGACAACAAACCAGTGGATATTCTGTTCGTCTTGCTAGTTCCCAACGAAAAGAACGATGAACACGTACGCACTCTCGCCGGCCTAGCAACCTTATTTAATGATGAGGATTTTTGCTTCACTATACGACAAACACACGATAGCGAAGACTTGTACAATATAGCGATTACCTGCTGAGAGCCTCTGCATTCAACTGAGGTTCCTCAGCAATACAACGCTTTAACCAAAACGGGGTAACCTTGATGAAGCTAACCATAATCAGCGGCAGATCGGGCTCTGGAAAAAGCACAGTACTGCACATCCTTGAGGATCGCGGCTACTATTGCATCGACAATCTACCAGCTAGTTTGCTGCCAGCCCTCGCAGACCGCATCAGCCATGGCGATACCCACCTTCCCAATGTAGCCGTCAGTATTGACGCTAGAAATATCTCCGCTGACTTACAACAAGCGCCCGAAATAATCAGTGAACTACAGGCGAGAGAATTATTCACAGAGATAATATTCCTTGACGCCAACAGCCAAACCCTGCTGAAACGGTTCAGTGAGAGCCGCCGCAAACACCCTTTAAGTAATGAGTCTACCGATCTGCGTGAAGCAATCGATATTGAATCAGCATTATTGGAATCAATTTCCATGATGGCAAACCTCGTTATCGATACCAGCACTATGTCTCTTCATCAACTAAGAGACCTAGTGAAGAACCGACTGTTTGAGAGCAGCGAAACCAACATGGCATTGCTGTTCGAATCCTTCGGATTTAAAAATGGCGTCCCCGTAGATGCTGATTTAGTCTACGATGTTCGTTGCCTACCCAACCCTTATTGGGACACAGCACTCCGATCACTGACTGGACTTGACGCCGATGTTGCTAAATTTCTAGACTCGCAAGATGAGGTCCAGGAAATGGTCGATGACATAAGAGCTTACTTAGAGAAATGGCTGTCAAGGTATGAAAGCAATAATCGCAGTTATATCACCGTTGCTGTAGGCTGCACAGGAGGCCAACATCGTTCCGTATACATTGGCGAGAAGTTGGGACAGTACTTTTCATCCAAAATCAAGAACGTGCAAACACGTCATCGCGATCTCGGTTGATAAAGGCAACAGCCTAGGCGACTCAATTCAAAACAAGACATGCTAAAAGAAACAACTACAATTATTAACAAAGCCGGATTGCATGCACGAGCCGCAGCCAAGTTAGTTGAACTAACTGGTGGCCTAGAGAGCGCGATTCAGATCGGCCATGACAAAATGGTCGATGGCAAGAGCATCCTCTCGCTGATGATGCTAGCTGCCGTTCAAGGCACCGAGGTCTCGATCGAGGTCGACGGCCCAGATGAAGAGCAAGCCATGTCAGCCATACTCGCCCTGATCCAAAATCGTTTTGACGAATCCGAATAGCAATCCAACCCCACTCCTAAACTCTTCTCTATCGCCCCTGCATCCTTAGAAACCATAGACAGAGCCCTTCTTCCAAGCTTGTTTAAGTTCTATTAAGTGGCGTTTGGCTGTAGAATTGCGCAATCCCGCGTTGGCGCTAGCGACGCCCGCCACTATCGCTTGCCATTCGGGCCGGATTCGCACTCACTTAGCGAAGCTCAAACTAAGCATAAAGCCAAGCAACACCATGTCTCAAGCCAAGGAATCTCAATCTCAGGAAACTGTCGCACTTGAACTCAATCAAGCGCTGGACAGTGGCTCTCTGTATGAGGTTCGGCAACTCCTAAAATTGCTGCCCAGCGCTGGCATTGCCCATCTTCTCGAATCTTCTCCCCCGAAGACGCGTAACGCCCTCTGGCAGTTAATCGACAAAGACGCCGAAGGTGAAGTCCTACAGGAATTGAACGAGGACCTGCAGTCCGAGTTTCTTAGCGAACTAGATGCCCAACAAGTTCTAAAACTTACCGAAGGTTTAGAAACTGACGATCTGGCTGACATTCTGCAGCAGCTGCCTGACCAAGTAACGGTAGAAGTATTACGAGCGATGGATGAACAGGACCGACAGCGTGTCGAATCTATTCTATCCTTCAATGAAGACACGGCAGGCGGCTTGATGAACACGGATACAATTACCGTGCGCCGTAGCCACACTCTGGAACTCGTACTGCGTTATCTAAGACGCCACGAAAGCCTCCCAGAGATGACAGACAATATTCTTGTTGTAGACCGTGAGGACAAGTTCTTAGGCATATTGCCGCTGCGAAGACTTTTAGTATCAGACCCGAATACAACTGTTAGAGACATAATGCGCGAAGATATAGATGCTATACCAGTTGATATGGGCGCAGCTCAAGTCGCGCTATTATTCGAGCAACACGACTGGGTGTCAGCGCCAGTTGTTGACTCCGATGGCAAGCTTGTCGGCCGCATTACCATCGACGACGTTGTAGATGTCATAAGGGATAACGCCGAACACTCATTGATGAGCATGGCTGGACTCGATGAAGAAGATGATAGCTTTGCACCTATCCTGAAAACCGCGAGACGCCGCGCCCTTTGGCTCGGTGTGAATCTAATGACGGCTGTATTAGCCTCCGGTGTAATCTTTCTCTTCCAGGACACTCTAGATCAGGTCGTCTATCTCGCCGTACTCATGCCCATCGTTGCCAATATGGGTGGCGTAGCTGGCACACAGACGCTTACGCTAGTTATCAGAAGCCTAGCTCTTGGGCACATCAGTCAGTCTAATAGTCGCTGGTTATTAGTGAGAGAGCTTGGTGTGGCAGGCTTGAATGGGGCGGCATGGGCTGTTGTTATTGCAGCAATCACCTTCGCCTGGTACTCAGATTTACCACTGAGCTTAATAATAGCGGCGGCCATGATGATAAATCTCGTAGTAGCAGCTCTCGCCGGCGCCTATCTTCCATTATTCCTAAATCACATCAAGATCGATCCAGCCCTTGCTGGATCTGTCGCACTAACCACGGTAACCGACTCAGTTGGTTTCTTCGTGTTCCTCGGTTTAGCTCAACTTTTTTACTTATAGAAACTATGAAATACGAACCTGATACAGAGTTAGAACTACCAAGCAAGACACGGCTCAAGCAAGATGCTACCGATTTACAACAACTCGGACAGAAGTTGACCAGCTACAGCTCTGCAGTATTGCGAAAGCTCTCGCTGAATGGGGTAGTGATCTCTGCCCTCGAAGAATTTAATCGACTACCCAATAGCCATGGAGCACGACGTCGTCAGCTGCAATTCATCGGCAAGCTGATGCGCGACCTCGACTACGATGCTGTAATAAAAAGCATAGACGACTTGGAAAGTGGCCACCTAAGGAAGAAAAAGAAGCCGTCCGCGGCTAAACTATTGTGTGAGGCAATATTGGAATCTGGCGATGCAGAAATCAATGCGGCGCTGGAACAATATCCTCAACTAAGCCGGCAGACAATGCGCCAGCTCTATCGCGAATACAATCGCGCCGCAGAAACGAGTCGTGACAAGTTTAAGACCAAACTACAAAATTATCTGCAGAAGCAGGTTAGTAGCTAGATCCAGCACGGCGATTCGAGCGTAAAAAAACATCATTTTACCTAGACTAGGGGCGCCTATACGGTATCCCCATTAGATGATAAACTCTTTGCAAATTAATAGGCTACGCGATCTCCCCTTGAGAGCCCTAGCACTACAATAATAAGAAGAGGATGCCCATGTCTGACTCCCGCGCCAATTCCTACTGGAAAGCTAATATTCGCTTAGTACTCTCCCTGCTCTCTGTCTGGTTCTTCATTTCTTTCGGCTGCGGGATTCTATTTGTCGATGCACTAGATACGATTCGATTCGGCGGCTTTAAACTCGGCTTCTGGATCGCTCAGCAAGGTTCGATCTTCGTCTTCGTGGCGCTAATACTTATCTACATTCGGGCAATGGATAAGCTAGACAGCAAGTACGATCTTGATGCTTCTGCTGAGGGCGCGAAACCGGCTCAGGAGGAATCACAATGAGCGTACAAGTATGGACTTACCTTTTCGTCTTTCTTTCTTTCTCTCTCTACATTGGCATCGCTATCTGGTCTCGTGCCGGTTCCACTAAGGAATTCTATATTGCTGGAGGTGGAGTTACGCCTCTCGCAAATGGTATGGCGACAGCCGCAGACTGGATGTCGGCCGCGTCCTTTATCTCCATGGCAGGACTCATTTCTTTCCTAGGCAGAGATGGCACGTTCTACCTAATGGGCTGGACTGGCGGCTATGTGTTACTCGCCCTTCTCTTAGCACCGTATTTGAGAAAGTTTGGCAAATTTACCGTGCCGGATTTTATCGGAGATCGCTACTACTCACAGACTGCCAGACTTATAGCCGTATTCTGCGCTATCTCTGTCTCCTTCGTTTATGTTTGCGGCCAAATGCAGGGCGCAGGTATTGTGTTCTCTCGCTTCCTTGAAGTCGACTTCACGACTGGCGTGCTAATCGGCATGGCAATCGTATTCTTCTACGCCGTATTGGGTGGTATGAAGGGAATAACTTACACTCAGGTTGCTCAGTACTGCGTTTTGATCTTCGCCTTCATGGTCCCGGCGATATTCATCTCCATTATGATGACCGGCCAACCCATACCGCAGATCGGCTTTGGCTCTGAACTCACTGAGGCCTACGGCGGCGGTTACCTGCTGGATAGACTCGATGGCCTTAGCGAACAACTTGGATTTGCAACCTACACCGAAGGCCAGCGCAGCACCCAAGACGTATTCTTCATAACTGCTGCATTGATGTTCGGCACTGCTGGTCTGCCCCACGTCATCATTCGCTTCTTCACCGTACCTAGCGTGAGAGATGCCCGAAAGTCGGCTGGCTATGCACTAGTCTTTATCGCAATCCTCTATACGACTGCACCCGCAGTAGCCGCCTTCGCTCGCACCAATCTCATCAATACAGTGAGCAATGCCGAATACGCCGCAGTACCGGAATGGTTCAGTAAATGGGAAGATACCGGACTAATCACTTTCGATGACAAGAACAACGATGGCATCATTCAATATGTAGGTGATCCTGAGACTAATGAGTTAAATGTAAATAGAGACATCATGGTACTCGCCAATCCCGAGATTGCGGAGCTGCCCGCCTGGGTGATAGCGCTAGTAGTTGCAGGAGCGCTCGCCGCCGCTTTGTCGACGGCAGCAGGCTTACTCTTGGTAATCTCGACCTCGATTGCGCATGACATGCTGAAACGAACCTTCATGCCCGATATTACCGAGAAACAAGAACTCGCCTGTGCGCGCGGATCGATCTTCGTGGCCGTGCTAATTGCCGGTTACTACGGGATCAATGCGCCCGCCTATGTGGCACAGGTAGTCGCCTTCGCGTTTGGGCTTGCTGCAGCGTCATTCTTCCCTGCCATCGTCCTAGGTATTTTTCAGAAGCGTATGAATAAGGAAGGGGCTATCGCCGGAATGGTAGTCGGTTTTACTTTTACCGCGGCTTATATTATCTACTTCAAGATTATCAACCCAGCTGCAGACAGTGCTGATAATTGGTTCTTTGGGATATCCCCAGAAGGAATAGGCTCTCTCGGAACAGTGGCAAATCTAGTAGTAGCACTGACCATAGCGAAGTTCACTCCAGCCCCTCCTGCGGCAGTACAGGAAATCGTGGAGAATATCCGCCTGCCAGGTGAGGCGATTCCTCGCTAGAAATAATTCGTAGATAGCAGTAACAAAAAAGGCCCAGAGTGTTGACACTCTGGGCCTTTTTTTAATGAGGTGCTCTAGTCCTTACGTCTTATGCTTACCGTGCTCGGTTTCTTCCCAGTACTTTTTCACGGTCTGCTTCATCTCTTTGTGCATGAACAACATGCCTATCAGATTCGGCACCGTCATCAATACGATCGTGATAAGTGCTATGTTCCACACGATGGTCGTATCCGCCAGCGCTGCATAGAAGAAGCCCATTACGTATACCACACGATACGGCAGTACCGATTTCGGCCCTAGCAGGTAAGTCATGGCCCGATCTCCGTAATACGACCAGGCAATCGCTGTTGAGAACGCAAACAGCATAAGACCGATAGAAACAATATATTTACCGAAATCCCCAAACAGGCCTTTCGTATAGGCCATCGCCGTTAGCGGAACAGAATGCAGTAACGACTTGCCGGACACCTCCACTGCCGTATCATCCAGCCTGCCTTCAGAAACAGAGACTTCGCCAGTGATAGGCTCTCCATCTCTAGAATAGAGGACATCCTCCGCAAAGGATCTTGAATTCAACAGCGTGAAGTCCTGATTACTGCCGGCGACGCGACCCTCCAATAGAGAAATATCGCCAGAGAAACTACTCGCTCTAGATTCATTACCATTGAGGAAGGAAAAGAGCTGAGTCGCATCCTCTGCATTCGATTCCTCAAAGGTGCCAGCTACGAACCTCATATCTGCGCGTTGAAACTCGTTTTCGAATTTTTCCTTCCATACACCAGATGAAAGAATCACAAGTCCGGTGATCGTACAGATGACGATCGTATCGATGAAAGGCTCAAGGATGGACACCATACCTTCATCAGCTGGCTCATCAGTTTTAGCAGCGGCGTGAGCGATAGGAGCAGACCCCTGACCAGCCTCATTGGAGTACAAGCCTCTGTTTACACCTCGGTCGAATGCATAGGCGAACGTGGCACCAAGAAAGCCACCGACAGCCGCGGAGCCAGTAAACGCGTCAGAAAAGATAGACACAAATGAGGGAATCACATTCCCCATGTTTGGCAAGATTACTGCGATTGCACCTACAAGATAGATGATCGCCATGGTGGGCACGATAGTGGCCGCAACTTTTGCAATTCGGCTAATACCACCAATAATCACAAGAGCCAACAATACTGACAATACGCTAGCGGTAATAATAGGTTCAAGAGCGAACGTGCTCTCTAGGCCAGCGGCGATGCTATTAATCTGTGGCAGGTTGCCAGTTCCAAATGAACTCAACACCGTAGCGATCGCGAATAGGATCGCTAACCACTTCGCATTTAGACCCTTCTCCATATAGTACATCGGACCACCCGCCATGGTGCCATCAGCGGTCTTGGTGCGATACTTGTGAGAGAGAGTTACCTCTACAAACTTGCTGGTCATTCCGAAGAATGCGGTCATCCACATCCAGAACAACGCTGCGGGGCCACCAAGATGCAAGGCCAAAGCCACGCCTCCGATATTGCCGGTTCCGACAGTACCGGATAGCGCCGTTGCTAACGCCTGAAAATGGGTCGTGTCACCCTGCGCTCCATCCTTATCAAACTTGCCCGTAGTTATACCGATGGCGTGCCTAAAATAGCGTATCTGAGGAAACCCCAGATAGATTGTAAAGAAGATACCGGTGGAGAGAAGTAAGGCTGGAAACCAAAGTGCGCTCCCTAGATAGCCGTCTATAAAAATCAGAAAATCATTAACCGCGTCCAATGTAATACCCCACTAGTGCTATGTTCACTAAGTCTCAAAGCTGACTTTATTGCGACTACTAATCGTCACTTATTGTAATCGTTGGACCCTCGCTATTAGAGGGCGTCGACGCTAGCAGCTGCTGCTCAACGTTTTTGGCCAATTCAATATAAGCCTTGGTGGCAGCGTGATCCGGTTTCGATGCTACCACAGGATTGCCTGCGTCCGTTGTTTCTCTGATGGTTAAATCCAAAGGCAAACGACCTATAACCTCTACACTGTATTCGACCGATAGCGAGTCACCACCGCCAGTGCCGAAGATAGCCTCTTCATGCCCGCAATTAGTACAGGTATGCGTGCTCATATTCTCCACAACGCCCAATATAGGCACATCTACCTTCTTGAACATTTCGATTCCCTTGCGGGCGTCAGACAATGCTACATCCTGAGGCGTCGTGACGATAACTGCTCCACTCACCTTAACGGACTGCGCGAGACTCAGTTGGATATCACCGGTACCGGGTGGCATATCGACGATTA
>Ga0302117_10000586_pt1 | contig 16183 bp, 10 predicted proteins | sample AG5_322_MG_FD_203112 | JGI IMG/M metagenome (GOLD analysis project Ga0302117, IMG submission 203112) | Marine microbial communities from Western Arctic Ocean, Canada - AG5_32.2 | ecosystem: Environmental > Aquatic > Marine > Oceanic | place: Canada: Western Arctic Ocean | collected 2017-10-01 | reverse complement strand
AGATTTGCTCCCTCGTTGCAAGACGCGGACACGCGGGCGGAGTAGAATTTCGGCGATGAAACGTCAGTTTTTCACCTTTACGTTGGCGTGGTTGGCAATTGCATTGCCTGCGGTCAATACGCAAGCCGCCTCTGACGAGGAGCTCTTCATCGACAAGGTATATCCCTTGATGAAAGAGAAATGCCTGGCCTGTCACGGCGATCGCCCGGACAAGATCAAGGGCGGCTACGACATGCGGACCTACAAGGGCCTGCTGGCGGGCGGAGACTCCGGCGAAGCGGCCATCGTCAAGGGGCGTCCGGACCAGTCGCCGTTCTTCGTCGCTCTCACGTGGGCAGACGAAGATTTGCAGATGCCGCCGAAGGAAAACGATCGTTTGGACAAGGCGGAGTTGGCGGTTTTCCGCGAATGGATCGAGCGGGGCGCGCCATGGAGCGATCCGAACGTCAAACGCGCGTTGGCCTGGGGCGATGTTTCCGACGATGGCATGGTCGTCAGGACCCGCGGAGGATTGGATGATTCCTGGACCTACCGACGTTACGCGGTTGATGGCCTGTGGGCTTATCAGCCAATCGCAAAAATCGAATCGCCGCGCGCCGATGTGCATCCGGTTGACGCTTTCGTCGATGCGCGACTGACGGAAGCCGGCGTCAAGGTCGCGCCGCGTGCGGAAAAACTGGACCTGCTTCGCCGGGCGACTTTCGGCCTTACCGGCCTGCCGCCGACACCGGCTGAGGTCAAAGCGTTCCTTGATGACGGCCGTCCGGATGCGTTTGACGGGGTGGTGGATCGTCTGCTGGGGTCGTCGCATTATGGGGAGAAGATGGCGCAGCATTGGCTCGACGTTGTCCGCTATGCCGACACCTCGGGATTTTCCAACGACTTTGAACGGCCGACCGCCTGGCGCTATCGCGACTACGTGGTTCGCAGCTTCAACTCCGACAAGCCCTACGATCAATTCGTCCGCGAACAACTGGCCGGCGACGAACTATCCGGGGCCGGACCGGAGGGACAGATTGCCGCAGGCTTCCTGCGCATGGGGCCCTGGGAACATACGTCGATGAGCGTGGCGGCGGAAACCCGGCAGCAATTCCTCGACGATGTGACGCACAGTGTGGGCGTCACCTTCCTCGGGCAACAGCTGCGCTGCTGCAAGTGTCACGATCACAAGTTTGATCCGCTTCCCACGCAGGACTACTACAGCTTCCAGGCCTTGTTCGCCACGGTGCAGTTTGCCGACCGTTCCCTGTCCTTTCTGGAGAACGAGAACACCCGTCAAATGGCCACCGGCAAGGCGCGGTTGCAACGGCGGATGAAAAACGCGAACAACCGCGACAAGTACCTGGAGCAGCAGGTTCAGAACATTGTGGCCAGACAGCTTCAAGAGAAGGGGCCGAAGGGGATGAGCGGGGAGGAACGCAAGCAGGCCTACGAACTCGCGATGAAGGATCAGAAGATTGCCGTGGGCAAAGCGACTCGAAAGCAAAAGATGTATTACGAGCGGGAGGGGAAACGCTACGAGCCTTATGCCTTCACAGTCTACAATGGCCCCGCGCGCGTCGCGATGAGCACAAAGCCGATCATGGCGATGCCGAAGCCCGCGCAGCGAAAGGGGAAGCCGGAGGCGATTCACGTATTAACCGGAGGCAGCATCGAATCGCCCGCGCAGGAAGTGTCTCCCAACATCCTGAGTGTGGTGGGCGGTTTCGCCTCGCCGGACAGCTCTTTGACAAAGTCGACCTTTTCCGAGGGCATGAGAGGTCGACGGGCGGCGCTGGCGAATTGGATCGTGGATCGCGAAAATCCCCTGACCGCGCGTGTGATGGTGAACCGGGTCTGGCAACACCTGTTCAGCGGGCAGGCGCTGGCGGGCACGCCCAATGATTTCGGGAAGATGGGCAAACAGCCCACGCATCCCGAGTTGCTCGATTATTTGGCGCGTTGGTTCATGGACAACGGTTGGTCGGTGAAGAAACTGCAACGCTTTATCATGGCGTCGGAAACCTATCAACGCGCCGCCGCCCCGGTGGATCCCGAAGTCACGCAGACGGACGGAGCGAATCAGTGGTTGAGCTATTTCCCGCCGCGCCGTCTCCAGGCCGAGGAACTGCGTGACGGCATGCTAGCTATCACTGGAGAACTTAATCGCGAGCAGGGAGGCCCCGGGACCTTTCCTGAGATCAACTGGGAAGTCGCATTTCAGCCCAGACTGGTGATGGGCACGATTGCCCCGGCGTATCAGCCTTCGCCGACTCGCGCGGAACGCCATCGGCGTGCGCTCTATCATTTTCGGTATCGGAGTTTGGCGGATCCTCTGCTGGAGGTTTTCAATCGGCCCGGGAGCGAGATGGCCTGCGACGTGCGCGATGAGACCATTATCGCGCCCCAGGCATTCGCGCTGTTCAATAGCGAGTTTGTCCATAATCGGGCTCTGGCATTGGCCGCGCTGGCCCAAAAGAACGGCGCCGCGTTTCCCCAGCGTCTCAACATTGTTTACCGGCGACTGTTTGGCCGGACTCCCTCGGCGAAGGAAGTGGCTGTTTTAAAAAATCATTTTGAACGGACGCTTGAGCATCACCGGGCTTCGACTCCGGTTGAAGAGCCATTGCCTCTCACAGTAGAACGCGAGTCGGTCGAAGAGCTTACCGGGGAGCCGTTCGTTATGGTCGAGGAGCTCGACAATCTGAAAAATTATGAACGGGATTTGAAGCCTTGGGACGTGAATGCCGAGACACGCGCACTGGCGGAGGTCTGCCTGGTGTTGCTGAACAGCAACGAGTTCTCATTTCTCTACTAGGACAAGATAATGAACCGACGTGAATTTATGTATGGGCTCGGCGGGACGCTGGGCACGGTGGCCTTCAACAGCCTGCTCGCAGCCGAGTCGCCGCTGAAGCCGAAGGCCACGCATCATCCGGCCCGGGCGAAGAACTGCATCTTCATCTTCATGGAGGGCGGGCCGAGCCACATCGACACTTTCGACCCCAAGCCGGCGCTGAGTAAACTCCACATGAAGGAGTTTTCGCGGAAGAGCAAGTTTGCCTCCGCGATGTCCAGCGGCAAACGCTACTACGTCGCGAGCCCGTTTGAGTTCAAACAGCACGGCAAATCCGGGATCCCGATGTGCTCGGAATACAAGCATCTGTCGACGGTGGCGGACGAACTCTGTTTGTATCGCGGATGCCAGGGCGAGTCTGTCAATCATCCGACGGCCTGCTACCACATGAACACCGGCAATCGTTTCGGCGGCGATCCCGCGGTCGGTTCCTGGGTCAGCTACGGACTGGGGACTACCAATCAGGATCTGCCAAGTTTTGTGGTCCTACCCGAGTTGAATTATCCGCAGGGCGGATCCGCCAATTGGTCGAACGGCTTTTTGCCCGCGCACTTTCAGGGGACCACACTGCGCGCAAAGGGCGCGCCCATTCTGGATCTGTTGCCCCCCAAGGGCGTGACCCGGGATCTGCAACAGATGAACCTGGACGCGCTTCGGAAGGTCAATCGACTGCATGCCGCCGCGCATCCGGCGCACGATGCCCTTGAGGCCCGCATGTCCTCGTACGAGCTGGCCTTCCGCATGCAGGCGATCGTTCCGGACCTGATCGACCTGGGCAAGGAAAGCGAGAAGACCCGGGAGGCCTACGGAATCGGTCAGTCGGCCACCGATGCCTTTGGCAAGCGCTGCCTGCTTGCGCGCCGCATGGTCGAGAAAGGGGTTCGCTTCGTGCAGTTGTATGCCGGCGGTTGGGATTCCCACGATTATCTGGAGCGCGCTCATTCGGCGCGCATCCGTTCAGTCGACAAACCGATTGCAGCGCTCATCCGCGATCTCCGCCAGCGCGGGATGCTGGATGACACCCTGGTGTTTTGTTGCGGCGAATTCGGGCGTTCCCCGGACAACGGCGTGCGCGGCGGCGGCGCGCGCGTGGGGCGCGATCACAACGCCAAGGCGATGTCGGTCTGGTTCGCTGGCGGCGGCTCCAAGGCGGGGCACATCATCGGCGCCACCGATGAGATAGGGGACAAAGCTGTCGATGTCGTGCATCCGATCAAGGATGTGCATGTCACCCTGCTGAATCTGCTCGGTCTTAATGACAACAAGCTGACGTTCTTCGATCAGGGCCGCTACAAGCAGCTCTCCCAAACCGGCGGTCAACTCATACCGGAGATATTGGCGTGAACGGAGGAATGCTCCATTTCTAAGGACAGATGATCGACACAACCATCAATCTCACGGCCGGCCGGAAATTTCCGGCTCTCGGCCTCGGCACATGGAAGATCCCGAACGACCTCACTCCGAGTGTCGTCAAGGATGCTGTCTGCGCTGATTCAACGATCCCGCCGAATTCGGCGAAAAGGCATTCAATGCTTTCTATCCAATTTTTGATTAATTGACCGCGCAGGCTGAAGCCCAAGAAACGAACATCGTCTGGGCCTTCGGCATCCACGCTTTGGCAAGCGCGGCTACTTCCACCTCGGCTGTAGCCGCCTTCGCTAGAGGGTGGGCGATCATCTGAGCCACAAAGCACATTAAAACCTATGAAATACGCCACATTCCTCACTCTCCTCTATTTCGCATGCGTTGCCGGGTTGTATTCCGCGCCCGCGCAGGCGGACGCCAACGCGGCGAAGCCGCAATTGGATGGAACTAAAGCCAGTCCGGCCCGGACTTCCCCGAATATCGTTTTCATCTTTATTGATGACCAGGGTTACTACGACCTGGGTTGTTATGGCGCTACGGAAATCAAGACGCCGCGGATCGATGCCATGGCGAAGGCCGGGACGCGCTTTACGGACTACTACGCGGCGGCTCCGATCTGCAGTCCTTCGCGTGCGGGGTTGCTGACCGGTTGTTACCCTCGCAGGGTGGGGAATCACGTCTGGGTGCATCGCGCTGATTCGCGCACGGGCATTCATCCGGATGAACTGACGATCGCCGAGCTGTTGAAGGACAACGGATACGCGACCGCCTGCATTGGTAAATGGCATCTCGGATTTCACGAGCCGTTCCTTCCACACAACCAGGGCTTCGATCACTACTTCGGCCTGCTGCACAATTTGGACCCGGTTGAAGTCGTCTACTTCGAGGATAAGGGTGGGGTGCCTCTGATGCGAAATGGCGAGGTCGTCAAACGTCCGGCTGATCCCGCGGAGCTCACCAAGATTTACACCGACGAGGCCATTCAGTTTATCGAGCAGAATACCCGTTCGGCAGGCTCAGGGCAGGCATCAGATCCGTTCTTTCTCTACTTGCCGCACACCATGCTTCACAACCCGCTCGGCGTGAGCGAGGAATTCAAGGGTAGCTCAGACTGGGGCGAATATGGTGACGCAATTCAGGAATTGGATCATAACGTCGGCCGGATCTTCGATGCCTTGAAACGGCTGGGCATCGACGACAACACCATCGTCGTCTACGCCTCCGACAATGGCCGCGGACCTGGCCGCACTCCAGAGCAGAAGATTCGCGGGCGTAAGCTTTCCACGTATGAGGGCGGCATTCGGGTGCCTGCGATCGCGTGGGGGCCGGGACTGGGATTGCAGACGGGCACGGAATCAAAGGCGCTGGTGCACGCGATGGATTGGTATCCAACACTCGCCAGCTTCGCGGGCATCAAAGTTCCAGAAGGCCGCGTAATCGATGGGCGTGACATCAGTCCCTTGCTGAAAGGGCAAACGAAAGTCGTGCCGCATGCTGGCATGAAACTTTCGATCAACTCTGCGGTTCAGATGCGGCGTCCCTGGAATCCGGATGGTGAATGGGCGTCCATCATCCAGCGCAACGAATACAATAACGCCTTCTTCTATCACGGCAGCCAGGGCGCGTTGGCCGCCGTTCGTTGGCGCAACTGGAAACTCTATCTGAATCCCAGCCTCGAGTTGTATGACCTGGAGAAGGACCCGGGAGAATTGAAGTTCGCGCGCAATCGGGAAATGCTGCGCAAGCTGCGTGGCATGGCGATCCTGTTTCAGGAGGAGATGCGGCGCGATGCCCGGCCTGCCGGAGAGGTTGCGCCGGCATCCGACGCGAAAGGGCGAACGCGGATCTCGAAGGCGACGCTGGACAGCCTCGACGCAAAACGTGATGTGACCTATGCGCGCTATGGTGATCGCACGCTGGAGATGGACATATATCGGCCCAAGGGCAGCTGGGGCGAGCTGCCCGCAATCGTCTGCGTCCACGGCGGAGGATGGAGAAAAGGCAGTAGGATTAATCATACCAAGCCGGCCCAGGCGCTCGCGGCGCTCGGGTTTGTCACGGCTACAATCTCCTATCGCCTCAGCGGTGAAGAGCCCTTTCCAGCCCAGATCCAGGACTGCAAAGCAGCCGTCCGATTTCTGCGCGCCAACGCCAAAGAGTATGGCATTGATCCGAAGAAGATAGGCGCCATCGGTCATTCGGCCGGCGGGCATTTAGTGGCGTTGCTTGCGACCTCGGGCGAGGCCAAAGAACTCGAACTCGAAGGCGAAGGCGGGAATGCCGACTTCAGCAGCGCGATTCAGGCGGCTGTGCCCATGGGCGCTCAGACGCACTTGATGTCGGAACGCAATCGTGAAATATCAAGCACGAGGGAGATCTGGCAGCAGTTCCTCAGCGGGTCGCAGGAGCAGCAGCCTGAGACCTATCGCCTTGCCTCGCCGCTGGCACACCTCGATAAGCAAGATCCGCCCTGCTGGTTCATCACCGGTGAGAAGGATGATCCCAGCACGCACGCCGATGAGTTTCGTGCGCGCATGAAGGCGTTGGGGATCGAATCCAATCTCACGGTCATCAAAGGCGCGCCACATCCGTTCACCGTTCAGCAAGTCTGGTTCGATGAGATGCTTGAAACAGCCGGCGCATTTTTTGAAAGAACGCTGAAGTAGTCCGAATGCGATTCACAAGCGCCATGCTCTTTCTCTGGCGATTTTGACGAGCGTCAATGGGCAGGAGAGTGTGCCTTTGCCGAAACCGGTGGCGGCGTTTCTTTACCAGAATATTGAAAAATAATTCTGGCGGAAGTGCGTATTGTCGCCGGTCATAGGCGGCAAATTGAGCGGCGAGGCGAGTTGGCGGCGACCGTTATGGTCAAATTTTTATCCCCGTGTGCGTTCATGTACGGAGCCTGTTTCCGCCGCGAAGAATATTGCCCGCACGCTTCGCGAACAGGTTGGCGTCACATCGGGGCTCTCGAATCACGCCGGAATCTTGGCGTCCTGGGAGGCGCAGGCGGCGAATGAGGACGACTGGGAGAGGCTTTAGGTGGCTTCCCTTCGCTCCGCGACCATCGCCGCAAGGTTGGGATCGGATGGGCAGGCCGAAATCTGGACCGGGTCGGCGTGGAGTCCGGCTCCGCGCCCAATCGTGTGGAGCTGGACTCCCGAGTTTAAGCGCTGACGAAGCTAGAACACTTTGCCTTCGGCCTTGCCCATGGTCGAGAGTTTGTCCTTCGCTTTTTGGGAGCCGTTGTCGGCTGCCTTGCGGAGCCATTCCATGCCCAGTTGCGGATCGTATTCCACCCCTTCGCCAAAGAGGTAACGCTCCGCCAATGCCAATTGCGCCCGGGCCGATCCCTTGTCTGCCTGGCGTTTCTGGAAGGCGATTACGCGCTGTTCGGTTTCCTTGTCGCTCGTGCGAGCGCGGCGCGGCTGGTTGGCGGCGCGCGTCGGTTGCTGGGCCTTTGGGCGAACGTTGCTCTGTTGGGACGCGGCGGCGCCGTTGCCGTCCGGCGTTCCTTGGGGCGGGGTGTCGCTGATCCCGGACAGATCGAAGGGATGAATCAGATCGTCGTCCGTGTCCCAGGTCTTGTCCGGCCCGGCGCACAGCACCTGGAAACCGTTGTGGATTTGCTCCAGTTTGTAGGGCGTCTCCCAGGGGTCGATGGCGGGGTCGCGATCTGGCGGCTTGCCGGAGGCCGTGCGCATGTTGGATCGGAGGAAATCCGCGAAGTTGTCGATGGGGAGGCGGTTGGATTCGGTGTAGTCCTGGGCCACGGCCTGGGCGATGCCGTTCAGTTCCACGTTTTGTATCGCCGCAACCTGGAACTTGTCCACGACGTTGGTGCTGTCCTTCATCGCCGACACTCCCACGGCGCCCGCGACGCCGAGCGCCGCGAGGGGCATTAGTTTCATCAGGCTCACGCGGGCCCCCCTGCCTTGGCGCGCGAGGCGGCAGTGGTTTCGATCGTTAACCCGGTCAGGAAATCATGGCTGACGAATTTCAGAAAATCCTGTTTGTCGAGCTTCAGGCATTTGCCGTAGGACGCGGCGACGACGTCGGCGTTGGCCGGCGCGTCGCTCAGGAGGCTGATCTCGCCGCAGAACTTTCCGGGGCCGAGCGTCGCGAGTTCGACGTCGTCCTTGACGACCTTGAATCGGCCTTCGTAAACGATGTAGAAATTCTCGTTGCGTTGGTCTTTCTCAATGACTCTCTGGCCGGCGAGCAGCTCGACGAGGGAGAACTTGTGCGCGAGGGTCACCAGCGCGTTCTGGTGCCAGTCGGAGAAGAGCTGGTTGCGTTTCAGGAACGCGGAAATTTGAACGATTTCCCGTATCTTGTCCGCTCCCAGCGCCTTGACCAGCAGTTGATCGAAATCCTTCCTGGCCAGCGTGAAAAGTCCCGTGGCGGTTCGGCTGCGAACGGAGCTGTTGCGCGGCGCCTTGTCGAGCAACGCCATCTCGCCGAAGACATCCCCCGGGCCGAGCGTGGCGAGGACGTTCAGGAATCCGGACTCGTTCTCCTTGCAAACCTCGACCTGGCCCGTGTGCAGGACGAACATGGCGTCGCCGGGGTCGCGCTCGCGAATGACGGTCTTGTCCGCCGCCGTTGTGATGTATTTCATCGCGGCCGCCAGTTCCTTCAACAGGTCGTCGGAAATCTGGGAAAAGAGCAGGGCGCTTCGCAGAAATTCCAACGTGGCCGCTTCCTCGGGGCGGCCCGGGTCGGCGGGGCGATTGACGACTCGGGTTTCCGCGCGAAAGAAGTGGGGCGCCAGCAGGCGATGAGCGCCTCGGACGATCAGCCAGACGAAATAGACGATCACACCGGCGAGGATGACCGACAGCAGCGCGAGCGCGAATCTCGTGAGCCCCTCATTCTCGAGGGGGAGTTCGGCGAGCATGGCGATGTAGAGCGCGTCGATCTGGGTGTGGACCAGGAAATTGGCGAAATAGAAGACTCCGCTGAGCCAGAGAATGGCGTAGGTCGAATAGGTGAGCAGATAATTCTCTTCCTCCAACTTGTCCTTCCAGTTGAACATTTGAGCGAACAGCTTGGCGTTCAGAAATCGTTGCGCGCACTTGGGCAGTTCGTATTCCTTGCGAAAGGCCGAATGGAGCAGGGTGTGGGTTGGCGTTTCGCCGAAGGGCGAGGCCAGCGCGATCGCGGCCAGACAGCTGGCCAGCATTGCCGCGTCCGAGTCAAACAGCCAGCCGATGGCGGCCAGCATGAACGGCGCGCAGAGCGCGCGCAGCGCGACGGCGATTTCGCAACCGCGGCCGCCCATGAACGCGTCCCGCGTATCGAGCGCGAAGAAGGGCAACAGGCGATCCCAGCGCACGCGCGCGTCGTAGGCCTGCCGGCCCAGGCCGTGGAGCGTCGAACCGGCCAGCGCGTGCGAGAGGCTGAGTCCGAGAGAGGTGAGAGCCAGAGCCTTGAACCATTCGATCAAATCGTCGCCCAGCCGGATCTCGGATGTGAAAATGGCCAGAGCTCCGGCCGCGATCATGGCCAGAGAAAAAATGACGCCAATGACGCCGTGTGCCGAAAGGCCTGCCACCGACGTCTCCTTGCCCTGTTTCAGCGTCGAGACAGAGTCTTCGCGAAGAAAGCCGCGATTGATCGAACTCAGCACGAGATCGTAAAAAGCGCGAATGCCCGGATTGCGTCCCTGGACCAGCTCCAGGTGCAAAATTTCCTCCACGGTCTTCTCGCCGTCAAATTGTTCAAGGATGTCGCGCTGCTCGGAGGTCAAGGCGAGATACTCGCCTCGTTCGGTTTGTTTGAGCAGTCGAGCGCCGTCGGGCAGCGTTCTGATTTCGACCGCCGTGCAGAACGAAAGTTTCTTGTCGGAAAGGGAATCCATTTCAGTCGAGTCGTTTATACGTGATGAACCAATCGTTGCCAATCCCTCTCTTGCGCCAGTGAAATGGGACGCCGAGGACGGCGTCCGGACGCTTCAGGTGTGCAAGGCGCGTCGCGGGGCATGGTTTGGCTTGATCTTTTGTTGGATTCGCCGCCAAGTAATAAGTTCGTGGAAGTCGTCCGTGAAATATTGATTAAAACGGGAGCGATCGCGCAGCGAAGCCGGCTCGACATCCTTGAGGTTCCTTGCGCATGAGCGACGTTGATCTCCACGCGGGGCGGGAACTTCCGGCCAATGGCAAGAGCGGATCGCTGCTGGTGGTCGACGACAATCTCCTGAATCGGGAACGGCTCGCCAATCGTCTGCGCGGTCAGGGTTATCGATTGACCACGGCGGGCGGCGGAAAAGAAGCTCTGGAGAAGCTCGAAAGCGAACCCTTCGATCTCGTTCTCCTGGACAGTTTGATGCCCGGCATGAGCGGTCAGGACGCCCTCCGGGAAATTAAATCCCGCGAAACCCTTCGTGACATCCCGGTGATCATGATTTCCGGTCTCGACGAGATCGAGACTGTCGCCCACTGCATCGATCTTGGGGCCGAGGATTATGTCTCCAGCCCATTCGATCCCGTGTTGCTGACGGCCCGCATCGACGCCTGCCTGGAGAACAAACGCCTGCGCGAACAGGAGGCTCTGTTTCTCGATCAGCTGCAGCGTGAAAAGGACCACTCGGATCAGCTGGTGACCGTGGTCATTCCGATCGGTATTTCGCTGATGCGGGAGCCGGATTTCAATCGCCTCCTGGAAAAGATTCTCGTAGGCGCGAAGGGCATCAGCGCGGCGGACGGAGGCACGTTCTATCTGCTCAATGACGCGCGGGAGCTGGAGTTCGTCATGCTTCGCAATGATTCGCTCAAGATTCAATTGGGCGGCACCAGCGGGGAACCTATTCCCTTTTCTCCCTTGAAACTCATCAACCCGGAAACCGGCGAGCCCAACCATTCTCAAGTCGCCTGTCACGTGGCGCTCACCGGTGAGTCCGTCAATATCCCCGATGCCTACCATGTTGAGGGATTCGATTTCCATGGGACCAAGGAGTTCGACAAGAAAATGGGATATCGGTCGATGTCCTTCCTCACCACGCCGCTCAAGAATGAAAGAGGCAAGGTGATCGGAGTGCTGCAACTGATCAACGCGCAGGATTCCGCCAAGAAAATGGTAGTCCCCTTCGATCCGTCCTTGCAGACGTCGATCGAATCCCTCGCGCGCCTGGCCGCCGCGGCGCTGGAATCCTACGAGGAGCGCCCGAAGGCGAGCTGACGCAGAAGCGTCGGATTTCTTATCCACAGATAAACACAGATGGACACGGATTCATTCGGAAGCTTCGCGCGGATCCAATCCTTCATTCCGTAAACGAAACAAGTCGGATGACTTTGGTGGTCGGCGGCAATATCTGTGTCTATCCGTGTCCATCTGTGGTTCACGGCTTTCTTCGGGATCAACGCGCGATGGCCTGATCGAAAAAGCGCAGCGAAGCGTCGAGATGTTCTTCCCAGTAGCCCAGACGTGATCACCGGGAAACTCCTCGTAAACGTGCGGAACGCCTTCCAGCTCGAGTCCGTCGTGGGGAAGGTAGCCGCTGCCATCGCCCCAAAGGCCGTCCGAAGGCATCGCCAGGAGCATCGGTTGGATCTCGTAAAGTTCGATCATGCGCGCGGCCGTCACATGCGCGCCGCCTTTCATCGGTCAGTCCAGATGGCTGCCGTAGATCCCGTGCAGCAGAATCGCGATCGGCAGGTCGCGCCACTGGTCGGCGCCCCTCGGAACGAAAACCGAGATATCCCCGCGCCCCTTCAAGGCCGGGCCCTTGACCGTGATGTTCCGCAATTCGTCCCGCTCAGACCGCGGGTCGGAAATCCCAATGCTGTGAAATCGTGACATGGGGGAAACTGTTTTGCGGCGCGAAGTGAATGTCACCCTGGAACAACGATCGCGAGAAGATGAAATTACACCGTCGAAGAGCAGCCCGCTTCAGGGTTGACCGGAAGTCATGAATCGAGTTCGCCGGGTTCAAGCCAGTCGCGCATGGAATGGCGCACGTCCAAGACTACGACACGAGCTTCGGTCACGGTGAAGAGCACGCGATATTGGTCGCGCCGGTTCCCAACGAGCATTTGCCGGATTTCAATTTCGTGTTGGGCGTTCTCAGGGGCGGAGGCGAATCGTTTCGGATCGCGATTGAGGCTGCCAACGGCTTCTTCCAGCCGATCTAACCATCGTTCGGCTGCTGGGGGAGATTATCGGCAATCCAATCGACGATTTCGAGAAGGTGATTGCGGGCGCGTTCAGTGTATTCGATCACGTAAGTCACTGGTCGGAAACGCGCTGGCGCAACTGGAGATGGGCGTCATCGGCGGGAACGGTTCGTCCCGCCTTGTAGTCAGCCACGCTTTCCCCTAGGCGAAGGTCGTCGGATCGTGACTCATCAAGCTGCTGTAAATAGTCGATGATCCGGCGCCGATCCGCGGCGTCCAACCTGGCTAATTCCGACTGCAGAGTTTCGACCGTCATGATGGCAATCTATCCGGGTTTGCGGATGGATTCAAGGATTGGAAATCTCGTTCGCGATGTTTGTCCATTCGATCAGCAGGACGCCCTTTGAGTTTACCCCCTTGCGCATGTCGTCGAAGGCCTGGTTCAGCTCTTCGAGAGGATTGGTCTGTGTGACCATTTCTTCGATGGTGAAGTTTCAGTCGCCGGCGGTGCTGGCAGCTTTGGCTTTCGTGCGGGTGATTTGATAATCGACACAGAGATGTTGAGCGCTTTGTATTTGCGGCCCGAGATTATTGAATTGAAACCGTTTTGGACAAGCGCTCCGCCAGGAACATTATCTGGATCAGGGCGATCGATCGGCACGACGCCGAGCGATCGATCCTGTCGCCGGAGGTTCGGGCGCGAGCCGCAGAGACGGCCGAGGACGCCGAGCTGGAGCAGGGTGAACGTCAGGGCCGTCAGGCGGGTAAACTGATTGAGGCGATCACGGCTGAGCATCCGGAGATGGCGGAGCTCGACGCCCGTTTTCATTGGCCGTGGTGGCTCTCGCCGGCGGTCCTAATTGCGGTTTTCATTGCGGGCGTCGTCGCGGACACGCTCACGTCCTCGGGGCGCATTGACATCATTGCTTTTCCACTGCTCGGGCTGTTCCTGTGGAATGTCGCGATCTACGCCTTTCTTGCGGTCCGACGATTCGTTGCCTGGAAGAAGAAAGCGGTGGGCCATCGTCTTTCGCGCATGTCGGCGTGGTTTCCTCGAAAGCTATTCGCGATTTTGCCGTGGCCGGATTTCCCGAAGGAGGACGGGGAGAAGAAGCCCGGAGGAATCTGGCGCGCCGCGGCGGGTTCGTTCGTGACGCCCTGGTTGAAAATTGAGCGGCCCATCTTTCATGAGCGCTTGAAGATCCTGCTGCACGCCGCCGCGATTGCGGCGGTGGCGGGCATGGCCACGAACATGTATCTCAAGGGCCTGAACTTCGAGTTTCGCGCCGGGTGGAGCAGCACGTTTATTCAGGAGGCTGAATCGCTGCGCGGTCTGCTGGGATTCGTCTTTGGTCCGGCATCCTGGCTTACCGGCATCGCCCTGCCGGATGCGGCTGGCCTGAGAACGATGAATTGGTCGAGCAATCCCCAAGGTGAGAATGCGGCCGATTGGATTCACCTTTATGCGGCCACGGCTCTGTTGGTGGTTTCGCCGCGGCTGGTCCTGATCGGCCTGAGCGCGATGCGCGGCTGGCGGGCGGGGCGTGACATCGAGCTTGAGGGCCTGGAGGCGCCGTTGTTGGGCAAGGTGGAAACGACTCTCGTCGCGACCGAGTCTCTCGAGCGGATTTGCATCGTTCCCTACAACCACACCTGCGCGCCGGTGTTTCGCGATCGGTTTCGCAAGGAGCTGTTCGAGCGAAGCTCGGAACGGTTTCAACTCGATTACCTGGACCGGGTGAACTACGGCCTGGAGGCGGAGTACGCTGCGTGTCTGGACGTCGACAAACTCAGGTGCAAGTCGCTGCTGGTGGTGTTCAATCTCAGCTCGACGCCGGAGGAGGAGGTGCAGGGAATGTTCCTGGATCGACTGGATCAAATGACGCGCCGGTTGCAGCGTCATGTCGGCATTGAGGTCTGGCTCGATGAGTCGAGCTTTTCAGAACGGTTCCGCGCGGAGGCGGGATTCGGCGAGCGGCTTCAGCAGCGCCGCGCGGCCTGGATCAGGATGCTCGCCAAACGGGAAATGAAGCCGGAGTTCATCGACGTCGTCACCGAGGAATACCTGCGACCTTCCGCGCCCGTTGAAGCTGACGTCGCTTCTGAGTCGACCGATTCGTCGAAGGATTCAATCACGACATGAGCGCCACCACCGTCACTCTCAGCCTGATCTCGCACACGAACGTCGGCAAGACGACTTTGGCTCGCACGCTGTTGCGGCGGGACATTGGCGAGGTGTTCGACCAGCCGCACGTGACGGATTCCTGCGAGGAGCACACGCTCATGGAGACCGGCGACGGCATCGAGCTCAAGCTTTGGGACACGCCGGGGTTTGGCGATTCATTCCGACTTTGGAAACGGCTGGAAAAATCCGAGACCGCGCTGGGGAAATTCCTCACCGGCGTCTGGGATCGGTTCACCGATCGGCCGTTCTGGTGCAGCCAGCAGGCCATCCTCAATGTGCGGGACAAGGCGGACGTCGTGCTCTATCTCGCCAATGCCGCCGAGGGCCCCAACGAGGCCGGCTACGTCGAGCCGGAAATGCAGATTCTCGAATGGCTGGGCAAGCCCGTCATCGTGCTGCTCAACCAGATGGGCAGTCCGCGAGAATCCGAGCATGAAGATCGCGATCTGCGAGCTTGGCGGGAGAAGCTGAAAGACGTGCCGGTCGTGCGCGACGTTCTCGTGTTCGACGCCTTCGCCCGGTGCTGGGTGCAGGAGATTGTGCTGTGGCGCGCGGTGGGCAAGGCGCTTCCCGAGCTGGAGGGCGCGGCGATGGACGGCTTCATTGAAACCTGGCAGCTCAGCAATCGCCGGCTCTTGCAGCGCGGCGTCGAGCGCATGGCGCTGGCGTTGGCTGACATCGCCAACGATGCCGAGCCAGTCACCCGCACGAGCCTGTTCGATCGCTTTGTGACGCCGACATTGAAACGGTTGAAATCGTCGGAGAAACAGTCGATGCAGCGCCTGGCCGAGCGGCTGTCGGCCATTCTCTCGGCGACGACGACTTCGCTGATTCACCTGCATGGTCTGTCCGGCGAAGCCGCGAAGAAGATTGAGTCGCGCTTCGATGACGATTTTGCGTTTCAGCGACCGGTGGACAAGAGCGTGGTCGGAACGATCGGCGGATTTGTCACCGGCGCGGCGAGCGGCCTGACGGCGGATCTGCTGGCGGGCGGATTGACCTTTGGCGGCGGGGCGCTGGTCGGCGGATTAGTGGGCGCGGTCGGCGGCACGGCGGCGGCGCACGGCTACAATCTGGTGAAGGGCGAGAAGGAGCCGGAAGTGCGCTGGTCGCCGGAGTTTCTGCAGTCGGCGTTCCGGGCGTTGATCCTACGCTATCTCGCGGTGGCGCATTTTGGGCGGGGGCGCGGGAATTACAATGAGGGGGAATGTCCGGCGTTTTGGAACGAGCAGGTCAATGCGATTGTCGAGCCGCGGGAGGATCGGATCAAGGCGCTGCAGCCTTCGGGCGGGAAGAACGATCGGGATCCGCTACTGGTGACCCAGTTTGAGAGTCTGGTCTCCGAAGTTCTGGTCGCGACGCTTTCGAAGCTATATCCGGACGCGGATTCGGCGCTGGTGGAGTTGAACCGGGCGGAAACTGTTTCCGGCACGGTGGAAGAAGGTGGTTGAGGTTGGACGGAAAGCGCGCCGACCAAGGAGGGGCGGCATTTCTCGCGCCTGAAACTTCCGATGCCACCGCCGCGCATCACTCTGACCCTTGCAGGGCCACGGCGACAGGAATGTCGCCGCTCCTTGCGTCTCCGGTCTTTCGCTTGCTTTGCGAGAATCGAACTCAGGTTTTATCTTCGCTCTATTCGTGCAAATTTGGCCGTTGCGGCGTCTTTTTGCAGAACAAGGCAGC
>Ga0302117_10000582_pt1 | contig 16211 bp, 10 predicted proteins | sample AG5_322_MG_FD_203112 | JGI IMG/M metagenome (GOLD analysis project Ga0302117, IMG submission 203112) | Marine microbial communities from Western Arctic Ocean, Canada - AG5_32.2 | ecosystem: Environmental > Aquatic > Marine > Oceanic | place: Canada: Western Arctic Ocean | collected 2017-10-01 | reverse complement strand
CTCCCCATTCCCCCCCCCTCAAAAAAGAAAAGACGAGGAACCTCTCATGCCCGTACACGGCGGAAAACTCGCAGCTCGCGCCCTCAAAAATGCCGGAGTCGAAGTGCTCTTTACGCTTCCCGGCGGTCACATCATGCCCCTCTACGATGGCTGCATCGACGAGGGCATCCGGATCATCGATGTTCGCCACGAACAGGCGGCGGTGCATGCTGCGGATTCGTGGGCGAGGTGCAATCCCGGAAGCATCGGCGTGGCGGCGATCACCGCCGGGCCGGGTGTCACCGACGGGGTCACGGGGATCGCGAACGCCTGGCGGGCGAACTCACCGATTTTGGTTTTTGGGGGCCAGGGGCCCTTCAGCCAGCTTCGTAAGGGTTCGCTCCAGGAGATGGATCATCTGGGGGTAGTGCGCCCCATCACCAAATTCTGCGATGCGGTCTACCAGGCCGATCGGATTCCGGAATTCGTCGAGTTGGCGATTCGTCATGCGGTTTCCGGGATTCCCGGCCCCGCCTTTCTCGAAATCCCCATGGATGTCTGGAACGGCCAGGTGGAGTGGGAAGACGTCGTCATGCCGAGGATTCGTACCCAGGCCCCGCGTCTTTCTCCCGACCGGGAAGAGGTCCGCAACGCCATCGAGGTTCTTCAAGCGGCCGAGCGCCCCATGTTGATGGCGGGCACTAGCGTGAAGTGGTCGAACGCGAGTCCCTCGATGAACCGATTCATCAGCGAAACCCACATCCCGACCTACACCAACGGAATGGCCCGGGGCACGGTCCCCTTCGAGTCGCCTGAATTTCTGAACCGCTCGCGACGGGATGCGATGGCGAAGATCGATTGCATCGTGTTGGCGGGAACCCTGCTGGATTTCCGCATGCGCTTTGGCCAGACGATTCCCAAGGATGCCAAGATCATCCAACTCGAGATGGACGCCACCTTGATCGGTCAGAATCGTGGGACGGATGTTCCCCTGGTGGGCAACCTGGCATGCAGTTTTGATCTGCTCGTGGAAGAGATGAAGAACCAGAGTGTGACCCTCGACTTCAGCGCCTGGCGCGATGAGTTGCGCGAGATCGAAGACGCTGCGGAAGCGAAGGTGCAAGCGAATCTCAACAGCGACGAAAGCCCGCTGGATCCTCAGCGAATGTGCCGCGAAGTGCGTGACTGGCTCGATACTCTGGACGCGCCCATCGTGATCGGAGATGGCGGCGATATTGTCGCGACGGCCGCGAAGATCCTGCCCGTGCGGGGTGAGGGCGCCTGGATGGACCCGGGTCCGTTGGGCACCTTGGGCGTGGGTATGCCCTTTGCCCTGGCCGCTCAGCTCTCCCATCCCGAGAAGAGGGTGGTGATCGTCTACGGCGACGGTTCTTTCGGTCTCAACGGGTTCGAGTTTGACACGGCGGTTCGTTTTAATTTGCCTGTGATCGGTATCGTGGGCAACGACGCGGCCTGGGGGCAGATGATGCGGCCCCAAGGCGCACTGCTCGGCTGGGATCGGCTGGACGGAACGCTGCTGAACCCCACGCGCTACGACAAGGTGGTCGAAGCGTTGGGTGGGTACGGTGAGCTCGTGGAAAGCCCCGAGGAGTTGCGCCCTGCCCTCGAGCGCGCTGCAGCGTCGGGCAAGCCGGCGTGCATCAACGTGATGATCAAACAGGATCGAACTTTCAAGGGCGGAATCTACGTCTGATACCTCCGAGAGCGCCGGGCAAGCTTTGAGTCGGCCGATCCTGAAGGCATTGGCGGCCGACCGTGACCTTGGCTGTCTTTCCGATTTCCTCGGGTCGACGGGGCCCTTGGGACTCGTCGTCCTTGAGGCCACGGGTCCCGCGGACTCGCGTTCCAGCCAAATTTCCGAGTTGGCGGTGATCCTGCTGGACGATTCCCGGGAAAGCCCCCAGGCCCTGCACTCCCTTTTCCGCATTGCGGGACCCCCGTCCGACGCGGGGCTGGGCCAGGCGGCTGTCGGTCCCGACGAGTGGGCGTCGGCCCCGGAACTCTCCGAGTGGCGCGCTCCCCTGCTCGAGGCCTTGCGCGGCCGGACGCTGATCGTTCAGACGGCTGACGAGGTCCGGCCTCTACTGGTCCGGGATTTTTCGTCGTCCCTTGGCCGGACTCGGCTCCTCGAGCTTGAGGATCTGCTGGCGCTTACACACCCCGACGTGCGGGCCGAAGATTCTCGAGATCCGGTTCGCCGGTTGCTTGTCCGTGAGCCGGGGCGGCGTGCCCTCAAGGGGGCCACCGGTCTCCTGGATGTCCTCCTCGCGGTGGCCAAGGGTTCCCATGAAGGAGAGGCGCGTTACGCGAATGCTCGCCGGGCACTCGAGGGCCAGCGACCGGATTCACCCTGGCTCAGCATTCTGGCGCCGGCTCCGGAACTAGCCGAAGGCACCGGGGAAAGTCGGCAGTTCGTTGAAATTGGCGTGACCAATGAGACCCCCGTGCCCAATGACTCGGATGCAATTGCCCGGGTGCTGGCGGATGCCGAGCGCGGGGGGCGCCATTTCCCGGGCTATCGGGCGCGCACCGAGCAAATCGATTTGATGCGCGGGTTTCACCAAAACCTCGTGCACGGGGGCCGGGGGCTGCTCGAAGGCGGAACCGGCGTGGGAAAATCACTGGCTTATCTCGCCGCGGCCATTCCCTTCGCCATGGAGCGGTCGGCCGCCGGGGCCCGAGATCCGGTGGTCATTTCGACCCGGACCAAACTTCTTCAGGATCAGCTCCTGGAAAAAGATATTTCCGCTGCCGCGCGGATGTTGGGCTATCCCGAACTCAGGGCGTTGTCCATCAAGGGACGGGCCAATTATGTTTGCGAGCAACGCCTGCAGGATACGTTGGCCGCTGGGGCTGGCCCGGGCCTGCTCGCCGAAGACCGCAACGCCTATGCGGTGTTGGTTGCCTGCGCACGCACCCGGCCCGGGGGCGAAGTGGGTTCTTTGCCCGGAGCCCTGCTTCGTCGCTACCCCTTGCTTCTCGATCTGGTTCACAACTCGGTGGCGCGCAGGGCCGAACAGTGCAGCCGGGAAGAGTGCGCCAAGCGCCGGAACTGCCCCTTTGGCCGACGTCGTTCGGCCTTGGCCAAGGCTCACCTGGTGGTGGCCAATCACGACCTGCTTTTGCGCTGGCCTCCGGACTACCCGCACTTTGAACACGTCATCGCCGACGAGGGTCACGAACTCGCGGGTGTGGCCGACGAGGTTTACGCCCGAGTGGTTCGCCCGGAGGAGGTGCGCGAGCGCATCGACGAAATTTTTGGGCCGCCCGGGTCGAACCCTGTAGCGGGAGAGCCCGGGTCGGGGCAGTTGCCCCGCAAACAACGGCTCGAAGCCGCTCGGGAAATCAACGAGGCCCGGCGTTCTCTGGCCTTGGATTTCGCGGCGATCGGAAGGTCCGTGGTGAAGCAAGCGAGCGACTACGGCGAGGTTCAACTGCCCCCGGACCCGGCACGCCTCTATCCCACAGCGGCGCGCCTGGCCGACGTCGCCGCGGCGCGCTTGGAAGGTGTGGCTCGCTTGGCCGAGGAACTGGACAGCCGGGCGGAATGGACTTTCGAGGAAGCCCCAGCGAATCCGGGGGATGGCCCGAGTCCAGTGGAGCGCAATGCCGAGGCGCTCCGGGAGGCGGCCACAGGTCTCCGACTCGCCTTTGCCGAAGCGGGTGAGGACTCGGTGGCGGCCTTCGATCGTCTGGTGGTTCCCTACGATCGCTGGGTTTTGGCGATCCGATCCGTTTCTCCGGCGAGCTCGTTCCACGAGCAATTCATGGAAAACCTCGAGTCCTTTTCGGCGGTCTCCGCGAGCCTGTTCGTGGGCGGCGATGCTTTTGCGGCGATGGGGGAACTCGAACTCGACGAGCGATCGGAGTTCGGAGTGAACAAGCTGATCGCATCGAGTCCCTTTGATTATGCGAATCATATGCGGGTCGCCGCCCTGCGCTCGCGGCCAGGTGGGGAGAGCCCGGTCGTCGAGACCGCTCGGGTACTGGCTTCCCTGGCTCGGCTCCTTGGGGGCAGGACCCTCGGCTTGTTTACAAGTCTGCGCCGAATGAATGAAGTCGCCGAAATCCTGATTGATGATCTGGCCGATGAGACCATCGAGGTCCTGGCACCTCGCCGTGCGGCGGACGATCCCGGAAGCCTGGTGGCGCGCTTTCGTGATCTGCCCGGCGGTGGGGTTCTGCTGGGCTCGCGCACCTTCTGGCAGGGTGTGGACATCCCGGGGGACGATCTGCAGGCGGTGGTGATCGAGAAACTGCCCTTCGAGGTGCCCACGGAATTGCGCCGTCGACGCGAGGCCCGGGTGGCGGAGTTGGGCCTGAACGCATTTCAGCGGTATCGCCTGGGTAAGATGTTGCTCAATCTTAAGCAGATGACCGGACGCCTGATTCGCGGTGAGGACGATCGAGGAATCGTCGTCATCGTGGAGGCCCGGACCGATCGAGGCTATTTCAGGCAACTGGAATCGGCGTTTCCGGCGGGCACCGAGATTCGTGTGGTCGAGGCCGCGGAGTTGCCCGAAATAGCGGCGGAACTCGGCCTGGGTCAGCCTTGACCCACAATGACTCTGAGTCATAATGCTTCGTCGGAGAATCACCGAATCGAAATGTCGAGCGGCGCGCTGGGGCTACAGGGAGTGCCACGGGCCCGGGAGCGAATCGAGGCGCTGAAAGAGAAAGAACTCCGAAGGAGGGGCACCACTTGGCGTTAAACCTGCTCGGTCTGGGGCATTTTCACCCGACCAACGAAATTAGTAATTCGTTCCTGGAATCCTTGGATATCGGGACCGACGACGAGTGGATCCTGGAGCGGGTGGGCATTCGTTCTCGGCGTACGGTGCTGCCCCTGGACTACATCCGGCAGACCCGAAACTCGGAATCCCGGGCCTCGGGCGAGGCCGCTGAATGGACGAATGCGGAGTTGGGCGCTCAGGCGGCTCGGATGGCCCTGGCGCGTGCCGGAATTTCTGCTGGGGATGTCGGCTTGGTTGTGGGGGGCGGCTGTGCGCCCGATACGGTTTCCCCCGCCGAGGCCTGCAACGTATCGCGCTTGCTGGAGATCGCCGCACCCTCGTTGGACGTGAACTCCGCGTGCACGAGTTTTCTAGCCGGTATTCATATGCTGAGCATGATGCGCGAGGATGCCCTGCCCGACTACGTTTTGCTGGTGAGCATGGAATCAATGACGCGGACGGTGGACTATTCGGATCGCAGCGCGGCGGTCCTGTGGGGCGACGCAGGTCTGGCGGCGGTCCTGTCCCCCCGGCATACCGGACGCGCGCGCCTGGTAGCCAGTGCCCTTGAGTCCAATCCGGCCGGGGCCGACAAGGTCGTGATCCCGCGTCAGGGCTATTTCGTCCAAGAGGGTCGGACCGTCCAGACGTTCGCCATCAAGAAAACCGGCCTCCTCTACGACCGGCTGAAGGCCGAGTACGAAGATCCCGCCCGTGCCCTGCACTTCGTCGGGCATCAGGCCAACCTGAGAATGCTGGAGGCGGTGTGCCGCCGCTCTGAAATCGCTGCCGATCGGCATCATGCCAACGTCGAGTGGTACGGAAATACCGGTGCCGCGAGTTCGGGCACGGTACTCTCCCAGAACTGGGAGAAGTGGGGTCCAGGCGACGACGTGGCGGTGGTTGGAGTCGGGTCGGGACTGACCTGGGCTTCCTATCTGGCCCGTTTTGGGGAAGATGCCGAACGATGAAATACGAAGCTTTCAAAAGCCGGACACATTTCGACAAAGACGAGTTGCTGGCCTTTGCGTACGGTCGTCTGGTGGAGGATGCACCCGAGGGCTTGAAGGCCCGGCTTCCGACGCCCCCCATGCTGATGCTCGACCGGGTCGTCGAAATCAGTGCGAACAAGAACCGTGGCCGGGTCGTGGCCGAGCGCGACATCAACGTCGATGACTGGTTCTTTCAATGCCATTTCCAGGGCGACCCCGTGCAACCGGGATGCCTTGGTCTCGATGGAATCTGGCAATTGCTTGGCTTCTACTGCAACTGGCGGGGAGGCCTGGGCAGTGGTCGCGCACTGGGGTGCGGTGAGGTCGAGTTTTTCGGACAGATCCGTCCCCACGATGGGATGGTCCGCTACGAAGTCGATATCAAGCGCTACGCGGAGCTCGGCAACGCGGGCGCCGCCCTGGTGATCGGCGACGCCAGCCTGCAAGTGGATGGAGACGAAATCTACACCGTGAAGGGCGCGCGCGTCGGCCTTTTCCGGGACATCGACTACCCCGACTACCCCCTGGAATCCGAAAATTCACGCGGCGGGAGGATGGGCGATTGAGCGAGCAACCCGTCGCATTGGTGACCGGCGCCGCTACGGGAATTGGTGCAGCCTGCGCCCGGCAACTCTGCGCTGAGGGCTTTCGCGTGGGTGTCCACTACCGCTCGAGTGCCGAAAAGGCGAAGAAGTTACTGGCCGAATTGCCTGGCGCCTTCGGGATTCAAGCCGACCTCACCGTGTCCGAGGAAGTGGACGGGTTGATGGGGCGCCTCAAGGAAGAAGTCGGAACGGTGGACGTGCTGGTCAACAATGCCGGCTACAACATCAACGCTCCAATGTTGGCGATGAAGCTCGAGCAGTACGACGCGGTGGCCGCCATGGCGCGAGGCACTTGGTACCTTTCCAAAGGCGTGCTGCGTCGCTTCATGCTGCGCAAGAACCGCGGCCGCATCATCAACATCTCCAGCGTTGTGGGTCATACCGGAAATCCGGGCCAGGTCCCATACACCATGGTGAAGGCGGGGCTCGATGCATTTACGAAGTCCCTGGCCCAGGAACTCGCCGGCCGCGAAATCCTCGTGAATTCCGTTGCTCCCGGTTTTATCGACACCGAGATGACCGAAAAACTCCCCGATGAAGTCAAGGCAGCCATTCTGGCCCGAATTCCCCAGGGCCGGATGGGTCGAGCCGAGGAAGTAGCCGATGCCGTGGCCTTTCTTGCGACTCGGGGTCACTATGTCAATGGAAGTGTTCTTCACGTGAACGGGGGGATGTACGGTGGCTAGAGCCCCGGGAACGACCGAAGCCCGGATCGAAGGTGTTCTCGGTCGCGACGAGGTGCTGGAACTCGTTCCCCAGCAGGCGCCCTTTCGCTTCATCGATGAGATCCACGAACTGGATCGCGAGCACATCGTTGCGAGCTATCGTTTCTGCGAAGATGCTGATTTCTATCGGGGGCATTTCCCCGGGAATCCCATCACTCCCGGTGTGATTCTCGTCGAGGCGATGGCTCAGGCGGGCGTGGTCGCCCAGGGAATCTATCTCTATGCGCTTGAATTCAGCGCCGAGGAAGTCGAGAAGGTGATCACGGTTTTTACCGATGCGAGTGTCGATTTTTCAGGGCAAGTGCTCCCGGGCGATCGCGTCACGACGACGGGCCGGGTCAAGTTCTTTCGGCGAAAAAAATTACGGGCCGAGGTGGAGATGCGAAAAGACGATGGGAGTCTGGTTTGCTCGGGTGAGCTTTCGGGCATGGGGGTCCCAAGATGAGCATCCGGGTGGTTATTACCGGTATGGGTGTCGTGGCCCCGAACGGGATCGGTCTGGCCGCATTTGAGGAAGCGTTGCGAGCCGGCCGGTCGGGGATCGGGCACATAGAGGCCATGGCAGAAGCCAATTTCGCCTGTACGGTGGCCGGTGTGCCCCAGGGTGTGGATGCCTTGGTCGAGGCGGAGTTCGAAGAGGACGAGCGCCTGGTTATGAACGGCAGCCACCGCTACGCGAGCCTTGCCTGCCTGGAGGCCTGGCGGGGTGCGGGGCTCGAGCGGCCCCCTCGCGATTCAGAAACCGTGGACTGGGATACAGGCGCGATCGTGGGAACCGGGATCGGTGGGATGGATACCACCGCAGAGAAAGTGATTCCGCTGACCAACGCGGGAAAGGTTCGCCGCATCGGCTCGACATCGGTGGAGCAAGTGATGGCCAGCGGTGTTTCAGCGCGGCTCTCCGGACAATTTGCACTGGGCAACCAGGTCACCACCAATTCGAGTGCCTGCAGCACCGGCACCGAGGCCATCGCCATGGGGGTCGAGCGGATTCGTCGGGGGGCGGCGGTTCGAATGATTTGCGGTGGATCCGAAGCCGCCAGCCACTACATTTGGGCCGGGTTCGACGCCATGCGAGTTCTCAACCGCCGGTCGAACGATGCGCCCGAGAAAGCGTCTCGCCCCATGAGCGCGTCGGCGGCGGGGTTCGTTCCGGGAGCAGGCGCCGGCATTTTGATGATTGAAAGCGAGGAGAGCGCGCTCGCTCGGGGCGCACGAATCTACGCCGAGGTGGCGGGCCAGGGCATCAATTGTGGGGGGCACCGGATGGGAGGCAGCATGACGGCGCCAAACCCCGAGAGCGTGAAACGGTGCATTCTGGCGGCTCTGGCAGACGCGGACGTCGAGGCCCACGAAGTCGATGCGATCAACGGCCACTTGACCGCCACCGGAGCCGATCCCCGTGAGGTGGGTTCGTGGTCGGCTGCGCTGGGTCGAGGTCCGGGAGAGTTGCCGCCCATTACGTCGACGAAGTCCATGATCGGGCATACGCTGGGCGCGGCGGGGGCGATCGAAAGTGTTGCCTCGGTGTTGATGCTGAGGGGTGGCTTCGTCCATCCGTCGATCAACTGCGAGGATGTGCATCCCGAAATCGAGGCCTACGCGAAATCGATTCCGCACAATCTTCAGGAGATCGATGACATGAAGGTGATCGTGAAGGCGGGTTTTGGTTTTGGCGATGTGAACGCCTGCCTGGTATTCAAGCGCTGGGACGGTTAGAAGGAAAACAAGGCCCGGAAATGCCTCGCCGAGGAAATGGTGCGGATTAAACTGACCGAGACGAGACGCATGCAGAGTTAATTTCGATCTTTGCGGTCAATCAATGAAAGATTTTTGAAAGAAGGGAGTGGGAGAGATGGAACAGTCAGTGGTGATGGAAGGCGTGGTCAAAATCCTAACGCCATGGGTCAAGAACGACGAGGCACTTAAGGGCGTGTCCATGGAGACGAACATCCTCGATGACCTCAAGGTCAATTCGGCGAGGCTCGTAGACGTTGTGATTGCCTTTGAAGATGAATTCGATATCGAGATTGATGATGAGGATGTAGATACGGTCAATACGGTAGGCGATGCGGTTCAGCTGATTTCCTCGAAACTTGGCTAACCGCTCCGCCCTTTTCCCGTCTTGATTCTAGGGGCCAACGAAGCCGTGAGCCGAAGCGAATCGATCCCCACCGACCCGATGCGAACTCGCATGGCCGCTCGTCACCGCATCCAACGAGCGGTGGGTCGGCTGCTTGCCCCTTTTTGGTTTCCCCTGGTTAGCCTCTTCCTACGTTTCCGCTTCGGTTGTCGAATCGAGGACATTGCCGAAAGTCGGCGTTTCTATCGAAAGGTGCGGAGCGAGTCAGGCGCCCCTCTTCTGATCTGCGCCAACCACCTCACATTGGTGGACTCATTCTTTATCGCTCAGGCACTTTCCTCCAACTGGCGCTTTGCGCTGGATTTCGACTCGGTGCCATGGAATACACCGGAAGAAATAAATTTCGCGGCGACAGCCTGGAATCGAGTGCTCGTGTACGTGGCCAAGTGCATTCCGATTCGCCGAGGTGGTCAGCGCGAGGACATTAAGCAAGTGCTCGAACGAATAGTCCATCTGCTTTCCCGGGGAGAAGTTGCTGTGCTCTTTCCCGAAGGAGGCCGCTCGCGTAGCGGGCGTGTGGAGACGGATACAGCCGGCTGGGGGGTAGGACGAGTTCTTGCTGGATTGGAAGGCTGCCGGGTGCTCTGCATCTACATGCGCGGCGCAGCCCAGGCCACTTGGAGCGCCTACCCCGCCCGGGGCGACCGCTTGCGTGTTTCTCTTGCCCTGATCGAGCCGAAATCCGATGCCCGGGGTGTGCGCCGAACGCAAGATCTTTCGATGCAAGTCATGGGGCAACTCGCCCAGATGGAAGCTCAGTACTTTGCCCAGATCGCCGGTCAATCGCCCACGGAACTCGGAGATCAGGCATGATCGGGAACGACGTAGTGGATCTACACGACCCCGACGCCGCACCGACTTGGCGGACCCCGGCCTTCGACGCCCGGGTCTTTTCGCCCGCCGAGCGGGCGAAGATCGCGGAGAGCACCGATGGAGTTCGCGAGCGTTGGTTGATCTGGACGGCGAAGGAGGCCGCCTTTAAAGTCGCCCGAAAGGGCGATGATGCAGCTGCTTTCATTCCCCGGCGCTTCGAGGTGACGCCGCGCCCGGGATTGCGCGCCCGGGTTCTGTGGGGCGCGTCAAGTTTCGAATGCCAGTGGGTCTCGGAACAGGGCTTCGTGCACGCTCTGTGTTTTCTTCCCGGCGCCGATGAACCGAACTGCGTGGGCTTTGAGCGGGTCGATGTCGCCGAGGTCGAGGACTCTTCCCCCGAAGCCTTGAGCCGCGCGGCCCGTCGGTTGGCCCAGCAAAAAATTGCCCGGGTGTTGGCTGTGCCCGAGGGCGCTCTTGAAATCCGCAAAAGCAACCGTATTCCCTTTCTGTGCCTCCGGGGTCAACCCCTGGCTGGAGATCTCAGCCTTTCCCACCACGGCGCCATGGTGGCATTCGCCTGGTCCCGGGAGCGGGTACGATGCGTTCCGTCCGGGCCGGCTGGGTTTGGAAGAGTTTCTGTGAGCACTCTGCACAGAGAGGGAAATCCGTCTTGATTCAGCCTCTTGAAATCCGAAGGCTGGCGGTGGTCAATCGCGGCGAGGCCGCCATGCGCTGCATCCGGGCCGTGAAGGCCTTGCGCACCCTCGAGGACAGCACGCTCGAAGTAGTTGCTCTCTACACCGCCTCGGATTCCGATGCGCCGTTCGTTCGCAATGCCGATATCGCCATCGAGTTGGAGTCCGAAGCCGGGGGGGTGGCCGCCTACCTCGACCATGACCGGATACTCGAGGTCTTGGGCGAGTGGAAAGTGGATGCCGTCTGGCCGGGTTGGGGTTTCGTGGCTGAGGATCCGGAATTTGTCGCTCGCTTGGCGGAGGCTGGGATTCTCTTCCTCGGTCCGAATGCTGAAGCGATGAAGGCTTTGGGAGACAAGATTACTTCCAAGCGGATCGCCGAAAAGGCGGGGGTTCCCGTCACCGCCTGGAGCGGCGGCGCCCTTTCGGATGAAGCAGCCGCTCGGGAACACGCGGCCCAGATCGGATACCCGGTCATCATCAAGGCCACGGCCGGTGGTGGGGGTCGAGGGATTCGCATGGTGGAGAGCGAGGCCGAGATCGACGAAGCCTTTCGTTCGGCGGGTTCAGAGGCGCTCTCGGCCTTTGGCAACGGGGATCTCTTCTGTGAAAAACTCATCACCGGAGGCCGGCACATCGAGGTCCAGATCGTCGCGGACCTGCATGGCGAAGTGATGGCCCTGGGTTGCCGTGACTGCTCGGTTCAGCGCCGCCACCAAAAGGTGCTCGAAGAGGCTCCGCCTCCCTGGCTCAAGGCGAAGGTACGCGATGAACTTGAGCAGGCTGCCGTTCGCTTGGCGCGCCACGTCGGCTACCAAGGTGTCGGGACGGTTGAGTTTCTACTGGGCGACGAGGGGTTCTTTTTTCTCGAGGTGAATCCCCGACTGCAGGTGGAACACGGAATCACCGAGGAGATCGTGGGCATCGATCTCGTTCAGCTCCAGATCCGAATCGCGCGGGGGGAATCGCTGGCGGGGCTCGAAATCAAAGAGCGTGGCGTGGCCATCGAGGCGCGTGTCTGCGCCGAGGATCCCGATGCAAATTTTCTCCCGTCTCCCGGGCGTATCGTCCGCTTCGATCCCGCTCTTGGGCCAAGGGTTCGAATCGACTCGGGGGTTTTGTTGGGGACCACCATTTCATCGGAATTCGATTCGCTGATCGCCAAGGTGATCGCTACGGGGGACAACCGCGAAGAGGCCCGAGCCCGGCTTCAGTGTGCTCTGCGTGATTTCGATCTGGTGATCGAGGGGGGCGCGAGCAACAAGGGCTATCTCATCGAGTTGCTCGGTGCCCAGTCCTACCGGTCGGGACCCGTGGATACGACCTGGCTCGATCGCTGGAATGAGGCCCGAGGGCAATTTCGCCGAGATGATCGGAGCGAGGCCCAGGACGCCTTGGTGGCCGGCGCCATCGTGGCCTACCAGCGGGGGCGTCATCAGGCTCGAAATTTCTTTTATAGCGACACCGCGGCGCTCTCCCGAGAGCGGATTCCACCCAGTCAGGGTCAGCAGGTTGATCTGACTTATGGGGGAGAGAGCTATCGGTTGATGGTTTATGCCATTGGTGCCTGGCGCTACCGAGTTCACCTGGGCAGTCGGGCCGTCGCGGCGACCTTGCGCGAGGAAGGTGCGTACCGCGCGAGGCTCATCATTGACCAGAGAGTCCGGCGTCTGGTGTATGACGTTTCTGAGTTGGCCCTCCGCCTTGAGCTCGAAGGCCAACCCTATCGCTTCGGTCTTCAGACCGCGGGCCAAGTTCGCTCGGCTTCTCCCTCCATGGTCGTCGCAGTCCATGTGGAAGAGGGCGAAAGTGTGCGTGTGGGCCAGGGGCTCGGGTTGCTTGAAGCCATGAAAATGGAAATTGGTTTTCAGGCGCCGGTATCGGGGACGGTGAGCGAGATTCGGGTCCGGGCCGGGCAACAGGTGGCCGCTGGCGATGTGCTCCTCGTAATCGATCCGAGTAGCGATTCAGGAGATGTTGGCCAGCCGACCGAGGTGATTGAGCTTCCAGAGCAAAGTGACCCGCTAGCGGTTCTCTTCCGTTTCGAAGGCGATGAAGAACTCGGGCAGCCCGATCTCGAAGCAGCGAACCGGATGGAACCCTCCCAGCGCCGGGTCGCAATGGAGAGCGTTCGCGAAGAGGTCCGCAGGGTTATGCTCGGCTTCGATACGAACCCAGTGCGTGCGGAGAAGCTGGCGGGCTTCTTGGAAGCGCCATTGCCCGATAACCTGAAGCATGACTTCAAGTTGGAGCTGGCCGAGGTTCGAAGCGAAATTCGTACCTTCGTAGACGTTGAGGAAATTTTTAGCCGCGCACCCATCACCTTGGCCTCGGGGGAACTCGGCCCGTCCAACGATGCGCGCTTTCGCATGTACGTCCGGCGGGTCAGGGCTGCGGGTTCGGGCATCGCAGACGAATTCCTGGACCGGGTTCGAACGGCTCTGAGGCAGTACGGAGTGACGACTCTCGACCCCAGCGATGCACTTGAGCGCGCGGTTCTGCGGATGCTGTCGGCCCAGCGCGACCCCGTCCTGCGTTACCGCTTGATGTTGGGAGTGATCCGACGGGTGACCGCCTTGGCCGATTCGGAAATTGAACTGAATCAGGACGTGGAACTCGCCGGGGCGTTGGATTTGGTGGCGCGAATGCGACCCCAGGTCGGCGACGCTCTCTCGGACGCAGCCCTGGAGGCGAGGTACCGAATCTATCGGCAACCCGGGGTCGAAGAGCGCGCCGCCCGAACGTCGATTGCCGTGGAAGACTGGCTTTCTGCCTCTGAGACCGAGTTCACGATTCCGCCCGCTGAAGTGCTCAGCGAGGTGGCGTCGGCGCCCCGTCGGGTCTTCGACCGCGTCGGTCATTGGATGATGGGGGCGGAGGGGGCTCGTCGGGAAGTCGCCCTGGCCGCGCATACCCAGCGACGGTACGCGCCCCGTGTGCCGGAGCAGTACAGCACCTCGTTGTTGGAAGGGACGCGTATTCATTGCGTCCGCTACCGGGATTTTGGAGTGGTGATCGCCGCTCAAGCAACCCATGCGAATCTTCTCGTGGTGGCCGAACGCGTGTGCCGTGCGGCGAACGAATTGGACGAAGCCGAGGAAGGGGTGGTCTTTCGCGCGCTGGAGGTCGTCGTGCCCCCCCACCAAGCGCCCGATTTTTCCGCGATCCGCTCGGAGCTCGAAGCAATCATCGTCAACAATGCCCGTGGCAGAACCTTTACCCTGGGCATGCTGGGCGAAGAAGGCGGGATCGATCACGTGTTCAAAAGCTGGGAAGACGTCGGCGGCGAACTCGTGTTGCGAAACCTTTATGATCTCCACCCGGAAACCGCCGAGCGAATCGATCTGGCTCGTTATGTCAATTTTGAACTCGAACGGATTCCCGGGGAAGAAGGGGTCTATGCGTTTGTGGGCCATGCCCGAGAAGTGCCCGACGACGAGCGGGTCTTTGTGCTGGCGGATACCCGCGACCGGGCTTCGGCTGCCGGACCCCAACTCGCCAACCACCTGCCGGCCTTTGAACTCACTTTCCAACGCGCAGCCCGCAGCCTGCGAACGATTCTTCAGGTTCACGATGGCCGCCGCCGGCTGCGCTGGAATCGAATTGCCCTCTACGTAGCTCCGGCTATCTATCTCGACCCGGCCTCGATCGAGCGGATTTCGAGCCAGCTGGTTCCCGCGACTCGACACCTGGGTCTTGAGAAGGTGCTGGTCCGTCTGAACCTGCTGGATCCCGAGCACCCCGAGAGCCCGCCCGTTTCCCGGGAAATCGAAATCGTCTACGCGAACGGCCAGATGGAGATCGGCGCACGCGAGCCCCACCGCGAACCTTTGGTGCCTGCCCGGGCCTACGAGCGCAAACTTGTCGCCACCCGGCGTCGGGGTCAACCCTATCCCTACGAGATCATCAAGATGCTCACGGGTGGCGATCGCAAGCTGCCCCACCCAGGAACGGATTCGACGACGGAAGGGGCTTCCCAGGGTATTTTCGAGGAGTTTGATCTGGTCCCAGGCAGTTCGCCCCCGGTGGCGATGCCTTTGATCGATCGGGCCTATGGGGGAAACCTGGCTGGCGTGGTGTTCGGGATTATTTCGACCCCCACGACCAAGCACCCCGAAGGCATGCGCCGGGTTCTGGTGCTTTCAGATCCGAGCATGGAGATGGGCGCTCTCTCGGCTCCGGAGTGCGACCGGTTGGTGGCGGCTTTCGATTTGGCCGAGGCCGAAGGCCTGCCGCTGGAATGGGTGGCGGTTTCTAGCGGCGCTCGGATTGCCATGGACAGCGGCACCGAGAATCTTGACGCGACGGCGCGGGTGGTCCGACGAATCGTGACCTTCACCCAGGCTTCGGGTGTTGTGAATCTCGTGGTGGCGGGCGTGAATATTGGAGCCCAGGCTTATTTCGACGCATTGGCCACTATGCTGATGCATACCCGGGGTGCATTGATCATGACCCAGGATGCCTCGATGGTTCTGACCGGGCGCCGAGCACTCGAGGCCGCGGGTTCGGTGTCGGCGGAAGACGAACTGGCGATTGGGGGCTATGAACGCATCATGGGTCCCAATGGCGAAGCCCAGTACCACGCACAGAATCTCTTCGAGGCGTACCAGATTCTCTACCGCCACTACGATTTCAGCTACGTGGCGCCTTTGGAATCGAACCCGCGCAGGCGGGCGACTACGGATCCCGACGACCGCTCGATCTGCGATCATGTCATTCCCTCGGACGCCTTTGGGTTCGCCACGGTCGGCGAAATCTTTGACGACGAAGTCAATCCGGGGCGCAAGCGGGCCTTTGGAATGCGGACCGTGATGCAAGCCGTGATCGATCAGGACGGCGGTCAGATCGAACGTTGGGCCGCCATGGTGGGCGCCGAGACCACGATTGTCTGGGATGCTCACCTCGGAGGAATCCCGGTCGAATTGATTGGCATCGAGAGCCATACGGTGAGTCGAAATGGCTATCGGCCCTACGACGGTCCCGAAGCCTGGAATGGCGGCACCCTGTTCCCGCAGTCATCCAAGAAGATGGCACGGGCCATCAATGCGGCCAGTGGAGTTCGGCCGGTGGTGATCCTCGCGAACCTGTCGGGCTTCGATGGGTCGCCCGAGTCCCTGCGCAAACTGCAGCTCGAATATGGTGCCGAGATCGCCCGGGCCGTGGTGAACTTCGAGGGGTCGATTCATTTTTGTGTGGTCTCCCGCTATCACGGCGGTGCTTACGTGGTCTTTAGCCAGGCGCTCAACCCAGGGCTCGAGGCCACAGCACTGACAGGCTCCTACGCGTCGGTGATCGGGGGCGGCCCTGCGGCCTCGGTGGTGTTTGCCCGGGAGGTGCGCGCCCAAGCGGTTTCCGATCCCCGGGTGGTGGAGATGCAGCGCGAACTGCGAAGACGCCCGAGCGCCCAGCTGCGGGAGCGCCTCGATGTCCTGGTCCAGAACGTTTCGTTGGAAAAGCAGGCGGAGTTGGCGGCTGAATTCGATCGCATCCACAGCGTGGAGCGGG
>Ga0302117_10000580_pt1 | contig 16236 bp, 18 predicted proteins | sample AG5_322_MG_FD_203112 | JGI IMG/M metagenome (GOLD analysis project Ga0302117, IMG submission 203112) | Marine microbial communities from Western Arctic Ocean, Canada - AG5_32.2 | ecosystem: Environmental > Aquatic > Marine > Oceanic | place: Canada: Western Arctic Ocean | collected 2017-10-01 | reverse complement strand
ATCTATTCGGGCTACTCCGGCGTTGAGCAACGATCAAACTCCGTGATTTGGTGACGATTTAGTTTCCAGCGCGAAAAAGCCGGGTGAGTGCACATCGCAACTCGCTTTGACCCCGGCGCTTTGGTTAGAATTTATGCTCTAACTTTGCTTTCGAAATTGATGTCTACGTGTGTGTTGTCGCAGTACGGCTTCGTCTTTGAGGCCCCACATCGGCACAATCGAAGTTTGCCGTGATGACCGTATGCATTGCCATCTTCGTCGATCAGATCGAACTTGCCAGTAATTTCGAGAGAGTCGTCATCTTGAATACGAATTTCTACTGTCATTTTGCGGCCCTCGAAGAATCAACGAAATCGCTACTACTGTGGGAACCCGTGCAGAACGGTTTTTCGGTAGATTCGCCACAGCGACACAGCCAAGTTTCGTCGGTCAATTCCAGTTTGTTGCCTTCGCCGTCGATCAATACGAAATCACCTTTGACGTGGTACGGACCATCGTCGCCGGGAATAATCTTCGTTTCAGCCATTATCAGCTCCTAATAAAGTGGAGTTACGTCGGTGCGCTCAATCAACTGAATGCACATCTCATCCATTAAACCATGCTTTTGGTCTAAATGGCGCAGGGGTAAAGAATCGGAAAAAGCCTGCCGATAACCTACCGCAGGTCGCACTCGATGCCAGCTTCGACGCAGTACGATTCGAACCACTCGATTACTTCTTTGTGGTACGGAATGCCAGTTTTCATGCGTTCCTTTTCGTCTTCGTCTTCCTTCAGACCTGCGTAAAGAACCCGCTCGAAGCCCTTTGCAGGTGGCACATCGACGATGTACTGAAGCAGGGCATCCATATCGTCTTTGAACTTCTCAGTATCGGTGAACGCTTCGATGTCATACGCCTGGAAGAAGTGACCGCCCGAACCACCGACAACCGGACCCGGTCCGTAGCCGGATAGTTCGTTACAAATAATCTCGTTCATCAACGCCAGACCGTAGCCCTTGTGCGATCCGTTCTCACGAGTACCTCCGATGTGAAGCAAGTAGTAGTCGCCGGTGTCGGGTGGTGCTACTTCTTCGAGGATCGGTTCACCGTCAAGATCCGCCACCCATCCCGGCTCGATGTTTGCACCAATTCGTCGGGCAAGACCGATCTTGTTATTGGCAACCTGTGTAGTCGCTACGTCGAACAAGAACGGAGGCATGTTCCGAGCTGGCGCAGCCCAGGCTATTGGGTTCGTGCCCATAACGGGTTTTGAACCGAACGTTGGAACGGTCTGATTTGCTCCTCCGGCAGTCATGCAGTGACCGATCATTCCTTGCTCAGCTGCCATCATTGCGTAGTATCCACAGCCAGCCAAATGACCCGAGTTCTTCACGGCAACGGCCGCCATTCCAAACTCTTTTGCCTTGTCGATAGCCACTTGCATAGCCCACGGACCTACGTGAATGCCTAACGCACCGTCAGCATCTACTGTCATGGTCGTTTTCGTTTCCCGTTCGATCTTAAACTTTGGAGTTGGATTCAGATCGTTCGAGCCGTATTCAGCCGCGTACCGGCGAAGTCCGTTCGATACGCCGTGAGATTCCACTCCCCGTAGATCGTTCTTTATTAGAACGTCTGCTGAACTCATAGCCTCGTCGGCGGGTACTCCACTGTGCCGCAGAATTCCCTCGGTTGCGGCCCTAATGCGTTCTACAGCAACGTATACGCGGTCTTGTTCGGGAACTTTGAACCGTTCGAGCATTGGGGTGAGTCCTTTTGATCAACAGATGTCTGATGCAAGATATTGGCGGCGGGAACAGTCTAGTGGAAAAGCTCTAGCGAAGGTCGCAATCGATGCCTGCTTCGGCACAGTACGACTCAAACCATTCGATAACTTCGAAATGATAGGGGATGCCGTTTTTTAGGCGTAGTTTTTCTTCTTCATCTTCTTTGAGACCTGCGTAGAGGACTCGTTCCTGCCCTTTGGCGGGCGGTACATCGACGATGTACTGAAGTAGGGAATCCATATCATCGAGGAATTTTTCAGTGTCCGTGAAAGCCTCGATGTCGTACGCCTGGAAGAAGTGCCCCCCAGGTATGCCGTGCACAGGGCCAGGACCAAATCCCGATAGCTCGTTGCAGATAATTTCGTTCATTAACGCTAGACCGTAGCCCTTGTGCGATCCGTTCTCCCTGGTGCCACCAAACGGCAGCAGGAAATACTCACCTGGTGGCGGAGTGTCGACAGGCTCCATGATCGGCGTGCCTTCGGAATCTGTGATCCAGCCCGGCTCGACTTTCGCTCCCGTGCGGCGGGCAAGGGCTAATTTATTTCCAGCGACCTGCGTGGTTGCGATATCGAACAAAAACGGCGGCATTTTTCGCGCTGGTGCTGCCCATGCAACAGGGTTTGTGCCCATTACCGGCCTTGAGCCGAACGTTGGCACCGTCGAAAGGGTGTTTCCTGCCGTCATGCAGTGCCCAATCATTCCTTGGTCGGCAGCCATCATTGCGTAGTAGCCGCATCCTGCAAGATGACCCGAATTAATCACTGCCACCGCTGCCATGCCGAACTCTTTCGCCCTGTCGATCGCCTGTTGCATCGCCCACGGACCCACATGTGTGCCGAGCGCTCCATCAGCATCGATAGTCATAGTCGTCTTCGACTCTCGAATAACCTTGTACTCGGGAGTCGGGTTGATCGTCTCGGAGCCGTACTCTCGAACATAACGACGCATTCCGTTCGAGACGCCGTGTGACTCGTTTCCGCGAAGATCGTTCTTCATCAGCACATCTGCCGAGACTTCAGCGTCGTTGACCGCTACACCGTTATGCCTAAACATCGCCTCAGTCACGGCTCGCATTCGTTCCTGAACAACATAAATACGGTCTTTTTCAGGAACTTTAAAACGTTCGAGCATTAGGGCGAATCCTTTTATAAGCAAGTCAAAGAGTAAATCTGCCTTGGCACCTTTTATAAGACTGCCGACAGCGGCAACACTCTACATGCTCAATAATTCACCCGTTAAGACACCTGAAGGTCAGTATCGACCCAACGGTCGACGAACTGGTTACCAAAATTTTAAATTCTCTTCTTAGTTAAGGCTTTCTTCGATGTCTAGTGGCATATTACCCGGAGTATGCTTCACCCCAAATAACAAGAGGATCAACTGACGCATGGAATACCGAACCGACGAACAAATTATTGCTCGTGGCCGACAAATCGCACCGCTCACTGACGCCGATCTCCCGCCGTTGATCACTTTGGTGATCGGCGTCAGAGAATACTGCGATCTGATGGAAAGCCTGATGCCCGAGATTGGCGGCGAAATCGACGTTACCAAAATGTCGCGAAACATGGATGGTGATGCGTAATGGTCACCAATCCCCATATGTTGTCACTCTCCGAGCAAGCTCGTCTCATTAGCGAAGGTTCCCTCACCTCAGTCGAACTGGTTCAAGCGCATTTAGATCAAATTTCAAAGCTCAACCCTCAGCTAAACTCGCTAATCGCAGTCGACCCTGAAGGAGCATTGCAGCAAGCGGTTGAAATCGACACGGCACGTGCCAAAGGCGAAAAACTTGGACCGTTAGCCGGTGTCACCCTCGGCGTAAAAGACGCGGTTCCCGTAAAAGGAATACCGTGGACTATTAATTCGCGATTGTTCGAAGATCGAGTACCCGAAGAAGATGCACCCGTCATTGCTCGACTCAAAAAATCCGGAGCTATCGTCATTGGGAAGGCAAACCTAAACGAATTCTTCTCCAAACCTACTGAATCTGACCTGAACCCTCCGCCGTGGAATCCGTGGAACCCTGAACGAATGTCTGTCGGGTCGTCGAGTGGTTCCGGAGCGGCGTTGACTGCCCGAATGGCAAGCGGAACAATCGGTGTGGATGGCGGAGGTAGCGTTCGACTCCCAGCCGGTGCGCATAATCTGTACGGAATCAAACCCACGCACGGGCTTGTGAGCCGGATTGGCGTAGGTCGCAGCGAACATAGTGAAATCTGCCCACTCGGATTGACAGCTCTCGACACAGCAATGATGCTTGAGGCGATGGTAGGACACGAACCCTCTGACGACTTAAGTTGGGCTGGAGAAATTCCCGAGTACACCGCTAACATCGAAGCCGATGTCTCTGGCTGGAGAATTGGCGTTCCTCATGGGTTTATCGACTCCGCACCAAACGAACCAGAAGTTATGGAAGGGTTTGAAACCTTCCTGAGCAAGCTTGAAGAGCTAGGTTGCGAACTTGTCGATATAGATATTCAAGGCATGGCAGAAGCACGTGCCGCTACGTTCCTTATTTTGTTCTCCAATTCATATCAAAAACATCAAAAAACAGTCAAGCAAGACTGGGACAAATACGGTCCACAGTCGCGAGTCAACCTATTGCAAGGTGCGTTCTTATCGTCGACCGACCTTATTAACGCCGGTGATGTAGGTAGAGCCTTCAAGGCATATTTCTCTAAGTTATTGAAAGATCAAAACCTCAAAGCAATCGCAACTCCAACTTCACCGTTTGCAACCGCCGAACGATCACGCCGACGTGGCGAGCACTCCCGCGGAATCAACGCATGCTACACGGCTCCGTTCAATATATCGGGACACCCATCGATAAGTCTTCCCGCAGGTTTCGGCGACGCAGGCATACCCGTTGGGACTATGCTGACAGGTGAAACGCACGATGACCTATCCCTACTACAATTGTCTCATTCCTACGATAAAGCCACCGTCTGGAACACCCTCTCACCTTCGATTTGATCCGCACCCCGGAAAGATCGGTATCGGTTATTTTGGAATAGGTGGTATCGTCTGCGTCCAATATTCCTTCGATGAGAACTGCCCTCGTAGCAGGGTTCAAACCCGCGTGGGTCAAGGTATTATCTCGACCGGCATATAGCTAACTGTCACAACACTCACGGTTTGAAGATAACGAATCAACCACGATCTAGTAGAGAGAACATTATGAGATTCGCCATTCTCGGCATTTCACACGAGACAAACACATTTTCACGGGTTCCAGCAACCTACGAAGAATTCGAGAAGGCGACTATCGCCCATGGACAAGAAATCGTTGATCTCTACGCCGAATCTCAGTACACGATCTCCGGATACCTTCAGGGAGCCGAAGAACTCGGATTCGAGGCCGTGCCATTGATGTACGCAAACACAGGCCCGATCGGTACGATCACCAAAGACGCTTACGATCGTATTTCGGGCGAAATGCACCAGATGCTTCGTGATCAGGGACCCTGGGACGGCGTTCTAATTAGCAATCACGGTGCAGCTGTGTCGGAAGAATTCCCTGACATGGACGCCGAATTTACTCGTGTCGTACGCGAAATCGTCGGACCCGACGTTCCAGTCGGTATAACGCTCGACATGCACGCCAACATTTCTAAAGACACCGTCGCCAATACCGACGTTTGTATTGTGTGGCGAACATGCCCGCACCTAGACACCAAGCTACGCGGACGCAAAACTGCTGAACTCATTTACCGAACGGTTCTAGGAGAAATCAAGCCAGTCCAGTTCATCGAAATGCCTCCAATGCTCGTAAACATCGTGAAACAGTTCACTGGCCAAGAACCAATGCTAAGCCTCGTCGACGAATGTGTCGCTGCCAACGAAATCGAGAATGTTCTCGACACCTCTATCGCTGAAGGCTACCCATACGCCGATGTCAACGAAATGGGCATGTCGTGGATCACAATCACCGATGGAGACACCGAGCTCGCAGAAAAAGTTTCCAAAGATCTTGCTACCGCAGCGTGGACCAAGCGAGTCGATCTGAACAAGCCTGTCGCTTCGATCGAAGACGCATTGAAGCAGGCTGAAGAACGATACGTTGGACCTAAGCCTGAAGGCATTGAGAACTTCATGCCAACCGACGGATCAGCACTCGCAGAAGCCGAAAAGACTGAACACTCTCACCTTGGTCCTATCGTTCTTATGGACGTTGGAGACAACATCGGTGGCGGATCATCAGCAGACTCCACTCACATCATCAAGGTCGCTCAAGAGATGGGAGTAACCGGATATCTACAGAGCCTCTACGATCCTGAAGCTGTCGAAGCGTGTGTAACCGCAGGAACTGGCGCCGAACTTGCGCTAGATGTTGGTGGCAAGACCGACGATATGCACGGCGAACCGGTGCAATTCGTTGGAACTGTGGGAGTCATCGATGATGGCCCTTACGAAGAGACCCGACCAACTCATGGCGGATACCGTTTCTATGACGATGGCAAGCGTGTGCTCTTCAACACCGTAGACGGAATGACAATTCTCTTAACTTCGGCGCGAAGCGGAAACACAGCCCGGGCGCAGATGTACTCGATGGGAATCAACCCTGAGGACTACCGAATAGTTGTCGCCAAGGGTGTGAGTTCGCCACGACCGGCATACCAGCCGATTGCTGCCGAAATCATCATCGTAAACAGTCCCGGCGTAACTTCAGCCGACCTCGATACTTTCGAATTCAAGAGTCGCCGAGTCCCCCTCTACCCATTCGAAGAACCCGTATACCCAGCGTAGGCTTCAACCCCAGTAGCCCTTCCCGAAGGAAAGGGCTACTGGGGTTGGGTAAAATACGGCGCAGAGCCGAGTCATCCGATGACGAGCGCGACTAACGAAACAACGACCAAGTCCTCCGACGACGCCCGAACTCACTCCATGAAATTCGCAATACTCGGCATTTCGCACGAAACAAATACGTTTTCTATCGTGCCTGCGACGTACGAAGAGTTCGAAAAAAGCCGACTACTTCGCGGTGACGAAATCGCCGATAACTACGCCACCTCAGACCACACCATCGCTGGCTACCTCCAAGGTGCCAACGAACTAAATTTCGAAGCCGTTCTTCTAATGCACGCTCGGACTGGCCCAATCGGAACCATCACCAAAGATGCCTACGACCGAATCTCAAGCGAAATGCTTGGCATGCTGCGAGATCAAGGACCGTGGGACGGCGTTCTCCTAGCGAATCACGGGGCGGCCGTATCGGAAGAATTCCCTGATATGGACGGTGAGTTCACTAGGGCCGTAAGAGAAATCGTCGGTCCCGACGTGCCAGTCGGAATAACTCTCGACATGCACGCCAACATCTCGAAAGACACCGTCGCTAACACCGACGTCTGCATCGTCTGGCGAACCTGCCCACACCTCGACACCAAGCTACGCGGACGCAAAACCGCTGAGCTGATATACCGAACGGTTCTAGGAGAAATCAAGCCAATCCAGTTCATCGAAATGCCTCCAATGCTCGTCAACATCGTGAAGCAGTTCACTGGCCAAGAACCAATGCTAAGCCTTGTCGATGAATGTGTGGCTGCCAATGAAATCGACAACGTTCTCGACACTTCTATCGCCGAAGGCTACCCATATGCCGACGTTGAAGAGATGGGCATGTCGTGGATCACAATCACTGACGACGACGCCGATCTCGCTGAAAAAGTTTCCAAAGATCTCGCAGCAAGCGCATGGACCAAGCGAATCGATCTCAACAGATCCGTCCACTCCATCGAAGACGCACTAACGGAAGCGAACGAACTATACGCCGGACCTAAACCCGATGGCATCGAGAACTTTATGCCAGACGACGGTTCCGCACTTACCGAGTCCGAACCATCTGAACACTCTCACCTCGGGCCTATCGTCCTCATGGACGTTGGCGACAACATCGGCGGCGGATCGTCTGCCGACTCCACCCACATCCTAAAAGTCGCTCGGGAAATGAATATCGAGGGTTACCTACAAAGCCTTTACGATCCTGAATCAGTCGAAGCATGTGTGGCTGCGGGAACGGGTGCCGAAATATCTCTTAAGGTCGGCGGCAAAACCGATGACTTGCACGGCGAACCTATTCGTGTCGTCGGAACTGTCGGCATCATCGATGATGGACCGTACGAGGAAACTCGCCCCACACACGGCGGCGGTCGCTTCTACGACGATGGCAAGCGTGTGCTCTTCAATACTGTCGACCGAATGACGATACTGCTGACATCAAGGCGTAGCGGAAACACTGCACGAGCTCAGATGTATTCAATGGGAATCAAACCTGAGGACTACCGAATCATAGTCGCCAAAGGCGTTAGTTCACCACGGCCTGCGTATCAGCCAATCGCAGCCGAAATCTTCATCGTGAACAGCCCCGGCGTAACATCAGCCGATCTCGACACCTTCGAATTCAACAGCCGTCGAGTCCCTCTGTACCCATTCGAAGATCCCGTGTACCCAGAGTAGGGTTCAAACCTGTGATGCCCCCCCATTCCTTCGGGAAGGGGCTCAGAGGGGTAGCTCTGTCGTGTATTTCGGTTATTGTAAACGGGGTCCACCGAGCGTTTTAATGGGTATGCGATAACCTGTTATCCATAGCAATCGGATACTGGAGTTCACTCAAATGCTAAACAGGCAAGTTACGGTCTATTCGTCGAATTTCTGAGGATCCTGCGAGATGGTGAAAGGGTTCCTTTCGCTCCGCAATGTCGAGTTCATCGTGAAAAATGTCTCGACGGATCTCGAGGGACGCGCTGAGCTACTGGCTTTGGGTTACGACTCGACCCCGATTATCGTGATCGGCGATCAGATAGTTTCCGAATTCAATGTGGAAGCGATCGATCATGCGATCGATACGATGAACGAAAAATACCCCCCCACGTGGTGCGTATAGAATTACGCCCATAGTACAAGTGATTAGCTTAGGCTTTCTGCAAGAAAGATCCCAGATAAATGGTTCATAGTACTTTCGACACAAGCGTAGATTTTGTTCTTGAGCAGATCCAGACGATGGTCGCCTCTGAAGGCGGAACCCTTGGCGTGCCGACACTAGATGGAAACAGCCTAAAGGTCCAGTACAGCCCAGGCGTCAACGAAGAATGCCCAGAGTGTGTACCTACTCTTGAAATGGTTACCCAGTTCTTGACCGTATCACTCGGTATTCACGCTCCGCACGTAACTAATATCGAAGTCAATTAACAGACTCTCAATCCTTTCTGACAGAACTCAACGGGTGCGCTTCCATTCCAACATACCCCGACAAAAAAACTTCAAAAATTTCGTGCGGTACTAACTACTATGGTCTCCCTTCAAGGGAGGGAGACCAAAACAAAACTCACATCCCAATCGGCCCATCCAGCATCGTAGACTTATAGCAATGAAACCTTGGATCACAGTTGGCGAAGCATTATCGCCCGACGGCACACGTCTAGAACTCGTCGAACACGACGGCGAATACATCATCAGGGCAGACGACCTCCCACTGATGTCGACCCGCATGCACTTCTCTGAAATAGAACTCGCACGTCTTGTTTGCAACAAACTCCGCCCCGGTGCGAAAGTCATGATTGGCGGATTAGGACTTGGCTACACGCTGCGAGCAGCACTCGACCTAATCCCAAAAGACGGCAAAGCTGTACAGGTCGAACTTGTTCCAGAAGTAATCGAATGGAACAAGGGTCCGCTTGCTCAGTTCGCTGAACATCCTCTCGACGACAAGCGAACCGAACTCGTTCAAAACGACGTTTCAAAAGTAATTAAAAATGCTCGTAACGAATACGACTCGATCATGCTAGATGTCGACAACGGACCATCTCCACTCGTCAGCGAACGCAACGCATGGCTCTATACCGACCACGGACTAGGAGCGATACGAAGCGCGCTCAAGAATGGCGGCAGAGTCGCAATATGGTCAGCAGATGACGAACCGAGGTTCGTATCCAGAATGAAACGAAACGGCTTCCGTGCTCAGAAACACGAAATTCAGGCACACAAAGGAAAAGGTGGAATCCGGCACTTAATCTTCACAGGCCGCAAAACTTAGCCTAATATATTTTTGTATCACCAGTGACTCAATCACGTATCAACGTAAAGAATGCAATTGATTTCAAGACAAGATCGACGCAAAAACAAATCGAGAGATCCTAAGAAATCCGGAAAAATAAATTGGTCTTTCTGGGGTGGAGGCATTGTCGTATTTGCGGCAATAGCAGTCATAGTAATCGTCTTCCTTAACTCCCCAGAATCGGCAGTTACGGAAGAAAAGTCGGCCCTTGTAACCGGCGGATCGCTTATAGGTGATCCCAACGCTCCCATCACCCTTGTTGAATTCGGGGACTTTCAGTGACCTATCTGCGCAAATTTTGCCCTCGGGCCAGGGCAACAGATCATTCGCGAGTATGTAGATACTGGACGCGTAAATATTCTTTTCAGGCACTTCCCGTTCATCGGAGATGAGTCGTGGCGAGCAGCTGAAGCATCAGAGTGTGCCGCAGAGCAAAATCGATTCCAGGAATATCAAGAAACAATATTCGTAAACTGGAACGGTGAAAACCAAGGCACGTATTCAGATGTTAACCTTCGGATATTTGCAGAAATGACAGGGCTATTCCTAAGCCAATTCGACGAATGTATGGAATCTGGTAAATACCTATCAAAGATAACTAGCGACCGTGAAGCAGCGATCGAATTCGGAGTGAACTCAACACCAACCTTATTCTTGAACGGCGTGAACATCGGCGGGCTCAAAGAATACGGTTACTACCGAGTACGACTCGAAGAGGCGCTGAACGAAGTAGACGGTTAATACCAGACGGTGAGACGATGCAAAATTCTGATCAACCTTCGAAGCTTTGGCTTTTGATCGCTCTGATCGCACTCGTCGGACTCGCTGTCACCACTTACCTAACTGCGAACGCTCTGGCCCACACAGAAGTCGGCTGTAGCGTCAGTGGTTGCAACACCGTACTCGGCAGTAAGTGGTCGAAGTTTTTTGGAATCCCAGTCTCTGCTTTCGGCATGGCGACCTATTCGATCATCATGCTCGGCGCACTTCATGCCGCTCAAGCACCGATCGACGATATGCGCGCTCGACGAATAGTCGCAGGAGTCGCAGGCGTCGGAGTTTTAGCTTCGATATACCTCAGTGCTATCGAATTCTTTGTGATCAAAGCAGCCTGCCAATACTGCGTAACTTCCGCAGTACTAGTAGTGATCGTGGCAGTAACAACCGTGATAGCAGCACGACGAGATGGCCTATTATGGGCAGAGATCAAACGACGCGGAAAGCAATCTAGCGAACTAACCAATGACCCCAATATCGACTAGGCACCCTCATCTGGCAGGAAATTAGCGATCAGCGAGGCACACCTAATGATCGCTTGCTCAGAATCTAGACCATCACACAGAATCACCATATTTCCGACGATAGCCCAATCCTGATAAGTCGGCCCTGGTGCCTGTCGTGAACCACCACTCGAAACGTCAGTCACCCCCCTTGCCTGCCAGCGATCTTTAACACCCTCGGTCCAAACTTGCTCATCACGCTTAGCCGTAAACTCTGCACCAGTTGCATCAATCGCTAACTGCTGGCCGCTTGAAACTGCAAGCGCGTGAGAAGCGTAGAAACGAATCTCGTAGTCGTGCCGTTCATACGGATCTAACCCCCAAAAACCTCTCCAAGCGTCCAACCCATCGGGAAGCCCATCAACGTCGTACTGCTTGTTAGCTTTCAATCCAAAAATTTTGAGATCCTCTATCGCGTAAGCGGCAGGTGCGGTTCTGATCTTAACGAAGCTTGCAGTTTTATCCGCAGCACTGTTACCACAGGCGACCAAAACGACAACTGCAAGCAGCCCTGACATAGCGATAAAAATTCCATATCTCGCACGTCTAAAGTTCCAAACAGACATATCGGTAACTCCTTAAAAAAGCTCATCATTTCCGACAGTATATGCTGGTTCCAACTATACGAAATGAAAAAGAGACTAAATAAAACCCGGCCAGCCGACTACTTCATTCCGCCGCTCAGTGGCGCTCGATGCTGCGATATGTGCGCGTGATCGCCTTTTAGTCGTTTTGCTATCACTCTTGGGTCTACTGGCCACGGCAACACTTCTGCACGTTCAGTCCACTCGAAATAAGCCTTCTCCAACCCTTTAACTCGATCCTTCTCGCCATCGATCAAGTTGTTCTGCTCAGTTCTGTCATCTGAGATGTTGTACATCTCCCACGGCTTGCCCCACTCGGCGACCAGCTTCCAGTCGCCAACTCGAATACCACGATTACCTTCGTGTTCGATGGTGATAGGAGCATCACGTTTCAGTTCCTTGCCCTTCAAAGCCGGCAAGAAACTTTCGCCTTCGAGTGGCGTGATCTCAGTGTCGTGATGCTCTTTCGGATACTGCGCTCCGGAGATGTCGTAGCAGGTCGCCGCAATATCTATGATGTGCATCGGATTGTTCAGAATATCCGACCCCTCGATTCCATCAGGCCAATGAACGATGAATGGAGTTGAAATTCCGCCTTCATGAACCCAACGTTTGAACAGTCTAAACGGCGCATCTGAAACGTTAGCCCATGGTAATTCAACAGCCTGGAAAGTCGTATCTGGACCCGGCCGTAGTTCAGGAATATCACCAACGCGAACCGGCTGGCCATCAAGAGTCAGGGCGCTCTCCCATTGCGAAGGATCCGGCCAATCGGTGTCTTCTTGGAACAGCTCGGCACAACCGCCGTTGTCCGATAAGAACATGATGACGGTATTGTCGAATTCGCCAGATTTCTTCAACGTAGCGACGATTCGACCCACAGTGCGGTCCACCTGCTCGATCATGGCGCTGTAGGTCGCCATTCGAATATCTTCGTATTCCTTGTTCTGAACGTCATCCCAATTAGGCGAATCAGTATCTCGAGGTGAAATAACCCACTTGTCATCGACAACCCCTAGTCCCTTTTGCTGCTCGTGGCGTGAAGTTCGAATAGCGTCATAGCCAGCCATGTACTTACCTTCGTACTTCACGATGTCCTCTTCCCACGCATGAAGCGGCCAGTGAGGAGCGTTGAAGGCTACGTACTGGAAGAACGGCATGCCCATCTCGACCGACTCTTCGATCTGATTAATGGCGTGATCACCAATGGCATCTGTCATATGAAAATCACTGGTCTCAACGTCAACCAGTACATCTTCAATAATCAGAGACTTCGGGTTCCAGAACGAGTCAGCTGCGTTCAGCAAGCTAAACGACCTGTCGAATCCGCGCTGCTTCGGCATCGGATGTTTCTTGTCACCAAGAATCCATTTGTCACGTTCCCGGTTGTCCCAGCTTCCAGAAACGTGCCACTTACCTGAAATCATCGTCCGGTATCCGGCGGTCTTCATCACCTCTGCGATAGTGACACAACCATCACGTAAATAGCCCTGATACGACGGCACACCAAGATCTGCACTCAATTGACCTATTCCAGCCTGATGAGGATGTAAGCCTGTCAGCAACGCCGCACGCGAAGGACAACATCGAGCACCGTTGTACATTTGCGTGAATCTCAGCCCGTTATACCCAAGTGCATCGATATTAGGAGTACTTATCTCACCGCCGTAGCAGCCCAAATCGGAATAACCTAAATCATCGACCATCATCACAACAATGTTGGTCTTTTTGGTAGTTTCTGGTGCTTGTTCGCTCATGTATCACTCCTAAAATAGCCCCCCCTCTCACATCGGAGGGCTGTGTGAGGGTGGAATCGTATGCCAGCATTCAACTTCACAAATCTCATGATTTACCTAACCACGCGCTGGCTTCTCATACGTCGCCTCGCTAGTTCTAGGCGAATTCGGCCAAGGTCGGTTCCAGCTTTCGTACCCGAACGTCGGATCCTGTGACATATCGCCGTTCTGCGCCAAACGATCATCCATTGACCCTTCGATAGACGCCATTAGTTCCTGTGTCAGCTCGATTTCCAACCGACGCACAATGTCAGCGAATTCAGGATTTTTAAATAGATTTACCTGCTCCTGAGGATCGTTCAGCATGTCGAACAATAGCGATTCACCAGTACGGTATTTATGCAGCTTGTAACGACCGTCAAAATTCATCCAGCCGTCACCAAGCAGGCCGAAAATATTCTCCCGGCCATCTTTACCGGGCATTCCGTTACCCGGCAGCGGTTGTGCGTCGTACCAAGCCGGCTGCTCGATCCCTGCCCAGCTCAACATCGTCGCAGTCAAATCACGAAGTTCAACCAATCCTTCTTGCGTCTGACCTGCTTCGATCCCGGGTCCCATCGCAACCATCGGCACCCGAATGGCCGATTCGTAGAACGACGCCTTGCCGATCATGTTGTGATCACCAAGGTAGTCACCGTGATCGGAAGCCAATACTACATAGGTGTTTTCGAGAAGACCTTTCTTACGAAGGGCATCGAGAATTTCACCGACTTCAAAATCGATCTGCTGGACTAATCCAGAATAGTGCTTGCGAACAGTGTGCTTCATGTCATCAGGAAATTCAGTGTAATCGACTCCATTCCATGGACGAACGTTGCCATCGATATTGCTCTGCCTCAACTTTGGCGTATGCCCCGGCACTTCAGGCGCAGCCTCTGGAATCTTCGACTCGTCGATGCCTTCCAGGAAACGTTCATCCGGGTCGTACGGGCAGTGAGGTCCAGGGAACCCAACCATCATCGCAAACGGTTGATCAGCGCCGTAGTCATCAATAAATTTCACAGCCTCGGAACCCACGAACCTGTCCCAAGAATGCTCCCACGGAATGTCGTGAATAACGGCTCCCTTGTTCTCGTGGTAACCCGGCATCTCGTTGCCGTGCAGCTTCTTCAGGCCGTGACGCTTCAAGTAGTGAAAGTAGTCGTCGCGAACTTCCAACCAGCGCTTATCTTCACAAATAACCCGGTACTGGAATCCACGTCGCTCGTCCCACGGATAAAAATGCATCTTTCCGATACCGGCGGTGTAGTAGCCGTTCTCGGCAAGAATTTCTGGCCAAGTTCTCAAGCCTGCATCTCTCCAATCGGCACGCAAATTGTGCAAATTTCCGGTCACGCCGTTACGCATCGCGTTCATTCCGGTCAGCAGAGCCGTGCGAGCCGGAACACATATCGGCGATGCTGAGAACGAATTCGTGTATCTCACACCATTCTCGGCAATGGAATCGATATTCGGCGTTTGCAACCAATCCGCACCGTTGAAGCCTGCGAAATCTGCCCTGAATTGATCAGGGAACAAGAAAACAATATTGGGGCGCTTTTTATCTGATGGCAACGTAGCTCTCCGATGGCGCTGCAGAATTGCGCCGTTCGTTAGGGCACATTTTAGATTCGCTATTAACTGCCGGAAGACTAAGCCAGTATTCAACCGGTATCAATGCCAATTCACCTGATAGTCCGTAACCTTGTAACCGTGATCACCGAACAATCAACCTCTAGCCAGCCAGAATCAGCACGCTCAAAGCTTGTACAACTTGGACGGTCCGATCTAAAAGTCAGCCTAGTTGGCACAGGCACATGGCAATGGGGCGGAGCTTTCTACTGGGGCTACGGACGGTCGTATACCGATGAAGATCTCGCTCACGCTTATTCAGCGAGCATTGAACACGGAATCAACTGGTTCGACACTGCCGAAATTTACGGACGTGGTCGCTCGGAACGAATCATCGCCATGCTGCGTGATAGCTCAAACGATGCTGCAAATACGATTTCATCTCGACCCATACTCGCCACAAAATTCTTTCCCTATCCGTGGCGATGGCATCGCACATCATTTCGTCGTGCTCTGAAAGCCAGCCTGAATCGACTCAATTGCGAAACGATCGACCTCTACCAGATTCACTTCCCATTCCGACCTCGAAGCTTTGAATACTGGGTCGAAGCACTAGCCGACGCCACTCAAGATGGCCTTATCAAAGCTGTAGGCGTATCGAATTTTTCCGCCGACCAAACTAAACGTGCTCACGAGTTACTTGATCGAAAAGGTGTCGTTTTGGCCTCAAATCAAGTTGGATACAGCCTGCTGAATCGAGTGGTCGAATCCAACGGCGTACTCGGAGCATGTCGTGATTTAGATATTTCAGTGATTTCGTACGGACCACTAGCGGAGGGCTTACTCACAGGAAAGTATCGTACTGACAATCCTCCACCACTGCTTCGCAGATGGCGATGGGCACAAAAAAGGCTAAAACTATTGCCGCCGTTGATAGCCCTAATGAACGATATTTCTGATGTTCACGATGTGTCGGTTTCTCAGGTGGCTCTGAACTGGCTAATTCAGCAGAACACATTACCTATACCCGGCGCTAAATCTGCAATTCAGGCAGTCGACAACGCATCAGCCATGACATGGAAGTTGTCGAACGATGAGATAACGGCGCTAAATATCGCTACTGAGCAGTACACAGTCGGCAGCAAACGCCGACTGTTCTAGCTAGACGGCTGCCGTCTACGCAGTCTTTTCTGGGCTTTCACAC
>Ga0302117_10000570_pt1 | contig 16365 bp, 9 predicted proteins | sample AG5_322_MG_FD_203112 | JGI IMG/M metagenome (GOLD analysis project Ga0302117, IMG submission 203112) | Marine microbial communities from Western Arctic Ocean, Canada - AG5_32.2 | ecosystem: Environmental > Aquatic > Marine > Oceanic | place: Canada: Western Arctic Ocean | collected 2017-10-01 | reverse complement strand
ACCTACAAGAAGGAACATCCGGACTGGCACAAGTCCCTGCGGGATAGTCTCAACCAAGGCGGTGTGAAGCAGCGCAACTGACGCCTTTTTGTTGTCCATTCAGAGACTGATGAAACAACACGGGAGAGCGCTTCTGGGACATCCTCGTACTTGGAGACACTTCTGAATAATTGCTCGTAAATTGCTTTTTCACGCAGGCTTTCCCAGAACCTGTCACTGCGACCATCATCGGGAGAAATATTCGCAACGGGGATTTCAATAGAAAATAAAGTCAAAAAATCTGTCCAGATTCGCTGGCAGGGGGAGTGATAGACAGACGGACTACTATTTCCCAACACAAAGAAATATACTATGAGAACTCGAACTCTTTCCCTCCCCCTGATTGCCGCTGTTACGGTCGTCTTCATGGCATTGTCTGCCTTTGCCGCGCCCAAAGCCAAGGCCGAGCCGAAAGCGGGCGCGATCCGCGTGCTGTTCCTCGGCCACGAGAGCGAGCATCACAACAGCAACAAGTTCTACCCGATGTTGGCCAAGGGGCTTGGGCGGGATGCCATCTACTTTGATTACGTCACGAGCGTCGAAGAGGCGCTCGGCGACGCGGCTTACCTAAACAAGTTCGACGCTTTGCTGCTTTATGCGAACCATGGAAAGATCACGACCGGGCAATGGAAGAACCTGAAGGGTTACGTCGAGGGCGGAGGAGGCTTCGTGCCGGTGCATTGCGCGAGCTGGTGTTTCGGCAACGAACCGGGTTTCGACCAGTTGGTCGGCGGCCGGTTCGCCAGCCACAAGACCGGTACCTTCACCGCCAAAGTGATTGACCCGAAGCATCCGGCGATGGCCGGTGTCAAGGAGTTCGAGGCCTGGGACGAGACCTATAAACACAAGAACCACAACGAAAACGATCGCCAGGTACTGATGGTGCGCGAGGTGGCGGAGAAGGGTGACAATATTACCGACCCCGAGCCGTGGACCTGGGTGCGTACCCAGGGCAAGGGGCGTGTCTTCTACACCGCGTCGGGCCACGACGAGAGAGTGTGGGGGCAGTCGGCCTTCCACCAGTTGCTCAAGGCGGGGATCCTTTGGTCGGTGGGCGATGCGAGGAAGCAGTCGTATGAAAAATTCATCGCTGGCCGTGTGCCACTGAAATACGAGAAGCGCGACCACATCGCCAACTACGAGAAACGCCCCGAGCCGCTGCCTTACCAGTTTCCGCTCTCAGCGAAGGACAGTATGGATTATACTCAGGCGCCGGTCGGCTTTCGGTTGGAGCTGTTCGCCAGCGAGCCGGACGTCATCAACCCCATCGGCCTCGCTTGGGACGAACGAGGTCGCCTGTGGGTCGCCGAGACCGTCGACTACCCGAACGAGATGACGCCCAACCGTGTCGGCAACGACAAGATCAAGATCCTTGAAGACACCGACGGCGACGGTAAGTGCGACAAGGTAACCGTGTTTGCCGAGGGTCTGAACATTCCCACTTCGCTGACCTTCTCGCGCGGCGGGATTATCGTCGCTCACGTGCCCGACTTCTTATTTCTGAAGGACACCGACGGAGATGACAAGGCGGACGTGCGCGAGGTGCTGACGACAGGGTGGGGCACGAGCGATACGCACGCCGGGCCGTCGAACCTGCGCTATGGATTCGACAACTGGATCTGGGGAACCGTCGGATACTCGGGCTTCAGAGGTGAAGTGGGCGGCAAGAAACTGGGCTTTGGTTCCGGCGTCTTTCGCATGAAGGCGGACGGTTCGCAATTGGAATTCATGCACCAGTTCAACAACAACACCTGGGGCCTCGGTTTTAACTCCTCGGGCGACGTCTTTGGCTCGACCGCCAACAACAACCCCAGCTTCTTCTGCGGCATCCCCGCCACTGCCTACGGTAGCGGCAAGAGGGGCATGAGCGCGCGAATGATCGCCACCGATCGCTCATTCCATCCGATCACACCGAACATCCGTCAGGTCGACGCTTTCAATAACTATACGGCTGGCGCGGGTCAGACGGTGGCGACCTCGGCGGGTTTTCCTGAATCGTATCGCGACAAAGTAGCGTTCATCAGCGGTCCAACCGGGCATCTGCTCGGGAAATATCACCTTTCCCGCGCGGGTTCGGGCTACAAGGCGAAGAACGACTTCGCGTTCCTGGCCTCGGCCGACGAGTGGTTTTCGCCGGTTGCGGCGGAGGTCGGTCCGGACGGCAACCTGTGGGTCGCGGACTGGTACAATTTCATTATCCAGCACAACCCGACACCGAGCAAAGCGCGCGCAGGCTATGACGCGAAGAACGGCAAGGGTAACGCACACATCAATCCGAACCGGGACCGTGGCCACGGTCGGATCTATCGCGTGGTGTGGGACAAGGCACCGGAGGCGAAGATCAAATCGCTGGCCGGCGCGAGCGACGCACAATTAGTGGCTGCGATGGACAGCGATAATTTGTTCTGGCGTCAGACGGCGCAACGGCTGTTGGTCGACGGCGGTAAGAAGAGCGCGCCGGCCGCGCTCAAAATGCGCGTTTCGGCTGGCGGCGCTGGCGCGATCCAGGCGCTGTGGAGCTTGCACGGCCTTGGCAGTCTCGACAAGGAGACACACCAGCAGGCGTTGTTGAGCAAAGACCCCGCTCTGCGTCGAAACGCGATCACCGCGTTGGGCAATGACGCTGCAGCGCTGCAGTTGTTCTTCGATACCGCGGTGGTGCAGGACGAGGACCTGATTGTGCGTCTCGCTGCGTTCAATAAGATGGTCCAGTTTGAGGATAAAGAGACAATTGTGCTTGCGGCCAAGGCATTGATCACGGATTCGGCCAATGCCGATGACATGTGGCTGTCGCAAAGCCTGCGCAACGCGGGGGCCGGCACCGTGAAGAAAGGCCCGGCAACGTTTGGCAAGGAATTGATCGTCAATGGTTCGTTTGAGAACGTGGTCGGCGACATGCCCGTCAGATGGACCGAACGAGCGTACCGTGGCACGGCGCAACACCGGGTGGCGAACATTTCTCATACAGGCAAGCGGTCGATCGAGATCTCGGCCGAAAAGGAGGCCGAGTACGGGGTCTATTTTAAGGTCCCGGTGGAAAAGCACTCAGAATACGAACTCAGCGTCTGGATCAAGACGGAGAATGTGGCCGGTGGAGGGCGTGGCGCAATGCTCTACATTAGTGGCAACGACACTCCGGGCAGTAAGTCCGTGAAAGGCACGAAAGACTGGACGCAGGTGAAGATGCGTTTGAAGTCGGGCCTAGACACCTCGATGAACATCACCTGCCTGTTCGGCGGTTGGGGCATTGTCACCGGCAAGGCGTGGTGGGACGACGTCAGTTTGCGCAAGGTCACGTATGAGGTCATCGAGAGCGATGAATCGGAAGCCGTGGCCAAAGGCGATGTCGAACGCGGTAAGAACATTTTCATGACGCACCCGATCGCCGCTTGCATCCGCTGCCACGTCGTGAACGGCGTGGGTGGCCCGGTCGGCCCGGCTTTGGACACCATCGCATCGCGCAAGCAAGAAGATTATATTTTGCAGAGCCTCGTCGATCCGGGGGCGACGATCGCTGAGGGTTACGTGGGGAAGGTATCCCCGATGCCGCCGATGGGAGTGCTGTTGAAGCCTCAAGAGTTGGCCGACGTGTTGGCTTACATATTGACGTTGAAGTAAGGTGGATAGGATCGTTTTGTTAGGATGATCCGTCTGCAGAAAAAGGAAATGAAGATGATGAAACGGTCTTATTATCAATGATGAGACAACAGGGGTGGCTATTCATCTTGCAACTGCGACATTAAGAATGAGGAATATGTGTTTCTTTTAAATGCCTTGGACCATTAGTCTGCTTTTCATAGCGGTGGGCATTTCGACCCAAGCACAAATCGAAAGCATGATGGTCGCTACCAAGTAGAGTGAATTCAGTAGAGCAATCCGACCCTTTCTCGAAATGCACTGCGTAGATTGTCACGGCGAATGCCAGACTCGATGCGGTTATGAAGAACTCTAGTTTTCGCGAAGGAGGTAGACGGGCTTCATATCCAAAATTTTCTTGGCCGCGAACTCGGCCGTAAGGATTGAAAGAGCAACTACGGCAAGGGTTATGAAGATGGGCAAACCCAAGTGAAAACTCCAGACTCGGTCGAAGATTATTTCCGCGAATGCAAAGCTGACCAAGGCGCTTAGGGCAGTTCCGACCAGAGAAGCGAAGAGTCCCAGAAGACCGAACTCTAGTCGTACTTGGTTGCGCAGGTCGGAAAAGGAGGCTCCTAGTACCTTTTGCAGGTTTAGCTCCCATCTCAGCTTGTGGACTTTTTCTCTGGATATGGAGAAAAGTATCGTCAAACCCGCGAGTATGGAAAGGGCGGCCATGAGCTGAAGAGCCCAGGTCATCTGACGGACGATGGAAAGAATAGTTCGGCCCGTTCTCTCGACGTCGAGGATCGAGATTGTGGGGAATGCCCCAACTAGCGCATCTTGGATATCTTTCTTTTCCTCCGCGTTCAGGTTGTTCAAGGTGCCGATGAAGGTCTTCGGGGCATCTTCGAGAACCCCCGTCTGCATCTGAACGAAGAAGTTCGGTTGGAAGCTGGTCCATCTTACCCGACGGATGTTGACGACCTCTGCCAGAATAGAAACTCCTGCAACTTCGATCTCAAGTTGATCGCCAAGATCTAGGTCGTGAGACTCGGCGTACTTTTGCTCGATCGATATTTCTACAGGTTTACCGGGCAGGGGACCATCACTCGCGATAACCATTCTTCCCCGCAGGATTTCTTCGCTCTCTAGGAGATGGTCACGGTAGCTAAGGTTGAAGCCGCGGTTTCGGAAGTTGTTCCTTCGCCGGTTATCGGAGTTTGCGAGTTCATCATCCTTGACGATCCGCATCTCGAATTTCTCCCCCTTGACGGATAACAATTTTCCTCGGACCCAAGGGGTTAGATTGCTTAATGGTTTGCCCATGGATTCGAGAAGCTCCAGAAGAGGCTCCACTTGGCTTTCCTGAATGTCGAATAGAAATAGCTCCGGCAGCTTGCCTTCCGGTTGATCCAGTCCGATTTCCTTCTCCAGACTGTATTGAAATTGAGGAATCAAGCTGAGGAGAAGGACACCGGTCCCAAGGGCGAGGAAGCCCGTGGTCGAGCTGCTTCTGTTTCGAGACAGCGAGCGGGCCGCCAACCGTAAGGGGAGTCTCGATTTGGCAAACATTCGGTCGATGGCCTTTAGCCCGAATAGACCGAGAAGGAAGAGAACCCCGACGGAAATAACCAACGCGATAAAAAAAAGGTTGGCCAGTTTCCACGAATCGGACTGCAGTACGGTCAACCCCCAGAAGGCAATAATAGCCGGCAGAAAGTAGACAAAGGCATTGCCTTTGGGTTGAGAGCCCGGTTGAGCCGCTTCTTGAAAAAGGCCAACAGGGTTCAAGGTTGAAAGTTTTCTAAGGCTGGGAAGTGCGATGAGCCAGCCTGCGAAGACAGCTACGAGGAAGGCTAAGGCTATGCTCTTCCATCCTATGAACACATCGACCTCGCCGGGAGCGATTCCCTCGATTGCCGTGGAAAGCGCGGGAAGACATAGGAAGGTTGCAAGGAGGGCGGGAAGGGTGGCTATTCCTCCGAGTATACCAAGTTGAACGAGGTAGCTCAGGATTGCTTTTTTCCGGCTCGCTCCAAGGCTTACTAGTATGGCTAAGTCTATCGTTCTTTTCGTTAGGAAGGAATGAAAGAGGTAGCCGCTGCCAAGGGTGGCGAGGAAAAGAGCGACTAGGGAGACCAAGCTGAGGAAGTCGGATAGATACCTGAGCAATCGGCCGGCTCGGTGCCCGGCTCGCTGGTGCGTGTAGACTCGTATCTCGGGAGAGGATAAAGCCCCGATCAAGGCCTTTTCCACATTGGCGGAGTCACTTCCCTCTGGAAGACGAATGAGATGGTTCCGGAAAGCTGTGTTTCCGTTCAGAAGCAAGTTGGTTTCCTTTAGAAAGCTTTTGGCGATGAAGACCTTGGGTGCCAGTTCGGCTGGCTGGAACTGCAGGCCGCTCTCCTCCAGCACGAAGTCGGAAACCTTGAACTTGGCATCTCCGACTCGAATTTCCTCACCAATTCCGGCCCCGAGCTGGCTTTCTAGTTCGGGGTAAATCCACGCATGCTTTCGATTGTGGATGAGTTTTTCATCGGTTCCCTTGAGCCTCCCTTTCAGTTTCAGATCGAAGGAACCGTAAAAGGGGAAACCCGGTTCCATGGCTATGATTTTGACCAAGCGACTCTTCCCTTCGGGGCCGGCGGCCATGGAGAAAAAATCGAGTACCTCGATTTTCTCGGAACCTTTCGGAAGCAAGACCATGATTGCATCCACTTCCTCCTGCGTAAGATCTCTTCTTGCCCGGACCGCCAAGTCGGACCCAAGCAAAAGCTTGGATTCCTCGCTCACCTTTCGCTCTAGCGAACCCTTGAAGGAATCTACGGTTAGAAATCCCACCAAGCCCAGAGCAAGGTTCATGGCATAAAACATGCAGAAGGAGCGATTGTTTCTGATCTCCCGCCAAGCGTTTCTCAAGACGAAGGACATGGGCTTAGTCGGTGTTTCCCTCGGCGTGGGTATTCAGGTGACCGTCGCGTAGGACGAGTGAGCGGTCGCAGGATTGAGCCAACTCCAGGTTGTGAGTAACGAGGATTAGGCTTCGTTCTTTCTCCCTGCATAAGTGGAAGAGCAAGTCCATTATTTCTCCTCCCGTCTTCCGGTCTAGGTTTCCCGATGGTTCGTCGGCGAGAATGAAACTGGGTTCGCTGACGATGGCCCGAGCGAGAGCGACCCGCTGGCATTCGCCGCCCGAGAGTTGGGAGGGGAAATGGTTCAGGCGGTTGGAGAGCCCGACTTGACTGAGAGCACGCCTGGCGGGTTCCGTGAAATCGCTTTTCCCTTGGAGTTCCAAGGGAATGCCTACGTTTTCCAAGGCCGTCAAGTTGCTCATGAGATGGTATTGTTGAAAGACGATGCCAAGGTTTTTTGAGCGGAACTTGCTGAGTTGGTCTTGACTGAGCTTGGCCAAGTCTTCGCCTTTTACCTCGACGGTGCCGTCGTCGGGGTGGTCAAGTCCTGCGAGAAGCGAGAGTAGAGTGGATTTCCCGCTTCCGCTCTGACCAAGGATGGAAACGCTCTCCCCACGTTCGACGATGAAGTCGAGGCGGGCGAGAACCTCGATCTTCTGTTTTCCCTGTTCAAAGGACTTGGAAACCTGATTAAGTCGGAGAAGAATATCCATTTTGAAGGATCAGTGGAGGTTTGAAGCTAGGTTTTGATAGACGGTTTCGCACATGACTCGATGTCCGCTAGGGTTAGGGTGAATCCGATCCGGCAGGTTCATCTCCGGATTTCCACCGACCCCCTCAAGAAGAAAGGGAATATAGGGCACGGCATGTTCCTTCGCCAGTTGATCGAATGCCCCTGTGAAGGCACTTGTGTAACTTTCACCGTAATTCGGAGGAATTTTCATGGCTGCAAGCATCACGGGGATCTTATTTTTCTTTGCCGCTGAGAGGATGCTGTCGATGTTTTTTGCAATTTCAGAAACTGGTATTCCGCGCAGCCCGTCGTTTCCTCCGAGGGCAACGAGAAGATAGTCCGGCTTTGCGCTTAGAAACCATTCGATGCGCGAGACTCCTCCGCTAGTCGTTGCTCCGCTGATCCCGCCGTTGATCACCTCGTAGTCGAGTTGCGTTTTCGGACTGAGTAGGGAATTGAGCTTTTTTTCAAGGAGAGCGGGGTAGGCTTCCTCTTCCGGTACGCCGTATCCCTCGGTCAGTGAATCACCTAGAATCATGATGCGGAAGGTCGAAAGACCCGAGTCGTCGGTTGAGCCATCCTTTTGTTCGTCGACTGCGAGGTCGGCGTCCGGTCCGCATCCGCAAAATGCCATGAGGACCAGTAATAATTTAAGTGGCTCGAGCCAATGGCGCTTTGTAGGGTGGTATGACATTGCTTAGATATACCGATGTAATGTTATTCGAAGAACAGGCAATATCCAACCAGACCACGGTCGCAGCCTTAAGACTGTACTACTGGTGTTTAGCGATTCCGAACAAGAGCTCATTTTAAACTTCGCCCATTAATCTGTGGTTTTCCTCTGCGGCGTAGAGGAATAGGTCGCAAAATGCATCTACTGTAAGTTCAATCGGTTTTGCGTAACCGCCTCCCATGAACAAAAGCATCGGCGATTTCATTCTCTTTCTCCATTCAAACACCTTTCTGTTTCTCTCCCGCAAACCCTCTCTGCTCAAATTCAACAAACCCAAGGCATCGGAAGCCAACGCGTCCACCCCTGACTGAAAAAAGATCAAATCGCAGGGTTTGGACTCGAGATCATCCAAAACTCGATCCAGTTCAGTCAGGTATTCTTCATCCTCGACGCCGTTCTCAAATTCCAAATCCCAATCGCTTGTTTTTTTTTGAAAAGGAAAGTTGTTTTTTCCATGCAAGGAAACGGTATGAACCCTATCCTCTTTTTCGAAAATTTCAGCCGTGCCATCTCCCTGATGCACGTCGAGGTCGAGAATTATCACTTTGTTTATTTCATTATTTAGCAATGCTCTTCTGGCGCAAATCGCCAAATCGTTAAAGATGCAGTAACCGGCACCTGCTCCCTTAAAGGCATGGTGGGTACCTCCTGCCATGTTGCCGGCCAAGTTACTTCCTTCTAAAACCAATTGCAATCCCTCCAACGCTCCACCCGTAAGTCGAAGGGTTCGCTCTACGATTTCGCTTTTCCACGGACGCAAGCCGATTCTGCGAATTTCATCCTCCCTTAATCTTTGCTCGAGAAAGCGATCGATGTATGATTGCTCATGAACAAGCAACAGTTCCTCTTTTCTAGCCAATCTGGGTCGTTCCCATTTTATCCGTTTTTCAACGTCCAGTTCCTTGAGTCGTTCGTACAACTTCTTGTATCGGTCTACAGGAAAGCGAGCCGTGGGATCGAGTCCCGAAGAGTAGATGTCGTCGTAAAATAAAGTAAATTGATTCTTCTTCACGAATCCGGAAGTTGGTTTTTCCGTAATCTTCAGTTTTATTTGTTATTCATTCAATGATATTACAAAACGCTTTTTTAGGATCTCTTGTAGCTGACGCCGTTTCAATGCCCGTACATTGGTATTACGACGTCAGGGCATTGGATGCCGATTACGGACAGCTTGCAGAATATCGCGCACCCAAAAACCCCCATCCCGACAGCATACTTTGGAGGTCGTCTTACGAACCAAGGAATTCTCAGGCAGACATTCTGCATGGCCAACAAAAATACTGGGGAAAGAAAGGGGTACACTATCACCAAAATCTAAAGGCAGGTGATAATACGTTGAATTTACAATTAGCTGCCGAATTGTACCTTCATATTGTTCTAGAGAAAGATTTTCGTGTGGAGAATTGGTTGGAACGATACGTTGAAGTCATGCTTACTCCGGGATGGCACAATGACACCTATGCAGAGGAATATCATCGAGCGTTCTTTTCCAATTACGCGTCCGGAAAAAAACTGCTCTCGTGTGGAGTCTCCGATTATCACATAGGTTCCTTGAGCTTGGTGCCTGCTCTTCTTGCCGGTCTTGAGGCAATTGGTAGAACAGACCCGGTGGAGCAGTTGGAAGACGTGGGTTCGCTCGTTCGATCCACGCACAATCATCCATATTCCATAAGCGCTTGCCAGGACTTGGCCCGAATACTCGTTCATTTGCAAAAGGGACATGAGATTCGAGAATCCCTAATGGATCTGCCCTTGAACGGTATCTCTTTAAGGCAACTTGAGAAATTCGAAGCAATGGAAGACCGTGTGGTTGTCGGAGAAATACTTAGTACCGCTTGTTACTTGCCGGAATCGCTTTTAGCTTCCTGCCATTTTGCTTGGAAGTATCATGATGATTTCTCCAAGGCAGTTTTCAGCAATGCTCGTGTAGGCGGCGACAATTGTCATCGCGGAGTGGTCGTCGGTTCGATTGTGGCAGCCCAAATGGGAATTCCTCATCTCTTGCTGGAAGACTTGAGAGTGATGAAAGAATTATCTAGCGTGATTGATTCCTTCGCTCCGTGACGGCTTTGCCGGATAAGAATTTAATTCGTTCAATAGACTATCCATGAAATGGCAAAAGGTAGCGTCCAGAACAGAGTCCGCAACCAGTTCATGCGTATGAGGGAATCTATTTCCCTTTGGTTTTTTCCTTCTTTCGTTAACGCTTGGTGCCGGTGAGCGGAATGAGCAAAGGTGATCGCCCATGCCGCGAGGACCGAAGATAGCCTTACCCACGATGACGGGCCGCCGACAAAAAAGCTAGTGGAGACGGAGTCGATCAGCTGCATCGTCATCAGGGGTAGAACGAAATAGGACACTCGATGGCAGTATAGGGCATGCCATTGGAGAAAACGATCGGACTGTATAAAACGAAACGAAGGATATACGATAAGCTGTACTAACCATATGAGAACGAACATGGCGAAATCTATCGCTAGGGCGTGCTCATGAAGCGTTTCGATAATTAAGCTCAACGTGAATAATCCTTATTTTTCTAGTCTCATCTCATTTCTCTAGTCGAAAGGCAAACCGGCAAGATGAATTCGATAAAAGTTTAGACTCTTTCTTCGATGCTTTTTTCCGCGACCAACCTTCCGCTTTTCAAAGCAGCGTCTAGGGAAGGCAACCCGCTATTGTCGCCACACCGATAAATCCTGTTGGTTTTAAGGTCACGGATTGTCGGTTTGTTCCATGTCGGTATGGCTTCTTTGCCATTCATCCGGATATTCTATTTTGATAGCTAATGGTTTGGATTATTTCAGAAATTTTCTGTCCAGATTGCCTGCGGGCGGGAGTGATTAAGCGATAACATTCTCGGAATCTAAAACTTGAACATTATAAAACAATTCATTCTTGGCCTGACTATTGTCCTATTTCTACTTTGTTCTGGTACTTACGCCGCGGACTACGCTGACGGCAAAATCAGCAAAGCGCTGATCCTCGGCGGCAACTCGTTCACCGTCAAGATCCCGCACTACGCCGGACTCAAACCAGCCAAGGCGATCACGATTTCCGCGTGGATCAAACCGGAAAGAGTCGGCAAAGGCGGCTGGCAGTGGCAGGAGATTTACAGGAAAGAGGATGGCAACGCCCGAGTCCTCATGGCGATTGGCGAGCGCGAGAAGAAGCACAGCCTCTGCTTCGGGCTGGGGATCGGCGGGAAGTACGTCGGACATGGCGTGCCGCTGGAACCCTCCAAGTTGCTCGACGGGAAATGGCACTTGGTCAGCGTGACGTTTGACGGCAAGGCAATGAAGTTCTACGCAGACGGTCAGGAAATCGGCGCCAGCACCAAGGCCAGTGGGGCGATTGACACGCAGGGTGAAGCCCCGGCGTATATCGGCTCGATGAAGGGGCACGGTGAATTTTTCAAGGGTGGGATCGACGATGTGCGACTCTATAACCGCGCCTTGTCGACAGGCGAAATCAAGACGATGGCCCTTGCTGATGGCAAGACCGCTGTCAACGGAATCGTGGGCTGGTGGAAGCTCGATGGTGATCTTAAGAATAGCGCGGCGGAGGCGCCGAAGAAGTTGCTTGCAGAACTGGATGGCATACACACTCCCGTCATGCCGAAGAGACTGCCAAGCTCGTGGCTTACTTACCATCTTGCGCATCCCGGCCCAGACAATGCCAGACCCGCAGATCCAAACTGTGCCATATATTATGGAGGTCTTTATCATCTTCACTATATCTATCAAAACAGAGGGCACTCTTTTGCCCATGTAACAAGCAAGGATATGGTGCATTGGGAGTGGCAACCCAGTGTTCTCACCCCCCCTGCAACAGGGCATGGCATGTATAGTGGTACGGCTTTCCTTACCCGGGAAGGCAAACCGGCCATCATCTATCATGGTCAGGGTTCCAAAAGAAACCAGATCGCTTTTGCACAGGATGCGAGCCTCAACAGGTGGTCCAAACCATTTCCAGTGGAGCCCAAAACAGCCGACGGTAAACCAGCAGAAAAAATGCGCCATTGGGACCCTGATTGTTGGGTGATGAACGACACGTATTATGCACTTGGTGGGGGACAAAACCCGACACTGGCAAAATCAAAAGATCTCAAAACCTGGGAATTTCTCGGCGAACTGCTGCATCCAGATTTCCCCAAAGACCTGGGCGTGCCTAAAGGCGAAGATATCTCCTGCGCCAACCTATTCAAAATCGGCGACAAGTGGATGCTCCTGTGTATCAGCCATAAGCTGGGGGCTCGTTATTACCTCGGTGATTTTAAAGATGAAAAATTTCTTCCCGACCATCACGCCATGATGAACTGGTGGGGGTGGGACTTTTTTGCCCCGGAGTCACTTTTGACACCAGATGGTCGACGGGTGACGTGGTCATGGTGTACACCGCCAATTAAGGCCTGGGGGCAGAAAGGCAAAGTTAGCGATCTCGCTTCGCTGATGGAAGGGGATAAGAAAATTCAGCCGGGCATACAGTCTTTGCCTCGCGAGCTCAGCCTTCCAGAGGATGGCGTGTTGCGCATCAAGCCCTTGCGCGAATTAGAAACACTTCGTTCCAACAAGAAGCAAGAGAAGGACAATGTTATAAAAAGCAATACCGCTCACACCGTCAAGAAAATGGCCGGTGACACGCTTGAGTTGGAAGTGACCTTTAGCAACCCCACAGCCAATGAGTTTGGCGTCAAGGTCTTGTGCGCTAAAGACGGGAGCGGCGGCTTCACCATTGCTTCGGGTAAAGCGAGTAAGGTTTTGACTGTTGGGTATATCAAACCACCTTTTGAATTGAAAAAGGGAGAAGACCTGACCTTGCGGATCTTCATCGATAAAAGCATGATCGAAGTGTTCGCCAATGACCGACAGGCCGCAGTGGCGTGGCATGAATATGACCCAAAAGACATCTCTGTGAGCCTGTTCAGCCAGGGAGGCGATCTTAAGGTCAAATCAATCACCTCATGGAAAATGAATTCTATTTACACAACTAGGGAATAATAACATGAACATCCTGAAACTAAACGTGGCGGTCTTCTCGTCGCTTCTCTTTCTTCTCTTTGCAGACGTCGATACGGCTGCTGCGCCGACGGGTGTTAATCTCGCGCCGGTCGCGGAACCGTCGACCTCACACGTGTCACGAGATACGTCACTGGCGGCCCTCCACGACGGGCACGCACCCGAGACCTCGCATGTTCGCGGCAAGGGATCGTACGGCAACTGGCCGTCCAAAGGCACACAATGGGTCCAGTACGACTGGACGGGCCCAGTCCGAACACGGAAGATTGATGTTTTCTGGTGGGATGATCGTGGCGGTGTCCGCCTGCCCAAGGCCTGCCGCTTGCTCTATTGGGACGGCAAGCGTTTTGTCTCGGTCCGGAATCCCTCGGGGCTGGGGGTGGCCAAGGACCAGTTCAACACGACCACCTTCGACGAGGTTCGCACCTCCAAGCTCCGCCTGGAGATCGACGGCGACAGCAAAGGGCGTTCCACGGGCATTCTGGAGTGGAAAGTGTACAACGAGGGAGAGCTCCCCAACTTCCCGCCCTCCGTCATGGCCGGCGATGACCGCATTGCGATACACGGTCGGAAAACGGCGTTCGCAGGACAGTTGTTGCGGGCGATCTCTACCGACACGACGAAGCTCACCTGGAGCAAGACCTCGGGCCCGGGCAAGGTCGTCTTCACCGACGACGCGGCATTGGCTACGACGGCCACGTTCTCAGCGGTGGGCGATTATGTTCTCACGCTGACCGCCCGCAAGGGAACGATGAGCGATTCATCGACCTTGGCGGTTCGCGTTGTCGCCAGACCGCAACTCGATATCCGTGCCGCGGGCAAAACCGGGATCCGTATCACCATGCAGCCGCAGGATTCCAAAGACAAGTTTCCCTATACCCCTGCACTGGTCGAGCGAGACTACCCCAAGGCGGTCATCAGCCTACGCGAACTCGACTCGGCCTTCGAACCGGTCAAGGCACGAGTGGGCAAGATGAACGTGACCGTACAGAGCAAGCCGTTGTCGGTGCAGGTGACCACATTGGACAACGAACCCCTGCAGAAGATCACATTTGCTCCCGATGGCACGATGTCCTTTATTTTGGATGACCAGCCGGTTCTGGGGATGGGCCAAGGCGGACCCAAGCAGACGGGCGATTCCTGGCGCACCGACAAGATCGAGCTCGACCGTCGCGGGCGTTCGCATCCCATGACCCCGTGGTACGGAACGGGGACCTATGGCTCGAATAATCCGGTGCCCCTGATGGTTGGCACGGGTGGATGGGGGATGTTCATTCCGACGCCGTCGGGAACTATCGATCTGAGTGACTCGGAGACGGGCAGCTTCATCCCGGCCGAGCCCATTGCGAAGGGCACTGTAGTCAGCCGAAGACAGCAGCGGAAAGGTCGCATCGGCTTGCCCCCACCGGAGTATTTCATCCCGGGCACCTACGATGTGTTCGTCTTTGACACACAGAATCCCCCGGCCTTCATGAAAGACGTTTCGATCCTCTCCGGCCAAGCTGTGCTGCCGCCGAAGTGGGTGATGGGCTATCAGCAGTCGCATCGCACCCTGAGGAATGAGGCGCAGATTCTGGAGGTCATCGATACCTTCAGAAAGAAGAATATCCCTCTCGACAGCGTCTGTTACCTGGGCACCGGGTTCTGCCCCCGTGGCTGGAACAAGCGCCAACCCTCCTTCGAGTTTAATCCCGATCTGTTCAAGAGGGATCCCAAAGAAGTGCTGGCCGATATGCACAACCATAACGTCAAGGTGATGGCGCATATGATCCCCTGGGATCGTGATCGTCTGGTAACGATTCAAGGAACGATTCCGGCTAAGCCAGGTGAGAAACTCGATAACACCCACATTCAAAACTACTGGAATGAGCACAATGCGCTGGTGGATGCCGGGGTGGATGCGTGGTGGCCGGATGAAGGGGACTGGTTCAACTTCCACGAGCGCATGAAACGGCACGAACTCTACTACACCGGGCCACTCTCGAAGCAACCCAACGTTCGGCCCTGGAGCCTGCATCGCAACGGCCATCTCGGCGTAGCCCGGTGGGGCGGTTGGATGTGGCCGGGCGATCCGCTCACGACGTGGCGCACGCTCCAGACCCATATCGCCATTGGCATCAACCACTCCCTGAGTGTCTCGCCGTTCTGGAACTCCGACATCGGCGCGTTTTATACGACGCCTGAATACTCGGCTGAACTGTATGTGCGCTGGGTGCAGTTTGCCGCGTTCAATTCGCTGATGCGGTGTCATGGTCGCGGGTGGGAAAATCGTCTTCCCTGGACATGGGGATCCAACGAATCCGGTCCGGGTGAAGGAAGCTACGCTCCGCCGGCGTCGGAAATGAACAACCCTGCGATTGAACCGATCGCCAAGACATACATCGAACTGCGTTATCAGTTGTTGAGCTACAACTACACCTTGACCTGGGAAGCCCGCGAAACCGGTATGCCCATGATGCGGTCGCTGTGGCTGCACTACCCGAAGGACAAGAAGGCTCGGGGCATCGGCGATGAGTATCTCTGGGGCCGCGACATGCTGATTGCCCCGGTGTACGAAAAGGGCGCGACGTCCCGAGACGTCTATCTTCCCGCAGGCAAATGGTACGACTGGTGGACCGGCAAAGCCGAGACCGGCGGGCGCACCGTGCAGCGCTCCGTAGACCTAGCCACCATGCCGATCTACGTTCGTGGCGGCGCGATCGTGCCGGTCGACCCCATCCGTCAATACACCGGACAAAAGGTCGACGAGCCCACGACGCTCAAGATATACCGAGGCGCCAACGGCAAATACACGCTGTACGACGACGACGGCATCAGCCTGGGTTATCTCAAGGGCGATTCTGTTCAAACGCTGATCAAGTGGGACGACGCGGCCAAAAAGCTGACCCTCGAGCCGGCGTCAAAACAGACGGCTACACGCGCGTTTCAGGTTGAACTTATTCCTGATGGCGTGACCAAGAAGATTCGGTACACCGGTCAACGGTTAGAGCTGCAGTTCTAGGATGAATCATTCTCGCTTTGCCTAAACTTGTAAAAGGAGATAGAAAAGCACAAACTAATCGCGGAAACATAATTTCTAAAATAGATAAACCTCTAGAAACTTTTATTGTTAATACAAATTCTAAATTAAGAAACATCTCAAAAGATTTAAATATATATGTACCAAATGCAGTGGAAGATGTAGGTGCTCCCCACGCAAAAAGCAAACTCCTAGCAACCCTATCAGTGATGAACTTCCAAACAGCAACCATTCTCATTGCATTAATTGTTTTTAGCGGCAGTGCTCCGCACCTTGATGCTCAGGATGTTCGTCTGCTGGACGGTCCCACAGTTTTACACGCGAACATTCGCGAT
>Ga0302117_10000563_pt1 | contig 16420 bp, 14 predicted proteins | sample AG5_322_MG_FD_203112 | JGI IMG/M metagenome (GOLD analysis project Ga0302117, IMG submission 203112) | Marine microbial communities from Western Arctic Ocean, Canada - AG5_32.2 | ecosystem: Environmental > Aquatic > Marine > Oceanic | place: Canada: Western Arctic Ocean | collected 2017-10-01 | reverse complement strand
TCAAAACATCTGGTGAGAGAGGTGCTCTGCACGGCGGACCACAGCGTTTTTCTCTTCCTGAGAACTCGCGCTTGGGATAAGCGCTACTGGGGCAATAACCTGACGGAATGTCTTATTTACCGTTGCGCGGCGTAAAGACTTCACCCCACTAAACCCTTGTGCTCTGCCGGATATCTACCGTTTACCCGGGTAAGTCCACCGGCAAATTTTGATCATTTTCAGGCGCGCTATCGTCCTTCTTGCTGAATAACTGGAGAACCTCTGCGAGCATTAAATCTAGCTGCCGCTCGGCCTCTTCATTTTTCGGCACTACCTTGTAAGCACCCGTTTCAAAAAACGAATAACCCAGATAATTGTTTAGGCGATCCCTTTGCTGCTCCAGTGATTCCGTAATCATTTTCCCTATTGGCCAATGATATTCGGGCAGCTGAACTTGAGCCTCTTCGATTCGGACTAGGATAGCTTGCCTCATTACTTTTGTACTGATGCTTGGCATTGCGCTATTCAGTTTTCTCAATAGCTCAAGCAAAACAAGAGAATCACTTCTGTTTTTGAACGCGCTGGCATGAGGTTTGTGAGTATTGTCCTTCAACACTTCAGACCTGAAATGATCAACCACGTTGCCAATTCCCGTGTAATTGAACACGCTGACATTTTCTCTACCGAAAGTACTGACCCACTTTTTTATCTGTCTCGTGTAGTTGAACTGCCAATCCTGTACCTGATAGAACCGCCTGATGGGGACATGGCCGCCCCACTTGATGTATTCGCCATACAGAGAGCGCAGCCAATCTAGCGGGTCGCGAAGATACATTACGATTTCCGAATCAAAAGGAGCGAAAACCTTGGCGTACTCATCGATCAGACCTTGGTCTTTACAGAGAGAGAAATGTTCCGAGCTCAGAACAACTAATTCTGCTCCCTTTGCTTCTATTGCGAGCCTTTCTCTCAACGTTTCTACATCTGGCTGTAGTTTCGCTATCTCGAAATGATGATCATAGACCTTGCCGGTTTCCGGGTAAAACCAAGGCAAATCGTCGTTATTCGGCGCTTGATTCAAAAAGGATTGGATTGAAGTAGAACCCGTTTTTTCGAATCCAATATGACAAATAAGTCGCGTCATGGTTTACATTTTCCCTCTGGTTCAATCTTCTTTCTAGCTGGCGCGAACAAATCACCGCAGCTTGTAAAGGCCAGCGTTGCCTAAGATCATTTTGGTTAAAGCTGCGGGAGTTCATGGACAACGTTCGCGATTCTGCGTTAAGTGGTTTTGGAAATCCAGACTTAATTTTTTCAAAACCCCCGCCCCAATACACCGTTTTCAAAAGCGCTCGTGCTCAAAATTGAACTCCCCGTCCAAGGTGATGTATGTCGGATCATCTACCACTGGAATTAGGAAGAGAATTGAGCAACACATAGGTGATGGCTATAAAGGCACATATGCTCTTCATTTGAGACACTGGTTTAACGGGACCTATAAAATCACGATCAAGCAATACGACGAATCAAAGGACGTGCTACAAATTATTGAGGACGACCTATCGGACAAATTGAAACCTGCCTTTGGTAAGCAAGGTGGCAACAACAGGTAATTTAGTGTTCGCAAAACCCGCGTAACCCTGACTCTCTGCCACCTAAGCTTGCCGTGTCAAGGTATGACGCGGGCGCTTTGCATGTTGGCGCTGCCGTCAGGGACCGGCTTTGAGCCTTTCAATCTCGGCTGGTCTCGCAATCCTGACCATCAGCCGTTCAACATAGAGCTCAATGACAACGTCGGGTTGACGCTTGGTGAGATAGTCTTCAACAATTTCCGGATTGAACTTTTGACTCACGTGTTCGATTCTCTGGAAATCCTGCCTCATGAAGTTAATGGGCGCATCTCCGTATGAATCTCTAAACATCAACACGGTAAGTTGGCCTGTTTCGCACCCGGCAGCAGAGGTGACCACGCCTTGTCTTTCAAGAAGAGATTGTGAAACCTCTGATTTGAATTTTTTCCGACACGCGCCTGATTTCAGTTTGTACTGGACTCTTTCCTCGCTGTACATTCCGTCGATCCCGATAATATCGCCTAGGTCACCGGGCACGTCCGTGTTCCAGTAAAATTCAAAATCCTCATCTGGCGTCGGTGAAAACTCGGGGAACTTCATTTCGAGACGTTCTGCAATTTTGTCGTAGCCGATTTTCGCGCCGTGTAAATTCCAATGTGAATCGGTCTTGTGGTAAAGCCTGCGGCTGCTTTTGGCGTCAAGCATCGCTTTTCGGAGATCAACTATTTTGAAATCAGATTTTTCACCAAGATAGTTAATCAACTGATCAAGCCGGGAAGGCTCTGGCTTGGTGCTGATTCGGGCCGGTATGTATTCTGAATAGATGGTGTGTTTATCTGGTGCGACGACGTACAAATACTCGATGCTTCGTGCGTTGAGCCAGTCTCGCTTAGCTTCCAGGTGTTGTCTGGTTCTTTCCAACTGATGAGGTTTATAGGGCCTTAGCCTGCGATAGTTTTCGACAACCTTGTTGCCCGTATAGAACAGCCAGCCTTCGCGGCCGATGATCACTTTGTCTGAGGGCGACACACCGAAAAAAATCTTAAACCGGGCGTGCGCTTTAATGAGCGCGGATCGCCAGCCAAAGTGGTCTTGGTAGTAAGTATCAAAAGCGCTGGTGTAAGTACCTGGCGCGGCCCAGTCAAAGGTTTCAGGCATAGCAGCGAGTTCTCGATTTTCATCGATGTCGAGCGGGTCAAGGTTGGTAACTTGCAGCATTAAGGGCAAAGCGATCAGTGCGACGAACGCACTGCTCATGATCCAGTGGGCGGGTAAAGAAAGAGACTGGACCATGCTCAAAACCTGAAATAGATGAAGGGATTGTAAGTGCCCGCAGCCAGATAGGTGATCGCCAGGTAGAAGACACACAGGTAGCAGGCTATTGTTGAAATATCCATGGCCTGCCCGAGGCTCCTGTTGCTACGTAGCCTAGGGCGTAGTTTCGCCGATAGATAGGGCATGATGGGCATAGAGAACAGGCAGCCCAGCAGTAAGGTGAAGATCACACTGTCATCGTAGTACCCGCCTAAATCGTTATGCGTGTTCACGGTACCGCTTAAGTCGAACATGGCCTGCAGGAAGGCGATGGCATCGGGCAGTGTCTCGACCCGGAAGAATACCCATGCCAGTGTGGCAACAAAGAGCACATAAAAATGGCGTACTACGCGTGGTGCATAACCCAGAAGCCTGGCGAGGCCTAGTCTTTCTAGGACCAGGAACGCGCCATGTATCAGGCCCCAGAGTAAAAAGTTCCAACTGGCGCCATGCCAGAGTCCGCACAGGACAAAAACCGTCACCAGGTTGAAGTAGACCCTGAAGTTGCCAACGCGGTTACCGCCGAGCGGTATGTACAAGTAGTCTCGAAACCAATTGGATAACGATATGTGCCAGCGTCGCCAGAATTCCTGAATCGATAATGAAATGTAAGGATAGTTGAAGTTTTCCAGGAACCTAAAGCCAAACATCCTGCCTAGGCCTATAGCCATATCAGAGTAGCCCGAAAAATCGAAATAAATCTGCAGCGTATAACAGATGATCCCGAGCCAGGCGATCTCCGGGGCAACATTGCCCGCTGGTAGTGCAAAAATGGTGTCGGCGACCTCGCCCAAGGGGTTAGCAATGATCATTTTTTTGGCGAAGCCTGCGATAAACCGCCGGGCACCGATCGAAAAGTCTTCTGCGGTGACGTCACGACTGCCTATCTGTTTCGCGATATCGTGATAGCGTACGATAGGGCCCGCAACCAGTTGGGGAAACAAAGAAATATAGAGGGCCAGGTCCACAGGATTTCGTTGCGCGGGATTTGTGCCGCGGTAGATATCAATAATGTAGGACATCGCCTGGAACGTGAAAAACGAAATGCCGATGGGCAGGTGTACGGGTGCCAGTGCAATTTCCGGCAAGCCGGCCCACGCAAGCACAATAGAAACATTATCGGCAATGAAATTTGCGTATTTGTAGCTGATCAACAGTAACAGGTTTGCAGCGACAGCCGCGGCGACAAGCCATTTCCCGATGGGGCTCGAGCGTCGAGACTCAATTAAGAGGCCAAAGATGAAGTTGGCAATGATCGATGCCAACATGATGATGACGAAATAGCCCTCTCCCCATGCATAAAAAAACAGGCTAGCAAGCAGCAACACAAGGTTTTTCAACTTGCCGGGTGACAATAAATAGATGACGAGCAGAACGGGCAGGAAAAGCAGCAAGAAAGTGGGGGAACTGAAAACCATCGAAGGGATAATGCACAAACAAAGAACCCGTAAGCTTCTCATATCCCTAGGTCAGAATCGACCAAAGCAGTACTTTGCCTTTTAGAAAATGCGGTGTCTTGAGGATAGGAAGTTTAAACCGCATTTATCCCGGATTTCAAAAGTATCTTGATTGGGTTTTTTTGCGAAAAGAAGCCCGTGGTGTAGTTTTTCGGTGGAGGATGGTCAATGTCTGATTAGCCAATCATCTACTGTCTTACAGGCGGCCAGGTTGATCACTGAAAAGATTTTTGTTCCGCGCAAAGTTGATTTGGCTGTTTATCCGCGAATGTTTTAGGGTTGAATAGCTGTCACAGGTTTATTCGGTAGTGGTTGTGCTTCGATGTGATCCAGGATCTTCTGAATGATGTCTGGGTCAGTGATGCCTTTTACGCTTTCGTTTTTGGATCGTAACTTGTTTGTGGATGGTAACTACGCTGAATCACGATTGCGGCAAGGATGCCCAGTGATATAAACACGATGGCAGGTGCCAGACTAAACCACGCTTCTCCGGTTTGCCAATTCATAGCGCCATCCGCCAAAATTTCTCCGGTGCCGCGTTGATAGGGCTTGATGTAAAAATGTACCACCAAAAAAGGCATGGTGCAGCCGTATAGCAAGAGAGCTAAAGGGGCGATCATGGTTATTCTTGTTTTTTTAGCATCACAGTCTTCCTCAGGCGTTATGTGAAGCTTGATACGGTAAGAGGCCTCTTGCTCCGTCACCGCGCCCCTTTTTGAGAGGATGCCTATGGTGATAAGGCTGATAACCGTGCCAATAATGGCCGGGTGAAGATAGCTCGGCCAGGTAATATAGCCAAGGTATTCAAGCGCTGCCGGGATCACATTAAACACAAAGCCGGTGATCATTCCCCAATAGGCCGCAGACTCTGTAATGCTTTTACTCCACACACTCATGAGGCCAACCGGCCCCCAAGAGGAGGCATAGACGGTGCCAACGAACAGCATCAGCCAGAAGATATTAGGTGGAAAATAAAAGCTCGCGAGCAAAACAAAAATGCCGACGATCATCATGATGAACCGTATTGAGCGCAGCTCTAGCGGCTTCTTTCTTTTTACAATGTCATTGCTCGCACTGAAGCCCACCAGTGAGAGAAAGGTGGAAGCGGAGGATAACGCCGCTGCCATGATGCCAGCCAATACCAGCGCGCCCAAAAACTCTGGCACTAAATTCCTGGCAGCCCAAACCAATACCGTTTCAGAAGGCGTAATATCTGTCTTTACCAGATTAACGATGCCACCGAGGCCGTAAATGATGATTTGCAAAAGGGCCACAATAATCAGCGCATACATCGCCGACCGTAGAACTACATGTTCATCCTTGGCCATCAAATGACGGCCTGCTTGCCAGGGGCCGACAATATAAACCGCGCTCCAGGCAGTATCGACAACGAGTGCCCATATAAGGTAATCCATCGGCGTTGGCCACTCGGTACCCGGCCCCACAATGCCGCTCCAGGAGGCGATGCCGGGCTTGCTTTCAAGTTGGGCCATATTCTCAATAGACGCTGCGATGCCGCCTAAATCACTGACAATGTAATACGCAAAAACAACGGTGGCACCGGTAAACATTAAGAACATTAAGGTGTCGGTAAGAATCACACCTTTGGAACCCGCATACATCGTAAAGAAGGTATAGCTGAGCCACACTACGATAAGGCTTTGAACATAGGTGAGCTCGGTTAAATCAGTAAGCAGGATAGACGCGCCCTGAGTGACTATAAGTAGATAGATGCCGATGGAGAGCATAATGATAATGCCCGAGGCTCGTTGCACACGGAAGCTGTTAAATCGCTGACCAAAAAAATCGGCCACGGTAGTCGCCCTGCTGCGTCGTAGATAGCGGCCAAAAAACAATGCGCCTATGACATATCCGGCCGCAGACGTGCTGGGGAACAACATATAGGCACCCAGTTGACCGTCATAGGTGAAGCCCGCCTCACCGAGAAAAGCCACTGAACTCATCACGCTCGCCACTAAGGTGCCGACGATAAGAATGGTGGGAGCGCGGCGCCCGGCAACAAAATAGTCATCCAGACTCTTGACGTTTTTCCCAGCGTAATTACCAATAACAACGAATAGGACCAGAGTGATTACAATCGTGAGGGTAAAAATGTCCATTCTTATGAGGCCCTGCTTTTTTTTGCAGAGAGAGGGTGAAGAAGTCGAATTAATTTATCACTAACAGTAATACAAACTTGCGCTTATGCCACCATTCTTTGAGGTACTGCCGATTGTATCCATCCAGCATACCTAAAAATCCGTTTTTAGTCTGTAGTTGATCTGTGCAAAAAATTCATAGCGGGCTCGCGGTTTATTCAATTTACAAGCAGCCTTGCGAAGACTACTTTCGGTAATCTGCAAAATACTCATTAATGATGTATCTTTTATTGATTAGCCGAACGCGGCTGTCAGCCTACGAATCAAATACTCAATGTCATCAGGAAACCCTGCCATGCCCCTAGATATTGACTTTATACAATCACAGTTTCCAGCCTTCCACGAACCCTCGCTGGCCGGATGGGCTTTTTTTGAAAACGCGGGCGGGTCGTATATGTGTCAGCAGGTCATCGACCGACTGCTGACGTACTACACCCAGACCAAGGTTCAGCCGTACTACCCCTATCCGGCGTCAACCGAGGCTGGCAAGCGCATGGATGAATCGTATACGCGTTTATCGGCTTATTTAAACATTGGCGAAGACGAGCTTAACTTTGGCCCCTCAACGTCGCAGAATGTTTATGTGCTGGCCCAGGCGCTGCGCCCGATGTGGGAGGACGGCGACGAGATCATTATTTCCTGCCAAAATCACGAGGCTAACTCCGGCGCCTGGCGGCGTCTTGAAAGCCAGGGCATTGTTGTTCGGGACTGGCATATTGATGAAAAAACCGGGCGCTTGGCCGCCGATGAACTCGACGCCCTTATCACGCCACGCACCAAGCTCATCGCCTTCCCGCATGCATCCAATGTTATTGCACACATTAACCCAGTACGGGAAATCGCTGCCAAGGCCCATAAGGCCGGTGCTATTGTCGCCGTTGACGGTGTTTCCTATGCGCCCCATGGGTTGCCTGACATTGCGCAATTGGATGCGGATATTTACCTGTTTTCACTCTACAAGACTTGGGGGCCACACCTAGGCGCGATGTTTGTGAAACGGGCGCTGATGAAACAGATGACCAACCAATCGCATTATTACAATGGGGACGAAGCCCACTATTGCCTGACGCCCGCCGGCCCAGATCACGCGCAAATTGCCGCCGCAGCTGGCGTCGCCGAATATCTTGATGTGGTTTATGCCCACCATTTTGATGACGACCCCGAAAGCGCCGTCAAAGGCCGGAGGCTGCACCAACTGTTTTCAGACTATGAATCCTCACTGCTAACGCCCTTGCTCGACTTTCTCAAGGCCCGCAACGATGTCTTTATTGTCGGCCCGGACGATGCAGGTATCAGGGCGTCAACGGTCAGTATTCTGCCACTCGATAAACCCGTTCCGGCGGTCGTGGCCGAACTAGAAAAACAAAAACTAATGGTCGCATCCGGTGACTTTGATGGCGTCAGGCAGCTCGATGATATGAAAATAGACTCGGATCCGGGCGTCATCAGGATGTCGTTGCTGCACTATACGACACGGGATGAAATTGATCAGTTGATCAGGGGGTTGACCATCGCGCTCGGAAAGGTGGCTACTTGTTTATGATTAAGTCTTTATGAACAACAAGGCAAAAATAATTCCCTTACCTCCAGTGGATTGGGGTGATGGTGTTGAAAAAGAGGTTGTCCTTTTAGAATTAACCAGCCGTGAAGGTGTAACAGGTCTTGGCTCTGCTTATACGGGCGCGCATCAGTTACGAGAGGCTTTAGCCCTGTATCAACAAGACCCTACAATCCTTCACAACGCTAATGCTGAGATGACCATCCCGATGAGCGCCATCGATATAGCGCTTTGGGACATCCGCGGGAAAGTACAAAACCAACCCATTAGTGAACTGCTTGGCGGCAGAAAGCGCAACCGTATTCTCGCGTATGCGACGATGAACATGCTTATGACTTCGGCCGTATCGGGGGATACCTTCGAAAAAAAATTACGCGCTGTGCTGGATCAGGGCTACAGGGCCATTAAGCTTAGCATTGATAACTTTGGTCACCGCGACTTTGGTCACCGAGATAGGTTTGGTCACAGAAATAGCAGCAAGTCTGATAGTGAATGGGATCTTTGTGAAGCGAACTTGCTAAAATCTGCAAGAGCGATTGTTGGCAAGAATGTTAAATTAATGTTGGATGTTTATGGTTCTAATCCCTATTGGACGCCTGATTTTGACTGGGCTGTTAAAACAGCAAAGGTGTTAGAAGAACTGGATTACCTCTGGTTTGAAGAGCCACTAACACCCGAGGCCGTTCACGACTATGCGCGACTGGCTCAAAGTTCAAAAATTGCCATCGCCGCAGGTGAAGACTTTATCCTCTTAAAAGATTTTGAGAATTTGTCAAAGCTAAAAGCTGTGAATATTCTACAGCCTGACTGTACCAGGGTAGGAGGCTTAACAGCGATGCAATCCATTCGCTCTGCCGCCAGTCAATATAATATAAACCTGATTCCACACGGTTGGAATACAGCCGTAGGGCTTGCCGCTGATCTGCAATTTCAAGCGACAATGGCCGGCGATAAATTCTGTATGGTTGAGGTTATGCCTCACAGAAGTATTACGGATCTTCTCAAGCATAATCCCTTTGCGCTGGACGATGAAGGAAAAATAACCCTCCCCACTGGAGCCGGGCTGGGTATAGCGTTAAAGGAAAACTTTAGACCTTAAACATATAATCAGGCATCCCACCAACAACCATCAGGATCACCGGGATAAATCCCCAAATATTTACCATGCGCTTGATAACCTAACAGCCGCCTGACAGTATCTGGATAACTGTCCGCAACCTCTCTTGGCAAAATCAAATATTGATTGTCTTCCTGACGCAACCAACCCAAGCTATAGGAAACAAACAAACCCGAGCGGGGTGTCGACGCTTTGTTCGCCCCACCGCCATGGATGGTTGACTGAAGCCAATAAACCACAGACCCTTTCGGCATAACAGCTTGCGCCACCTTGGATTCATCGATGTTTTCAAAAGCCTCAGTCTCCGCATTTTTTACACCTTTAAGAACATCGCTGTCCGTAACGATTCTGGTGGCACCATTTTCTTCGGTAAAGTCACTCAAAGCCCACATGGTCTGCATTTGAAACTCCACCCCAGGAATGGCAATAGGGTAAAAATCACCATCCCTATGCAGGATCTGAGCGGTTTCCCCGGGGTGAATTTCAATAGCCGTCATACTGCCGATTTGGTAGTTATCACAATGCCTTTTTAAGGTAGCATCAGCAACTTCCAGCGTACCGGGATGAGCCACCAATTCAGCCGATGAGCGGGACACATCCAGTACCGCCCCTAACCTGCGAGTTTTATAGCCATTAAAATCATTTTCGAATTCATGGCCTTTTGCATCTAGTGGCTCTCGTAATTCCTGAGCCACTTTATCAATTAACGCATTGGAGACCTGGTTGCGAACAATAACCCCACCCTCCTTTAAAAGCGTTGCTGCAATAACATCTGAAGGCGTATTGCTATCAAAAGATTTAATGTTGCTTTCACTCATTTTAGTGGCCCTCTTTTAGAACTAACCGTTGATATTGTCGTCAACGTTAGTGGCTATCATTTTTTTGCTGTTACCAAAACATTTTGTTATTTATTTCTAAAATACTCTATAAATCTGTTAGCTTTATTCCTGCGCCCCGTCCTGCTTCAGTTCCAACTCCTGCTTCAGTTCACACTTAGAGGACAGGAAGTTTAAACCGCATTTATCCCGGATTTCAAAAGTATCTTGATTGGGATTTTTTGCGAAAAGAAGCCCGTGGTGTAGTTTTTCGGTAGAGGATAGTCAATGTCTGATTAGCCAATGATTTATTGTCTTACAGACGCCCGGGTTGATCACTGAAAAGATTTTTGTACCGCGAAAGCTGATTTGGCTGTTTATCCGCGAATGTTTTAGGGCTGGCTAGCTGTTGCATGTTTAATGGGTGGTGGTTGTGCTGCAATATGATCTAGAATTTTCTGAATTAGGTTTGGATCAGTAATGTCGGCGATAACGCGCATAGTCCCTCCACAAAGAGGGCATAGGGTAATGTCAAGCCGAGCGCGGCCAGTGGCGCACCGCACTAGTTAGTATTCTCGATATAAAAATATAAAAATAATGGGTCGAACCGAATTTGCTGCTAAAGATCCTTTACCTGCGATCAGTGCCGGAGTGTCGATTAAATCGGTTCGACCCCTTATTTTGGGGCGTATCAGTAGACGTTTTCCTGCTTTGTGCTGTCCGGATCGGTAAAGGTTCCTTCTACCGCCTGGCCGATGCAAGTGAAACCACGGCAGCGCATTTATCCCTACGCCAACAGAAAAGCACCTTGGCTAATCGCTGGCATCCATAGGTCAGCCAATAACCACAAACCCTGGTCGCGTTTAACCATTACTCGTCATATGGCCAGGCTGATTTTATTGCGCATCACTATCCTCGTCGTTGCAAAGGGCGCTAATCCTGGATGTTTTTTGCATGTTAGTTTTCTGGGCTTTGCATTGTTACTTCATACGAGTAGTGGTGATTTTCATGCCAACTCTTTGAAGATCCCCAATAACCTTTAAAAACAATGACTTAATGGGAATTTTTTGCTCGATCAACGTCCATGCTTCGGCTATACTTACTGCCAGCGCGCGTCGCGTCACTGACCTTGTGTGACACCATCACACCTAAAGCGTTTATTCGCGAAGACTTTAAGGTGGGTTTAAGTAATGTAATCCTGGCGGCCATCAGGACCGCCTGTGGCTCAAATAAGAAGGCAAAACGCTATTAACGCAATGACAAATGAAACATCCACGACCTTCTTTGAACGTTTGCTGAAACGCCAGAAGTCAATCGGGTCAAAGCTTTGCATTGGCCTGGATCCGGACCTGAGCCGTATCCCCAAGGCCTGTAAACAGTCTTCTCAGCCAATATTTGAGTTTAATAAGGCGATTATCGATGCCACGCTCGATCTGGCTTCTTGCTATAAACCACAAATCGCCCATTACGCCAGCGAAGCAGCCGAAGACGAGTTACTCGCCACGATTGAATACGCGAAAAGTCACCATGTGCCGGTACTGCTTGATGCCAAGCGCGGCGATGTTGGCAGCACCGCAGAGATGTACGCCCGGGAAGTGTTTGAAAGATACGCGGCTGATGCAACCACGGTGAATCCTTATCTAGGTAAAGATTCGATGGATCCCTACCTGGACTATACCGACAGGGGTGTGTTCATTCTTTGCAGAACGTCAAACCCCGGTGGCAGTGACCTGCAGAATCTTGTGCTGGAAGGCGGTCAGACACTTTATGAGCACGTCGCCAGGCAAGCCCGCGATCACTGGAACACCAATAACAACGTCGGACTGGTGGTCGGTGCGACGAGACCAGAGGAACTCCGGCAGATACGTAAAATTTGCGGCGATATGACGTTTTTACTACCCGGCGTAGGTGCCCAGGGTGCCGATGTGAAACAAATGGTGGGTGCAGGGGAGGGCGGCGGTATGCTGGTTTCTTCTTCGCGCGCGATCCTTTATGCGGGCGAGGGCGAAGACTTCGCCGAAAAAGCCAGGGAAGTTGCACTGGAAACCAGGAATGAAGTAAATCGGCACAGCAACTAATCCAGGAAATCTGAAGGGAGTCAGCCAAATGAAAAATCTGTTACTTCTCGTAATCTGCTTAACGACCTCGGTTCATGTGCTTGCAGGATGGGTGATTGACCCGGAAGGATCCTATGTCGGTTTCGCCTCAGTGAAAAATGACCTTCTCGCTGAGAATCACAGCTTTACGCTGATTACAGGCACCATAGAAGATTCAGGTGACGCAAACATAGTCATTGCGCTGGCGAGTGTGGAAACACTGATACCTATCCGAAATGAGCGGATGCAGGCAATACTGTTTGAGGTAGCGCAGTATCCCGACGTGACCGTCACCGCCAACCTTGATCTGGATGAATTCACCAGTCTTAGGCTGGGCGAAAGCAGGACAGACACCATACTCCTTGGCGTCAACCTTCACGGAACGGATGTATCAAAAAACGTGCTGGTTAAGGTGACGCGGAGTTCAAACAACGCTTATGAAGTCACCAGCCTTGGCCCGATTGTTATCCATGCGTCACAGTTTGCTTTGTCAGATGGTCTGGAATCGCTCAGAAAGGTTGCAGGTCTGCAATCAATAGACCTGATGGTGCCTGTCACCTTTGATTTGAGACTGGTAAAGATCGAGCCGAAAAGCTGACGCTTACAGGTCGATATCGAAATCTGCCCAGATTGGACAATGATCCGAAGGCTTGTCCATAGACCTGATGTCATAGTCGATGCCGGAATCCTTTGAGGATCCAAGCGCACCTGTTGAAGCCATAATCAGGTCAATACGGAGCCCTCTTTTAGGTTCCCGCTCGAACCCTCGACTACGGTAATCAAACCAGCTGAACAGGTCATCGACATCTGGATAGTGATGTCGGTAGACATCATGTAAACCCCAGCCCTTTAGCTGCTCAACCCATTCTCGCTCCTCCGGCAGGAAACTGGTTTTTCCATCCCGAAGCCAGCGCTTGGCATTGTCCGGACCAATCCCAATATCCTGGTCAACAGTCGCAACGTTCATGTCTCCAATAACAAACAGCAGTTCATCTGGATCATATGATTTTTCGAGCTCAGCCTGCAGATCTGAATAGAATTTCACTTTTGCAGGAAACTTTGTCGGGTGCTTTCGGCTTTCGCCCTGGGGAAAATAGCCATTGATGACCGATAGGGGGCGGCCGTCTTTCGTGGTGAATGTGGCTTTAATCAGACGTTTCTGGCTGTCTTCATCGTCAGTAACGAATCCTTTTCTGATGTCGGTTGCTTCGGACCGATAAAGAAGGGCCACACCGTAGTGGGTCTTCTGGCCATGGAAAGCGACGTCGTATCCCAGGTCGTTTATTTCCTCAACAGGAAAGTCTTCATCGGTTACCTTGGTTTCCTGCAAGCCTATAATAGCGGGGTTATGTTTTTTGATAACAGCTTGCAGCTGATTAAGCCGCACGCGAATGCTGTTCACATTAAAAGAAACGATTTTGATAGCGTTACCTGCTGGTTTCGTGGAGGTCGATGGTCGTGACCCTGGAGTCTTTCCTGAAAGTGAGTTCAAACACCAGCCCCTCAGAGGCTATATAGGATCCGATCACACTGTTCCTGGATTTAAAAAACTTTGCTGATTCTATCGCGATCTCGTCCAGTTCTGAATCGGTGCGCTCCGGATCATGGTGGTACATCGCCAGGTTTTTAACCTGAGCATCGACTGCGAGTTGGCGCACCTGGGATATCAGGGAATGCCCCCAGCCGTGTTTGGCAGGCAGGTCCTTTTCGGTGTACTGCGCGTCATGAATCAACAGATCTACACCCTTACAAAAGTCTACCCACTCGGCATACGTTGTCTGGGGCGCTGCCAGTGGGTCTAGTTCATTGTCGGTGATGTAGGCGATGGAGACGCCATCTTCTTCGATCCGGTAGGCGTCTCCGCCTCCCGGATGATTTAGCGGCGCTCTGGTCGTCTGAAACGATTGCGTATCAAGGTATTCATCAACCTGACACACCGTTGTGATCTTTGACGGTAAATCCTCCGAGCGAACCGGGAAGGTCGAACCATCCATTTGTTCAAGTATGGCTTTGAGTGAAACCTCGTTGCTGTCGATACTCTGGCAAATCCTGATCTCACGACCTGGCTGATAGATTGGTGCAAAGAACGGGTAACCCTGAATATGATCCCAATGACCGTGACTAAGAAGAAGGAGGAGGGGCTCATCATTTTGAACCATCCTCATGCCCAGTTCGCGAATACCGGTGCCTGCATCAAAGATGATGTTGTTGCCGTCGTTCAGGCGTACATGCACGCAGGACGTGTTGCCGCCATACTTTATTGTTCTAGGGCCAGGTGCGGCGATAGAACCGCGGACCCCATAGAAGGTGACTAACATGCCATCCGCTAGCTTCGTTTACCTGTAACAAGGTCTCGAAACTTATCCAGAAGTGTCTCATATTTATAATCTGTGAACTCCCCAGCGTCGAAGTACATACCATGCTCCTGGCAGGCTTCGTACCAGATATGGGATTGCTTGGGATCTGCAATCTTATCCATTTTCTTGCCACATCTAGGACAATCAACGTCTACGATTTTGTTGAATTCCTTGCCCATTTCAGGGTCGCCACTGTCCACGAACTCGGACATCCACTTGCCCTTTAATACCTCAGCTTCACCAACGTCGAACCAGATTCCTTTACAATTGGAGCAACGATCTACAGTCATATTACGACCGTAGGTGACTTCTTCCATGTTCGCTTGGCACTTCGGACATTCCATAATGGTACTACCTTATTTAGCTATTGTTCTATTGTTCTATTGTTCTAGATTGGATTCAAAGGGCCGTAATGGCCCTGTTGCGCAAAGTATACTGAAGGTCTATCGAAGATGCATGTTGATTATGACCGCTGGTACCGGGTGTTGCATTACAAGTAACCCAGACACGGCACCCCCCTATATAAGTAGCGCAATGATGTGGTGATTCAAACTCTCCTGTTCCTGCTACCCAACAGTGTAGTTTTTCCATATGGTAAGCATTAGTCCCCCGGCAAGATTTTGAATAAGATCAAAGGAGGCTAAATTAGTGTGAACTAACAAAGCCATACTTTCCAAGGTCATACCCACTTTTTGAGCGGGTTCCTGATATTCAGCTCTGTCTTGAAATGCAGCCGGTGCTGCGCCTGCAGCACCGAGCCAATCAGTTCAGTGCTCTGTTAGCCATAATTACGAATGACCTGGCCGCCTCGATCCCCGGTAAGTTCATCGTCTCGTAAGATGACTGTGCCATTACAGATGGTGGCCATATACCCCTGTCCCTGTTGGATGAACCGCGGTGAACCGAAGGGGAAGTCGTGCACAATACGCGGCATCTTTTCACCCAGTCGGTCCATGTCTATGACATTGATATCTGCTCGCATGCCTTCCTGGAGTAGGCCGCGATCACTCAAGCCCAAAATCCTGGCTGGTGCTGCTGTCAGCTTATGAATGGCCTCTGGCAACGAAAATAGCTGTACTCTTTTGTGCCAGTGCGTCAGCACAAAGGTAGACCATCCAGAATCCATTACCTGGCTGACATGCGCGCCTGCGTCTCCCAGACCGGGTAAACAGTGATCGCTCGAAAAGAGGTTTGCCAATGCTTTGAGGTTTTTATTAAAAAATTGCATGGTGAAAAGACCGAGGCCGTCAGTCTCTCGGGCAAGCCTCAGGTAGGTTTGTGCTGGATGTTCTCCTGCGTCCTCTGCCATTGCACTGAGGCTTTTTGAACCAAGGTAATCGGGTTGCGATTCGGTACCCATCCAGAATAGCTCTTCCGGTGGTAGGCCAGGCTTTTCAGAAGCCTCGGTGACCAGCTTTTCGCAAAATGCTGTATCGTTAATTGCGACAAGTCTTGCGGCAAGATCCATGTCCGCCAGTTGGTGCCATGAGTCTGACTTCCACGGGAAACCGCACTGTAAACCGGTGATAAAGCCAGTACCTCTGGGGACAGAAATCGCACTAACGTCAAGGCCATCAGCATTCAGTTCTTCGAGCAAATCTTTAACGCGCTGCCCAGAGGAATCTTTTGCGCCGGCGGTGATGCTAAACAAAATTCTTCCGTTTGCTGCTTTGGCTTCTTTGCGCAACAACTCTGCTTCACCTTCAAAATCACCACCAAGATTTAGCACGTTCTGCATGAGCCCACCGGCAGCACCAACTTCTGCTGCTATGGCTTCTACCTCGTCGTGAAGGGCATGGGTTCCAGGTACGTGGCGACCGTCTGGCATGTAGTGACCTAGAAATCGGTTCGTCGAGAATCCAGCCGCACCGGCCCGAACAGAGTCACCTACAATTTTGACGATCTGCGCCTGCTCCTCTGCGGTCGGCTGTTCGGTGATCGAGCGATCACCCATAACGTAGTAACGTACGGCGCAATGGCCCACTAAGCCAGCGACA
>Ga0302117_10000562_pt1 | contig 16421 bp, 14 predicted proteins | sample AG5_322_MG_FD_203112 | JGI IMG/M metagenome (GOLD analysis project Ga0302117, IMG submission 203112) | Marine microbial communities from Western Arctic Ocean, Canada - AG5_32.2 | ecosystem: Environmental > Aquatic > Marine > Oceanic | place: Canada: Western Arctic Ocean | collected 2017-10-01 | reverse complement strand
GGTGCGAATGAAGAAGCGTAAGGGTACGTGTGAAGGCTCCACCGGCCGATGGGGCAGCCAACGTCGCTCTTATTCAGCTATTAGCTAAAACGATCGGCGTGTCAAAGGCCAAAATTACGTTAGTTGCAGGCGCGAAAGTAAGAAACAACATCGTTGAAATTCAGTGTCTAACGAACAGAGATCTGAAGAAACGCCCTAGAACTTATTAGGCAGGTTGGAGTCTGTTCGATACTACACTCAGCACAATTATTACGATCATCGGGCTGATATCGATCATGCCTATTCTAGGAATGATTCGAGATGCTGGAACCATTACGGGGTCGGTTAGTTGGTACAGCAGTTGGACTATCGTGCTACGTCGAGCGCTAGGGAACCAAGACGATAGTGATCGTGCCACGACTAGGTAGATGAATATCTCTAACAGCCGGCCTATGTATTCGAGTATGCCGTCGCTCATTTGCCGCCTGCCAGTTCTTCACCACGTTTGTAAGCTGACCGAACTGCATCAGCGATAGTTGCTCTAAAGCCACCCTCTTCAAGTGCAGCTAAACCTGCTGCAGTAGTGCCCGCTGGTGATGTCACCATGTTGCGAAGTTCGGCAGGGTGCTTGCCTGATTCACGCTGAAGCGCTGCACTACCAAGTATGGTCTGCGAAGCAAGGTGGCGCGCCACGTGCACAGGTAAACCAAGCTCGACTCCAGCGTCAGCTAATGCTTCGATCATTACAAATACGTAAGCAGGACCGCTACCACTTAGTGCAGTTGCGATATCGATATTCTTCTCGTCGCTGAACTTCAGCTCATCACCAATTGCTTTGAGCATATTGCCAACAAAATCAAGAGTCGTCTGGTCGACTCCATCTGATGCGTACCAGGCTGAAATTCCCTTACGAATTTGAGCTGGGGTGTTCGGCATTACTCGAATTAGCTTAGTGTGACCGAGCTTCAACCCGATCGAATGCATCTTCACGCCTGCCATGATCGACAGTACCGTCTGATCAGAATTGAGGACACCCTTCAACTCTTCCGCTACGGAATCAAGTTGCTGAGGTTTAACAGCAAGAATGATGATGTCGGCACCGATAACTGCTTCCTTATTACTGTCGGTTGCTTCTACGCAGAGATCGTTCTGCAACGATTCGCGTCGTGCAGTAAAAGGCTCGCCAACAATAATGCTGGCATCGAGGTCCGTATCTTTAACTCCGGCGATAATGGCCTGTGCCATAATTCCGCCACCAATGAATGCAATTCGCATATTCGAAAACCGTGTGATTTGATTTCGGCCCGTAACTTGATTGATACAAGCGCGCTGATGATCTACTAACGATCCGATTATACGGACGATTCAGGCCAGACTTCTCGGAGAACTAGTGCTTAGTTTGAGTATCTAGTCGTGACCTGTTTAAGTAGATAGTCCTTTTCGGGAAGCCAAAGAGGCACCTAACTTGAACGCTTCGATCATGCTTATTTCGCTGGCAATGCCAGTTCCGGCGATGTCGAAAGCGGTGCCGTGATCGACCGAAGTTCGAAGGAACGGAAGCCCTAAGTTCACCGTTACCGATTCCTCGACGCCGTACACCTTGATAGGGATGTGACCCTGGTCGTGATACATCACAACCACAACATCAAATTTTCCTGCTGAAGCACCGTTGAATACGGTATCGGCAGGATGAGGACCGCTCGCATCGATTCCTTCAGCAATTGCTTGAGCGACGGCTGGAGCAATTTCGTCGGCCTCTTCGCTACCGATAAGTCCGTTGTCGGATGCGTGTGGATTTAGTGCCGCGATAGCTATACGTGGATTTTCAAACCCCCATTCCTTGAACATCTTGTCTGTTAATCTAGTCGCAGTCATGATGTTCTCCATAGTCACGTACTTCACAGCTTCACCGAGAGACATGTGCGTCGAAAGGTGCATGCAACGCATCGCCCCGCTCACGAGCATCGTTGCTACGTAGCTGGAACCCGAAAGACGCCTGAACACTTCCATGTGTCCTGTGTCTTTACTGCCGCCCATGTTCCATGACTCTTTATTAACAGGAGCGGTGACCATGCCCTCAACTAATCCATCCATGCACATCTTTGCTGCCTCTTCCACCCACATGTGGCTTGCAGCTCCGGAACCGGCGTCGTGCTTGCCTACAGGAAACTCGGTGCCTTCCCAATCGGCAGGAGAAATAACTTCGATCGTGCCCGATTCGCACTTGGCTTCAGCAGGGGAGTCGACGCCGACTATTGAGTCGGATGATCCAATTGCGTTGATTGCCTTCTGCATCACGTTCACTGTTCCCACAAGAACTGGGCGCATAATTTCGTACATCGACCGATCCTGAAGCGCTTTTGCTACTACTTCGGGTCCGATCCCAGAAGGGTCGCCAATGGTTACTGCAAGAAGAGGTTTGTCTGTCATGTGGAGGTGATTTTCGAAATGAGTATTTAGGAGGGTAGAAGGGACTTAGGTTACCTGCTCAACTGTCGTTACGAGGAGTAAGGACGTGGCAATAACCGTTAGCTGTAACGGTTTGATTATCCATAGAACGTCTGTGGGAACGAGCGTAATTTGATCAAGATTATCGATTGCTGAGGATACTCGCTTATTGCCACTTCCTTTCTCCTAGTAATGACAATTATGGGCGAATGTTCGTCAGCTTTGGCAAGTAAACCGACAAGGACGCCGAACAAAAAATAGCCGACCAGAGAAATCTGGTCGGCTATTTTTGATTTACTACTTATCTAATTAGCATTTGCTGTAGCCGCATGAGAAGCACTTCAAGCAGCCTTCAACGTGAGCCACAGTCGATGAGCACTCAGGGCAGAGTTCGCCCGTCATAGCTCCCACCGGAACTGTAACCTTCTGCTCTTGTCCCATCACTGGAACAGCCTGTGCAGTAGGCATACCTAATTCCCTAGGGGATGGTCGACTGAACATTCCAGCCTGACTCGACTCAGCATCACTGAGTTCGTCCTGGTCAGGCAACCGTGTTGCGTCTGCATTGATGCGGTCGAGTACGGAAGCGATAGCGTCTGGTACCGAACGAATCATTTCGCCTTCGTCCCAAGCAGGGACGTCGGTGATACCTCGAAGCTGCTCCGCAACGTCAACAGGATCTATACCTGAACGTAATGAAAGTGAAGCCATTCGAGAAACAGCCTCGGCCATCGCAGCATCGTTACCACCGGCCTTACCGTGAGTAGCGAACACTTCGAATGGGCGACCATCACTTGCCATGTTGACCGTAACGAAGAGGTTTCCTCGTCCGGTTCGTACACGACGTGTGATTCCGTTGAGCGTTGAAGGGCGTTCGGCAGGAGTGATGTACTGCGGAATTACAATGGTGTTCTCGTCTTCAGCATCGTCCGTATGAGCGTTATCGGTTGTACCGGTTGTCAGAACTTCCTTCTCACGTGAACCTGCTCGATACACAGTGATTCCCTTGCAGTGGGTTTCCCAAGCAAGCAAGTAAGCGTCTTCAACATCGTCAACAGTTGCTTCGTTCGGGAAGTTGATTGTCTTTGAGATACCAGCGTCGGTGCTTTCTTGGAAAGCAGCTTGCATAAGTACGTGGTCACGAGGTGAAATGTCAGAAGCAACGTGGAACAAGCGCTTGATGTCTTCAGGTACATCGTCTCTGGTCTGAAGCGATCCACCATCAGAAAGGTGGGACAAGAGCTCTTCACTGTAGAAGCCACGTTCCTTCGAAATTCGTTCGAAGTTCTTGTCGACGTAGAACAGAGTCTTGCCTTCAAGAATGTTCTGCTTACGGAATGCCAGTGCAAATATTGGCTCGATACCGCTAGATGCACCAGCGATCATTGAAATTGTTCCAGTAGGTGCAACCGTTAATCGGCAGGCGTTACGGTAAGGCTTATCGCCGCGCTTGGCTGCTTCAGAATCGTGCCAAGCAGGGAACGCTCCGCGTTCTTCAGCCATTGCAATCGATTCTTGATCTGCGTGGTCTCGGATGAAAGCCATCAGCTTGCGACCGAGTTCAACAGCTTCTTCCGTGTCGTAAGGAATACCAAGTTGAACAAGCATGTCGGCGAATCCCATTAGGCCAAGACCGAGCTTACGAGTCGACTGCGTCATCGTTTCGATGGCTTCGACAGCATACTTGTTTGCGTCGATAACGTTATCGAGCATACGAGTTGCTGAGCGAACAGTTTCACCAAGTCGATCCCAGTTGAGATCCATCATACCTGCTTCGTCGGATTCTAAGAATTTTGCTACGTCTATTGAACCGAGGTTGCAAGATTCGTTTGGAAGCAGAGGCTGTTCACCACAAGGGTTTGTAGCTGTGATTCGACCGAGGTGAATAACCGGGCTGTTTCGGTTTACTTCATCGAGAAAGATCATTCCTGGCTCACCGTTTCTCCACGCACCGTAGACGATCTTGCTGAAGACCTCACGAGCGTTAAGACGGTCGACATCGACCATTCCACTATCTAGGTCTGACGGGTCACGTAACGCACGCAATGCGAACGTTGTGTCGTCTTTCACAGCTTGCATGAACTCATCTGACGCACCGACAGAGATGTTAAAGTTGTGTATTTGGCCTTCGACCTGCTTGCAGTCGATGAATTCAAGAATATCGGGGTGATGCACGTCCATCACAGCCATGTTTGCGCCGTCACGTTTGCCGCCCTGAGTTACCAGTGTGGAAACCGACGAAAGGTGACGCAGCACCTGGATAGGTCCGCATGCCTTGCCGTGAGTGGTAGCAATGCCTGTACCAGTAGGGCGGAGTTCTGAGAGAGCAAATCCGGTTCCACCACCGAACTTCTGAACCATAGCGGCGTCGTGAGCAGCGGCCATGATGCCTTCCATGCTGTCTGTAAGAGGAAGTACGAAACAAGCTGAGAGAGTGCCTGCGCCTGTGCCTGCGTTCATCATCGTTGGTGAGTTTGGAAGGTACTCAAGACTCGCCATCATCTGGAAGAAGTTTTCTTCGATAACAGCTACTTCATCTGGAGTCTTCTCGTACTTGAACTCCGGAGCAGCAAGAGATTTGGCAACTCGACGGAACATGCCTTCAGGAGATTCAATTAGATCCCCCGCATCATTTTTTTGCAAATAACGTTTATCAAGAACCACACGGGCATTATCTGAAATCACTGCTGGTGTGAATTCTTCTGTTGTAGTAGTGCCGCTTGTGCTCATGTGTGTGTCCTGAGTAGTAGTCATTTATCTTCTTTTCGTGCGTTTCAGTGCGGGTGCTTTATGTTGTTGTCAGCTTTGGCAGTTCTGCTGTAACTACCGCCGACGAACCCCAGGTTTATCGGCCTCTTTGAGCCAGCCGGGGGACATCATCATCTATTAACCGTAATTGGCTTTTGGATCCGTTATCGTCATCACTCGGATCTGTAAGCGCATTCACTTCTTTGGTGAAGGAATCGACATCTTGAAAATCTCTGTAGACCGAAGCAAACCTTATGTATGCCACCCGATCAAGAAGTTTCAGCCTTTCAATGCACATTTCTCCGAGCACTCTCGCTTCAATTTCTGCCTTAGCGAGTTTGTGCAGCTCGTTTTCTATATCGATAACCATCTTAGAAATGGCGCCAATCTCCAAGGGCCTCTTGGCACAAGCCGTCTGTAACGATCGTTCCAGCTTGTCCGTAGAAAATGCTTCTCGACGCCCATCCCGTTTGGCGATCATCAACTGCATCGAATGCACTTTCTCGTAGGTAGTGAAACGAAGTTCACACCTTATGCAGTCACGCCTGCGGCGCACGCCGTCAGGAGCTTCACGGGAATCAATTACGCGTGATTCATTGTTTCCACAAAAGGGACAATGCATTGCCTGAAACGTACCTTAGTTACTTGATCCGTTAGAGCCACGAGGAAAGCATTCCGTTTCGGGGTGAATTTCTCAATTCAGAGCCGATTTACGGAGCAGTGTGCAAAACAAAATGTTGAACACGCTACCTTGTGGCTGCGGACACAGCCAAACCCCACATTTAGTGGTGTACACCGGAGACTACCACTAGGCATAGAGGGTGTGTCAATCCTCGGTGTCAGCTGGTTTGACTGTATTCTTCTCGGATTACTGCTTGAGTAACTGGTAAATCTACATTGATTTCGTAGTGCTGAAAACTTACTAAAATACTGTACTAATTCGACGCATACGATGGGTGATAGTTCAAGAGATCTGTTTCCCTAAAAGCTGGGAATTGATTTGATATCGCCTGTCGACAGTGAAATTTGTACGTAAAGTTTTATGTTTATTAATTAGTGGCAGTATCAACTTTAGTTTTACTGACGAATAATCAAGCTTCGCGACTAGCTAAATAAATTAAGATAGGGCATGACGCAATGAAAAACGCTTGGGCAGTAAGAATTGCCACCGACGAAGTACTAGAAACGTCGGTTCAGCTCGGTGTGAAGAACATCATTTTCTACGGTGGGCCTGGATCCACATTTCGGCCAGCTAGCGATAAGCCTCTCGAAAAAGCGAGAAATAGCTACGATGACTACGTAGCTATTCGCGAACGAGTCGAATCGTATGGTTTGACGATTACAGGATGCGAGAACGGGTTCATTTCTGATCCTAAGTTTTTCGACATTGCATTCGGTGGTCCGAAGCGAGATCAACTAATAGAACTTCTCGCAGCTGAGATTACCGATATGGGGCGAGCAGGTATTCCGATCCTTGCTTACAACTGGATGCCCAATTCTGTCTGGCGTTCAGCTGGAACTCAAATTCGTGGTGGAACCAATGTGACCGCTTGGGATAGTAATGCTTCCGATCAGCATTCGATTCTCGATATTTCAGAAGAAACCGAAGCCTTGCTTGCCGGGTACGACACTTCCAGAGAAAACATGTGGAAGTGCCTTGAGTATTGGATCAAGACGATTACACCGATCGCTGAATCTGCAGGTATCAAACTAGGTATCCACCCCGACGACCCACCTGTGCCTGAACTGGGTGGCGTGCCTCGACTGCTAGGAGGCTTCGACGCTTATAAGCGGCTTACTTCGATCGTAGATAGCCCGTATAACGGCATTGAGTTCTGTCAGGGCACGTTCTCCGAAATGGAAGATGCCAAAGATGGCGGAATCTACGAGATGATCAAGTACTTCGCCGAGCGCGACAAAGTGCTTTATGTTCATTTCCGCAATGTTTCAGGAACCGTTCCGAAGTTCAACGAAGAATTCATCAACACTGGCTATGTCGATATGAAACGTGCGATGGAAACGTACAACGCCGCTGGATACAAGGGCGTGTTCATGGATGACCACTGTCCAGAAATCGTTGGCGACACAGCGTTCCCTGGCAACTGGGGTGGCTACCGTTCAAGGATTTTCGCCCAAGGCTATATACAGGCAATGCTTGAATCCGTAACCGACAAGCGACCGGAGCAGTTCTAACACCGTTCGACATATGAGCTCAACGCAAAAGACCCCGGGAGAATTTTGGTTCTCTCGGGGTCTGATTTTGACTCCTACCTCAAATGCTTTTTCAGAACGTCTGGGCAGAGCTATTTGAAAAGTGGTTTGCTTAGTTAAGGCTAGTCACTGGATGCCATCTCACGGACTGAACGCCTGCGAGCTGAACGGTGATGTCGTAGAAACGGTGGAAGATCTAGAGCTTCTTCGTCGCCAAGCACATCGCTCAAAGCAGCAGTTACTGCTGCTTCTTTTTCAGCTGATGCTTCGGCACCCGGGAAGCCAGTCGCGATGATCGTCATCTTGACTTCGTTTTCCATCTTAGGGTCGGTGACCATACCGAAGATGATGTTGCAATCTGGGTCTACCATGTTTGATACAACTTCCGAAGCCTTTTGCACTTCCTGAAGTGTGAGATCGGTTCCGCCAGTGACATTGAAAATAACGCCACGTGCGCCTGCGATCGATACCTCTAACAGAGGGCTATCGATTGCAGCTTCTGCAGCCATTATTGCTCGATCTTCGCCCGAACCTTGACCAATAGCCATCCATGCTGGACCAGCGTTCGACATGATCGCTTTTACGTCAGCGAAGTCAAGGTTGATTTCACCAGGCATGAGGATCAGTTCAGCGATCGACTGAACACCCTGTCGTAGAACGTCGTCTGCCATTCGGAATGCCATGTCCATCGAGAGGTTCTCGGTCGACATGATTAGAAGTCGGTCGTTTGGAATAACGATAAGAGTGTCGACAACTTCGGCAAGAGCCTTGATGCCTTCTTCAGCCTGTCGTCGTCGTCGTGCGCCTTCGAAGTTGAATGGCTTGGTTACAACACCAACCGTTAGAGCTCCGAGTTCTTGGGCAACTTCAGCAACAACTGGCGAACCACCTGTTCCTGTTCCGCCACCCATACCGGCTGCGATGAATACAAGGTCGGCACCTTCGAGTGCTCGCTTGATTTCGTCGCGGTCTTCTTCGTGACATTCTCGACCCTTTGAAGGGTCTCCGCCAACGCCGAGACCACGTGCGGTACGGTCACCAACACGAATGCGAATAGGGACGTCAGAGCGGGTAAGTGCCTGAGCGTCAGTGTTAACTGTGATGTACTCAACTTCAGGGATACGGTCTCGGTACATACGTGACACGGCGTTAGAGCCACCGCCACCTACACCAACGACCTTAATTGTCGCTGATCCGATATTTCCTTCAATTGGTGTTTGAGCCTGGTCGACCATACTTGTTTCTCCTGGAGATCGTTATGCCATTTATTGAATGACTTGCTGACCGCGGATGTTTAGGTTTGACGCCGCTCGTTTGAGCGGCGTTATTAGTTTTGTTAGCGCCCGAAAAGAGATTCTGTTCGCACGTTTCTACGTACCAGCAATCTCTTTTTCACGTTTTGTCAACCAGCCACGGATCATAGAAAGTGCACCGCTCGAGGTCTTGGTTACTTCTCCAGAATTGTTAGATGTAGTAGTTCTCTTTCGCTGAGTCACATGGTTTTCAGCAGGTAAATTGCGGGTGCCCCATAGAGCGATGCCGGCTGCAGCTGAGTAGGCAGGATCATTCGTGCCTTCAGGCATTCCATCGAGCCCACGTGGTGTGGCTAGTCGTACTTTTCGTTGGAAGATGTACTTGGCGATATTCAAAAAGCCATCGAGCTTGGCGCCACCACCGGTGAATACGATTCGGTCGGTTGGAATATCGGCAAGATGCGGAACTTCAAGCTTGAGCTGAATCATGTGGAACAACTCAGAAGTTCGTTCCTTGAGTACCTGACCGATTTCTCGCTTAGAGATAGTCAAAGGCTGTTTCATCGTTGTGGGATGAAGGGTGACCTCTTCTTTCATGTTTGCAAGTTCCGGAGCAGCAGTGCCATGTTCGATCTTGAGCTGTTCAGCAGAATCGAAGTCGATTGCAAAGGCGATGCTCAGGTCGTTCGAGAACTGGAATCCACCAACAGGAATGACGGCTGTGTGAACTACCACGCCATCGTGGTAAACGGCGATGTCAGATGTTCCGCCACCAACGTCGATCAGAACTGCGCCTTCTTCACGCTCGTCAGCAGTAAGGACTGCATCGGCGCTTGCAAGAGGCTCAACAACCATCGACGAAACCAGGACACCAGCGTCGGAAACGGCGTTGTGTAGTTCGGTAATCTTTGAAATCGAGCCGGTAATTACATGGCTTTCGACGTGAAGTTCTCCGGTGTGCATCCCAAGTGGGTTGCGAACGCCGTGAAGACCATCAAGTGAGTAGGTTCGTGGAATAACGTGGAGCAGTCGACGGTCATCTGCGAGATCCATCGAACCTGCAGCCTTCTTAGCTGCCGAAATGTCGAGATCGGTGACAGCACGCATTCCATCCGGACGTGGGACATTGGCCCAGCGGTTCTTCGATTCAACGTGACTGCCAGTTAGACCGGCGTAAACGCTCGTTACTTCAACGCCTGCGTCGGCCGATGCGGCAGCGATTGATTCTTTGATTGCGGCAGTGACGGCAGCAGAATCTGCAACCATTCCTTTGCTCATGCCATCACAAGGCACGACACTGATACCGCTTACTTCAGTGCGATGGTTTGCGCGTTTACGAGTGATGATTGTACAAACTTTGGTTGTGCCGATATCGATAGCTACTCTGAAGTCGTCTTGCAACATGCTGGGCTCCTGTGCTGGTTTTTTTTTATGGGGTAGTGGAGTTAACGGAGAAGCCGTGGCGTATCAGGTGGTTCAGCTAGAACGGCCGTTCCTTGCAATGTTGCCGAGAGTGCTCGTCGGTAAGGGCTTTGGTTGTTTAGATATGTATTTCTCAAACCCGCTCAGCCACCCGTAACTTGGCACTGCGTGCACGTGGATTAGCACCGATTTCTGAGTCAGTAGGGATCTGTGGGCGGCGTGAGATCATCTTCAGCGTTGCCAAGTGATCACATCGGCAGATAGGAGTTCCAGGAGGGCAGATGCAGTCGGACGCTTGCTTGCGAATGAAATTCTTCACAATGCGGTCTTCAAGCGAGTGATACGAAATGACAGCGAGACGTCCACTCTGGCCAAGCAGGGATACTGCCTGTTCAAGTGCCGTTTCGAGTGCCGAAAGCTCGTCGTTCACCGCAATACGAATGGCTTGGAACGTACGAGTTGCGGGATGCGTTCGCTTACCGCGACGCGGGTTTACCTTCTCGATAAGTTCAGCGAGTTCGAGCGAAGTATTGAGCGGTCGATGTCGGACGATAGCGTTAGCAATTCGTCGAGCTGCACGGTCTTCACCTAAATGGAAAATAATGTCTGCTAATTCAGATTCGGCGTATTCGTTAACGATGTTGGAAGCAGATATTTGCTGATCAAGGCTGAAACGCATGTCTAACGGGTCGGCTCGTCGGAAACTGAAACCACGAGATTCGCGATCTAGTTGTAGAGAAGAAACTCCAAGATCAAATAGAACGCCGTGGACAGGAACAAATTCGTATTGAAGCGCTGTCGCTCGAATATCACGGAAGTTCGTGTTGACAGCGCGGAACGCATCATCATGCTCAGCCAAACGCTTTGTGGCAACGGTGATAGCTTCAGGATCGGCATCGACGCCGAGTACTTGCCCGCCAGGGTTTGCAGCGCGGATGATTTCCTTCGAGTGACCACCCTCGCCAAGAGTTCCATCAATGTAACGTCCACCAGGCTGGACATTTAGTGCCTGCATAATTTCCGGCATCATGACCGGTTCGTGGTGAAGATTTAAGCCCATGAGAATCACTCGTCTGTCTCCGGTTCATACTGCCGACCGACGATTTGGGTCTGTTCGGGTTGAGGAGTTACTCGAGGCGCTGCTTCGGCGATGTCGCTCGCTTCGGTATCGAGAACACGTCGTTCTTCGCTCCATGCAGATGATGACCAAATTTCGATAAACCTGCCGGTACCGACGATGACGACGTCTTCACCCAAACCGGCATACTCACGAAGCTGAACCGGAACAACGACACGACCACTACGGTCAAGGGTTCCTGCAAATGCGCCAGAAAACGTTAGGCGTGCCAGTTTTCGAGCACTGGCTGAAGTTGCGGGCTGATGGGCGATATCGCTAGCTGCTCGTTCCCACTCCTCCGGGGTGTAAACAACAACACAGTTGTCGTAAGCCCGACCGAGGATAATGCCATCGATGAACGCCATTTTGAATCGAGCAGGAATTGCGACCCTGCCTTGAGGATCGATTCTGTGCTCATATTCGCCGGCAAAAATCATGTTGGTCTCTGAGTACGGAGCGAAAACAGATAAACTAAAATTGCCCCTATCTGCCCCAATACAATACAAATTGTGCCATATATCTACTTTCCCCGACAATACATTTAGCATGCAGTTTTATGAGTTATTTAAAGTTACGAACGTACTCCGCGCCGTGCTAGCATTCCCATAATTGAACTTGTACGTTCGTACTCCAAGTTCAAGCCTGAGTTTGTTGGTACGTTCGTACTCTGATGGTTTTTATGCTCGGTAACTTCAGGTATTTCGCCCTTAATGGACAGGAGAAGAGCCAATAGTTGCTTACGCGGTGTTGACCAGCAGCGATACAGGATCTACAGGGAAACGTGTCGATACGAGCGGTGATGCTATCGTCGAAATCATGGATGGCGCAGGTCATAATTTGTCAGAGCGCGTTATGCTGCCAGACGATTTCGACCAGCTTTCCGATCAGATAAAAACCTGGTGTGATTCAGGAAATATCGACGTAGTTCTGACCACTGGCGGAACGGGTCTGTCGTCTCGTGACGTCATGCCTGAAGTAACCAGTGGTTTGATCGATTTAGAGATTCCCGGCATGGCAGAAGCGATGCGTGCTGAATCTCTGAAGGTAACCAAGATGGCGATGATTTCTCGAGCAGTCGTTGGCGCACGAGGTTCGACTCTGGTTATCAACTTGCCGGGTAGCACTGGTGGCGTGCGGGACAATTTGGGCGTGGTATTGCCGGTGATAAATCACGCAGCAGAAGTCTTTCAAGATCGACAAAAAGGCGATCACCCGATTTAGGCAGCTGTCTTTCGCATGCGGGTGTGAATCTTAGTTGAATAGATGGAAACCCTCAGTTAGAACATGTCCTATGAAAATCTCGATAATCACACTGTTTCCTGAAATGTTCGAAGGCCCATTGGGCACGAGCATTGTTGGTCGCGCTGTGGAATCCGGGCAAATCGAAATTGAAACTGTTCAGTTACGAGATTTTGCGCCAAACGAACGAGGTACTGTTGATAAGCCGCCATTCGGAGGCAGTGCCGGAATGGTTCTCCAGGCTGGACCATTAGTTGCAGCAGTAGACGATGTTGCAGCTAAGTCGACAGGAGCGACTAAACCCCATGTGGTTTTGATGTCAGCACAGGGCGCTCCGTTGACCCACCGACGAGCACAAGAACTGTCGGAAATGAACTCGGTCACATTGGTCTGCGGACACTATGAGGGCGTCGACGAACGATTCATCGAACTACGCGTCGATGAAGAGATTTCCATTGGTGACTTCGTTATGACAGGTGGTGAAATACCAGCGATGGCGCTTACCGATGCGATCGTCAGGCTTATTCCCGGCGTGCTTGGCGACGATGATTCCGCTAAACATGATTCATTCGCTCCAGGATCTGTTTCATTACTGGAAGGCCCTGTCTACACACGACCTGCGAAATTCATGGGGTTGGAAGTTCCGAAAGAACTACTGACTGGCGATCACGCAAAGATCGAAACGTGGCGCAGGAAGCAAGCATTGCGACGGACCGAAGAACGACGACCCGATCTATTAAATGATTGGCCAGTTACCGAGTAAATATGTTCGGTTCATCTGGGTAGTCTCGCTCAGCAATTGAAAAAGGGCGTTTAGTGGTATTGCTGGTTCCCCTTTTTCAGAGGTAGACTAAATGTTCGGCACTGAAACACATCGACGCCTTCGGGCGTCTTTTCGCGACGAAAGATTTTTGACATGGACGCTGCATCACTGGTCGGGCTCAAAACGCTTGACCATATCCAAGACTTCCAGCCCGGTGACACCGTAACCGTGAACCTTCGAATTGTTGAAGGCGATCGACAACGTGTTCAGGCTTTCCAAGGCAACGTCATTTCTGGCAAGCACCGAGTCGCAAGGACTCCTCTTGCTGGCGATTCGTTCACCGTTCGTCGAGTTTCATACGGTGTGGGTGTAGAGCGAATTATTCCGTTCCACTCACCAAATGTTGAATCTGTGGAGGTAACCCGACAGGGCAAGGTAAGACGAGCACGTCTGTACTACCTCCGTGGTCTCACTGGCAAGAAGGCCAGAATCAAGGAACGCCGATAATCGAACTTCGACCGATTTGGTCGATATCGAATCTAACTAACCTCTGCAGTTCAGCTGCGGAGGTTTTTTTATTTCTGTGCCGTTATATGTTTGACCGCATCGAGCCTGAGAAGATAATTGGCACATCACCAATTCCACGATTCACACCGGAGCACGAATGCAGTTCGCTGAAGTAGCCGTCAACTTTCCCGACGAGGACTCGCGCACATTTTCGTACTTAGCTCCCGATAGTATGGGAGTGCTGATCGGTGATCTAGTATGGGTGCCGTTTGGTCCTCGAACTTTGCAAGGAATAGTGTTCGAACTGACCGATGCACCGGTAACCGAACTCGACAAAATTCGATCTATCATCGGTCGAACACTCGCAGGCCCGTTCGTTGCCGAGCATCTTTTGATAGTCGCTCGCTGGGTAGCTGAACACTATCGAACCACGTTGTTCACTGCCTGTTCATTGTTACTCCCGCCGGGCGCATCATCGCGACTACGAACTTGGTTGATGCCTGGCACGATCAATCGAGATCTGACTAAACGAGAGCAACAGGCCGTCGGATACGTGGTCGAAAGCGAACGTGCTCCGAAATCACGAGTGGCACGACGTTTGGGCTTGGGGGGATCACCAATCGTAGATCGCCTTATTCGCCAACGGATTCTTATCGCAGAATCGGACTGGGAGAAGCCGCGAGTAACAGCGGTATATTCCAATCGAATCGAGCTAGCTGTAACCGAGCTTGTCACCAAGGAATTGATCGTTGATCATGCCGATAGCCGCTCTCCAAAGCGTGTAGAACTGCTGAAATGGTTCCTTTCTGGGAAAGTTGCCCAGACCAAATCTGCGCTAAACGACCTATTTGGTGGGGCTGCGGTGAAATGGGCGTTCGAAAACGACCTGCTGAAGATTCGGAAAATCAGACGGGATCGTGATCCGCTTGCCGATTACTTCTTCCAGCAAGAATTCGCTCATTCGCCAACTGATATTCAAAGCGCGGCAATCGATCAAATTGTCGGGCAAATACTCGCAGCACAACCATCAAACAACGTCAGTGACCGAAAATTTCTTCTGCATGGTGTTACTGGTTCCGGCAAAACCGAGGTTTATCTACAAGCGATAGAAGCATGTATCGCCGCAGGCAAACGAGCGATATTCCTGGTTCCTGAAATCTCCCTAACTCCTCAAACCCTTCAGCGCATCGCATCAAGGTTCCCCGGAAAGGTAGGGGTGCTTCATTCAGGCCTCACTATCGGCCAGCGGTACGACCAGTGGTGGCGAGTGAAAAACGGTGATTTTCCGATCGTATTGGGTTCACGTGGTGCGGTATTCTCACCAATCGAAAACCCTGGCTTGATCGTTATTGACGAAGAGCATGAGTGGACATATAAACAGGGCGATCAAGCACCTCGATATCACGCTCGAGCAGTTGCCGAGCGAATCTCGGAAGAGACTGGAGCAGTACTTGTTCTTGGAAGTGCGACTCCAGACATATCTAGCTACCGTGCTGCTAAATCCGGCAATTACAGATTGCTGTACTTGCCCGATAGAGTTGGTAGACCCGGTGCCACTGAATCCAAGCCTCTTCCTAAATCTCAAGCGATGGCAAAGGTCGAGATAGTCGACATGCGTGTAGAGCGTGCTGACGGACATTTTGAAATGCTCAGTCGACGTTTAATTGATGCCATAGCGGAGGCATTGCGAGCAGGTGGGAAAGTAATTCTCTTCCTCAATCGTCGCGGCTCAGCATCGTTCGTCCAATGTATGGATTGTGGAAAAGTTCGACAATGCAAACGATGCGACACAGCTCTAACATTTCATCGTGATTCAGGCGATTCCCGAGCGCAAAAAGGTAAGCTCATTTGTCACTATTGTAACTACTCCGTGAGGGCTGGATCTGAGTGCCCGACCTGCGGTGGGAAACAGATGCGCCGATCATCGCCCGGTACACAAATGGCGACCGAAGCGGTTCGAGAGTATTTCGCTGGTGTTGAAGTGTTCCGATGGGATTCCGATAACGCCCGAACCGCGTCAGATCATCAGCGAATCATGGACGAATTCGTGAAGAGCAAAGCAAGCGTGCTTGTGGGAACTCAGATGGTTGCCAAAGGGCTCGATATTCCGAGTGTCACACTCGTCGGTGTTATCTCCGCCGATACCGGACTAGCTGTTCCCGACTTCAGAGCTGGTGAACGAGCATTTCAGGTACTAGCTCAGGTAGTAGGGAGAAGCGGTAGGGGAGCATGGGATGGGAAAGCGGTTATCCAAACGTTCAATCCCGATCATTACGCCATTCAAGCAGCGGCCGATCAAGACTACGAATTCTTCTACGATACCGAAATACGTCTTCGTGCGTCGCAGGCGAATCCGCCTTTCACTAATATGGTGAAAATGATGCACGCAGCCAACAGTGAACAAGTAGCTGCTGATGAAGCAGTGAGGATGGCTGTTTCATTGCAGGAAGCTCGGGAATCCTATGGTGAAACAGGGATAGAAGTGATTGGTCCTACGCCGGCGTACCCATTAAAGATGCGGAATATGTACAGGTGGCAAATATTGCTCAAGGGCTCTCATCCTGAGAGACTTCTTGAATTAGTTCCGCCCGGGTACCTGTGGACCGTGGATATAGACCCCGCAAGTTTGGGGTAACTGGACAAAAGTTTTGCCGACGACGACGATCTATAGAGGACAAAATGCCAATCAGGCGAATTAGGGTGTTTCCCGATCCCATTCTCCGCAAGAAATGCA
>Ga0302117_10000560_pt1 | contig 16447 bp, 12 predicted proteins | sample AG5_322_MG_FD_203112 | JGI IMG/M metagenome (GOLD analysis project Ga0302117, IMG submission 203112) | Marine microbial communities from Western Arctic Ocean, Canada - AG5_32.2 | ecosystem: Environmental > Aquatic > Marine > Oceanic | place: Canada: Western Arctic Ocean | collected 2017-10-01 | reverse complement strand
CGCCGAGTACGTCCATGCCATCGTTGATGATCTGACGCCATAACTCGGTGGTGTTGTATTTGACCATCGCCGTGACGACTGCCGGCTTGTGGCCCTGGTCGAGTGCGCCGTTGACGAAGCGCCGGGCTGCTTCAAGCACGTAGGTCGAACCGGCGATGCGCGCGAGTGGTTCTTCGATGCCTTCGAACTTGCCGATCGGCAAGCCGAACTGTTGGCGAACGGCGGCATAGGCACCGACGGCGCGGGCGGCCATCTGGGCTCCGCCGCACGCGGTTGCGGGCAGGGAGATGCCGCGACCAGCGGCCAGGCATTCCATCAACATCAACCAACCGCGACCAGCGCCGCCGGATCCGCCGATGATGGCTTGTTCGAGTGGCACGATGACATCGCGCCCGGTCGTCGGGCAGTTGTAGAACGGCACGCCGAGCGGATCGTGACGGCGGCCGAGTACGACGCCCGTCGTGTCCGTTGGGATCAGTGCGCAGGTGATACCTGGCGTCGGGCCCTTGCCGAGTAGGTTCTCCGGATCGTGCAATTGGAAGGCGAGTCCGAGCACGCTCGCGATCGCGGCGAGCGTGATGTAGCGCTTGTCCCAAGACAGACGAAGCATCAGTTCGCCCGACTCGGCGCGGAACACGGTGCCAGATGCGCTGATGGCGCCGGCATCCGAGCCAGCACCTGGTTCGGTCAACGCAAAGCACGGCACTTGACTGCCATCGGCGAGCGCTGGCAGCCAATGCTGCTTTTGTTCTTCGGTGCCGTAGTGCGACAACAGTTCGGCCGGGCCGAGTGAATTGGGCACCATCACCGTGATTGCCAGCGGCAACGAGTGCGACGCGAGCTTTTGCACGACGGCGCTGTTAGCCGACGCGGACATGCCAAGCCCGCCGAAGTCCTTGTCGATCGCGAGGCCGAAGAAGCGTTCGCGCTTCAAGTAGTCCCAGACGTCGCTTGGTAGGTCACGCTGTTGGTGGACCTCCCAGTCGTTGGTCATTTCGCAAACGGTCGTAACGGGACCGTCGAGGAAAGCGCGTTCTTCAGTGGTCAGGTCCGGGTAGTCGGCAGCGGCCAGCTTCTTCAGCGATGGTTGGCCACTGAACAGTTCGCCATCAAGCCACACCGAACCGGCTTCGATCGCTGCGCGCTCGGTGTCGCTGATTGCCGGCATGAAGCCGCTCTTGACGAAGAAATTGAAGATGCGGTCGCTGAGCAATTTGCGCCGCAGCGGCGGCACCAGCAACACAACCATGGGCGCGAATACCAAGGCCATCAGCCACCATGAGGCGCCGAAGGTCCAGCAGCACGCGAACCAAGTCGCACACAGGATCCATAGTCGGGCTCCGAGGAACACTGGGCTCAGGATGACTACGGCCGAAACCGTCGTGATGAGCCAGGCGGGTAGGGTGGCGAGCGCGCCATATTGCAGGATGTCCATGATGCAGCGAATGGGCACCGATAGGCGCCGTCATCGTTCGTCGCTATCGGCTATCCGGTGCCTTCATCTAGTGCCGGAATCGCCCCGTGCTACCGGAGTTCCCTATGGCTCGGTGCGAAGGAGCGGCAGCGCCGGTGTCGCCGACCCCTTGGCCCGACCGGCAGCGCCAGTGTCACGGACCGATTGGCCCCAGCGGCGTTGCATAGCAGTCAGCGCTCCCGGCTGACGGGAGCAATCAGAGTTGTCGGCTGAAGAATGTGTCGCACCCGTGGTGTCCAGTCTGGCCTTCGGGGTCGACCTGCTCCGAGAAGCCAGCGTGCCGGTAGAGATTTTGCGCCCGATCCATCCACGAGGTCGTCTCCAGATAGCACCGGCGGTAGCCAGCATTCCGCATCTCATCGAGCACCAATTCGATCATGGCTCGGCCGAGGCCGAGTCCGCGGGTCGCCGTTAGATAGTACATCTTGCGGAGTTCGCAAACGGCCTCATCGGTATTCGTGCCTTGAAGGCGCGCGAAGCCAGCGCCGCCGTACACCTTGCCGGCTTGCGTCACTACATAGTAGGCAGAGTCGCTGGCCTGGTAGTGGCGGCTCATCGAGTCGACTTCGGTATCGTGAATCGCAAAGCCAGCGCCTTCGCAGCCGAACTCGGTCATTACGCTGTGGATGATCTGCGCGATGGATTGGTCATCTTGCGGGCGAATGGGGCGCAGGATCCAAGGTGCGGTCATCACGAGATCATGGCATGCGGGGGGGCGATCACCAGCGCGAGTTACTCGAGTCACGTGTACTTGAGCCGTGGTCTGCCTGTGACCAATGGCCCAACTGGCCTTGCTTGGTGAAGAGTCGGTTGTCGCACTTGCCGTGCGTGCCCGGCTCTTTCATTATCGGAGAATGCGTACAACGTCGCTGGCCGCGCTCTTGCTGCTTTCGCTCGCCTTTGGCTGTGCCGCGCCAATTGCCACCGACCAACCGGTCGCGTTGCGTGGCAAGCCCAACATCGTCTTCATTATGGCAGACGATATGGGGTATGGCGATGTGCGCGCGCTCAACGCTCGCTCGAAGATCCCGACGCCGTATCTCGATAGCTTAGCAACTCAGGGTATGACGTTTGTTGATGCGCACACGCCATCGGCGGTGTGCACGCCGACGCGCTATGGCGTGATGACGGGGCGATACTGTTGGCGCGGCAGACTCAAGCGCGGCGTCATCAATGGCTACGGCAAGCCGGTCATCGAGAAAGAGCGCGATACGGTGGCGACGCTGCTTGGTTCGGCTGGCTACCACACGAATATCGTGGGCAAGTGGCACCTCGGCTTGGAGTGGCCGCGCGCTGAGGGTGCTAAGCAGGAAGAAATCGATTTCGACCAAGCGATCGGTGCAGTGCCCAATCGGTACGGCTTCGACCACAGCTTCATCATCCCAGCTTCGCTGGACTTCCCCCCGTATGTCTACATCGAGGACGGCTTGGTTACCGACTCCGAGGTGGTGACGCAGCCAGGTCAGCGTTTTCCGGCGTTCTTGCGCAAGGGACCGCGCGCGAAGGACCTGGTCATGGTCGATGTGCTCGATCATCTCGCCGATCACGCGTGTGAGGTGATCCAGACGCAGTCAAAGTCGGAGCAACCGTTCTTTCTGTATCTGCCGTTGCCGGCACCTCACAAGCCGGTGCTGCCGCACAAGGACTACCGTGGCAAGACGGGCCTCAACGACTACGGCGACTTCATTGCGCAGGTCGATGGTGCGGTTGGTCGTGTCTTGGCAGCGATCGAGACCGCTGGCATCAGCGGCAACACGTTGCTGGTCTACACGTCCGACAACGGTTCCTACATGCATCGCATCGACGATGCTGAGAAGAAGGATCATGTCGAAGACGTGCACGTGCAGGGCTACCGACCCGAACACCACCTAGCCAACGGTCCGCTGCGGGGCACCAAGGCCGACATCTGGGAGGCTGGCCATCGCGTGCCGTTTTTCGTGCGATGGCCCGGTGTGGTGGCTCCTGGCACGCTTTGTCAGCAAACAGTCTGCTTGACCGACTTCTTTGCGACGTGCGCCGAAGTGGTCAACCTGCCATTGGGTGATGACCGCGCCGAAGACAGCTTCAGCTTCTTACCGTTGATCTTGGGTGAGCAGTCTGAGCTTCGTGCTCCGGTTATTCATCACTCGGCCGCCGGCATGTTCGCGATTCGCTCGGGCAAGTGGAAACTGGTTGCCGGCAATGGATCCGGTGGCCGTCAGCAGCCAAAGGGCAAGCCGTTCGCGCAGCCGTTCCAGTTGTTCGACCTTGAAGCCGATCTCGGCGAGGTCCGCGATGTCGCCAAACAGCACCCGGAGATCGTCGCCAAGTTGACAGCGAGGTTGCAGCAGATCCGCGACAACGGGCGCAGCCGGCCATAGCTAGTAACTAGCGGGCTCGTAGCTGGCGTGCTTCGTCCAGCACGTGTTCCCATTGGAAGGCCGGGCCGGGATCTTGCTTGTTGGTTTGCACGTGGAAGTGGCCAACAACGCCGTCAAATTGGCGCAGTACCGATTCGGGCAAGGCGCGATCGATGATCTTGCCACGCGGGTCGCGCGGCGCATCGATGCGGATGCGCGGCAGTGCCTTGTTGAGTGCCGCGATCAACTTGGGCAACGCTCGGTACTGTTCGTTGGTGAAGTCGAATTGGTGGTAGGTGCGGCCTTGCACCCGGCCGCTGACAAACTCTGGTCTGGCCGGTCTCGGCACGTAGCCGTCAGTGCGGATGCCGGTCTCGGGCAGCCACTTGGGGAACTTCTGGCGCCAGCCTTGTGCGTCTTGCTCGTACCACCTGCGCATGTCCGCGTTGAGTGGCGACTTCCAGGCTCCTGGATGAGCGATTTCGATGCCGACCGCAAAGTCGTTGGAGATCGTTGCGTGCCAGGCTTTGTCTCGCACGTCGAGTGTTTGGTAGATCGTACCGTCGACGTCGAGCATGAAGTGCACGGACAGATTGCGCACGTCCTGCAACACCTTGAAGCATTGCCGTGAGCAGCCAGTTGTGTCGTAGTGCACGACGAATTGGTGGACCACCCGTTGCAGGTCTTCGTGACTGAGATCGCCTTCGCGCATGCCGGGCGGCAGACCAGATCGATGGCTGTAGCGGCGCTTGCCGTCTGCGGGTTGGCTGCGATCAAAGTGCTTGCCGCGAAGGTAAGCGCTGTAGCCATTGGGATCCTTCCAGGTGACCACGTGGGTACCGATCGGTATGCGTTTGCCAGCAACGATGATGCCGTCGGCGCCGGCATCGGGCGTGAGCGCCGGTTGGGTCGAGATGGATCGAATGTTGACGCAGCGAATGAAGAGCAGCAGGCACACGCAGCCAATGCTGGCGCCGATGCGCCAGCGTCGGCGGTTCGATTTATCGGCAGGCTTCGTCATGGTCTACTGATTGGTTAGAACCGGACGAACCCGATGCCACTCGGTGCTGCGCTGCCACGCTTCGGCGACTTCGAGCAGCGGCCCTTCGCCATCGAGTTGGCCGACCAGCGCCAGCAGGTGCGGGCGACCGCCGTCCTGTTCGCGAGTGCTCTTGGCAACGGGAACGACATACGTTGGATGTCCCGTCAGGTTGGTCGCCGTCAACGTCGGACCGCCGTGGGTGGGGGCGACCAGCACGTCGATATTGGCGAGCGACTTGTGCATGTCTTGGACTAGTTGCTGGCGCAAGCGACTGGCCTGGATGTATTCGACCGCCGGGATCGTGCGCGCGGAACGGAACTGGTTGGGCCAATCATTAGCGCGTTGGCCAGGTAACTGCTCGTCGTCACCGCTCCGCGTCAGTTGATCAAACGCGGCCGCCGCCTCAGCGTGCAGCATGACCAGCATCGATCCATAGGCGGCCTTTGGCAGGGTTACTTCGACCGGCTTTTGGGTCTGTTGTTCGAGCCAAGCAATGAACGCCTGGTCTTCGTCGCTGCGTGGCCAGCCACGCATCTTCAGGATGCCGATGCGCAGTTTGCTCAGATCACGGCCGGGTTGCCATTGCAGTCCCGTGTTGCGTGCCGAGGGATCTTTGCCGTCGGCTCCCCGCATCGTGTCGAACACGATGCCGGCATCGATTGCGCTGCGGGCGATCACTCCGACCTTGTCCATGGTCCAGGATAACGGCATCGCGCCGTAGCGACTAACGGCACCAAACGTCGGGCGCAAGCCACCGACGCCGCAGCGCCTGCAGGGCGACACGATCGAGCCGAGGGTCTCGGTTCCCAATGCGAACGGCAACAAACCGGCGGCGACTGAGCTTGCCGAACCGGCGGACGAACCGCTGCTGCCTTGCTCTGGGTTGAAGGGATTGCGGGTGCGGCCACCATGCCAAAGATCACCCATCGCCAAGGCGCCGAGAGATAGCTTCGCGCACAGCACGGCACCCGCTTCTTCAAGCCGTTGCAGCGGCGTCGCCTTGAGGTTCCAGATTTGGTCCTGGTAGGGCGCGGTACCAAACGTCGTCGGCGCAGAAGGCCACGCGAACAGATCTTTCGCGCCGTAGGGAATGCCGTGCAGCGGTCCGCGGTCGGTGCCGTCGGCGAGTTCCTGGTCGCGCTCGGCTGCTTGCGATAGCGCTTCGTCGCGCAGCAGGTTGACGACGCAGAATAAGTCGGCGTCGAACCGCTTTAGACGAGCGAGGCACAGTTCGGTCAGCTTGAGCGACGTTACCTTGCCTTGACGCAGCAGGCTTGCGAGTTCGAGCACGGTCGCGAACGCGAGGTCGTGATCTGTCGCTGGCATTGCCACGTCCATCGGGATGTCGATGGTCCTCGGCGCAGTTGCCGTCGCGCGCGGCACACCCATTGGCTGTGGATCGAAGTGCGTGCTCGGCGACATTTCGAAGTCGATCTTCTGCTGCCGCAGATTGCGGTAGTCGTCGCGCAGGCGGTCGAGTTGATCGTCGGCCTGGGCCCGTTCTTTTTCGGTGAACTCGAGTCCAGCAAGTCTTCCGAACGCCGCCATATCGGACGGGTCGTCGCCTTTGCCAAGAGCGAGAGCGGCGGGCACGGCGCCGGATGCGAGCAGGAATGTGCGGCGATCGAGCGGTAGTTTCGGCATCGTAGTCAGGTTTGTGGTCGGCGACCGGAAGTCGACAGTTGCCGGGAGCATTTGGCTACCCCAACGTTATGTGGCAACCTGATTGTCACAGGCCCCAATCCTGATACCAGAGACTCTTCCGCATGCTTCGACAGATTCTTCGCCCATCCGGGCTGTGCATTCTTATTCTCACGACCGCGATCGTCGCCCAGCAGAAATCGGCGGCGCCAGTAGCCAAGTCCGCGACATCTCAAGCAGCGACGCCTCCAGCCGCGATGGCGTTGATCGGCAGCAAGGAGTTGCTCAAGCATGCGACGTTCTTGTCGTCGGACGCGTTGCAAGGTCGACTGACGGGCTCGCCCGGCCAGGCGGCCGCGGCGGAATACATCGAGGCACACTTCGCCAAGTTGGGTCTGGAGCCGTTGGGTGATGTGCTTGAGGACGACGATACCAGCAGCCAAGCGCGCTCCTTTGTGCAGCACTATGGCATCAAGCGCACGTTCGTGAAGGACTCGGAATTGCAGTTTGGCGAGACCAAGCTCAAGTATGGATTCGCAGTTCTTGGTGGTCGCGAGATGAAGGTTGCCAGCAAAGCTAAGTTGCAGTTCGTCGGCGTTGGCCGCACTCGCGGTGGCCGTAGCGACCTCGAAGAAGATGAAAGCCTCGCTGGCAAGATCGCGGTCGTGGTTATCAAGCCGCCCCGCGGCACGATCCCGGCGGTGATGAGCATCGAGCAGAAGATGGGCATGTCCTTCTCAGTGTTTGGTCGCCTCGGTGGTACGGCGCGCAATCTCGGTAAGCGGGGTGCCGAGGCGGTCTTGTTCGTGCAGACTGAGGACAAGGTCGGTTTGAGCGATGTGCTCAACTACTTGGCTCTCTCTCCGGGTAAGGCGACGGTTGCTCCGAACTTCGCCGGCGCGGACCCAGGCATGGGCGCGATGATGGCGAGGCCACGCAAGGACGCGGTGCCGACGTTGGTTTTGTCGGTAGAGGCAAGCAACGCTGTGCTCGGCGAACTCGGCGTTATGCCGGAGCAACTGAGCGATTATCTCGCTGGCGATCGTGATGCCGTGGACTCCAAGAAGGACGTCGATGTGTCGCTAAACCTCCAAATCGTGCACGACGACGATGCTCGGGCGAGCAACGTGGTTGCCGTTTGGCGCGGCAGTGATCCCAAGTTGCGCGACGAAGCGATCATCTACTCGGCGCACATGGACCACGTCGGCGTGCGCATGGATGGCGAAGTGTTCAACGGAGCCGACGACAACGCTTCGGGCTCGGCTGGCTTGCTGGCGATTGCTAGCGCTTATGCCAACGCCAAGGAGAAGCCGCGCCGCAGCATCATCTTCTTGTCGGTCTCAGGTGAAGAACTCGGCTTGTGGGGTTCGCAGTACTACTCGGACAACTCGACGTGGCAACTCGACAAGATCGTGGCCAACATCAACACCGACATGATCGGGCGTAGCGGCCCTGAGTCGGGCCCTGACGAAGTCACTGTGACGCCGAGTTATCGGCACGCTAAATACTCAACGATCGTTCGTGACTCGGTCGGCTTCGCCAAGCAACTCGGTGTTTCGTTCACCTCGGGTGACAAGTACTACCAACGTAGCGATCATTACAACTTCGCCAAGAAGGGCATTCCGGTGGTGTTCTTCTGTAGCGGTGAGCACGAGGACTACCACCAGGTCACCGACACTGTTGATAAGTTGGATGGTGCGAAGATGGAACGCATCGCGCGCTTGGCATTTTGGACCGGCTGGCATGTCGCGACGGTCGACCCAGTGCCACGTGGCCTTGGCCGCCAGAAGCAGTGGTAGTGGCGAACGACAAGGTCGAGAGCTTCCTGGCTGTCGGTTCGTTCGTCGTCGTTGGTGCGTCGACGAACCGCGATAAGTACGGCAACAAGGTGTTGCGTTGCTATGCGCAGCATGACCATCCCGTGGTTGGCGTGAATCCGCGCGCCGACGAGATTGAAGGCTTGCCGTGCTACGCGTCGTTGCTGGACGTGCCGGGATCACCCCGCGCCGTTTCGATTGTGGCGCCGCCTGCATTTGCCCAGCAGATCGTCAGCGATGCCGTGGCTTCGTCGGTGCGCCATCTGTGGTTCCAAACCGGATCGGAAGACGCGGCTGCGATTGCGATTGCAGAGGCGCACGGTATCGAAGTGATCGCCTACGGCCCGTGCCTGCTGGTCGCCCTGGGATTTTGCGACGTTTAATTGCCGGCAGCTTGCGTGCAATCGCGACACCACCGCCAGTAACCTGAAGCCATGTCGTTGTCAGGCATCGTCCGGAAAGGCATTCCCGAACTCGAGCGGATGGCGTTCAGCGCCCCGGTTGCGTGTGTCTACAATCCGCTTGTCTACGCGTGGGATCTGCATCGGCAATACCTGGAGCGCTTCGGCCGCGGCAAGAAGCAGGTGGTGATGCTGGGCATGAATCCAGGACCCTTCGGCATGGTGCAGACTGGTGTGCCGTTTGGCGAAGTGGAGGCCGTGCGTAGTTGGCTTGGCTTGCATGGCAAGGTCAAGAAGCCCAAGGTCGAACATCCTAAGCGTCCGATCCTGGGGCTTGAGTCGCCGCGCAGCGAAGTATCTGGCCGCAGGTTGTGGGGCTGGGCCGCGCAGCGTTTCATCACGCCGCAGCGCTTTGCGCGAAGGTTCTTTGTCTACAACTACTGTCCGCTCGCGTTCCTTAGCGAAACGGGTTCGAACCTTACGCCTGACAAGTTGAAGAAGGCTGAGGCGGCGCCACTGTTTGCTGCTTGCGACCAGATGTTGCGTCGCGTGATCGCCACTCTCGATCCTGAATGGGTTCTGGGCATCGGCACCTTTGCCGAGGCGCGCATCCGCAAGATTTTCGCCAACGAAGTCGAGAGTGGAGCGTTTCGAGTCGGCCGCATTCCGCATCCGAGTCCGGCATCGCCGGCGGCGAACAGGGGATGGGAGCGGCTCGCGGATGCCGCGTTTGCTGATCTCGGAATCACCTGCGGCTAGACGAATCTAGCCGGTGAACAGGTGTAGCCGTCGGCCCGAGGCTGGGCTGCTACTGGAAGCAGGCCGGCGGCCTACGAAGGCGGCCGAGGTGATGTTGCAGCGCCGTGAACAGCTTCTTGCGGGCGCGCATGATGCGAATCGCGACCGTGCCAGTCGGTAGCCCGAGTTCCTTGCCAGCTTCCTGGTAGGGGCGTCCCTTGCGCACGCACAAGTCGAACACGACGCTGTAGTGCTCGGGAAGATCGTCGACCGCCTTCTGGAACGCGGTCATGAACTCCTCTTCGACCAGCGCCTCCCTTTCGGGCTTGGCCGGCACCGTGTCGAGGAAGTCGCCTTCGTCGTTATTGTTGAGCGCGCTGATTGGCTTCGGCAACCGGTTGCGAGAGCGCAGCATCGTCAGCGCTTGGTTGCGGGCGACTTCAAACAGCCAGGCGCGGAAGTTTGTGCCCTGCCGGTAGAGGTCATGCTTCAGCAAGACCTTCTCGAACACTTCCTGGGTCACGTCGTGTGCCAGATGAGGATCGCGGATCATGCCCTGGACGAAGCGATAGATTCGCTTGCCATAGCGAAGGTCGAGTTGCGTGATCGCATTCTCGCTCTCGCCGGCCTTGAGTTGCCGGATAAGATCCTCATCGGTCATCATGGCGTCGGCATCTGTGGGCGTCATGCCAGCGTCATGACAACTACCGTGCCAAACCCCTAGTGGGATCTATGTATGTCGTTAAGCCTATTTTGGATAGGTGTTTATGTCATCTTGTGAATTGCTTGATCCGCTTCAGTGCCTACGGAATATGGCACCGGGTGCCCATAACTCTAGGCGCTCGAAATTCCACAAACTGGCTAGCTGGCCGAGTCCGCCGCAGCACATGCGGGAGTGGCTAGGCCGGGAACAGCGCCGCGCCGCCTTCGAGGGCCGCATCGAGCAGTGCCATGTTGGAACTCAGGCGCGGGTCTTCCTCGCCGTGTGTCAGGTAGCCCCAACGCAACCGTCGGATTGCCAAGTAGGCGATCGCGCTACGGATGCCCCATTCGGCGCGAATCCGGTCGCCGCCAACCGTGTGGCCAAGCCAGCGGTGCAGCAGGTTCTTTTTCCACTCGGGGTGCCGTTCGCTGTGCAGCCAATACCAGGCAAAGTCGTGGTCTCGATTGCCCATGCCGACGCATTCGAAGTCGACGAGGAATGCGCGGTCTTCGTCCGTGACGATAATGTTGGCTTCCTGGAAATCCCCGTGCACCATGACGTGGGGCCGGCCGTCCGTCCAGCGCACTGCTTCGCCGAAGAAGCGTTGCAGATTGCGCCAGCGCACTTCGCCAATCACGAACAGCACGGCGTCATACATGTGCCGGATGCGGTCTAGGTAGCCGATTGGATCCCAGTGTTCGATCGGGAAGCCGCGGCGTCCCATCAGGCGATCTGTCGGCATGCTGTTGATCTTGTGCATCAGTTCGTGCACGTGATCCTGGCTGATTACTTCCTCGGCCGGACCGGCCGCGGATGGCAGCCATTCTAGCAGAAGCCACTTGGGCGGATCGCCAGGCCCAACGGCAATGGTGCGCGGTGCCGGGAACTCGCGACGCTCCGGGTCAATGCTATCCAACAGCCGGTAAAAGCCGGTTTCGCGCCGGCCGTAGTCTTCGGCGCGCACCCCGGCTGGCAGGATCGCGTCCGTTGCTGGCGGCACGTAGTATTTGAGCAAGAACGTGCGGTCCCCAGAGCCCTGGGCGACTATCGGAATGCTCGAACGGTGGCCGGAGGCCATTGCTCGGTGCTGTTCGACCTCGCGCAATTGCAGATCCTGCATCAGGGTGCGGGCGGCTTGCAAGTGCTCGTCGATGGATGTCTGGGTCACGTTTTGCTAGGCCTCCGTGGCCAGGTCGATCATCGTCCGGCTGGGGGGCCAAGACTCCAGTCCTACGGCAATCGTAGGCTACAGAGGCGGAGCCGACCAGCCCGCGGGTGAATAGGAGAATCCCCTAGCCGGTAGATCATCGTCAAGAATGCAGCCGAACATGGTCGAAAAACAAAGTGGTGTCCGACTCACAACAGCTGACTGAAGAGCCTTCCAACGCCGAGTTCTCGGCGGTGCTGGAGGAGCGTATTGGCAGCTTTGTCCGGGCCCTCGTCGCCAGGGATGACGAAAAATACGAATCTGAGTTTGTGCACCTGCTGACGCGGGTCGACGAACTCGTTAACCGCAAACTCCGCATGGAGGGCACGAAGACCGATACGCGCGACTTCCTCGCCGAGTTGATCTTCACTCGTATGCGTCGCGGCATGCATCAGTTCATGCGCAGCGAAGACGACATCACTGCGACGCGCGCTGCCGAGTGGGTGATGGGGGTGCTGTTCTCGGTGACGACGCTGTCGGAGTTCTCGAAGGCATTCGACCAGTCGTTGATTCGCGCCAACTCAGGCGGTCAAGACTTCAACTTCGCCGGCCGCACCGACTTCATCTCGGCAGAAGAAGTGCTGCAGATGCTGGCCGCGGGCAAGCATCTTGGTTGTCTGAGCCTGGAGAAGGGTGACAACCGACTCGACATCTACTTGAGGAACGGCCGCGTGTTTTTCTTGGACCCGCATCATCTTGCCCGCCGCGTCATGTCGGGCGATTCGATGAGTTATCAAGAGATCCCCGAGGCGGTAATTGCTGAGGCCGAGAGTCGTCGCGTCAAGGATGGCGTGCCGGTGACGCTGGCGTTGCTCGGCAAGGGCATCTTTGGTGATGACGAACTTCCGGAGATGCTGCGCATGTTCGGCAAGGAAGTTCTGTTCGACTTCATGCGTGAGTCCGAGCCCTACGCGTTCTACTACCGCCAGCTAGATGAGTTGCCGGGTTACGCGTTGGAGCATGATCAGCACCTCGGCGTGACGGCGTTGCTATTGGAGGGGTCGAAGCTCGTCGACGACTGGCACCAGATGTTGACGGTGTTCCCCGATCCCGATGCGGCCCTCGAACCTAAGGCCGACATGTTCGCGCGTATGGGCAGCGTGCCGCTCGGTGTGATGGAGGTCAAACTGCTGGCGCAGATCAATGGCGATACCACGCCGCGGTCGTTGGTGTCCGCGCTAGGACTGCCGCTCTACGAGATCTACCAAATCCTCATTCGACTCAGTAAGGCAGGCATCCTGTCGTCGACGGGCGATGCTGAAGACTTGCAGGGCATTGATCTCGGTTGTGGCGAAGGAACGATTCAAGATTCGATCAAGGAAGCCTTTGCGGCGTTGGACGCCAACGACGACGTGGGCGAACGTCAAAGCGTGATCGATCGCGTGTTTGGCAGCGGCGATGGCAGTGACGATGGCAGCGACGATGACGGTTCTGCGCTGTCGGCACTCGACAAGGTGTTTGGCGATGAGTCGCCTACTAGCCAGTCGCAAGGCAAGGGCGACATCGACCGCGAGTTATTGAGCTTTCTGCGCACGCACAAGCACAAGTAGCGGTTCGCCCGCTACTGCAAGGCCTGCCGATACGCGTTCAGGTGACCTGTCGCACAGGCTTGCCATGAAAACTGCGCGGCTCGTTCGCGCCCGAGTTTGGCGAACTTCGCTTGTTCCGCGTGATCGTGAAGCAGGCTTTCCAGCGCGTTCATGATTGCCTCGGTGGAGATACTCGTGAGTCGGATGGCGGCGTCGCCGCAGAGTTCCGGTAGCGAACTGACGTTGGCGATCACCGTTGGCACCCCGGCGGCGAGCGCGTCGGCAACCGCGAGGCCAAACCCTTCGTAAGCGGACGGCGAAACGAACGCCGCTGCTAGCGCGTAGCACGCCGCGAGGTCGTGTTCGTTGAGGTGTTCGAGCCAGATTGCGGTGTCATCACGTTTGATCTCGGCGAATGCGCGCTCACTTAGCCAGCCGCGGCGGCCGACGATGACGGCGCGGTAGTCAAAGCCCTTGGCTCGCAGTTGCCGAACCGCGGCAATCACCAGGTCGACGTTCTTGCGCGCCTGGATGGTGCCGACGTGCAAGACGAAGTTGCTGGGAAGGCCAAGGCGTTGGGCGTCTTGCTCGGTCTGCTTGGGGTCGTGGTCAGGTGGGGTGTCAATGCCGTGTGGCACGATATGGGTGCGCTCTATACTGCTTGAATAGAACTTGGCCAGGTCGTCGGCGGTCGCTTGCGATGGCACGATGATCGCATTGGCGCGGCGCACCGCGGACCGCGTGGCGCGCAGCAGGAACTGCCGCGATGCAAAGCCGAAGCTGTTCGGAATGGTGTGGTAGGCGAGGTCGTGCACGGTCACCACGGACGGGCAACGGACGCGCCATGGCAGTGCGTTCTTGGTGTCGTGGTAAACGTCCGGTCGTAACTTGCGCAGGGCCTTGGGCACGGCCAAGTGTTGCCAGCGCAAGCGATCGATGCCGCCGTGCATTGGCACTTCGACAAGGTCGCAATTGGTGTTGGCGGGTAGTTGCTCGAACGCGGCCGGGCGGTCGGTTAGCACCGACAGCTTCGCTTCGCCGGTGGCTTGCAACGCCTGCACCAGTTTCCGGCCATACGTCGCAGGTCCGCCGGTGGTGCCGCACAGTACGGCGATGGCAACATGTGGAACCGTCACGTTAGGGTCGTATCCGTCAGGCCCGGCTAGTGCTAGTTTGCACGGCGGGGATTTCTATGCGGGTGAACGATGCCAGCCATAAGTCGCGGGCGAACGGCAGTTGCGCGGTCGACTGTTGCAGTTCGAAACCGTGGCGTTTGGCGGTCTTCTTGAGTGTTGCCAGCGTCATCGCGAACCGAGTGGCTGGCGTGCCCAGCAATTGGCGGGTTCGCCGTTGTAGGTGATGCATGCTGCACGGGTGGAAGAAGCTGACCACAACAAAGCGGCCCGCGACCCGGCATGCTTCAGCGATGGCGCTCTTGGCGGCTTCGGGTGGCAGGTGATGCAGGAATCGGAACATCACTACGCCGTCGACGCAGGCATCTCCGAACGGAATCTGTAACGCGTTTGCCTGCACCAGTAGTTCGCCACGCAGGCCGCGCGAGTCCGCTTGCTTGAGCATGGCGAAGGCACCGTCTCCCTGCGCAACTCGATGACCGTGCGCTCGCAAGAACGGCAGCAATCGACCGGTGCCACACGGCAGATCCAGCACGGTTTCGTTCTGCTTGCCGGGCCAGATCCGCTCGAGCAGTTGACCTTCGCGTTGCGCGCGTTTGGGATTGCGTTCGGCGTAGTTGTGGCTGCGGTTGCCTTGTTCATAGCGAGCCGCCGTGCCGAACGGTTGTGCTGCCGTCAGCAGTTGCCGACGTTGGAGCTTGCCGGTACCCGCATGCCGCAGGAGTCGCACCGCGAACGCCATGGCAAGACTGCGATCGACTGGCAAGCCGCGCACTGAGCGGGCAAAGCGGCGCAGCACGCGGCCGAGAACCTTGCGCGTCGGGGCGCCGGCTGGGCCGATGCCGCCGTTGTGAAGATCGAGCACCGCTGGTTGTCGATGTGCCTCGACTCCGTCCTCGACGCCGGGAAATACGTGGTCGGCACTCAGGTCCGGTAATTGAAATCCAGCCGCCAGCAGCTTGCCGCAATGTGCCGCGAGTTGCCGGCCCAGCGCAGCGTCGACCGCGCCCTTCTTCATGTGCTCGGCCAGCGATTCGCCCGGTAGTTGTGCGCATAGGTAGTAGCTGGTCGCGCCGGCGCGGCCGTAAGCCACTGGTCGCGGTGCCTGGTAGCCACTTTGTCGCAGTGCATCGGTGACCTTGCGTTCGCGGTCGGCGTCATCGACCGCGCGCGGTTCCGTCAGCTTGAAGTGCACGCGGTTCTTCCACTGCGTCTTCTGGAAGGTCTTTAAGTAGTAGCTGAGGCCTGCGTGTTCTACGCGGATGACGTGGCGCAGGCGGTTTGGCGGTCCGGCGGGCTCGCTCGGCAGCTTCAGAACGGCAGCCAGGCTCGCGAATACTTCGCGCTCCGGTTCGTCATTGGTGAACAATCGCCAGGTTGTTGGCACGGCGGCAGCGTAGCGTCGATGAGTGCCCTTGTCGCATTGCGTGTGGAGTCGCATGATCGCGTCATGTCGAAGTCGTCGATCTCGCGAGAGTTGATCGCGCAATTGCCAAAGTCCGATCTGCACCTCCATCTCGATGGCAGTTTGCGGCTTGAGACCCTGCTCGATCTCGCCAAGAGCCACAAGGTGAAGCTGCCTTCGCGTAGCAAGTCGGGTCTGTTGGAGTTGGTCTTCAAGCGCGCCTACAAGAACTTGCCGGAATACTTGCGCGGCTTCGAGTTCACCGTCGCTTGCCTCCAGGATGCCGAATCGCTCGAGCGGGTGGCTTACGAATTGTGCATGGACTGCCGGGCCGAGAACGTTTTTTACGCCGAGATCCGGTTCGCCCCGCAGTTGCACGTGCGCGGTTCGTTTGGTATCCGCCAGGTGTTGAAGGCGGTCTGTAAGGGGGTCGAGCGCGCGAAGCGTGAGATCAATCGCGACCCGGCGGTCCGCTCCGGCGCGGTGCCACGCTTTGAGGCGGGCGTGATTGTCTGTGCGTTGCGCTTTTTCTTGCCGGTGTTCAGCGAGCACTACAAGGCCTACTTCGAGGCCTTGCCGACGGCTCCGGCAAATGAGATCTACGCCATGGCCTCGCTCGAGCTAGCGCGCGCTGCCGTTTCCGCCGCAGAAGACGACGGCTTGCCGGTGGTGGGGTTGGATCTTGCCGGCCAAGAAAGTGGCTTCCCGGCGAAGGATCACATGGCTGCCTACCAGCTGGCACATGAGCATTTCCTTGGCAAGACCGTGCACGCGGGCGAGGACTACGGTCCCGAATCTATTTTCCAGGCGATCACCGATTGTCATGCGGATCGCATTGGTCACGGCACGTGGTTGTTCAGTGCCCGCCATATTCGTGACAAGTCGATCACCAACAAGCGGGCCTACATCGACAAATTGGTGCGTTACGTCGCGGACCGGCGGATCACGCTGGAAGTGTGTCTGACCAGCAACCAGCAGACGATTCCCGAGTTGCGCGACGATCTGCGCAAGCATCCGT